>Ga0209648_10006479_pt1 | contig 10080 bp, 11 predicted proteins | sample GraSoi2013_115cm_FD_185830 | JGI IMG/M metagenome (GOLD analysis project Ga0209648, IMG submission 185830) | Grasslands soil microbial communities from the Angelo Coastal Reserve, California, USA - Sample 9_17_2013_115cm (SPAdes) (version 2) | ecosystem: Environmental > Terrestrial > Soil >...
CCCCCAGCCTGCCTGCCTCGCACTGCCAAGATCTTGAGCCGCACGGTGCGTGACGTAGAAGGTCATCAAGAGCGCTCGCCCAGCCGCGATCTGGCCGGCCAGGACGGCCTCGATGCTCTGGGCTCAGGCACGCCGAGGTCGACCGGATCTGCCGATGAGCGGACGGGCTAGCCTGCAGTCTGTGATCACCTGTGTCGTTGAATACGTGATTGATCCTGCCAAGATCGACGCCTTCGAACGCTTTGCCCAGCGCTGGATGGAATTGGTCAATCTGCACGGTGGCACTCACCATGGCTACTTCCTGCCAGCCGAGGGCGCCAGCGACAACGCACTCGCGCTGTTCAGCTTCCCCAGCCTCGCTGCATACGAGCAGTACCGTGCCCTGTTCGGCAAGGATCCCGAGTTCGTCGCGGCCGATCGGATAAGAGATGAAAGCGGGTGCGTGGTCCGTTACCAACGGACGTTCATGCGCCCATTGCTTCCTGGGCAAGTCGCAAGAGGGGAGGCCACATAGCGACAGTTGCCCATACGAAGCAGCCACTTTAGGTCTCGGACCTGCACGATCCGGCCGCGCCCGGTCGCGCCGCGCTTCGGTCTTGAGCGGTCAATCCGGGCGAGCGATGCGGGCAGGCCTGCGAGTATCGGTGGGCTGGTGGTGTCCGGTGATGCCGGCCGGGGTGTGTCACAGGTTAGGGCGGGACAGACTCGCAGTCGGGCCGGCCCGGCAGGACGTAGCTATTCACCATGGGTGATCGAGGGGACGCTGGGTGGTTGCGGCCTTGATGGGGCGGGACGTGGCGGGTCCGGAGGTGCCAGGTGGCGGCTACGCCGAGGCGGCCCGGCGCGGGCATGGATGGTCGATGCGATCCGCGGGCTGACCGGTTCCCGCTCAGCGCTAAACGAGCCCGCTACAGCCCCGAGTTCGGTACCAGGCGCTTGACGTCTGAGAGCAGTTGCTGGCTCACCGCTGCCGCGGAGCCCGTCCCCGCCGTCACAAGGCCACAGCTGTCGAAGTTGGCCGCGTAGGTGCGCGCTCCCTGCGGGCTGTGCACGGTCAGCAGTGCGGTACTCGGCCACCACGAGCCGTCGCACGCCCGGGTCGGCGATGTGACGGGCGGCAGGGCCCGCAGGTCCGCAAGCAGCCGCTGGACGTCCGCCGGAGCGGTGACGGTCGCGTTCCGCTGCTGGCCGTCCCCGTCGCGGCCGGCGAGCGACTGGATGAACACCGACGACGCCTGCCGCGGCACGTGGAGCCCGGCACTGCTGCGGGCCGACACCCGGTCGAGGAGCGCTCGTGCCTTCGCCGGGTCGGCGGACTGCGCCGCGACCGCCGCGTTGAGCCACGGCAGGGTCAGGGTGGCCGTGGTCACGCCTTCACTCGTCTGCTCGGCAACCCAGGCCGGCTGTCCTTGCCACACCGTGCGCCGGCCGGGCCAGCTTTGTGCGCCGGCCCGCCCGTAGACGCTCGTCAGCCTGACCGCTGTCGCCGGCCGCGGCGGAATGAGGGTACAAAGACCGGACCAGGTGCCGACCACGACTGTGTCCTCGAGGGGGCCACAGCTCGGCTTGGCCACACTCCAGCCGCGGGGCAGCGTGAACGTGATGCCCTGGAACGACACGGACTGCGGCGCCGCGGTGCTGGCGGTGGGGGATGGGCCGGTTGCAAGACGTTGTCCGCTGGCATCCGGCAAGGCGACGACGACCGCTGCGACTGCGGCGACCACGGCGGCGGCGGCGCTGGCGGATGCGGTTGCCCGCACCACCCGGCGGCGGCGTGCCCGACGGGTCACCTCCTCGAAGCTCACTCCTGGCGCACTGGGCGCCGCTGCCTGGTGCAGCAGCTCGCTGAGCCGGTCCTCAACGCGGGTCACGGCTGACCTCCTCCTCCTCGAATACGCCACGCAACTGGGGGCAGCCACGCAGCCGCGACAGCGCCTTCGACGTCTGGCTCTTCACGGTGCCGACGGAGCAGCCGAGGATGTCCGCGGCCTGTGCTTCGGTCAGGTCGTCGAAGAACCGCAAGACCACCACCGCCCGTTGCCGGCGGGGTAGCGTCCGCAGCGCCTGACTGACTGCCTGGCGGACGTCGGCCTCCGCGGCCGCGTCCCGTAGCTCTGGCTGGTCGGGCACCGCGGCGACCGGGAACTCGCCGCGCCAGCGCCGCCGGTTCCACGTCAGGAACGTCGAGAGCATCACCCGCCACACGTACGCCTCGGGCGCATCCTGGCGAACCAGCCGGGCCCAGCGCGCCCACGTCTTGACCAGCGCCGCCTGGACGAGGTCCTGCGCGGTCGTCTCGTCGCCCGTCAGCAGCCACGCGCTCCGCCTCAGCGCAGCCGACCGTGCCGCGACGAAGTCGCGGAACCCTTCCGGCTCGCTCACCTGTCACCACCGTCCGCGCGGCCTGCGCACCACTATGACGACCTGACCCCTCCAGATGGTTGCCCAAGGCGGTAAGCCTCTGGCTCCCTTCTTGCTCGCAGGGACGGCTTCGCCGCCAGACAGTCACGAGGCCGGGCCAGGGCAGTGATCCCAGTACCAGGCGACAGGCGGCCCGGCTCGCTGCAGGTTTCAAACGATCCACTTCTTCGGCAGCTCGCCTGAAACGCTCCACACCGGTTTCCTTGTCCTTGTCTGCAGTCACTTCCGCCCACACGAACTGTGCCGCAAAGTGCCCGGCGGCGGCCGTCGCCAGCGCGGACGCCTGGCCGGCCAGGACGCGAGGCACCAGCTTGCCGCGGCACCCGGCTAACCGCACCCGGTGCACCGAGCCGCCCTCCTAGCCGCCGTTCACTACCGCCTGCAGCCAGGCCGGCTTGTTACTGGCGCCCAGATCCACGTCGGCAGAGCCGGGGCCGGCCGGGGCTGGCACGAGAGCGGGCACGATCCGGCCGGCCCGAACGAGTGCAAGCTCCATGCCGCGTACCCACACGTTCCTAAGATTCGCCATGCCCGGCGCGTAACGCCGCGGGCCGACATTTCAGGCGACACGCCGGGGCGGGTTGTTGACTGGCTGGCCGGAATGGTGATCATCGCCAGTTGTGCCCGCCGTGCCTGGTGTTCCTTCCGCTGAGGAGCTGTCGGCTCTTCCCGCTGCCGTGCTGGCTGAGCGGCTGGCGGAGGCGTACAGGCTGGTGGCTGAGCTGACCGGGCAGGTAGCGCTGCTGACTGGGCAGGTGGAGCGCTTGTCGCCGCGGGTGGGGGAGCTGGAGCGCCAGGCCGGCAAGGACTCGTCCACGTCCTCGCGGCCCCCTTCGTCTGACAGCCCGTATAAGAAGAGGGGTGCCGGCCGGTCGCTGCGGGAGCGGGGGAAACGGCGGCCGGGCAAGCAGCCGGGCGATCCGGGGGTGACGATGAACCTGGTGGATGACCCGGATGAGAAGTTCGAGTTCCCGCCGGCGGCGTGCTGCGGGTGCGGCGCGGACCTGGCCGGCGAGCCGGTGACGGCGCAGCGGCGCCATCAGGTCACCGACATCGAGCCTGCGCCGGCGCCGAAGGTCACCGAGTACGTGGCGCAGGCCAAGGAGTGCTCGGGGTGCGGGACGGTCACCGAGGGCGAGTTGCCTGCACACGTGCGGGCCCGGGCCAGCTTCGGGCCGGAGACCTGCGCGCAGGCCGCGAACCTGGCCTGCGGCCACCACATCCCCGTTCACCGGTCCACGCAGCTGCTGTGCCAGCTCGCCGGCGTCGCGGTCTCCACCGGGTGGATGGCCAGCGTCCGGGGGAAGGCCGCCGCGCTGATCGAGGGCAGCGGCTTCATGGACCGGATCCGGGAACTGCTGAAGACGGCCCCGGCGGTTCATGCTGATGAGACCCCGGCCCGCGCCGCAGGCGGGACCCGGTACGTGCACCTGGCCTGCACCCGCTATCTCACCTGCATGCATACCGGTGACCGGTCAGCCGAGGCGATCGACGCCGGCGCAGTGCTGCCCGGTTACGAGGGTGTCATCGTCCGGGACGGCTACGCCGGCTACGGGCACCTGACCAGCGCCCTGCACGCTTGGTGCGGGGTTCATCTGCTCCGGGATCTTAAGGGCCTGTACGAATTCGAGCCCGCGAAGCAGGAATGGGCATCCCGGATGGCTGGCCTGCTGATCGAGGCCCGCGACGCCGCGGCCGCCGCCCGCCTCGCTGGCCAGGCGGATCTGGACACTGCGGTCCTGGACGGCCTGGTCACCAGGTACCGGGCACTCGCCGCGGCCGGCCTTGCCGCCAACCTCTACCGCCGGACCGCGACCGCGAAAGACGCCCGCCGCCTCGCCCGCCGATTCCGCTCCTTCGAGGACATGATCCTGCGGTTCGCCACCCGCCCCGACCTGGACATCTTCTCCAACAACGAGGCCGAGCGGACGATCCGCCCGGTCAAGGTCCAGCAGCGCGGCTCCGGAGGAGCCTGGCGGACCCTCGAAGGACTCGCCGAATTCGCCATCGTCCAGTCCTACCTGTCCACCGCCGCCAAGTGGGGCATCACCAAACTTGACGCCCTCCGCTGCTTGTTCAACGGCGACACCTGGCTCCCGCCCGGCCTCGAACCCTTCGGATAACTCGATCGACGGCACTCGTCACATCACGTCGCTGACGCTTGGTGAATAGCTACGGCAGGACGGCCGCCCGAGAAGAGCGTCGAGGCACTGTCTGGTCGATCGATAGCTCGCGGACAGCTGTTAGTCCTTGTTGAGTAGTGCCTCGAGCAGGTGGCCATACTGGTCCGGGAAAGCCCGGATGATGGTCATCGGGTCGGCGTACTCCTCCCACGCCACGATCTTGCCGTCGCGCCAGTCGAAACGGAACACGTAGACATTTCGATACGGCCGCCCGTCTGCGGTGACGAAGTCACCCTTGGTCTGCACGAAGGTCGTGGTTGTATCGGCCGAAGCCGTGACCCGGCGATCGATGAACTTGGCCGATCTCATCAGCCCGCTGATCGAGCCCAGGCGGGATCCGAAGGCCTGCCGGCCGCGGGCAGGCTCACCGTCCTCGGCTCTGCCGGAGGACATAGGAGCGCTCCACACGACCTGCTCATCGAGCATGTCAGCCATGCCCGCCTGGTCTCCGGCTTCAAGGAGGTCCAGGAAACGATTGGTCTGGTCGACGAGCTCGTCGATTCGCACTGGATCCCCTTCGTTGCTGGTACTCAGTTCCAGTTAGTATTGGATACCTGCAGGGCTCCGGTGTCAACCGTCCCCTACACTGGGTCTATGGCCGATGAGCAGGCTCAGGGCGACTCGCTTACCGACCGGAAACGCCGCCGTGCAAAGGAGACGATCCGGCAGGCGGCACTGGACCTGTTCCGCGAGCGCGGCTTCGACGCGGTCAGTGTCACCGACATCGCCGAGCGCGCCGAGGTGGGCAGAACGACCTTCTTCCGCTACTTCGGCGACAAACAGGAGGTCCTGTTCAGCGACCCTGACGAGGCGGTCCCCGACGCCGCCCAGGGGCCGCCAGCGCCGACGGAGCGGATCGGGTCTTCGATGGCCCTTTCGCTCGCGGCGGTCCGCCGGCTGGTGGTTGGTTACATCGAGGGCATCACCGCCGATCCCGGGGCCTACGAGCGGCATCAGGAACTCGTGAACAGTCACCCGGAGCTGTACGCCCGCAGCCTGGTCAAGCAGCGGCGCTACGCCGAAGAGCTCACCAACCGGCTCCAGAGCTGGGGGGCGACCCCTTCGACGGCCCGCCAGGCCGCAGAAATCGGGCTTGCCTGCTACTACATCGGGCAGGCAACAGCACACGATGACCCCGGCATCCTCGCTCGTCACGTCGAACGCGCCTTCGACCGGCTCCGCAGCTGATTCACCCACCTCCCGGCCGGATATGAACGGGCGCATCCGGTCGGCGCCTGCGAGCGCGACGTCGACAACACCGCCCCTGCGGGCCGCCGCGATGGTCGCCGCCGGCGACGCATCGGCCGCACGCTCATGCCGCGATGAGGCACGTCGACAGCGACCCGCCGTGTGGCCGTGCGTTCAGCTGCCAGTCGCGTGTGGCCACTTCCTGGTCGCCCGAGGGAGACGGTGTGGCTGCGGTGGTGACGGGAGGAGACTGGCCTGATGAACGAAGGCCAGCAGGTGTGGCAGTTACTGCGCGGCGAGGAGGTGGTCGCCGAACTCGTCGTCGACGGCGGGGACTTCCCCTGGCTGAATGCCCGGGTACAGGCGGCACCTGGATTCGAGGAGATCCGGCCGCTGTTCGAGGAGGAGCTGCGGTTGCTGGACAACATCGATGAGAATGTCCAGGCGTGGGAAGCTGCATGCGAGAACATCCGCAGGACGGTTCATCTTCGCTATCCAGAAGGCCATCAAGTGCCGGAGTTCCTGCTCCACATCCGTGGCGAGGATGCTTGGTGGGCTGGAGTGATGAGCCGTTTACCTAGATCGAGGCCGAGTCTTGAGGTATTCGCATCGCACTCTTCTGCCGCGAACCGATCGGCAATTTGGGTGACAGCATCCAATCGATTGATCACGGCCTGACCTGGTCGTGATCGCGTCGCCGGCGTTACTCCTCTATTGGTGGCGGCGTCTTGCTTGCCCGGCGGACGAGCTCGAGCAGCAGGTCGCGGTGGGCCGCGACGTCCTTCGTGGTGAGGCGCAGCCGGTACTGGCCATAGCGCTTGTCGTACTCCAGGCTGTCCACGCCCGAGTCATCGATTAGGGCAGTAATCTCGTCGCCGCGCGGGATGCGGAAATCGACGATTGCGTTCTCGCGGCGTGGTCGGAAGGCTAGGAAGTTGTCGACGATTCCGTCACGGGTCAGCCCGACGTAGTGCTTGTTGTACTTCAACGCCATGCCCGGAGTGATCTCGTTGACCAGGGCTAGGATCTGGTCGGCGACCGCGACGGATGCCGCGGAGCCGCGGCTGATCCAGTAGCTGCGGTCGGTAGCCTGGCCTGGCTCGTCCTCCTCCTCGGTGCCGACGCGGACGAGGTCGAGGACCGTCGTCGCGCTGATCGTGAGGACACCGCCGACGTCGAGAGCGCGGAGCTGGATCGCGATCAGAGGGATCGCCTTGTTGAACAAATTGATCACGTTCAGGAATCGGCTGGTGATGTCTTCGGCGACGATCACCGCAACATGCTCGTACTGCGGATACCGACTCTTCTCAATATCCCAGTACTCAATAGTCCGGATGATGTGTGACTCGTCGGTCGCGCCCAGCTGGATCTCTACCTCATACCGGGTATGGGTCTCTGGGTCGCTTAGCAGCAGATCCAGTCGGCCTGCCCTGGGCTGCCGCCGTTCGATGTCCTTGACGATCAGGTCACCCAGCCCGAGCAGCCCCGGATCCTCCGAGATCTGCGCCTGAAGCCACTTCTCGTTATAGGTATCGTGCGTCTTCAGGCTGACCGGCTTGGACTTGCGGAACTCCATCACTGCTGACCCCCGCTGCCACGCGCACGACCGGAGACGCCAGGCACTCGGAGCTGTGCCTGGTGGCGCAAACTTTTAAGTGATCATCGCATCCTTAAGTGATCATCGCATCCGAACAGTTGCATTGTGTCAGCGTTCGGCTATTACGTCGGTGCTCGTCAGAGTAGCGACTACTTCGGTGCCGCATGCATGCCGTGGTCGAGTGACCGGGTTGGCCGAGGCGGGTAGACCCATGCGGACGCGCACTAGGGCTGAGTCGCATGACAAGACTCGCTCGCTCATGCCGCTGGTCGTATGGTCGGCTGAGGGTGCGGACCAGATGGCTCGGCGTCCTGGCGGGTGGCACGTGGACGCGAGGAAGAGATCGCAGGAGCGGTCATGGTGCGGCCATCGCCGCTTTCTCCCGCACCCACCGGGCCGCCGCCGATTCGCTGTGCGACACCCACAGGGCCACGTCCAGGATGCGCAGCAGGCTGGCCTGGGCGGCGGTGGCCGGGCGGAGAGCTTCGGCCTCACCCGGATGAGCTCCCACCCGCCGACCCGCGCCTACGTCGAACGGCGCAGCAAGGAAGGCCTGTCGAAGAAAGAGATCATCCGCTGCCTCAAGCGGTACGTCGCCCGCGAGGTCTACCCCTCCCTCCGCGCACCCGGCGGCTAACACCAGCTCCCGGGGGCGGCCTGACCCGCTAATCGGCTGCCGCATCCATGCTGGCCTTCGAACGATTCGCCGGCCGTCCCCGGGCCCCACTCTGATCTGCTGGCACGGTCTCATAAGAGCTTGCCCTCCACCCGAGCGGCCCTTCCCTGTCTTGTCCGTCACCCAGCAATCTCACCCGATTACCATCCACTTCCAGAATCCCAGAAATGACACAAAGAAAATGCCAAATGCACCCCTTGACAAGCATAGGAGCATCGTTCTGCGCGAGCCCCTGACTGCCGCCCCCTATGAGTGCTTACTTTCTGTAGCGGCCGATGCCCCGGGCTCCCGGATGCCGTTGGGCCAAGGTCCGGCAGGCTTGGTGTTGCCGATGAATGAATTAAAGGACTGACGAGTAGGCGGCCCCCGTCGGTGAGTCAGCACCCGCAGGGGCCCAGGACAAAGGGCCTAGTAAGGAGGCACCGTCCGATGAGCACCACGATCCCACACCCTGTCCCGCCGCTTGACCCGCCGCCGGTAAAGCCGCCGCTGCCCTCCTGCTTCAGGTGATCTGCCCGTTGCGGGGGTCTTCGGCTAGCAGCCGCTCGTGCTCGAGCCAGTCGTCGCGGATCTCATTCCAGACCGGCGGATCTGATCGTCATAGGTGGTCTTGACGACAACGCTGGCAGCAACGCCCAGAATCACCACGGGCGCCACCCAGCCAGGGAGCGGCAGGTTCCTGCGGCCGCGAATGGCGATGTAGAACATGAGCGGGATGTCCATGGCGGTGCGCACGGTGAAGAACCGCCGGGTCTGGTCCTCGCGCTGGCCAGCCGCATCGACCGGCCCGGGTAGGATCTGGCGCGCATGCCCGACCCGGGAATAGATCCTCGGTCGCAGCCGCCCTTGACTTGGATTCCGCTACCGGTACCGGCTACTCACCGCGCGCGGATCCGCTGATCGGTACTTGTGGGGACACGAGAATGGCGCGGATAGATGGGGACCGATCTGGGCGCGAGGATGGCCGGGCGCGCCCGCAGGATGGGCTGAGGGGTCAGGATCCCGATGCGGGGCCACCGAACGGGCTGCCGGCGCCGGGACGCGGGGCCAGGAGGGATCAGGAGATGACCGCTGAGCGACCGGCTGGCCCGCGGCGGGCTGTGATCGTCGGGAACAGTGACGGGATCGGGCACACGCTGACCCGGCGGCTCCTTGGCGACGGCTGGATTGTCGCCGGCCTGTCCCGCAGCCCGAGCGACCTGCGCCATGACAGGTACCGGCACATGGTCGCCGATGTCACCTCAGCGGGGTACCCGGAAGCGCTGGCCGCTGAGGCGGACGCGCTGGGCGGCGTTGACGTGTGCGTCTACGCGGCCGGGGTCGGCGAGTTCATCGACGTGACGGACCTGTGGCCGCAGACCCGCGCCCTGGAGGTGAACCTGATCGGCGCGGCCCGCACAGTGGAGGTGATCGTCCCGCGGATGGCGGCGGCCGGAGGCGGGCAGGTATCGGGCTGTCCAGCCTCGCCGACGCGATGCCCTCGGCCGCGGCCCCCGGGTACGCCGCGTCAAAGGCGGGCCTGTCGGCCTACCTGCGCGGCCTGTCACTGGCCCTGCGCCCGCACGGAGTGGCCGTGACCGCGTTCCGGCCCGGCTTCGTCGACGCCAAGATGGCCAAGAGTGACCGCAGGCCGGCGATGATGACCGCGGATCAGGCGGCCGACATCATCGTCCGCGCCATCGCCCGCCGGCCGGCGGTCATTTCCCGCCCGAGGCGGATGGCCCTGGCGATGAGGCTTGCCGCCGCGATCATCGCGGTCCGCCAGCTCAAGCGCCCGCGACGACCGCCCCGCCAGCCCCTGGCCGTTCTGGGCCGGCCTGAACCGGGCCGTTCTGGCGACCGTGCGCTCTAGCGCGGCGGTGAGCGCCCAGGAAACTGGAGCAAGTATCCGCCGTTATCTCAAGTCCGCTCTGGGGTGTCTCCGATGTAGCTTTACGGGCCTTGAAGCTGCGTCATGGACACGTTATCTTAAGCAGTGTCTACGACGCACCGGAGAGCTGTGTCACCCACGTGAC
>Ga0209648_10006481_pt1 | contig 10079 bp, 7 predicted proteins | sample GraSoi2013_115cm_FD_185830 | JGI IMG/M metagenome (GOLD analysis project Ga0209648, IMG submission 185830) | Grasslands soil microbial communities from the Angelo Coastal Reserve, California, USA - Sample 9_17_2013_115cm (SPAdes) (version 2) | ecosystem: Environmental > Terrestrial > Soil >...
GGCCTTCTTGGCGATCGCGAGGCCGGTGGCGGTGAGCTCGATCGAGATCAATCGGCGGTCGCCGATGCCTACCTTCCTGACCACCACGCCCTTGGCCTCCAGTCGATCGATGAGGCGAGTCATGCCCGCGCCGTCGGTCCCAAGACGAGCCGCAACCTGAAACGGGCTCGGCTTCTTTTTGCGCTCCCAGGCGCGCAGAAGCCGGGCCAATGTGGCTTGCTGCGCGGTGACGCCGTGTGAAGAGAGCTTGCGCTCGAGTGCTGTGCGCATCTCGCGCGCCGCCTGGAACACCAGCGTGGCGATGGTTTCACCTCCGTCGCCGGCAACAGTTCTCTCGACGTCCACAGCCCTCATCCCAACATCACAGTACTTGTCTAGACAGTAATTGTCAAGACAGTTACTCGCCGTGCCGGCCGGCGCCCTCGCTGAAGCGCTGTGCGCCCGCCTGCGATTCTCCGGAACGGACCACCTCGATCCCGCCGCGATACTCAGCTCGCATCGCCTCGTCCATGCTCATCGACCACTGGGCCAGGACGCTGCGCCGATCCGCTCGAAGGGCTCCCTGCGGAAACTCGGCCAGCCTCCGCGCCAGCGCCACCGCCTCGACCAGGGCTGTGCCCGGCGGTGCGAGCCTCTCGACGAGACCGATGCCAAGCGCCTCAACCGCGTTCACGGGGCGGCCGGTCAGGACCAGGTCCATCGCGCGGCCTTCACCGATCATTCGCGGCAGGCGAATGCTGCCGAGGTCGATGAGTGGAACGCCAAAGCGCCGGTTGAAGACGCCCAGGGTCGCATCGCGCCCGGCCACCCTGAGGTCGCACCAGAGAGCCAGCTCCAGCCCGCCCGCGACCGCGTAGCCCTCGATCGCGGCGATCACCGGCTTGTCGAGGGTCAGGCGCGTCGGACCCATCGGGCCTGGGCCTGTCTCCTCCAGCCGGTTGCCTTCGCCTCGGGCGAGAGCCTTCAGGTCGAAGCCTGAGCAGAAGTTGCCATCGGCGCCGGTAAGCACAGCCACCGCAAGGCTGTCATCAGCGGCGAAACGCTCGAAGCAATCGACCAGCAGGCTTGCCGTGGCCGGGTCGACCGCGTTCCGGACCTGCGGCCGGTCGATGGTCACGACGACCACCGGGCCGTCGGGTTCGTACCGAACCGTCATTTCGCTCGCGGAGGGTTACTCCGCGTCCATGAACGGATAGCGGTGATCGGTCGGCGGCACATATGTCTCCTTGATCACGCGCGGGCTGGTCCAGCGGATGAGGTTGAGGATCGAGCCCGCCTTGTCGTTGGTGCCCGACGCGCGCGCGCCGCCAAACGGCTGCAGGCCGACGACCGCGCCGGTGGGCTTGTCATTGATGTAGAAGTTGCCCGCGGCGTTGACCAACGTCTCGGATGCCGTGCGAATCGCCTGCCGGTCGCGGGCGAAGATCGCACCGGTCAGTCCGTACGGGCTGGTGCGATCGACGAGCTCGAGAGTGTCCTGGAATTTCCCGTCCGCATACGGATACACCGTAAGGATCGGCCCGAACAGCTCCTCCTTGAGGAGCTTGAAGTCTGGATCGGTGGTCTCGATGACCGTCGGCCTCACGAACCAACCCACCTTGTCGTCGCCTTTCCCGCCCGCGACGACCTTTGCGCTCTCGGACTTGCGCGCGAAATCGATGGCGGCCATGTGCTTCGAATAAGCCTTGCCGTCGATCACCGCACCCATGAAATTGCGGAAATCGGCAACGTCTCCCTGCGGGATGGCGTCGACCTCATCGGCCATCTCCGACCGCAATCGCTTCCACATCGATTGCGGGATGTAAGCGCGCGAGGCGGCCGAGCATTTCTGGCCCTGGTACTCGAAAGCACCGCGAATGAGCGCGGTGCGCAGGGCGTCGGAGTCGGCGGACTCGTGCGCGACCACGAAGTCCTTGCCACCCGTTTCGCCGACGAGGCGCGGGTACGTGCGGTAGCGGTCCACGTTCTGGCCGACGGTTCGCCACATGCCCTGGAACACCTCGGTGGATCCAGTGAAGTGGATGCCGGCGAGGTCCTTGTGATTGAGGACCTGCTCGGAGATTTCCTGCGCGCTGCCGCTGACCATGTTGATGACGCCCGGCGGGAGGCCGGCCTCGTTGAGCACCTCCATCAAGAAGTGGTTTACGAGCAGGGTCTGCGTTGCCGGCTTGAAGACGACCGTGTTGCCCATCAGCGCGGCCGCGGTGGGCAGGTTGGCAGCGATCGACGTGAAGTTGAACGGGCTCACGGCGAAGACGAAGCCTTCCAGGGGCCGGTATTCGAGGCGGTTCCAGGCGGTGCCGTCGTTGAACGGCTGCTGTCCAAGCAGCTGGTCGGCGAAGTAAGCGTTGTAACGCCAGAAGTCGACGGACTCGCAGGCCGCGTCGATCTCTGCCTGGTGCACTGTCTTCGACTGGCCCAGCATCGTTGCGGCGTTGATGGTGTCGCGCCAAGGGCCGGCGAGCAGCGATGCCGCCCTCAAAAGTACAGCGGCACGATCGTTGAACGAGGTGGCTGCCCATGCGCGGCGCGCTTTGAGGGCTGCCGTCACCGCATCGTCGAAGTCTTTGCCGCCTCCGACTGCGTATTCGGCGATGGCCAGCTCATGACGGTGTGGCGATCGGATGTCGGCCCTCGATGACCCCCATCGGCGCTCGGCCCCGATCTGCATCGGGACTTCTGTGCGGGCGTCGGTCAGCTCGGCAAGGCGAGCTTTGAGGCTCGTGCGGTGGGGGTCGCCGGGCGCGTAGGCGCGAACCGGCTCGTTGACGGGAGTTGGGACCTTGAAGTGGCCGTCGGCGGTCATATGAGCTCCTGGAGTGAAGCGGGCGGCTGTAAGAAGATGATGGTACGTAACCGTAACCGGGGGTGGTATCGGCCTAGGAGTCGGTCGGGCTCTTGGAGGCTTTAGTGATAGTTCGTTCGCCTGCCCAAACGTCATCGATGCCAGAGCGCGTCCGCCGCACGGTCGCACTGCTGTCGCGTCGAGGTTTTGCCCTCGGCCCCGAGCGCGTGGGCAGCCTGTGCATGGGCGGGGCGGTGTCCGAATCGGACGTGCGGTGGGCCGTGGCAGCCTCGCCTGAGCTCGCGCTCGCCCACGACCTGGTCCTGCAGCGCTCAGACGGTGGGCGCGCCGGCGACATCCGGTCGCGCGCCGTCGACCATGCCACCGACGCGCCGCGCTACCTCGCAATGACGCTTCGCTTCGTGAGCACGCTCGTGGCCTGCGCCCCTTTCATTCGCAGCGTCTCCATCGCCGGGTCGCTCGCGAGTGGTGGGTTCCGCGCCTCCGACGACGTCGACCTGAACCTGATCGTCGACGACGGCCATCGCCATCTCGCCTACGTCGCGGTCAACGTCCTCGGATTGCTCCACGCATTCCGCCACCGTGGGAAACCGGTCGACGATCTCACCCGCAGACCCATCGCGCCGCGCCTAATGACCGCCAACCTGATCCTAGAACGGTCCCAGTGCCATCCCCTCGCGCGCCAGGACGAGGATATGGCGTTCGAGCTGCTGATGTCGCAGCCGGTGTACGGAGTCGACGTCTTCGATGAAGTGCTGGAAGCCAATCCCGAGCTGCTCGATCACTTTCCGCAGCTTGGATACGGCTCGCGGACGCGAGGGGTCGACTCCTCAACCCGCTCGCGCGTGCCGATGTGGCTGTTTCCACCATCACTCGACGGCGCCGCACGCCGCCTCGGGAATGCGGCATGGCGATACATGCAGTGGACGCGACGCAGCAAGCCCGATGCGCTGGCTCGTGTTGCCTACGTGCGCGCGACCATGCGTCCTTACACGCTCTTTGACGAGCCTGACGCACCGTGATCGCCGCGATCACCGCAATCACGTTTGGCATCCTCGCCACCTCGAGCTTCGCCCTTTTGTGCTTCGGGGTGAACCTTCTCTATCTGACCTGGAGCTCCACCCGCATACGAAAGTCGCCTCCGAGCTCGATCCGTTTCGGCGATGAACCAGACGTCTGCGTGCAGATCCCGATCTACAACGAGCGCTACGTAGCCGAGCGCGTGATCGACGCTGTCTGCGATATGGAATGGCCACGCGACCGCGTCCATGTGCAGGTTCTCGACGATTCTGACGACGAGACGTCTTTGATCGTGAGCAAGCGCGCGGCGCACTGGCGCGCACGAGGAGTCGACGTCATTCATGTCAGGCGCGGCACGCGCGACGGCTACAAAGCGGGCGCGCTCGCTCACGGGTTGAGCCTCACGCGCGCGCCTTTCATCGCGATCTTCGACGCCGACTTCGTGCCACCGTCCGATTTTCTTCGCCGCACTATGGGGGTTTTCGACGACGCGCAGGTCGGCTTCGCGCAAGCTCGCTGGGGCCACCTCGACGAGGGCTACTCGTGGTTCACGCGCCTGCAGGCGCTGGCCATCGATTTCCATTTCCTCGTCGAGCAAGCAGTGCGTTCGGACAGAGGCTACTTCACGAACTTCACGGGCACGGCAGGCGTGTGGCGGCGCAACGCGATCGAAGACGCGGGCGGCTGGAGCGCTGCGACATTGACCGAAGACCTCGACCTAAGCTACCGCGCGCAGCTGCGCGGCTGGCGCGCAGCGTATGTCGAAGACCTGGTCGTACCTGAGGAGCTGCCGGTGTCGATCGACGCCTACCGGCGGCAGCAGTCGCGATGGGCGACCGGCAGCTTTCAATCCGCGTTTCTTCTAATCGGCCCGGTTATGCGGAGCTCCAACCGGGCGGCTGTCAAGTTCCAGGCCGCGGTGCATCTGGTCGCTTATGGGGTCGGGCCGGTGATGCTGCTGCAGCTCGCCTGCTACCCACTCCTGCTGGTCATCTACTCGCGCGCTCGCATCGACGTGCCGTGGCAGCTCGAGGATGCTTCCCTGCTGGCAATCGCTGTCGGAGCCTCGCCGTGGGTCGGATTCATGGTCGCGCAGACGCGGCGGGGCCGGAGCCTGTGGGCGGGCGTGCCGGCGGTGCTGTGCCAGCTGGTGGGTGCCGGGATGTCGTTCAACACGCTGCTTGCGCTCGCGCGCGCGACCCATCGCGGCGGTGAGTTCGTGCGCACGCCCAAGTACCGCATCGTCGAGCGGGGGCAAGAGTGGCGCGACCAGGCCTATGTTCGAGTGGGCGACCCGAAGACGGCGGTCGAGGCCGTACTCGGGCTATCGGCGGCGGCGATCGTAACGGTGGCCCTGGTCGCGAGCCAATACATGGTCGCCATTTACTCGAGCTTGTTCGCGCTCGGCTTCCTCACCGTGGCGGCCCTCAGCCTGGCCGACCTGCTCCAGGTCGTGACGCTGCGCCGCATGGGCCGGCGAGCCCTCGGGCGGCTGCGGGCCGCGGCCCCTGCCGCCGGCCTGATCGGTTTGTGCGCGGTACTGCTTGTCGTCGCAGCGCAGATGGCCGAACCGTTCGAGGACGGGTACGGGCACTGGCTGATCGCGGCCAACCTGGCTTCGACCGGGCACTTGCACGATCCGCTGTTCGGCATGGAGGACACGTGGCTGCCGGGTTATCACGTGCTCGCGGCCGCAGTGCTTCGGGTCTTCGGGTTGTGGCAGCTTGGCGCGCTGAAAGTCCTCGGCGCGTTGCTCGGACTGGCGACGCTCACGTGCGTCTATTGGATCGCGCCCAACGTCCGACAGGGACGGCTGGCTGTGATCCTCCTCGCGCTCAACCCGGTCTTCCTTTTCACATCCGGCTCGGCGGTCGTCGAGCCGCTGATGACTGCCCTGCTCACCGGCGCGGCACTGGCCGCGATCAAGCGCAATTTGCGACTGGCCGCGCTGCTCGCCGGCCTCGCCGCCGTCACCGCGACCAAGGCATGGATCTGGATCGGCGCCGCGGTCGGTGTGCTTGTCCTCGAACGAGTTATCGCCCGGCTCAGGAAGCCGAGTGCGCACCCCATTCCCGCCGCGGCGTGGGCGGTACCGGCCCTCGCTTTGGTCGTGGTCGTGCAATTTGGCTACCTGCCGGCCACGCACTCGCTGGCGCGCGGTTCCTCCGAGGTGCTGTCAGCCGCCGCCCGCGGCAGCGTCGCGGCCACGAGCCTCGCACGGCTGGGGGAGCTCGCGACGACGTACGGGCTGGCGGCCCTGCCCGTGTTTGTGCTCGGCGTTGTCGGCCTGGTCGGTGCCATCCGCCGTCCCGAGACCGCCGGCGGTCCAGCCGCGATCCGTTTTCTCCACGTACCGGCCCTCGTCTATCTCGCCACGGTTTTCGCGCTCGTCGGGGTAGGGGCATACACGGGAAGCCACCGATACCTGTACCCGGCCCTGCCGTCCTTGGCCTTGCTGGCGGCGGCTGCACTCGACCGGCAGCCGGCCGTGGCCCGTCTCGGTGCCGCCGCGGCCGGCGCACTGCTGGCAGTCGCTTTCCTCCCTGTCTTCTTCAATTTCGCGGCGGGCAACAACGGGCTCATCGCCGCCGGCCGCGCCGCGGAAAGCGAGAGCGGCATGCTCATCACCGACTCGCCCGTGGTCGCTTTCTACAGCGGCCGACCGCCGGCGAACATTGCCGGGTCGCGGGTACTACCTCCAGACCGAGAGCGCGCTGTCGCGTGGATGAGCGCCTATGGAGTCAACGCTTTGGTGATCGAGAACATCAGCTACTACCGCGCCACGACCCTGTTCCCTGACCTCGCGAAAGGCCAGGCCAATCCTCTCACTCCGTTCGCGCCCCTTGGCGAGCAGGCGCAATACAAAGTGCCCGGCGGCAAGCCGGTGTTCGCGTACCGCTTTGGATCGGAGCTCCAGACGCAGCCCATCTATAGGGGAGTCGCCGCCTGCATCGAGGGCGACTTCGGAGCCGGCAAGACGGCGCCGCTGGCCAAGGGAGTCGTCCTCGAAGTTGCCGGGGTCGAAGCCGCCGGCGAGGGAATGGGCTTCGGCGTGCCGATCGTCCACTACGCGGACGGTTGGGTCTACCCGCGAACCGCCCCGACCACCAACCTCTCGACGCACACGAGCACAATCTGGAAACTCTCCTACATGCTGGACGAGATCGGCGGCGACGCCGACCACGGATACGTGTTCGTGCCCATCGAGTCGCGCGGCCAGATCGACGTGACGTACACCATCGATTCCACTGGCATCCATGTCAGCGTCGGGGTCGTGACGCTCAAATCGGGCTTCACCGAGGTTGGCATCCTCAACGAGCAGTCGGCGGCATTCAACGACTTCGCCGCCGACCACAGCCCGACCTTGGTCGATCGCAACTTTGGCAACTGGGTGCCCGTTACCGGCTCCTGGGCCCGCCTGCAGTCGAAGAGTCTCGGCGTTCAGTTCTGGCTGCCCGCTATCCCCGCTGCCCAGATGCATGGGGGCCGCGAGCTGATTCCTCCTGACTTCAACTGGGCCGGTCTGGACTACATCTTCGGTCCCTCGTTCACCGGCGCGTCCTACGAAATCCTGGTTCAGGCAGCGAGGTGAGAGATTTGGAACGAGCCGATGTCGTCCTCGTATATCCGCAGCGGGCCCCGAAGCAAGGCCGCCACTGGATCATGCCGTCGCTCGGGCTGATGTATCTCAGCGCCGCGCTGCGTCGTGCCGGCTATGCGGTGCGCCACATCGACCACACATTCCTCGAGCGCGAAGAGGTCCTGGCCGAGATCGACCGCCTCAAGCCGTCGGTGATCGGCATCTACTGCATGATCACAATGCAGGACGAGGCTCTCTCGCTCGCCCACCAGGTCCGCGACAGGGCGCTGACCGTTGTCGGCGGTCCCTATCCATCGGGTGAACCGGACACTTTCGTCGATCAGTTCGACCTCGTCGCCGTTGGCGAGGGCGAAGAGACGATCGTCTCGATCATGGAACACCTCGACGACCGCCGGTTTGAGGAGATCCCGGGCCTTGTGTTCAAGCGCGCCGGCGAGATCATCCGGTCGACCGCTCGCACGCGAACAAAGGAGATGTCTCACCTTCCTCTGCCCTATCGAGGTGACGTTCCAAACGCCGAGTACATCGCCTATTGGCGCAAGCATTGGAAGGACGCGACCACACCGCTGATGTCGACGCGCGGCTGCCCTTTCCGATGTGATTTCTGCCACAAGTCGGTTTTCGGCGACCTGTTCAGCGCACGGCCGGTCGAATCCGTCGTGGCCGAGATGCGCGAGATCGCCGAGCTCGGCTACGACCACATCTGGATGTCGGACGACCTCTTCACACTCAACTACAAGCGCACGTTCGAGCTGGCCGAAGCGATCGAGAAAGAGCATCTGCCGCTGACATGGGAATGCCTCAGCCGGGTCACGCATGTCGACAGGGCGCTGTTCGAGCAGATGCAGCGCGCCGGCTGCAAGCGAATCTTCTTCGGCATCGAGTCGGGCGACGAGAACGTATTGAAGGAGATGAAGAAGGGCATCACGCCCGACCAGGCCCGGGCCGCCGTCGAGGCTTGTGTGGCCGCCGGGATCAAGGCGGCTGGATTCTTCATGGTCGGATACCTGGGCGAGACCACCGACTCCCTGATCCGCAGCATCAATTTCTCCAGCAGCCTGCCGCTCGACTACGTGAGCTACACCATCGCGTACCCGCTGCCCGGAACCGGCTTCTACGAACGCGTCCGTGAGCGCCGCCAACGGGGCGAGTGGCACAAGGTGCGGCACAATCGCCTGCTGTTCAACACGGACTTCTCCGAGAGCAAGCTGCGGGCGGCGATCATGAAAGGCGCCATCCAGCACCGGTTGAACAAGATGCATCTACGACCTGCGGCCAGAGCTTTCCAGCTCGCCACGGATCCTGTGCTGCGCGTCCTCAGATAGCGCACATGAGTGCTGCCTGGGCGAGCGTTTTTCGCGTTGTGGTCGGTCTTTACTGGCTGTACTTCGCAAGCCAGAAGTGGCATGGCGTGGGCTGGGTGCAGAGTGTGATGAAGGCAAGCGCTCAGTCGAACCCCATCCCAGGCCTACACGAGTTCCTCGTCGGCGTCGTGGTCCCGAACTGGTTTCTATTCGCGGTGGGCCAGACGATCGGCGAAACGCTCGTGGCCGTCCTTCTCATCCTCGGTCTCGCCACGCGCTGGGCGGCCATTCTCGGCGTCCTGCTCGCCCTCAACCTGGCGTCGACCGTCGCCTTCGGCCTCAACGACGACGGCTTCCGCTGGATGTACTACCTGGCGGTGATCGCCAACGCCCAGGTGATCGCCTCAGGCGCGGGACGCTACGCCGTGGCTAGCTTGAAATGGGTGCCGGCTTACCTGCGCTGACCCGGTCGCCTGCTCGGCAGCGTCTGGAGCCCTTACGGTCTGAAGCACGGTTCTCGATTCTCGTCGCACGCTACGCTTGACGGCCATGGGCATCGACCAGGAGGGCTATGGCTTTCCCGAGCACCAGCGCACCATCGCGCGGCTGATGGACGATGTCCGAATTCTCTCCCCGTCCGGGGTCGAGCGCGTGGCGCAGGGTTGGGACGAGCACGTGGGCGAGCACGGTCTGCCTGCATTCCACGAAGCCGAGAAAGCGGCGCTGCACGCCATCGAGAAGGCCGACCGTGGTCCGGCATGGGATGAGGTCCGGCGCACGCTCTTCGGGATGACCGAATCGGGCTCCGCGCTCATCTCCTGGCGGGCGGAGCACGGCGAGATGGGTCACAAGGCTGAGAACGCGGCGTTCGCGGCGGCTCTTGGCCTCCTCGCCGACGGCATGATCGGCAAGGAGCATCAGCACACGCTGCTGCGCCCGATGGCCGAGGCCTTGCCCTGGCTGCTGCAGGACTAGGGCCGCTCAGGCGGCGGCGGTAGGCAGCAGCTCGGAAAGATCGACGGCCGGATTGGCCAGCGCCTGCTCATCGACACGCTTGCGGGCTTCGATCAGCTTGCCCCCGACCTCGTTGGTCTTCGAGTCATTCATAGAGAGCACCGCCCGAATCAGCCCTCCGCGGATGTAGAAGACCGAGAAGGTCAAGCCTTGCTTGTCGCCGCGCCAGACTGCGCGATCCTCGCCAGACGCGTGACCGCGATACTCGAGGCTGACTTCGTACTGGTCGGACCAGAAGTAGGGCAGTCTCGTCACCGGCGCAGGGCCGGAGGCGATCGAGACGGCGATGCCGCGACCATGGTGCTTGGCCACCTCCCAGTGCTCGACACGAATC
>Ga0209648_10006482_pt1 | contig 10079 bp, 12 predicted proteins | sample GraSoi2013_115cm_FD_185830 | JGI IMG/M metagenome (GOLD analysis project Ga0209648, IMG submission 185830) | Grasslands soil microbial communities from the Angelo Coastal Reserve, California, USA - Sample 9_17_2013_115cm (SPAdes) (version 2) | ecosystem: Environmental > Terrestrial > Soil >...
AGCGGGCTCGGCTGACCAGGCGCCTGACGGCATTCTGCGAAGCGCGCGTCCCGGCCGCTGTCCGCAACAAGGTTCGCGTGGGCTTCCGTATCAAGGGCAACGAGGTCGTCTTGTTCGAAGAGCGGCCCGCGTTTCGCCCTCCGCACGAATGGCAGGAGATGGTCGTCGCGAAGTTCACTTACGTCGCGACTCAGAGGGTGTGGAAACTGTACTGCCAGCACCGCGACAGTCGCTGGCACTCGTACGAGGCTCTGCCGAGGGCGCGAAAGTTCGACACGCTGCTCGACGAGGTAGCGGCGGATCCGACCGGTATTTTCTGGGGATAGCCGGCGCGCGACGCCGTTAAGCCCCGCCGCCCACCGGCCGCGCGGCCCGCTCGTCGAAGACGGGGTTGTCCGTCCGGTCCACGAGCGCCGCGTCGCCTTGCGTCGGGAGCTGCTCGGAGTAGTTCTGGGCGGCGTCGATGTCGTTCTCCCAGACTTCGCGCGGCAGCTCGTACAGGACCTCGATGCCGTGGCCGTCGGGATCCGAGATGTACACGCTATGGGTCATACCGTGGTTGACGCGGCGGTGGAACGGGACGCCCTTCTCCTGGAGGAACGCGACCTGCTTGAGCCAGGACTCGCGGTCGGGCCAAGCGATCGCCACGTGGTTCAGCCCGGCGCTCCTCGGCATGAGCTGCCACTGCTCGGGGTCGGTGCCGGCGCGGTCCTTGGGGACCTCGCACAGCGCGATGTCGTGGTGGGTCACGTCGCCGTGGGGATCCACACCGCTGTAGAAGCGCATCTTCGGCCGCGGCCGGTCGGCGCGGGGCTTGAGCTCGGCGACGCAGCGGAAACCCATGATCTCGGTCCAGAACTTGTGCGAGGCTTCGAGGTCGCGCACGTTCAGGACCAGGTGGTTGATGCCGCGCGGCGGCTGGGCATCGGTCGGAGGAACGGCGTTGGTCGGCATGGCTCCCTCCCCTGACGAGGATTGTAGCATCCGCGGCTACGGGACCGTGACGCCGCGGCGGGCCAGCTCGCCCTCGAGGTCGAGCGGCTTCGTCCCGATCGGCACGCCGCCGGGCACCGTCCAGAAGATCTCGAACTCGAGCCCGTCGGGGTCCTTGGCGTAGAGCGAGAGGCTCACGCCGTGATTCGACGAGCCGACCAGCGCGCCGGCCTCGCCGAGGCGCTGCCGGGCGCGCACGAGGTCGGTGATGTCGCCGACCTCCCACGCCGAGTGGTACATGCGCGCCACGCCCTCGTCGGGCGCGGCCATGCCCGTCTGCTCGAAGAGACCGAGGTGATGGTCGTCGGGGCTGCCGGAGATCCTCAAAAAAGCCGCGTTCGGATATCGCTTCTTCACCTCGAAGCCCAGCACGTCGTGGTAGAAGCGCACGCTGCGCTCGACGTTCGACACCCAGAGGACGAGGTGCTGGAGCCGCTTCAAGCCGATGCCGGTCGTCGCGGTCGTCATCGCCGCGGCTCCTCGGGGTCGGCGATGCTGACCGTGATGGCCGCGCACGCGATGAGCGTGTCGCTGCCCGGCACGCGCAGGCCGCCGCCGACGGCGCGCACCGTCACCTCGCCGTGCGGCAGCTCGCGCCGCACCACGTCCACCTTGACCGACGCCGGGTCGGGGACGCCGACGGTCACGTCCACCAGCATCTTCCCGCCCCGCGCGCGCACCTCCTGGAAGAGCGGCAGGCTCGAGTGCCGGATCGCGTCCGACACCGCCCGGCAGGCCGCCTTCGTCGAGTCCTCGCCGTGAACGTCCACGCCCATCCCGAATTCGAGCACCTGCGGCTTCGCGCTCACGCTCCACCTCCGCTCGACCCGGGCTTCGCCGCCCGGAGCAGCGCCACGTGCTCCTCGACGGTGTCCTCGCCGGTGATGGCGCGGAGGACGACCTCGTCGACCGCGCCGCGCCACCTGGCGAGCACCGGCGCGATCGCGTCCGGGCTCTGCGCCGCGATCGCCGTCTCCACCGGCTTCACGCCCATGCGCTCGAAGTGAGCGGCGTACGCCGGGATCCGCGCGTAGCGGCCGCCCTCCTCTCCGAGCTTCGTGCACGCCACGGGGCCGAGGGCGAGGCGCACGTAGGCGAAGAGCTTCGGCGGCTTCCGTCTCGCCGCGGTCGCGCCGGCGCGCACCCACTCCGCGGAACGGCGCGCGTGCTCGGGCGTCAGCCAGTTGAAGAGCACGCCGTCGGCGACCTCACCGGCGAGGTGGCACATCTTGGGACCGAGGGCGGCCACGACGATGCGCGTCTGGAGTTGGGACCGTAGCGCGGCCACCCCGTCGCGCACGCGCTTGAGGGAGTCTGGGTTCGGGCTCCCCACCCCGAGGAGGAGCCGCTCGAGCGGCAGCACGTTCGCGCGCACGCCCTGGACGATACTCTCCGGCCCGCGCGTGTGGAGCGGGATCACCCCGATGCCGACCTCGATCCGCTCCGTCTGCCGCGACGCCAGGCCCAGGGCCACGAGGCCGTCGGTCGAGCCGGGATGGTTCACCCAGAAGGAGGTGTACCCGAGCGCCTCGGCTTCCCGCGCGCACGCGCGGATGATCTCCGGCGTCGTGCCGGCGAACAACGCGAAGCCCTGCCCCATCGTCGTCTCCTTTTCGAGGCTCTGAGGTGCGGGGCGCCGGCGGACTCCGGCGCCCCGCGACGACCGCGAAGGCTACTGGAGCGGCGAAAAGGCGGCGGGCAGGAGGACCTTGTTCTCCTGCGTCAGGAGCCGGTCGGCGCCGCCCGGCGGCGGCCACACGCCCTTCTGCCTCGCCTCGTCGCGCACCTTGGCGCGCTGGTCGAGGCTGCCGTAGGCCCAGATGTGGACGAAGCCGTTGGCCCGGCCGAACTCGACGCCGCCGGCGAGGACGACGGGCGAGAGCTTCATGCGCTCGGGGAGCTTCGCCTCCCAGCCCTTCGCCACGTCGGGGAGCGTGCGGGGCTTCAGCGTGTAGTAGCGAAGCTCGAAGATCGGTCCCACCTTGCCCGGACGGGGCTCGGGGACGAAGCCGAACGGCACGATGATCTCCGAGCGCATCTCGCGGATGAACTCCTGGATGCCCGGGTTCCAGTTCGCGTCCTTCGCCGCCTCGGCCCGGATGCGGTCCCGGTCGGCGAGATCCCGGTAGGGCCAGATGTGAACGATCTCGTTGAGCGGCCCGATCTCCGTGTGCAGGAAGGCCGTCAGCTCGGAATACTTCTTCCGGTACTGGTAGGCCTCGCCGAAGCGCTTCTCGACCTCGGCCAGGCTGCCCGGAGCGATGCGGTAGGTCCGAATCTCGTAGATCACTGTCGGCCTCCTTTGGACGGAATGGGCCTCGAACGTAACGCACCCCGCCCGGCCGCGCAAGATGGGTATACTCCTGGCGGGACCATGACCGTGACCGTCACGCTCTTCGCCGACCTCAGGCGCTTCCTGCCGCGCGGGGCCGAGGGGCCCCAGCGCTTCACGGTCCGCGACGGCGCCACGCTGGCCGACCTGCTCGCCACGATCGGCGTCGCGCCCGACGCCGAGGTGACAGCGGCGGTGGACGGCGAGCTGGCGGCGCGGGACACGCCGCTGCGCGACGGCGCCGACGTCATGCTGCTCTCACCGATGGAAGGCGGCTCGACAGGAGATCGCATGGACCGCTACGGCTACTGGAACAAGATCCTGCACGTGAGTCTCTCCGACCGGCGGACCTGGATCGAGGAGCCCGGCGACGCCTTCTTCCGCCGCTACGCGGGCGGCCGGGGCCTGATCGCCCACTATCTATTGAAGCACGTGCCGAAGGGCGCCGACCCGCTCGGCCCCGACAACATCCTCGTCATCGCCCCCGGCGTCATCACCGGCGCCCCCGTGCCCGGCGCCGGGCGTCACAGCGTGGGCGCGAAGTCGCCGCTCACCGGCGGCTTCGGCGAGTCGGAGTCCGGGGGGTACTGGGGCGCGGAGCTCAAGCGCGCGGGCTGGGACGGGATCGTCGTCCACGGCGTCTCGCCGGCGCCCGTCTACCTCTGGATCGCCGACGCGGCCGTCGAGATCCGGGATGCGGGGCGCCTCTGGGGCAAGATCACCGGCGAGGTGGAGGACGCGATCCTCGCCGAGCTCGGCGACCCGCGCATCCGCGTCGCCACGATCGGTCCCGCGGGCGAGAACCTCGTGCGGTTCGCGTGCATCGCCAACGACCTGAACGAGGTGGCCGGCCGCACGGGCATGGGCGCGGTGATGGGATCGAAGCGCCTCAAGGCGATCGCCGTGCGCGGCAAGATCCCGGTGAAGATCGCCGACCAGCCCGGGCTCCTCGCCATCGCCAAGTGGGTGTCGGGGACGATGGACGAGAAGCACCGCGCCTTCCACGAGTTCGGCACGGGCGCCGCCATGCAGGGCAAGAGCCTCGAGGGCGGGATGCCCGTCCTCAACTACCGCCTGGGCGCCTCGGACACCGTCGCCAAGGTGGACGCGATCGCGGTGCGCGATCAGGTGCGCGTCCGGATGGGCGCCTGCTACGCGTGCTCCGTCCGCTGCAAGAAGGTCGTCCACATCGAGCAGCGAGAGGAGACCGCCCGCGAGGCGGCGGAGACCATCTACAAAGGCCGCGCGAAGGTCGGCGTCGATCCGCTCGGCCGCTACCGCGTGGACCCGCGCTACGGCGGACCCGAGTACGAGTCGCTCGCCTCCCTCGGCGTGAACCTCGGGCTCGACGACCTGATCGCCATCTGCAAGTCGAACGAGATGTGCAACTACCTCGGGATGGACACGGTCTCGCTCGGCGCCACGCTCGCGTGGGCGATGGAGTGCTTCGAGAAGGGGCTCCTCACGCTCGAGGACACGGGCGGCGTCCCCCTCCGCTTCCACGACGCCGACGGCGTCGTGAAGCTCGTCGAGATGATCGCCTACCGCCGGGGCGTCGGCGACCTCCTCGCCGAGGGCTCTCAGCGCGCCGCGCGACGGCTCGGCCGCGGCTCCGAGGCGTTCCTCACCACGGTGAAGGGCCTCGAGATGGCGATGCACGACCCGCGCCACATGCCGGTGATGCGCGCGTCCTACCTGCTCGCGCCGACCGGTGGCGACCACATGCGACAGACCGGGAACCGCAACGGCCTGCGCAACCAGATCGGGCTCTGCCACTTCCTTGCCTACGAGGACGACCAGACGCTGGCAATTCTCAAAGCCGTCACGGGCTGGGACATGACGGCCGAGGAGATGGTGACGGCTGCCCACCGCGGCCTCACGCTCGCGCGCCTCTTCAACCTCCGCGAGGGCATGAGCCGCGCCGAAGACCGGCTGCCCGCGCGCTTCAGCGATCCCGTGCCCAAGCACGCGGGGCTCACGCGCGAGGCGCAGGACAAGATCGTCACCGATTACTACGTCGAGCAGGGCTGGGACGCGGCGACGGGCGTGCCGACGGCGGAGACGATCCGCGCCCTCGAGCTCGAGGAGGACGCGGCGCACGCCGCGCTGGCGCCCACAAGTTGACCCGCGCCATGACGAGCGAAGCGCTCCGCATCGAGGACGACCCGCGCCGGGAAGACGTCGCGCTGCTGAACACCCGTCTCCACGAGTTCAACGCGGCGGCCAGCGGCGTGGACGACGACGGCCGCTGGCTCGCGATCTTCGTCCGCGACGCGGGCGGGGAGATCGTCGCCGGCATGCACGGGTGGACCTTCGGCGGAACCGGATTCGTGCAGACGCTCTGGGTCCGCGAGGATCTGCGCGGGCGCGGGCTCGGCGCGCGCATCCTGGCCGCGGCCGAGACTGAAGCCGTGCGCCGCGGCTGCCACCAGATGCACCTCGACTCGCACAGCTATCAGGCTCCCGGATTCTATCGGCGACAGGGCTACGAGGTGATCGGCGAGCTGCCCGGCTGGCCCGGCGACGACACGCGGATCTTCTTCCGGAAGAAGCTCGGCCGAGCGTATCCGAATCGAGACATTGACGCGGTCACGCAGGGCTGATCGAATGCCGGCGATGGGCGTCTACGAGCAGATCAAGAAGGCATTCCAGGACGTCATCGCGCCCGAGATTCACGAGCTCCACGGCGAGATCCGTCGCCTCGATCAGAAGATCGACGGCGTCGACGCCCGGCTCACCATCAAGCTCGACGCGCTGGACCAGAAGATCGACGACGTGGACGCCCGGCTCAACATCAAGCTCGGATCGCTCGACAACAGGATCGACAACATGGACCAGCGGCTCACGATCAAGATCGACGGCCTTCGGGCCGAGATGGTCTCCGAACTCAGGCGCGTCGACAACAGCATCGCCGCCGTCCACACTCGGATCGACGGCCTGGACCGCGAGGTCCGAACGGCGATCGACATCCGCGAGCGCCTCGCCGCCCTCGAAGCGCGCCGTCCCGCCGGAAGCTAGCTCACCATCGCGTAGGTCCGCTCGATGTTGGCGAGGATGCCCGCCCGCCAGGGCCGGTAGTCGCCGTACGCCGAGAACGGTTTCTCGTAGGTCGGCGCGAGCTTCGCCGGCACGCGCTGCTTGACCTCCTCCAGGGTCGCGCCGGCGGCGACCTCCTGGCGGACGGCCTCGACCATGTCGTGGACGTAGGCGCGGAAGGTCCTGAGCCAGCTCCGGTCGACGACGTTGCCGTGGCCCATGATGATGTGGGTGAAGTCGAGCGCGGCGAGGCGATCGAGCGTGCCGACCCAGTCCTCCGGGTAGCCGTCGCCCATGAAGGGCGTCCAGCCGATGACGGCGTCGCCGGTGATCACGACCTTCTCCTTCGGCAGGTAGACGAACACATCGCCCTCGGTGTGGGCGCGGCCGAGGTGGAGGAGCTGGATCTCGCGGTCGCGACGATAGAGCTTCATCGTCCGCTCGAAGGCGATCGTCGGGAGCGCCGGCTTGAGCGCCCGGACCTCGGCCTGGTAGGCCTCGGCCAACTTCAGATTAGCCTCGAGCGTCGCGCGCTCCGCCGGCGTGCGGGCCGTGGCGAGGTCGGCGCGGAGCTTCGCGATCTCCGCCGGGAGCTGGCGGACGTGGTCCTTGATGCGCTTGAGCCCCTTCTTCACCATCGCCTCGCGCGTGATCTGGTTGGTCACGATCTCGGCGGCGGGATACGCGGCGGGGTACACCTCGTTGCCGTGCCAGTGGTCCCAGTGGAAGTGCGTGTTGATGACGTAGCGGACCGGCTTCGGCGTGATGTCGCGGAGCCGCTCGACGATCACCCGGGCGGCCGAGGGCTTCGAGTGCGTGTCCACGATGATCACGCCGTCGTCGCTCTCGATGATGGCCGTGTTGGAGTTCACCTTGTAGGCCGGCGCGGCCACGGCGGCGTGCACCCCGTCGGCCACCTTGGTGAACTCGAACCGCGCGTCTCCGCTCCCGTGCCCCTCGTGACCGCAGCAGTCCATCGCGCTCGCTCCTTTCTCGCTCAGTGAGGCGCGTGCCTGGTGCCCAGCGCGAAGAGCCCCCAGCTCACCAGGACGGCGAGCGGCGCCGCGCCGAACGGGATCGCGTACGAGCCCGTCAGGTCGTAGAGGAACCCCGCGGCGGCCGGACCCAGCGCGGCGCCGAAGCGCCAGCCGAGGGTGAGCACGCCCATGATCGCGCCGATCGCCCGCACGCCGAACACATCGGGGACCACCCGCACGATGATCGTGTCCGACGCCGCGAACCCGACGCCGAACGCGACCAGCGAGGCGAGCAGCGCCTCGCGCGAGGGGAGCCAGACCGAGACCAGCGCCAGCGTCTGGATGACGCACGCGGCGCCCATCGTCGGGGACGCGCCCAGCCGGTCGGAGACCGCGCCCGCCGCGAGCCGGCCGGTCACGGAGCCGATCCCGTAGGCCGTGAGCGCGAGCGAGGCGCCGGCGAGGCTCACCCCCCGGTCGTGCGCGAACGGCACGGCGTGGACCGAGAGCATCAGCGCGAGGCCGCCGCTCAGCAGCCACGAAACGTTCAGGCACCACTGGCGCGGGTCGGCGAGCGCCTGGCGGAGCGTGACGCCGTGGCCGGCGGCGGCCGCCGCGGGCGCCGCGACGGCTGCGCCGGGCCCGCCCGCACGCCGCAAGAGGTCCGATTCCGGTGCGCGCGGCAAGCGGACCGTGAGCGCGGCGAGCGTCGTCGCGAGCCCGCAGCCGGTGCCGAGGATCGCGTAGGCCTCCCGCCAGCCGAAGGTCGCGATGAGCCAGGCCGCGAGCGGACCGCCCGAGATGTACCCGAGGTTGAAGCCCACCAGGACGAGGGCGATGGCGAGGCCGCGGCCCTCGTCGTACCAGCGCGCGACGGTGAAGGCGCTCAGCAGGTAGAAGCTCGACATCCCCACCCCCGCCATGATCCCGACGAAGAGGTAAAGCTGCCACAGCGTGCCGACCGTCGAGACCAGCGCGAAGGCCGCCCCCGCGAGGATCACGGTCGGGACCAGCAGGAGGCGGGGCCCGTGGCGGTCGGCGAGGGCGCCGACCGCGAAGCCGGCGAGGCCGCCCAGGAGCAGGTTGATCGAGAGCGCCGTCGCGATGGCGCCCCGGCTCCAGCCGAACGCCTCGGCGATGACGGGCAGGAACACGCCGTAAGCGGCGAGCGGCGTCGAGATGCCGTAGGTGACCACGAACAGCGCGGCGACGATGAGCCGGCGGCGGGCGAGCGGACGCACCCTCAGAGTCCTACCACACCTCCGTGCACGACGGCCGCGTTTGGTGTATAAACAGCGGCGACGTCCCACCACCAACGGAGGAGAGCACGACATGGCCCAACTGAGGATTCCCCTGGACGCGCAACGGTTCTCGAAAGGCCTGACCTGGAAGGACTACATGGCCCAGATGGGCGACACCCGGGCCCGCACCGAGGACAACTACGCCAAGTCGGCGCTGACCGACGAGGAGCGGAAGTTCTTCGGCGGCGTCAACCAGGTCAAGTACACGATGATGCTGGCCGAGAACTGGTGCGGGGACGTCCACCGCAACTCGCCGCTGATCGCCCACGTCTGCGAGGCGATGCAGGGCTGCGAGCTGCGCGTGTTCCTCCGCGACCAGAACACCGACCTGCGGGACACCTTCCTGAACAACGGCTACCAGTCCATCCCGGTCGTGGTCTTCTTCGACAAGGACTGGAACGAGATCGGCCGCTGGCTCGAGCGCGCTCACGTCGCGACGAACAAGGCCGCCGTCATCCGCTCGACCACGCTGGACAAGGCGCCCCAGGACAAGGCCAGCCAGGACGCCGCGATGAACGAGTTCCGGGGCCAGGTCACCGCCGCGTACCAGACGCCGGGCGGCGCATTCTGGCGTGCGGCCGCTCAGGAAGTCCGGCTCATCCTGGAGCAGCGGCTCGGGCTCGTGAAGAAGTAGCGCGCCTCAGCGCTCCTTCTTCGTCTCGGCGAAGACCTCCTTCGCCGTGAGCAGGGCCTCGCGGATCAGGGGCACGCCGACGTAGCCGGAGAGGTGCAGGAGCACCTCGACCAGCTCGTCCTCGGTCCACCCCTGGCGGAGCGCCATGCGCAGGTGGATCGCCAGCTCGGGCGTGCGCGCGGTGGCCGCGTCGGAGACGACGCAGATGAGCGTCCGGGTCTTGAGGTCGAGGCCCGGGCGCGTCCACAGCGCGCCGAAGACCGTCTCGGTCGCCACGTCCATGAACTTCTTCATGACGGGATCCGCGTAGGCGGTCTGGTTCATGCGCTCCACGTAGGCGTCGCCCAGGAGCTGGCGCCGCAGCTCGCGGCCCTTCTGGTAGGTCTCGCTTCCGACCATGGCTGGCCTCCTTGCAGGGTTGGTGGCGTGACGGCCGGCGTCAGGCGCGCTCGAGGATGTGGAGGCCGCGCCCCCGGTCGATCAGGTAGATGAGCCCGCGCTCGTCCACGAAGACGTCGTTGCTGCAGACGCGGGTGCAGCCCGCGGGGACCTCGGGCAGGAAGTGGGCGACCTCGCGCGGGGCGTGCGGCGCGGCGATGTCCACGATCCGGAGGCCGTGAGCGAACCAGGCCACGGGGATCTCCGTCCCGGTGATCCGCTCGCAGGGCTGGTGGCAACCCGTGTACTCCGGCTGCGGCGTGCCGTCCACGTCCGCCACCTGAAAGCTCGCGAACGGGACCGGCCGCCGCTCGTCGGTGATGTCCACGACCCACAGGAACGAGGGCGGACCCTGCGCGAGCTTCGCG
>Ga0209648_10006483_pt1 | contig 10078 bp, 5 predicted proteins | sample GraSoi2013_115cm_FD_185830 | JGI IMG/M metagenome (GOLD analysis project Ga0209648, IMG submission 185830) | Grasslands soil microbial communities from the Angelo Coastal Reserve, California, USA - Sample 9_17_2013_115cm (SPAdes) (version 2) | ecosystem: Environmental > Terrestrial > Soil >...
GACCCGTGGAGTGAAGTCAGCAATTCCCCGAAGAACGCCATTCTTCCCTCGGAACCCTGGCAGGAAGTCATGGACTCTGTAATTCCACTTGTCCGATGGAGGTCTGGTTTCGATCAGCGTCAACCCTCCGGAGAAACCTCCGAATTCAGCAGTGTCCGGGGCGTCGTGAACGACCATGGATTCAATCATGTCGATAGGGATTGAGATCGTGAAGCTCCCCGTGACCGGATCAACATTCTCGGTTGAGTTGATCAGCAGGATGCCTTCACTTTCGGTCTGGCCATTAAAATTCAGCTTGCCTTCATTCGTTCGAACCACTCCGGGAGTGAGAGACAAAGCGTCGGTGAATTTTTGTTGTGCCAAGGGCAGGGTATTCAGTTGCTCATCGTTAAGAGTCGCATTCGTCTCGGCGCTCTCCGCCGAGATCTCCGAGGCATCTCCACGCACTTCGAGCCCCTGAACAGCAGAATTGATTTGCAGAACTATGTCTTGCAGCGCGGCCTGTCCCTGCCCCAGCGTTACTGTGGTCGTCCATGGCCGGAAGCCTTCCGGACCGGCCTCCAGGCGGTAAGTTCCCGCAGGCAACTGCACGAACTGAAAATGGCCCTCCTCGTCGCTGATCGCGGAACGGGATGAATCCAAAGGCGCGCCGCTCAACGTCACCTCGATTCCCGAAAGCACATTGGTTTGGCCTTGTCCCGTAATCGCTTTCACTTGGCCGCTGATGGATCCGGCGCCCGAGTCTGCGGCTGCACTTCGTTCTTGCGCAAATCCCGCAACGGAGCCGATTGAAAGCGCAACAAACGGCATCCACAAGCCCAAGGTGACCGCAAGGCCCCGACGAAAGACTTGCCGCAAAACCCGATTTAAGACGATTGGCGTCAAGCTATGCTCCCCAACGGTCTTTCTTTTTTCGAGACGTTTGAACACCCCGGCCTCCGACATCTTTCGCAGCCGCTTTTGCTGCGCGTAGCCGCCCCTGATGGACCATGCACCCAGTGATCACAGGGCACACGCGTTGCCAAATTCACGGCTAGTGTCTTTTGCGTTTAAAACGGCTGAAGGATTGGAAGATAGGGAACTTCGGGCAAGATTCCACCCAGAGTGTCAGCATATCTTTGCCGATAGAACGGCAAGCCGTGCCAGCATCCTGGCATTCCAGCACGGCTCACAGTCTCGTTCGCTCTATAGTTTGGCCTCTTCTAATAAACACCGGTTTGCGGCCAAGACCTTCATTCAAGGCCGAAAACTTGGCAGTTCCCAAAACTCCGACAACCGATTCTCTTCTTCATTCGTTGTTTTCAATGCTTTGCAAATGGATACGGGATTGCATCTGCCCTGCCGGGGGATTCCGACGGAGAGGAAGGCTGGCAGTGTCAGGTGCCTCTGCGAAGAGACAACCATGAGTGAATTGTTGTCACACCTTAGGCATGATCAGATCGCAAGGCTTGCCTATGAATTGTGGGAGAGGAATGGGCGACCTGCGGGCTCAGCCGAGAGAGATTGGCTGCTAGCAGAACAAATCTTGGAGGTCCTGGATCCGACGAAACCGGCCTTTGGAGCCTTTTCATTCGAAGCCAACGAGCGCCTTCGTTCTTGGGGGACATCCGATGTTAGGGCGCCTGGCGGCTGTCGTCAGGACGTCGCAGGGTCTCGCCATTTTTGGACTCGACCCTGGACGATTTTGTGATTAAGGCGCAAAGTGAAAAAGGGTGAGAAGTGAAAATTGAAGCCGCCGCCGGCAAACCGTCTGATCCCTCGATCCTGGTTAATGTCCCGAAACTCGTCACGGCTTACTACACGCTGCAACCCGATCCGAGCGACTCCCGGCAACGCGTCGTCTTCGGTACGTCGGGTCACCGCGGATCTGCTTTCGACTGCGCATTCAATGAGTGGCACATCCTGGCGATCACTCAGGGGATCTGCGATTACCGCAAACTGCAGAAGATTGAGGGGCCACTCTTCCTTGGAATGGACACTCATGCGCTGTCTGAGCCTGCGTTTGCAAGCGCAATGGAGGTCCTCGCGGCGAACCATGTTGATGTAATGCTTTCGGAAGGGACTGCTTACACGCCAACTCCGGCCGTCTCCCATGCGATTCTGCGTTACAACAGCGGACGAGAGTCGGGCTTCGCCGATGGGATCGTAATCACGCCATCTCACAATCCGCCGGACGACGGTGGCTTCAAGTACGATCCTCCGCACGGGGGACCTGCCGATTCGCATGTAACCAAGTGGATCGAATCGAGAGCCAACGACTTTCTCCGCAGTGGTCTGCAAGGCGCCAAGCGAACGCCGTTCGCGCAAGCACTGGAAGCCGCGACGACACATCGATACGACTACCTGCACACGTACGTCGCCGATCTCGAAGACGTTATCGATATGGCGGTGATTCGCGATTCCAAGATCAGTCTTGGCGTCGACCCGCTCGGAGGCGCGGGCGTTCATTACTGGCCGCTGATCGCGGAACAATACAGGCTTGATCTGTCGATCGTGAACGAGGCTATTGACCCCACGTTTCGCTTCATGACCGTCGATTGGGACGGCAAAATTCGCATGGATCCCTCCTCGCCTTACGCCATGCAAAGACTGATCGGACTCAAGGATAAATTCGATATTGCGTTTGCCAGCGATACCGATCACGACCGCCACGGCATCGTGACCAAGGGAAGTGGCTTGTTGCCTCCTAACCACTATCTATCAGTCTGCATCCATTATCTGTTCTCGAATCGGCGCGACTGGAAGCGAGACGTCGCCGTCGGGAAGACGGTGGTGAGCAGCAGCATGATCGATCGCGTCTGCGAACGGCTGGGACGCCGGCTGTACGAGGTTCCCGTTGGTTTCAAATGGTTTGTCGAAGGCTTGCTCGGCGGTCGGTTGGGTTTTGCGGGCGAAGAGAGCGCGGGTGCATCATTTCTTAACCGCGACGGCGGCGTTTGGGCAACCGACAAAGACGGAATCATCCCTTGCCTGCTCTCGGCGGAGGTCACGGCGCGCCTGGGAAAGGATCCGGGCGAAATCTATCGTGCACTCACCCGAGATTTGGGAGATCCCGTATACGAACGAATCGAGGCTCCCGCCACGCCGGAGCAAAAAGCCGCGCTCGAAAAACTGTCCCCGTCCGATATTCGCGTCACTGAGGTTGCAGGCGAGAAGGTCCAGCAGATTCTGACGACAGCTCCGGGAGACGGCAACCCGATCGGCGGAATCAAGGTGATCGCCAAAAACGGGTGGTTCGCGGCGCGTCCTTCAGGTACCGAAGAAATTTACAAGATTTATGCGGAGAGCTTTCGCGGCCAAGATCATCTGAGACGCATCGAAGAAGAAGCCCAGACCATTGTTTCGGAAACGCTCTCACGGAGCGCTCGATCAGCGGCGGGGAACTAAGCCGCAGCTAGGAGCCGAGTTATGAGCAGTCCTGCGTACCGCAGCCGTCCCTCTGTAAAGGCCATTTTGGACGCTCTCAACGACTTGGCTCTGGATCTGAGATGGTCTTTCAACCACTCGGCGGATCAGCTCTGGGAACGAATTGATCCAGAACTCTGGGACCTGACTCACAACCCCTGGGTCGTGTTGCAAACCGTGTCTCGGGAAAGACTGCAAACCGTTACTACCGAGCCGGAGTTTCAAAAATTGCTGGCTGAGGTCAATCGTGAGCGACAGGCCGCTGAGCGCCCGGAAGGGTGGTTTCAGCGCGCGCATCCTCGTTCCAATCTCACGGGCGTTGCATACTTCTCGATGGAGTTTATGGTCAGCGAGGCCTTGCCAATCTACTCGGGTGGCCTCGGGAATGTTGCCGGCGACCAACTCAAGGCCGCAAGCAACCTCGCGGTGCCGGTTACCGGCATCGGTCTCCTCTATCAGCTGGGATATTTTCGTCAGGAAATCGATGGGGCGGGGCGGCAGCAGGCCTTGTATCCCTTCAATGACCCTGGTCAATTGCCTATCAAACCGTTGCGCGAGCCAAATGGTGAATGGTTGCGGCTCTGCTTGAATTTCCCCGGCGCCAGACTGTGGATCCGCACTTGGCAGGTTCAGGTCGGCCGGACGAAATTGTATTTGTTGGACACCAACGATCCGGCAAACATCCCCGCGCACCGCGGCATTACCAGCGAACTCTACGGCGGCGGCCCGGAATTGCGCTTGAAGCAGGAGCTGGTCCTGGGAATTGGAGGCTGGCGGCTTCTGAGTGCTCTGGGCTTAGAGCCGGAGGTCTGTCATTTGAATGAAGGGCACGCCGCGTTTGCCGTTCTTGAGCGAGCCCGGTCGTACATGGCCAACAACAAAGCTTCGTTCGATCTGGCCCTGACCATAACTCGTGCCGGCAATCTTTTCACAACCCATACACCCGTTGATGCGGGCTTCGACCGTTTTTCTCCTGACCTGATGGAAAAGTACTTTGGGACGTACGCGGACAAAGAGCTTTCCATCCCGTTCGAGGACCTGCTCGCTCTCGGGCGGCGTGACCGCGCAGATTTGTCCGAGCCGTTCAACATGGCCTATCTCGCCTTTCGCGGTAGCGGAGCCGTTAACGGCGTAAGTCAGCTGCACGGTCAAGTCAGCCGGCGAATCTTCCAGCCGTTGTTTCCGAGATGGCCGCAAAGGGAAGTGCCGGTGACTCATGTGACGAATGGTGTGCACACTCCGACCTGGGATTCGGCCGAAGCAGACTCGCTGTGGGAACTCACCTGCGGAAAGGACCGCTGGCGCGAAAGCATGGCTGGCGTGGAAGAGTGTGTTCGGAAAGGTGGCGACTCCGATTTCTGGCAACTGCGGGCGAGTGGACGCAAGTCTCTCGTGCAGTATGTTCGCAAACGCTACGCGCGCCAATTAGCCGAGCAGGGGGCTTCTACGGAGGATCTGGCGCAAGCCGCCCAAGTGCTGGACAACGATGCGCTGACTCTAGGTTTCGCGCGGCGTTTTGCGACGTACAAGCGTCCCAACCTTCTGTTGCATGATCCGCAGCGTCTCGTGCGGATCCTGACGAATCGAGATAGACCCGTTCAGCTGGTGCTCGCGGGGAAGGCCCATCCACAAGACCCGGCCGGCCAAGAGATGATCCGGCAATGGGTCGAGTTTTCACGTCGCCCGGAAGTGCGCTCTCGCGTAGTCTTCCTGAGCGACTATGATGTGCTCATGGCAGAGCAACTGGTGCAGGGGGTCGATCTCTGGGTGAACACACCACGGCGCCCTTGGGAAGCCAGCGGGACCAGCGGCATGAAGGTGCTCGTCAATGGCGGACTGAATCTTTCAGAGCTTGATGGCTGGTGGGCGGAAGCATATTCGCCGGAAGTCGGTTGGGCGCTTGGTGACATGCGGGAACACGGAGATGATCCGGCGTGGGATGCCTCGGAAGCCGAAGCTCTTTACGGGCTATTCGAACGAGAAGTCGTTCCCGAGTTTTATAAGCGTGACGACCGTGGAATTCCGCGCGGCTGGGTGACTCGCATGCGGGAAAGCATGGCGCGATTAACGCCGCTTTTTTCGAGCAACCGCGTAGTTCGCCAGTACACAGAGGAACATTACCTCTTGGCTGCGTCGGCCTTTAAGGAACGTGCCAAAAACCAGGGTGCGCTGGGAGTGGATTTGGTCCATTGGCGGGCGCAGATCGCAAAGCATTGGTCCATGGTGCGATTCGGTTCCGCGACTGTTCAAGAAAAGGAAGGGCAATTGCTGTTTCAGGTTCAGGTTTTCGTTAATGATCTCGATCCTGACTCGGCGAATGTGGAGCTTTATGCTGAGGGCCCGAACGGTAATAAACCAGTGCGCTATCTCATGAATCGCGGCGAACGTCTGGTCGGTTCTGTAAACGGCTTCATCTACACGGCTCGTCTTCCGGCGACGCGTGCCGCAGCCGAGTACAGTCCGCGCATTATTCCACGACACAGCGGGGCACTCGTGCCAATGGAAGCTCCCTTCATTTTGTGGCACGACTCGCCATCGTGGCGATAGGAACGGCTTCGGTCCACAGGGTACCCATGGAATCGGACTCTGATACTCGACCAGAGAATCGTGCTTCAAGACTCGAAAGCGCACGCATGAGACAGGAAAGTGTCAACGTGACTGGCTTTCCCGTTGACTACCGTGGATCCGGGATACTCTTGCACGTCACTTCGCTGCCGTCCTCTTATGGGATCGGCGATTTCGGGCCTGGCGCGATTTCATGGGTCGAGCAGCTTATCCAAGCCAACCAAAACTGGTGGCAAACCTTGCCGCTCGGTCCCACAGGTTTTGGGAACTCACCGTACCAGGCCTTATCATCGTTCGCTGCTAACGCGCTGCTGATCAGTCCCGATTGGCTGATCGAGGATGAACTTCTATCGGCAAGCGATTGCGCGCACAAGCCCTTTCCCTCGGCGCTCGTTGATTACGACGCGATCACACCATTTAAGCTGCGGCTGCTGCAAAGGGCCTGGAAGCGCTTTAAAGCCGGCGCGCGCTCCGACTTGCGAGCCGCCTACGAGCAATTCTGTCAGAAGCAGAATCATTGGCTGGACGACTATGCGCTGTTCACGGCGCTGAAAGCCAAGTTCAACAACGCTCCTTACCTCGAATGGCCGGCCGAGTTGGTCCAGCGCAAGCCAACGGCGCTCGAAAGAGTGCGGCGTGGACTTGGCGATCAAATCGGCCAAGTGACGTTTGCGCAGTTCCTATTGTTCCGCCAGGCCGAGCGACTGAAGGCGCATGCTCACAAAAAGGGTCTGAGATTAATCGGCGACTTACCGTTCTTTGTTTCCGGCGATTCCAGTGACATCTGGTCGAACCCAGAACTGTTTCTGCTGGACGAACAGCATCGGCCGCGCTTCGTCGCGGGCGTGCCTCCTGATTATTTCAGTGCTCGGGGACAACTCTGGGGCAATCCGCTTTACAACTGGGATGCCCTACGCCAGTCCGGCTATCGATGGTGGATAGATCGCTTGCGTTCTCTTCTGACCCACGTCGACCTGATTCGCCTGGATCATTTCCGCGCATTCGCGGCGGCTTGGCACGTGCCGGCGGACGCACCGACTGCGCAGTCCGGAATCTGGGTTCCGGGTCCTGGTGCAGAATTTTTCAGCGCAGTAGGGAAGGAACTGGGCAGTCTGCCATTCATTGCCGAAGATTTGGGAATGATTACGCCCGATGTATATGTCCTGCGGGATCAATTTCATCTCCCGGGCATGCGGATCCTGCAATTCGCATTCGACGGCCATTCCGATAATCCGTATCTTCCCGAAAACTTTGTGACGAATACCGTGGCGTACACCGGAACACATGACAATCCGACTGCGCGTGCCTGGTTTGAAGATTTGACAAGCGAGCAACGCGAGACGGTCTGGAGGTACCTCGGCGGCCGAGGAGTCAAAAACGGCGTGGCCGCGCATGCATTGATGGAATTGGCTTGGACTTCCGTCGCCGCTTTGGCCATGGCCCCGCTGCAGGACCTGCTAACCCTCGGCAGGGAGGCACGAATGAATGTTCCCGGCCGCCCCGAAGACAATTGGCGCTGGCGGGCTACGCGGGACATGCTGTCCGACCGGGCTTTCGAATGGCTGCGGGATCTGACGAAAAGCGCGAACCGATCAAGAGACCCGGTGGCTTCGCACTCACAAGTCTTTGAGGCTGCTTCAAGAGACTGAGTGCGCTTATTGTGAGGCTTGGCTGATCCGCCTGCATTGCCTGAGATCTAAAGCAGAGGTGAAAGCATGAAAGCGACGCAACTGCTCCATAACCTGGGCCAGAGCATCTGGCTCGATAATATAACGCGTAACCTTCTGGATAGCGGCACTCTCAAGCGCTACATCAATGAGCTCTCCGTAACGGGCCTGACCTCCAACCCGACGATCTTCGATCATGCCATCAAGAATAGCGGTGATTACGATGATGCGATCCGCGAAAAACTGAGCAGGGGTAAATCGGGCGAGACGCTGTTTTTCGAGCTGGCTTTGGACGACATCACCCGTGCGGCTGCGCTATTTCGACCAGTCCATGACCAAACGGATCGCGTGGACGGATGGGTGTCTTTGGAAGTTTCACCGCTGCTGGCGCACGACACCACTAGCACCCTGGCCGCAGCCAAGGATCTATACGTGCGTGCTGGCCAACCGAACGTCTTCATCAAGATTCCCGGTACCAAAGAAGGTTTGCCGGCTATCGAAGAGGCGATCTTTGCGGGCATCCCAATCAACGTCACCCTGTTGTTCTCCCGCGAACAGTATCTGGCGGCTGCCGACGCGTTCCTCCGCGGCATCGAGCGGCGGATCGATGCCGGACTGAAGCCGGCGGTTGGTTCTGTCGCCTCCCTCTTCATCAGCCGCTGGGACGTCGCCGTCATGGACAAGGTTCCGGACTTCCTGCGCGACCAACTTGGCATTGCCATCGCCAAACGTACCTACAAGGCATATCGCACATTGCTCGATTCTCCGCGCTGGCAGCGCGCTTTCAATGCCGGGGTGCGCCCTCAACGGCTCCTGTGGGCCAGCACTGGAACCAAGGACCCGAAGGCGTCTGACATCCTTTACGTCAAGTCTCTCGCCGCGCCGTTCACGGTGAACACCATGCCGGACGCCACATTAAAGGCCTTCGCTGATCACGGCGACGTTGGCCCAATTCTCCCCGCGGACGGCGGTGACTGTGAGGAGGTGTTGGCACACTTCAGCAAGGTGGGAATCGATATCGACGCGTTAGCAGCACAGCTCCAGGACGAGGGCGCGAAGTCATTCGTGCAGTCCTGGAATGATTTGATGGCGGTGATTTTGGCAAAAAGCGCCGCGCTCAAGCGGGCAGCCGCCCAGTGAGAACGAAAGAAGGGAGCATAAAAATGGCAACTCGCGCGACACCTAACGTCACGCCTCAGATCGCTGAACCGCTGACGAAGCGCAAGGCCTGGAAGGCGCTCCAAGCCCACTACGAGAAGATTCGCGGATCACATCTGCGGGAGTTGTTCGCTGAGGACTCCAAACGTGGAGAGCGAATGACCGCCGAGGCGGCCGGCATTTTCCTGGACTATTCGAAAAATCGCATCACGGACGAAACGGTCAAGCTCCTGATAAAGCTGGCCGAGGAATCGGGCCTGCGATCGCAAATCGAGGCAATGTTTCGAGGAGAAAAGATTAACTTCACGGAGAAGCGCGCTGTTCTCCACGTGGCCCTAAGGGCACCCAAAGGAACGTCCATTCTCGTGGACAGTGAAGACGTCGTTCTGCAGGTTCGCGCCGTCCTCGACAAGATGACAGATTTTTCCAATCGCGTTCGCAGTGGTGCATGGAAGGGATACACCGGCAAACGCATTCGCAACGTCGTCAACATCGGCATCGGCGGTTCCGACCTCGGCCCTGTCATGGCTTACGAAGCGCTCAAACATTACAGCGAGCGCGCGATGACCTTCCGCTTTGTTTCCAATGTCGACGGCACCGACTTTGCCGAGGCCGTACGCGATCTCGACGCCGCGGAAACGCTCTTCATTATTTCTTCCAAAACCTTCACGACGCTGGAAACGATGACAAACGCCCGCACCGCTCGTGCCTGGTCGCTCGCGGTTTTGGGCAATGATGAAAAATCGGTGCCCAAGCACTTCGTCGCGGTTTCGACGAACGCTACGGAAGTCGCGAAGTTCGGGATCGATACCGCCAACATGTTCGGCTTCTGGGATTGGGTCGGCGGGCGCTACTCGATGGACTCGGCGATCGGTCTTTCCACCATGATAGCTGTAGGACCCGAGAATTTCCGGGCCATGTTAGGCGGCTTCCATCAGATGGATGAACATTTCCGCACCGCCCCGTTTGAGCGGAACCTGCCGGTTCTCATGGGGCTTCTCAGCATTTGGTACAACGATTTCTTCGGCGCCCAGACGGTTGCGGTGTTGCCCTACGACCAGTATTTGAAGCGATTTCCCGCCTATCTCCAACAACTGACCATGGAGAGCAACGGGAAGCACGTAACGATCGACGGGAGCGAGGTCACCTACCCGACAGGACCGATATATTGGGGCGAACCGGGCACAAACGGCCAGCACTCCTTCTATCAGTTGATCCATCAGGGCACCCGCCTCATTCCCTGTGACTTCATCGCCTTCGGACAGGCGCTCAATCCGCTCAGC
>Ga0209648_10006484_pt1 | contig 10078 bp, 8 predicted proteins | sample GraSoi2013_115cm_FD_185830 | JGI IMG/M metagenome (GOLD analysis project Ga0209648, IMG submission 185830) | Grasslands soil microbial communities from the Angelo Coastal Reserve, California, USA - Sample 9_17_2013_115cm (SPAdes) (version 2) | ecosystem: Environmental > Terrestrial > Soil >...
ACGTCACCAACCGCAACTCTACCTGGCGATAGCGAATTAATGCAGAAAATCGCGCGTACAGCGCTCCCAAATTTATGCAAACCATGGTTAGCTTAGGCCCAGTTCATCGGCATAACTGAACCATGCTCGCTAGAATCCGCGCATTTCGCGACAGAAACTAGCCTAGACTTTAACAAGTTGAATTCAAAGGTATTCAGCTTGCGACCAACAATACCCTCCACCAATGCGATTGCCACGCTTCCACCTGGCGAAGCCTTCGGCGCTGCCAGTGCGGCGTTAGCGGCGGCCTGGCTCGAATGGACCCAATCTGGGGGGCGAGTGGAAGCGTGGCCGGCCCATACTTGTCGTTTACCTCCCAGGCGCGGTAGCTTTCTCTTTTAAGACCCTATCGGCTTCCGCCTTTTTTAGGTAGTAAGCGCGGATTGGGTTGAATTTTGCCGGAGAGTTAGCTATCGACAGACCAAGCCCTGTCGGACGTTCGTTGCAGAATTTCTCGATTAAAGGAACAATGGCCTTATCCGAGTTAAGAAAGCGATCGGAATCCATCTCCTGTTCGCTCATTGCGTTGGTATAACCGACGTACGATTGTCGAAGTACGGTCTTGCCTTTTTCGGATGTATAGATGTTAGCGACCAATGTCGCATAAAACTCCTCTTTCGTTTCGTACCTTCGATAGATGGTACTGTTTTTATCCGCATCTATTTTTTCGGCCGACCTTGCTGTACCAGCCAATATGCGGGCGGCATGAAGAAATTCGTGAACGAGCCGTTCATCATCTTCAAAAACAGGGTAATCCATGGCGGTTTTCCGCTTGACCTTTATACCTATATCCACCGTCGCGCAGGAAATCGAAGGAGAGAATTGAATATTAACTGTTCTTGCGCCCCAGGGCGCAATTATTGGCGCCCCGATGGAGGTTCCGCTCACATAATAAGGTGCATCAGTTTGTCCGTTCAAATCGCATTCATGTACGTTAGGCAGAAGCACGACGTGGCCATTTTGCCTGACTGCATTGAGAAGTGCCCAACCGGCCAGCCGCTTCATCATCATGACAAAAGCCTGAATTACCTCGGAAATATAGCGCGCTCTATCGGTTCCAGCCCAAATAGTTAGGTAACTGGGCATAAAGTGTACATGAAAACCGGATTCCATCATTTCTGGGGTCATGGCGTGCGCTCCTGATTTCAGTCACATCCCTGTGGGTAGTCGGCGTGAAGAGGAGGTACTTGCTCTCCTTTAAAGTCGTCCTTGAACCAATACGTTTTTCATTCTCTAGGACCACTGTTCCCTCAGATCGAAAATTCGATGACATGACGCGGCCTCCCGCCAAACAATAAGAAATGCGTGTCTTTTGATAATCGCTAACCCCACGCGAAAGCACGCGTCGGCCTGCCAAGCGATATCAATTTGTGGGGCGCCAATCCTCGAGAGGAAAGTTTGTGCCACGTTTTTGCATGATGTCGAGAGGAACGATAATTGGCGGGCCTTCCGCGGCCGCTGCCTTTGCGGCTGCTGGCGCTTCCGGCTTGACGACCGCGAAATTTCGACCAAGCAACGATTGCAGCGACCGTCACGGTAATCGCTCGTCCCATCAATCCGCTTCTTTGCCTCGAATGAACTCGGCAATTTTCTTGACCACCTCTTCTTCAATGCCGGCATAGCCGTGCTCGGAAAAGGCGCCGCACGGATCGGTGGCCACCGAATGACCATGCTCGAACGCGCGGCTCGCTTTGCCGGCTGACGGGATGAGCCCGAACAGCGTCGCCGAGCCGGCCGGCGGGCTGAGCGAGCAGTGGTCTTCCTGGTGCCACACGACCAGGGCCGGAACTGTGATGCGCGATGCATAGAGGTTGAAAGTCGGCTGATTGGCCAACGACAGGTTCGTCACCGGCGATGTGATGACGACACCCCTGAGCCCCGCCAGGGCTGGCTGGAATCCGCCCGCGGTCACCGTCGAGATGCTGCCGTTGCTTGTGCCGACCACCCAGACGGGTTTGCCCCATCGGTTCAGGGCGGCGTTGATGAAGCCTTGCAATTCCGCAGCGTGCGTCGCGCTCAGGCGGATTCCGGCACTGAGGCCGCCAGGGTGCGCCGGCGCGGCGTCCGCCATCATGACGTTAAGGCCATAGCGCAGGAACAAGTCAGCCGACCGGATCAGGAAGTTGCCGGTTGAATCGATGATGGTGCCGGTCGCATCGAGGCTCAGCAAACCATCGCCCCCGGTCATCAGGACAACACTGGCGCGGGCGGAGCGCGCTGGTCTATCGAGACGCACGGGCGGCGTCCTGACGGTGAATGTCGTATCGACGGTCACCGCCTCCGCATCGGCGGCGCGGGCAGTTGGGTTACAGAAGGCAAATGCCAGGGACGCACCAAAGATGAAGACAGATTTCGTGAACGGTTTCGTTGGCCAGACAGACATCTCATTCTCCGAGTTTAAGCGCATTAATCTGCGGTTACGTTTCACAGGCAAGAAGGCCTGCGCGAAGGCAACGGCTGCGAGAACAATCCGCCGTTTGTCAACGTTCGAGTCCTCACCTCACGTTGGAGCGTTTCTGTGCTGTCAGGGAGAGGTGAGGATCGACGTGTCCGGGTCAATTCCGACCCCCAAAGCAATGGACACGACGATCAATCCGATCGAGACAATTGCCGCCCATATGATGAACGTGAGGTCGAACGCATCTGGGCGATGTTTTGCGAGATCGCGCATTGAAGAGGTCTCCTTATCTTCCACGGCACCCTCCTGACGGAACCTCAATTCGCCGGGCGCCAGTCTTCCGGAGGTAGGTTCTTGCCGTGCTTCATCGTGATGTCGAAAGGCGAGATGATCGGTCGGTCTTCAGCCGCCGCTGCGTTTGTGGCTGCCGCCGCTTCCGGCTTGACCACCGCGAATTTCGACCAAGCAACGATGGCAACGACCGTCACGGCAATCGCTACCGCTGCTCCAATGATTTTGGTCATTTGCGAAATCTCCATTCTTCGACGAAATTTCACGAGGCGCGGCGGACGCGCGGATGCGCGATGAACTGCGCCGGCCCGCACTCCCGCTTGTGAAAATTGCTTTCAGCTGCGTTCGATAGTCGGCCGCGCCGAGGTCGCGCGCGGCCAATCGATCTTCGCGGCTACAGGGTCTGCAGGAAGGCCGCCAAGTCGCGCCGGTCCTGTTCGGTGAAGCCGATATTGAATCGCTGATCGTAGAAGTTCACCGCGTCGAGCAGCGTCGCCGCCGCGCCGTTGTGGAAATAGGGCGCCCGCGCCGCCAGTCCCCGCAGGATGGGACCCTTAAGCTTGCCGATATCGGCGCAGTTACCCGAAATCAGCGCGCGCCCCGGGTCGGTCACGGCAAAGCTTTTGCCAGCCAATGGTCCCGTCACACATTGCAGCGTGAAGACCGGCAGACCGGAAATGTCCAGCCCCGGAGGAGCATCAGCACCGGCATTGGCGATGCCGATGTTCAGCGGCGCCTTGACCGAATGATTGCCGACGTCGGGGGTGTCGTGACACGTTCCGCAGAACCCCGGAATGCTTGGTTGATTGAGCGCGTCATTGAGCCCTGCGACACCGGTGATGTTGATCGGCGTGTTGTTGAACAGGTCCTCGCCACGCGCCACCGCTCTGCGATACGCAGCCTCATCCCCGGAGCCGCCGATGTTTCTCCAAGCCTGGTAGAGATCGAAGATCGCCGGCGTGAACGGCGTGCCCCTGGGGTTCAGTCCGAGCGGATCGTTGATGCCGATGAAAAATCCGGCCAGCTGCTTTTGCAGGGGAACAGGACCGCCGGTCGCACCATCGGCATTGAGGAATTTGGCCTTATGGTCGAACAGCTGTGCGGTAAAGACGCCGGATTCGAAATTGACGATCTGCTGCTGTTGAGCGCTCGTCGGCGGGGTGGCCGCCTGCGCGTGCCCGAGGGTGGCGTCGATCGCTTGTTGCTGAAAGGTCGGCTCGCGACCGTCCCACATGATGGCGCTCAGAAATCCCAAATTCGTCGCCGGCAATGGTCGGCGATAAATCGACACGATTCCGGAGGTCGGGCTTGTGAGGCCAGTGGCGGGATTGGTGTTGCAGTTATAAGGGTCATCGACCGACGCAATCCGAAATTGCGCGGTGACCGGAACCGGCAGCCCGATCCGGATCAGTCCCTTGCTCAGCAGCAGACCATAAGCCTCGTGCTTGGCGCCAAAGCTCGAAACATCGTCGGTCGGGCACGTCGCCCCATCGACCAGGCGAAATATCGGATCAGTGCCGAAGCTTGCATAAAAGCGCGCTTGCACGCTCGCCGCGCTCACGCCCCAGCCGTTTTGCGGTTGATGGCAGCTGAAGCAGGTGCGGCCGTTGGTGCCAAGATTGGCGAAGAAGGCATTCTGTGATGTCACGGTCGGACCGCCGGGCTGCACGGTCGCGATCAGCCCGGCCGGGTCAAAGTCAATTTCGAATTTCGGGATGACGGGCGGCGTCGGCTGTTCGCCACGGTCGGCGTCGAAATAAGCCCGCATTTTCTGCGCGTGGCGCATGGCGCCCGCCTGCCACGCGTAATTGGCGGGGTCATGCGCGCTGTCTTGCGCCAACGCAAAAGAGGGAAGGGCTACAACGGCGCACAAAAGTGCGGCATCTGCCACAGAAAGCCTTGCGGCATCTGCCACAGAAAGCCTTAAGGTATTCCGGAGAAATGGCCTCGGCACCATACTATTTTACTCCTCGAAATGGATGCGCACGCCGTTTGAACCGGAAGCGCTGCTTTCAGCACCAACGGTGATCGGTAAGCGCGATGAAACCTGCGGACGTCAGTAATCTCGGACCGCGACGTGGCCGAAACGCCCGTGCTTTTGACTAGGGCGGCGCGCCGCGGTAAGTCCTGATAGTGCGGTGGTAGGAGAACGATTTTTCGCCTAAAAATCACCGATCAACCGACGACTGCCTTCGCTGGAGCGCTGAATGGACCATATCGTCCATCGGGTTTTGCGGTTTGACCGCTTTGCGCTCGATCTAGCGCGCGGATGCTTGCGCGCCGGCGATCAGGAGATCGATCTGCGGCCCAAGACGTTCGAGGTGTTGTGCTACCTCGCGGAGAACGCCGGGCGGCTTGTGTCCAAGCAAGAGCTTTTTGAGGCCGTGTGGCCCAACGTCAGCGTGTGCGATGACTCGCTCGTGCAGTGCATCCGGGAGCTGCGCCAGAAGCTCGGCGATGACGATCGCCGGCTGATCAAGACGGTGTCTCGCCGCGGTTATTTGCTGGACGCCACAGTGTTGGCGCAGGCGCCGCAATCCTGGGGCGAATCGGCCCCGCAGCAAGTGCCGGAAGCGCCACCGAAACTTGCGACAGAGCCCGATGTGCTGCATCGTGTCCTGCGGGCTATTGCGGCATATAAATTGCGCATATTGGGCGCCGCGGGCGGTCTCGTGTGTCTCGCGTTGATATTTCTGCTCCGGTTCCCAGTTCTGGTGGCGAATCCCGGCCATCTCAGCGTGACAGAGAGCGCGTCTGCGGCGCTGCAGTCGCGTCCCACCTTCAAGGACTGCGCGGATTGCCCGGAGATGGTCGCGCTGCCCGCCGGCGAGTTCATGATGGGCTCTCCTAAGGACGAACCCGGTCGCCAAGGGGTCGAAGGACTGCCGCGCCGCGTCGTTATCCCAAAGCAAATTGCGATCGGAAAATTCGAGGTCACGGTCGACCAGTTCTCCGCCTTCGTTACGGAAACCGGAATGACGGTGAGCAACCTGTGCCATGTGATGGTCGAAATTGGCGGCGCCCGAGCCGTCTGGGGCCCGCCCGAGGCGTCGTTTCGCCAGCCTGGTTTTGAGGTTTCGGGATCACAACCAGTGGTCTGCGTCAGCTTGCTTGAGGCGCAGGCTTATGTGATGTGGCTGCGACGGCGAACCGGCAAGCCCTATCGGCTGTTAACCGAGGCGGAATGGGAATATGCCGCGCGGGCAGGTACAAGCACCATCTACAGCTTTGGCGACGACGAAACCGCGCTCTGCGGGTACGCCAGGTTTGCTGATCTTGGCTCTCGGCTCGGTTGGGGCAGCATTTGCCGCAGTGACACGGGCGCCTATGGTCCGCTTGCGGTCGGAAGCCTCAGGCCCAATCAATGGGGAATTTTCGATATGCACGGCAACGCGTGGGAATGGGTCGAAGACTGCTGGACGCCAATTCCATCGGAAATCCCCACCGACGGGTCGGCATTTTCGCGTGCTGGGAGCTGTGAAGTGGGCGTCATGCGAGGCGGCAGCTGGGCCGCGGGACGTTCCAGGGTAAGGTCGGCAACGCGATGGCCGGCGAAAGCAACGTCGCACAATCACAACGTTGGCTTTCGCGTTGCTCTCTCGCTTGGCGAGTGAACGCTCCATCATGAATTTGGCAGGGAAATCTGGCGCTCTCTTGCGGAAAGGCGAGGCGTGATGGCAAATCTGGAAGACAAAGTCGCCCTGATCGTCGGCGCGGGCTCGGGGCTCTCGGCTTCGATTGCGCGAAGCTTCGCGGGGGCCGGCATGAAGGTCGCGCTCGCGGCGCGCAGCGTCGATGACCTCGGGCCGCTCGCAGCGAAAATCGGCGCCACGACCTTTGCGGCTGATGCGAGCGACCGGGAAGCGGTGGTGAGGCTCTTTGCCGATCTCGGCAATGGCCTCGGCGATCCTTATGCGGTCGTCTACAACGCGAGCTATCGCACCCGCGGGCCGTTTATCGACCTTGATCCCGCAGAGGTCGAGAAGTCCTTGGCGGTGAGCGCCTTCGGGGGCTTCCTGGTGGCCCAGGAAGCCGCGCGCCGCATGCTGCCGAAAGGCGCCGGCGCCATCCTGTTCACCGGCGCATCGGCGAGCGTCAAGGGCTACGCGCAGTCGGCGCCCTTCGCCATGGGCAAGTTCGCGCTGCGCGGCCTTGCGCAGAGCATGGCGCGCGAACTCAGCCCCCAGGGCATCCACGTTGCCCACGTGGTGGTCGACGGCGGCATCCGTTCGGCCCGCCGTCCCGATGCGGCCGACCGTCCCGACGCGACACTCGATCCCGATGCGATCGCGGCGAACTACCTGCATCTCTTGCAGCAGGACCGCAGCGCCTGGAGCTGGGAAATCGAAGTGCGGCCGTGGGTGGAGAAGTTTTGAGGCCCGTAGCCCGTAGGGCGCAATAAGCGAAGCGCATTGCGCCGCCTCGCCTCCTCAAACACGTTCGCCGAAGTCGGCTGCGGATGCGTCGTTCGCCCTCGTACTGGAACGGCGCAATGCGCTGCGCTTATTGCGCCCTACGGGCTGTCGGTCATGGAACGGCGGCGATCCACCAAAATCGCCGGGGCTGCTGCCCACTCAATCCGGCGGCACACCGCGCCACACAACCACGTTGTGCCGTGCCGCGTTTCGTGCTCTTTTAACCATAATAATTCTAGTTTGGGCGGCCGCCGCTCGTGGCGACCGCGGACATTGGGAGAGGACGCTCATGTCAGACAGCGATCTACGTCCGACTTGCGAACATCATCACGAAGAAGGAGGAGGCCATGACCATCGTGGTCCTGGCCGCGCCGAGTTGCGCGCCTCGCGGCGTGCGTTCATCAAAGGCGTGATCGCCTCGGGCGTGGCGGTGTCGTCGACCGGGTACCTGGTGCTCGGCCGCGGCACGGCGCATGCGCAGGCTGCGGGCGCCGTCGGGCGCCTGATCACCCTCAACGTCAACGGCCGCGACCGGCCCGTCGATGTGCTGCCGAACGAGACCCTGGTCCACACGCTGCGCTACAAGCTCGGCCTCACCGGCACCAAGCTCGGCTGTGATCATTCCGAATGCGGCAACTGCACCGTCATGCTCGATGACGTCGCGACCTATTCGTGCTCGACCCTTACTCACGCGGTGCGTGGGCGCAAGATCACCACCATCGAAGGCATCGAAGGGCCGAACGGCGAATTGCACAAGGTGCAAAAGGCCATGGTCGAGGAACTCGGACCGCAGTGCGGCTTCTGTACGCCCGGCCAGGTCGTCTCGGCTGTTGCCTTGCTGAAGCAAAACCCCAAACCGACGGTCGAGGAGGCGCGGCGCGCCATGTCCGGCAACATCTGCCGGTGCGGCGCCTACGACCACTACCTGCGAGCCGTCATGCGCGCATCCAGGGAGGCTTGAGATGGCGTACAATCTCATTGGCAAGGACTTCGTCCCGGTTGACGTCACCGCCAAGGTCACCGGCCGGGCCAAATACGCCGAGGACTTCCGTGCTGACGGCATGGTGTTCTGCAAGTCCCTCACGAGCCCGATCCCGCACGCCAAGATTCGCCGCATCGATACGTCGGCGGCGCTGAAGATCAAGGGCGTGCTCGGCATCCTGACGGCCGACGACGTGCCGCAATTCCCGCCGCCGCAGCCGCCGATCCTCGCCAAGGACGAGGTGTTCTATGTGGGCGAACCGATCCTCGCCGTCGCGGCCGAGAGCGAGGAGATCGCGGCGGAAGCGATCGAGGCGATCAAGATCGACTTCGAGCAATTGCCCCACGTCACTGATCCGCTGGAAAGCCTGTTCCCGGGCGGCCCCGACGCGCGCTCGAACGGCAACGTGGCGGGAGCGCAGATCAACCTGCAGACCGTCAAATGGGACGCCGGCGATTTCGCGGCGGCCGGTGACAACAAGCTGCCGCTCGGCAAGCCGGCCGAACAGTGGAGCTACGGCGATCTCGACGCCGGGTTCAAGGCGGCGAAGCTCGTCCTCGAGGAAAGCTTCGTCTCCGGCGGCTTGGCGCACCATCCCATGGAGACGCGATCCGCCATGGCCTACTGGCAGGGCGGCAAGTGCGTTCTGCACGGCTCCAACCAGAGCCATACCGGAGCGGTGCCCAACATCGCCCGCCTGATCGGCATCAAGCCCGAGGACCTCGTCCTCGTCGCCGAGTTCTGCGGCGGCGGCTTCGGCGGCAAGATCCCCGGCTACCCCAACATGGCGATCGCCGCGCTGTTGTCGAAGAAGATCAACCGGCCCGTGATGCACCGCATTTCCCGCATCGAGGAATACGGCATCGGCAGCGCGCGCCCGAGCTTCCAGGGACGAGTGAAGCTCGGCTTTGCGGCCGACGGCAAGATTCTAGCCGCCGACCTCTACATCGTGCAGGAGAACGGTCCCCACATCGGCGGCGGCGACTTCCGCGCTGCCGGCAATGCGCTGTCGATCGTCTACCAGCCTGCGGCGATGCGGTGGCGCGCCGTTCCGGTGCTCACCAATACGCCGCCGGTCGGGCCACAACGAGGCCCCGGCGAGAATCAGTTCGTCGCCGTGTTCGAGCCGATGATCGACAAGGCGGCGCGTGAACTCGGCATCGACCGGCTCGCCATTCGTCGCCTCAACGCCTCGGAATCGTCGAGCAAGATGGGCGCCGACCAGGGCCCGGTCACCAGCGCCTTCCAAAAGGAAGCCCTCGACAAGGGCGCCGCGATGTTCAAGTGGGAGGAAAAGAAGAAGAAGTCCGGCCAGCGCGTCGGCACCAAGGTGACAGGCATCGGGATCGGTCAGGGCTATCACTCGGCCGGTACCAACGGGTTTGATGGCTTGGTCCGCATCACCCCTGACGGCAAGCTGCATGTCCATACCGGTGTCGGCAATCTCGGCACCTACTCCCACTCGGCGACCGCCCGGGTTGCGGCCGAGATGCTCAACTATGCCTGGGATAATGTGGTGATCGAACGCGGCGACACCCGCCGCGGCCTGCCCTGGAACTCGGTCCAGGCCGGCAGTCTCACGGCATCGACCCAGTCGCGCACCATGTACGTGGCCGCGCTTGACGCCAAGCAGAAGCTCGTCGAGATCGCCGCTCAGGCGCTCGGCGGCGCGCCCGGCGACTACGATCTCGGCAGCGAGAAAGTGGTGAGCAAGGCCGACCCATCGAAGTCGATCACCTATGCGCAGGCGGCCCAGAAGGCCGTCGAACTCGGCGGCAAGTTCTCGGGCAAAGAGGCCCCGAAGGACATCAATCCGGTTACCGTGCAGGGCCTTGGCATGATTGCCGGGTCGGGCCTGATCGGCGTCGCCAAGGACAACCTGCCGCGCACCGGCGTAACGCCGGGCCTGACCACCACTTTCGTGGAGCTCCAGCTCGATGTCGAAACCGGCAA
>Ga0209648_10006486_pt1 | contig 10076 bp, 9 predicted proteins | sample GraSoi2013_115cm_FD_185830 | JGI IMG/M metagenome (GOLD analysis project Ga0209648, IMG submission 185830) | Grasslands soil microbial communities from the Angelo Coastal Reserve, California, USA - Sample 9_17_2013_115cm (SPAdes) (version 2) | ecosystem: Environmental > Terrestrial > Soil >...
AGATCATTCCTAAACTTCTCAAGATCCCGGGGGTAACTAGAGTGTCAGTCTACTAGTGTTACCAGCATCCGAGTAGTTACTTCAGGTAACATTTATTTGTCTCCGATGTTACCATAGGTAACAGAGGAGGGTCAGCGCAACGAAACTGAGACTTTCAAACGAAGATTCGGCACGAAGAGTTGAGCCAGGATCAGCCCTAGACTACGGGACATTCAACAGCAAGTTCGGCGACCCCGTCACCGACAAGGAGCTAGAAGTCTTCGAGAAATACATAGCATCGAGGATCCTGCTCGGCAAAGGATTCGACACATATCTCGACCCAGTGCTAAAGGGAGATGATGACCATTCGACCATTGAAGCCGACGTTGCTGGAGTCAAGAATGGCGAAATGATTGTCGCATTCTGTTCGGCGAGTCTACCAGAAGACTCGGTCTGGTCCAGCGTCCGGCTCATCAGCCAGTCACAGAACGCTCGATCATTGATTCTCTCCCCCGAAGAGATCTCTCCAGACCTCATCCAGGAAGAAGTGCCTAGAGCCCTAGACATGGGGAAACTACAGATCGAGACGCTTGGATGGTTCGAAGACACGCTAGAACGGACCCTGCAACAAACATTGCGCACAATAGAGCTACTGGTGAACGAGACTCGGATGAGAATGCTGGCACCGCTGCTTCAGAAATCAGCTCTAACGAGAGATTTTCGAGCGAGAATCAACCCCAAACTCGTCTACCACAACCTAACAGCACTGTCTGAAGCAGGGATTGTGGATGAACCCGTAGAAGGAACCTTTGAGCTAAGCCAGCTTGGCAAGACTGTACTTCCAGAGTTCATTGCGTTCTTGGAGAAGACGCGCAAGACCCTCGACGATTATCGAAACAAGGAGGTGAAATCGATTGGAAGACGATGAATTCTTCCCAGAATGGTTCAAGCGACGCTCCCGATCCCCATTGACTAGCTGGTTCGACGATTTCGACAAAAACTTCGAAGAAATGTTCCGCGGACTCGAACTACCGAAGGATCTGGTCCGGGAGAGAAAACTGCCCGACGGAGGAACTGTCAGAGAGATGGGACCCTTCGTCTACGGCTACTCGTTCAGCATGGGGCCCGACGGCAAACCAATAGTCAGAGAATTCGGCAACGTGAAACCATCGCTCAAGGGAGGACCCTTTGGAACAGCAAAACCAAGCCTCGACGTCAAAGAAGAACGTGAACCTCTCGTTGACGCCATGGTTCAGTCAGACACCGTCAAGGTTGTCGCTGAGCTACCCGGCGTAGAGAAGTCAGACATTGCTCTCGAATGCGACGGAAGGAACCTAGTGTTGAGAGTAGATACTGACAAGAGGCGTTACTACAAGTCTCTGGAACTCCCCGTTGAAGTAGACCCTGATACGTCGAAAGCGAGCTACAAGAACGGAGTTCTCGAACTAGTCCTCACACGCAAGACCCCTGGGAACAAACCCAAACAGATAAAGATCGACTAGGCTGGTTTTTTCTCCCCAGCCTACGGTTCCTTTTTTTTCCCATCCGACCTGATCACTAATTATTAACAGAGTCAAGGTCTCAAACTAGCCCTATGGCGACGGACGAGCTGAAAATAAGCAACGCCGAACACAGGAGTCGAATCGAAAAGATTCAGAAGCAGCTTCGAAGAAAAAGACTAGATGCTCTCTACCTGACAAATTCAACGAGAATCCTTTACACGACGGGTTTCTCGCATATTTCTACCGAACGTCCTTTAGCGGCCGTTATTCCCGATGAAGGTACACCCTTCTTCATTGCCCCACGCCTAGAGTATGACCATATTCGACACGAATGTCCCTTGACGGGCGATGTCCTGACCTATCCAGACTATCCTGGGAAAATACACCCTATGCGACTCTTTGCGAAGTTCATGGGCCAGAAAGGACTTGGCTCTTCCAGGATTGCGACAGATTCTGTTGAGGGAGCGGCGGGAGGCTATGGTTATCGAGGACCCGCTTTGCGGGATCTAATGGGTCGAGCGAAGTTCGTTGCGGGACGAGGCATCGTGGACAACATGCGGCTCATAAAATCGAAACAAGAGATACTACTCCTACGAGAGAGTGCAAAATGGTCTGAGGTAGCTCACGACATTTTGCTTGAGAACACTCGCGCCGGTCTTCATGATGCTGTGGTAGCTGTGAAGTCAAGCTACGATGCACTCGTCATAATGTTGAAGAAACTCGGACAATCGTACGTCCAATTGAAAATAGCCCTGTCACCAGTCGTTGTAGGGTTTCGAGGCCAGGTTGGCGTCGATTCTGCGATTCCCCACGCGGTCTACACCAAGAACAAGATTCGTAGAGGAGATGTTCTTGTTACAGAGGCCGGAGTAGAAGTGGGAGGCTACACGAGCGAGCTTGAACGAACCCTGATTGTCGGAAAGCCCAGCTCTAGAGCCAAACGGTGTTTCGAAACCATGTTGAACGCTCAGAACGCTGCTCTCAAAGAATTCCGTCCCGGAGTAAGATGCAACAAAGTCGATGAAGCCGCGGAGAGATCCGTTGAAGACTCCGCGCTCAAACTTGGTCTCAGACATCACGCGGGACACGGTATAGGTCTAGACGGTCATGAACCGCCGTGGCTCGATCCAGGCGACCGGACAATCATGCGGGAAGGAATGGTCTTCTCATGCGAACCCGGACTATACTTTCCTGGATACGCGGGATTCCGGCACTCCGATACGGTTGTGATTGCAAAGAAGGGGATGGATTTCATAACCCACTACCCGCGCGAGCTAGAGGAGCTAACGGTCTAGGAGGGATGGTCCAGCCCTTACGCTTTGAACCATTGAAACACTAGATACCTGATCTTTCCAGATTTTGTATCCGGAATTGCAATAATGAAGTGTTTTCTGACCGTAGTAGCAAGTCTTCCGGCTCGTACAACCTCGAAAGGCCCCATCACTGAATCAGGAGTCTCAACAGAGACAATGAATGGTGCATGGTCTATTCCCGGACCGTGTTCGTAGACCGCGAAATCCGCTCCGAATTTGATGCCGGGGGTGACGACGTAGCCCTTCTCCCTCAAGTCCTTGTAGACCTGGTAGGCAGCGCTGAAGCCTCGGTAGGTTTCCCGGGCCGCTTTCAGTAGGACGCTTTTTCCGAGAGTTTTTTTGCTACGCCCGTCGATGACGCTGATTCGTTTGTTTTCGAGTAGGTAGAGTCCTTCCATTAGATCCAGCAAAAGCGGGACTTCAAAGTCCTGGTCAGGTTTGGGCTTTGGAATGCCCACGGGTTTCCCGAAGAATCCTGACCGGTAAATTCCGAGACCTGCCTTGTAGTCCCAGACTATGAGTCTGGTCCCGATAAGTTCGGCCTGATCTAGGGCCGAGGGAGTCTTCATGGCCTTACTAGGCGGTTAGGGCGATGACTCGTATAAGATCAACGACGTCTACTCCGAGATCCGCCATGTTTTCCATGTGCGCACTGAGATCCCTGATCAAAAGGAGTGTGCGCAGTGGAATCTTCTCGTCAAGCACTTCTAGATCTAGCGACCGGTAGGCGGTGTCCACCTTTCTCTCCGTCTCCTCAACACCTTTCGAGAGCTCCATGGCCTTCGCCGGGTTGAATCCAAGCGACATCATGGTCTCTCGAATCTTGGACATTTCCTCTAGAACGAGACCGATGAGTTCTGAGAGCCGTTTGGTGTACCTCTTGTCGACCTTCCAGCTACGATCGACGACCGCGGTTAATCGATAGCCTATGCCTTGAGCGTAGTCCGCGACTTCACCTACGCGGAAGATTAGTCTGATGAAGTCTTCCCGGTTGCTCAAGAGTGCCCCGAATGAAGCGACCTCTTCTAGCAGCTTCTTCTTGGTACCTTCGAAATCGTCCAGAATCTTGACCATGTTCTGATAGTGGTCTTTTGCATCTTTGCCCTTGCCGTCTCCGACGCTGTCAGTCATCAGGGCGAGTTCGCGTGTTATCTCGACAACGTTTCTCGTCTGATCTCGGCAAATGTCTAGTATTCTGCGTCTAATGCTAGCTTCGGTTTCAACTGGAAAGGTCAACATCGACACCGGGGGTTATGTAGCAACCAAGAGGTGACCTTCCCATAAAAACTAGTTGCAGTTAGCCTAGCCAGTTTTCGTCGGGAATCCATTGTTGACTATCGAGTCGATTGTTGGTTTTAGCTCGCTGATTTGGACCCTTATCTGGTTCCACGAGTCACGGTCTCGGAGGGTAACACTTCCATCCTTCAGCGTGTCGTAGTCGACTGTGATTCCGAGAGGTATCCCGGCTTCATCAGCTCTTGCATACCTTCGCCCTATGGACCCTGCATCATCATACTCGACTCGCAAGCCGCTCTGGAGGAGGCTTCGATGGACACTCTCTGCTCTCTCCACGAGTCCATCCTTGCTAACTAGCGGGTATACGGCGGCTTGTGTCGGGGCTATACCGAATGGTAGGCTGAGAATCAGTCTATCTCCTTTCATTCTCAGGTTATGCTCCAGAGTGGAGTAGACTAGTCTCTCTACTCCGAAGCTGGGTTCTATTACGTGGGGAAGGAATTTTGTTCCGGCTTCCTTGACGGTCTCCTCCTTTGCGTCGAAGAGTTCGATTGGAATGTCGTAGACGTCTCTTCTGATTGAGTCGCCAGCTTTCTTCCCTTGAAGGATTCGAGGTAGGTCTTCCTTCGCCAAGAGGCTGATGATTCTGCCTGCGTCTTTTCCGAACTGCTTTCGAATCTTTTCATGGTTCGGCCGGACGGTCCGAACTGTCCTTTCGATGGGTGAGTCATACGCCTTGAAGACTCGCATATCGATCCCTGTGGCCTGCATGTGACTACGAAGGTCGTAGTCGGTTCTGTAGGCGAACCCGGCAACTTCTACCCAATCCCATCTGTCTAGCTTCACTTCGTGATCGAAAGTCTGCGCCGAATAATGTGCTCTCTCTGTAGACAGTTTCTCAAAGAACCGTTGATTGCCTAAATCTATCCCTAGCTTTGCTAAGAACCGTGTCGACTGAGCCATGAAATATGCCATCCACGAGGACTTGACGAGTCGTTTCTCGAGAGCTTCTGCAGTTGTGATTCTGGTGGTTTCGTTTTTTCCTTTCTTTCTCGTCTCCTCTGTTATGATGTGTAGCTTGTCTTCCTTTACTTCGTCGATGTAAGGGCACTCTGGTTTTTCAGGATCGAAGAAGAGTTCGAAATCCATTATGGTGAATTCGCGGAGCCGTATAGGTCCCTGACGGGGGGAAATCTCATTTCTCAAGACCGTCCCGACTTGAGCGATGCCAAGGGGGAACTTCTCCCTCATGACTTCTAGTACTCGGTGGAAGTCGACGAATATTCCCTGGGCTGCCTCGGGTCGAGTGTAGGCGGGGTCTTCCCCATACGGGCCGATGTTTGTCTTGAACATGGTAACAAAGTATTGAGGTGATCCGAGGACTCCCCCGCACTCAGGACACTTCACCTGGTTCAGGAGTGCTGACAGCTGGTCTAGATCCAGGCCTTCTGTCTCGGTACCGGTGTTCTCTTTGATCAGCTGGTCGGCTCTGAATCTTCGATGACAGTTGGTACACTCGGTCATAGGATCTTTGAAATTCTTGACGTGTCCCGAGGCTTCGAGGACTCTTTCGGGGGTGATGATCGGGGTCGATATCTCAACGAATCCGTGGCGTCGGAGGAAGAACTCTCTCCACGTATCTTCGATTTCCCTTTTCAGGCCAGTGCCAAGGGGGCCGAGGTCTATGAAACCGCTTACGCCTCCGTAGATTTCGAAGGACCCCCAGAAGAAGCCTCTCCGCCTGGCGAGTTCGGCGAGTAGTCTGTGTTTGTCTCTTAACTGGGGAGTTGGCTGCTCCAAACTTCTGGTCTTGGGTAAATCGTTCAAGAATCGGTATAATGCTTTAGTCGAACAGCGGTAGGGCCGACCGGACCCCAGTTTCTACCTAGCTTTCACGTGTTTTACAATCGGCGGCCTGACTTTCCTAAGAATTCTATAGCCGCAGAAGGGGCATTTGATTTCAGGGGTCATCGCCAACTGGTCTGCCGTAAGCCTAGATCCACAATTGATGCATTCATAGAACAACCCACCGGGATTTCGCTCTCGCGCAGGCAGCTCCTGCGGGGGGGCTTCCGATATCGCTTCTCCAGGACTTTGTTCCATCTATACTACACCCAGTAAGAGCGCCGGGTTCAAGTTAAGGATTTGGAAGGAGAATTCCCTGAACCCGGAGTTTTGGACTTGGAGCCGGCGAGTTTTGTCTTCTCCTGCGTCTCGATTGTTTCGGGTTGCTTTTTGACGAGGTAGACGCCTAGGATGATTATGGCCGCCACTATCCCGATTGCTGCTGGAATGAGAATTTGTAGGTTGCTCTGGAGAATCATCACTTGAAGTGTCTGACTGGCGAGCGGGCCGCCGCCATATTGTGGCGAGGAGATGCTGAGCGCGTATTGTCCTGGGGTTGAGGGTGCTTTGAACGACAGTGTTACGTCTTGGTTGGTCCCGGGTGAAATGCTGATTCCAGGTTGCTCTGCAAGTTTTCCAGATCCCTGAAGGTACAGATCAACTGTGATGATTTCGGTGAACTTTGTAGAATTGCTTTTCAAGTGCAGAGTGGCTGTAACCGAAGAGCTTTCAGCCACTGGACCGATAGAATCCATGGTCGATTGTAGAGTTGTCGAGTCCGAGAGTCCAGTGTTTAGAGGACTACTCGTTAGGACGATGCCTCTTGAGTCCCTAGCGAGCGCAAACATCACAAGCTTGTTCGCGGCAAGAATTGAATCTGACGTTAGTGTGAGCGAGAATTTTCCATTTGTATCCGTGCTGAACGGTGAAGAGTACGCGAGGTACCTGTTCGTAGCCGAAGCTAATCCGAACACATAGGCGTAGGGCGGAGATTCCAGCGAGTTCGTCGAGATGACAGAGGTGCCGGTTAGAGTTACAACGGTGATCTTGAACAAGCCGGCATGTTGCCGAGTCGACACTACTGGATCAGTCCCCAGAGACACTGGGACGCTCTCCGAGTTCCCGGTAGTGAGACTGGTCAATACTAAGCGTACGCCGCTGGGAGTTAGAGTGATGCCTGCTTGATAGGCCTGGGGGCCAGACGTGAACGGTAGCCCACCGAGTATTCCTGCCCCGAGATGGATTGTAGCGTTTACGCCGTGGGTCAATGAGCCTGGCCATTCATGCTGGATGATCACTGTTGCGTTGAACGCGGAACTGGTAGGATTCACAAGGGTGAATGTCATGATGAGTTGTTGTCCTTGGGCGAATGCGCCGTTTACGAGTGTCACATTGGAGATGTAGAGCCCCGAGCTAGACGGGTTTTTGGTCGTATTAGTAATTGGATTGTTGGCTGGTGTTCCAGAGTCAATCGCGAAAACTATTCCATTGGTAGCTGCTGAGGCTGAACCAGACGAGTTTGTTAGGGTTCCCGTAGCGGTCACCCCATTGTTGCTGCCTCCAGCACTAAAGGAATTCATCTGAATTAGGTCGACGCTGAATGAGCTGGACATCGCACCAAGGTCGAGACCTCCACCGAAGGTGGCGGTTATGGTCCACTGTCCGCATCGAAGATTATTAGTTCCGCAATCTGATGGTAATGTGAAGTTGAATAGTCCACCAATTACGGTTGTTGTGGAAAACGCCTGCCCTGTCGGGGTTTCTGGTCCTTGGCGGTCCACGAACGTTATGTTCAATCGTCCAGTCTTCAGGGACGTCGGCGCATTGGCTACCGACGGTCTATTCGTAACGTTAACGCCTAGGGTGTCTCCTGAAACGAAGAACGTCGTCGCAACGCCAGATGCGACAGGATTGAGCCGGACGAGACTGTTTTGCGAAATGGCACTCATGAATATCGTAGAGTTTCTGACGAAGTTAGATGGGATGATTTCTGACATGTTGAGGGCTATAAGTGACTGAGTACAAAGCGGCTGATCGTTGCACGCGGTCTTTTCGAAGGGGGCTCGGTTGCCTGATGGAAAAATCGGATTAGTAGTTGTGTTGAGGGCGAGCTGGGTTAGATTGTATCCTGAGGGATAGTAGAAGTTGATCACCTCGTTTGACCAGACGTGAGACGGGACTGTAGTATTGTAGCCGATCGGGAAGAACTTTGCAGTATGGATTACTTTTGTGGGATCAGAACCCTGTGTCATGAAGTTGCTTGAGGAAGCTTTCGGAGTATTGTCTATGGATGCAACTACTACTTCTCCAATCGAGCCCAGCATTGGTTCGTTCGTGGAATTCCATCCGAACCGGAATGATAGTCGAAGGCTAACTCCGACCCATTTGCTCAACAAGGGAATTGTCACATCGGGCTGGGCACAACCCGCGGAAATAGTCGACCTTGACAAACCGCATACATAAACTGGCGTTGATTGATTTCCGAGGAAAATTGTCTGTATTCCGGGAATGACATTGGTGTTATTTGTCGAGGGAGTAAGCGTGAAGTTCTCGCTGGTGCCTTTGGTAAGATTCCCGAAGAGATTGAATCTTATAGCTAAACTGCAGCTTGCACAGTTAGACTGTGGAATAGTGAGAGTCCAGTTCACTTCTTGACGGTCGAGTGTATGATCGATGTTGAACACTGGAGAGGTGGATGTGAAGTTGAAAGCGGTCCCAGGTATCTTAGATCCATCCTTAGTCCTGTTGATCGTTGAAAACCAAGTTAGTTGTGTCCCGGGGTGACTATTGCCTAGGCTAGGCGTAGCAACAAACCCGATCGTGTTGTTAGTGTAAATGTCAGCTGTGGAATAAGTGTAGTTGAACGCGGTAGCCGCTCCGGTAACGTTTAGCGGGTCAACTAACACCGGCACACCCGACGGTGCTATGGGTGCCAACACGCTATAGTGAGTCGATTGGGAGATCGAGGCCCCGAGAGCAGAAGAGAAGATAATGATGAGTAGGCATGCCAGACTTCGAATCAAACGTAATTCACGGTGACTTTCTCGGCTCGCTCGGCCCGATTCTAATTAACCTTTGTAAAAAGGACCGGACCAAAGTCGAACGAGATTATTCTTTGTCGCACAACCGCTATTTTTCCAAACTATTTCATTCGCAAGATCTAAGGAGTCGGCTCGTATCTGCAGATCTCTAGTGAGATGTCGAATCGATTAAGTAGTTTCTCCTAACGTTTGGGTGGAGGCGAGACGAGGACCACGTTGTCTCCTCGGACAATGATTGTGCCCAGCTTTTTTGTAGAATCCGAGTTGGTGACGTCCTCCGCTTCTTCAAGCACAAGATTCATGTGCTGGTCAAAGCTGTACAATCGTCCCCTGACACTGCGCCCTCCTTTGAGCTGAACAAGTACGACCTTGTTCAGGCTTTCTTCGAAAATCTTTGCAGCAACATCAGACATTCAAGTTTCAACTGGGGAATTGAGTGTCCCGGCGGCTGTACACTTTTAAAGATTGTCGTATAGTAATCTGAAACGATTTGCCAATCAGAACGATCTTGAAGGATCGCGACACCAAACCACTGATCGAAGAACTGAACAAAATTCCAGGCTTAGAACATCTGTCCCGGAAATCGCGCGTCGAAACCGAGATGGTGAAGAGCTCAGAGGTAATTTTCGTCGACGGACAGCCGGTTGCCTTTAGAAGAGAGGGACATTTTGTCCCAGTGCTGACGAACACAGCTGCACTGGAAAAGATGCCGCGCATCACAGTGGACATGGGCGCGGTGCCGCATGTAGTGGGAGGAGCCGATATCATGGCACCTGGAATCAGAAAGGTTGAGGGCACCTTTGGTGAGCGGGAGCTGGTCGTAGTCATCGACGAGAAGCATGGGAAATTCTTGTCGGTGGGAAGGTCACTCCTTGCCTCAGAACCTCTCGCTGCTACAAAGAAGGGGAAGGTGATTGCGAACATCCATTACGTCGGAGATCCCGTATGGGAGACGATAAAGTCTCAGACGTCTGCTCATTCGGGAAGTTGACGATTTGTCCCGAATTTGGTCAGGCAAAGTTTAAAGTCGTTCTGCCAGTCGATTTCGGAAACGTATCACCGTATTCATGATCGATGTTTCCCATATGGCGCACTCTCCTCTCTACGTAAAAGCGCTTCCGTTGCAGGAGCTTGACGATGTTGAAGCTATCAAGACGGAG
>Ga0209648_10006489_pt1 | contig 10075 bp, 8 predicted proteins | sample GraSoi2013_115cm_FD_185830 | JGI IMG/M metagenome (GOLD analysis project Ga0209648, IMG submission 185830) | Grasslands soil microbial communities from the Angelo Coastal Reserve, California, USA - Sample 9_17_2013_115cm (SPAdes) (version 2) | ecosystem: Environmental > Terrestrial > Soil >...
CGCCGCGACCGTCTCCGCCTCAGTGAACGCGCAGTGGCCGGCCCGATGCACGAAGGTCTGCCGCAGCAGGGCGCCTTTCCCGGCTGCGTTGACGCCGTTCGCGTACGCGCCCTCATTGGGCGAGATCACGAGCCCGTCGCCAGTCGTGTGCATCGTGAGCACCGGGACGCTCAGCTGCCCGTCGAAGCTGATGTTCCGATCGAGGTAGGCGACGGCGGCTGGATCGGCCGCCACACGCGTGCCCGCATTGAGGGCACGAAGGTCGGCTTGCAGGTCGAGTCCCGCGGCGGCGTACAGCGCGTTCACCTCGTCTCTGTCAGACGAGATCGCGAGCTGGTGGCTGTAGTCGACGCCCCTGTTCCACGAGGGGTTGCCGCCCGCCCGCAGCTCGAGGTCGGCGCGATACCTAAACGCGAACGTGAAATCGACGCGCGACTCCCACTGCGCCTGCGCCGCCTCCTGAGCGGCGAAGTCGCTGGGCGCCGGCTCCGGCTGTCTCGGATCGAACCAGCCCGGCAGGTCGATCAGCGCCGCCACCAGCGCGAGGCGCGCGCGTCCCGCCGCGGTCGTGGAGGCCTCGTTGAAGGCGTCCAGCGCCACCTGAAGGTTGGCCATCGGGTCGCTGATGTGGGTCAACTGCAGGCTCGAGCCAGGCGCCAGCAGGGTGCGGAATGCGTAGGCGGCATCGAGCTCCAGGTTCCAGGTGGCGATTGCGCCCGAGAGCACCCCGCACATCGGCATCGCCGCCGCAAACCGATCCGGGTGGAGCTGGACCAGGCCCGCCGTGACCATGCCTCCAAGCGAGGTGCCCCAGGCGATGACGCGTTTGGGTTTGCCGACGTGCTTCTCGAAGTAATCCAGGAGGGCGATCTGGTCGGCAAAAGCGTCCGGCAGCGCCCAGCCCGTGGAGCTGTAGGACGAGCCGGCCGCTGCGAAGTGATGGCCGAGCAGCCACGCCGTCGCGTCGACACTGGGGGACGCGGCGGCGAACTTCGGACCGCCGGGAGGCACGTAGCCGTGACTGTAGAGAAAGAGCGTCCCGTTCCACGAGGACGGAACTTCGATGTCGTAGGCCGCCGCGCCGATGCTTCCGGTCAGCGTTTTCGGGGCAGCGTGGGCCGGTGTTGGAACCGCCTGCGTGCAGCCGGCGATGATCACCGCGACCAAGGCCACGCCAGCCTTCAGATTCCAGACCGCGACTGCCCCCCGTCGACCGCGATGACCGCGCCGTTGACCAGGCTCGCCTGCTTCGAGCAGACGAACGTGACCACAGCAGCGACCTCTTCGACCGTGCCGAAGCGTCCCAGGGGCATGTCGCGGCGGACGAACTCGGCGATTCCTGCCGGGTCGGCCTTCTGGCGCCGGTCCCACCCACCGCCCGGCCAGAGGATCGATCCCGGCGCGACCGAGTTCACCGTCACGCCTCTCGCGGCCACCTCGAGAGCCAGCGACTTGGTGAAGCTGATCGCGGCCGCCTTCGCGGCGTTGTAGGCAGGCGCGCCGCCGGTCTCGCGACCCCACACCGATGTGATCGTCACGATGCGTCCCCAGCCTCGATCCAGCATGCCCTGGAGCACGAGCTGGCTCATGCGGACGCTCACCGTGACGTTGCCCTCGAATGCTCTCTCGAACTCTTCGGCGCCGGTGTCGCTCCACGAGCTGCCTGCCCGAAGGCCCAGGTTGTTGACCAGGATGTCGACGGGGCCGAGCCCGTTGACGGTCTCCTCGACCGCACGCCGCGGGCCGTCGTCGGCCATCAGGTCGACCGCGATGCCCAATCCGCCCAGGGAATCTGCAGTGCGCTGGACATCGGCCTCGGTCCTCGCCGCGATCGCGACGCGCGCCCCCTCGGCGGCAAGCGCCTGGGCGATGCCGAGTCCGATGCCGCGCGTGCTCGCAGTGACCAGCGCGACCTTGCCGGCAATCCCCAGGTCCACCTCAGGCATCCTAATGAGGTGCTGCCGCCTGGAGCCATCAACGAAGGGACACCGGTCACTCCGCGCCCGTCGGCGACCGTGCTGCTGGTGCGCGGCCGCGATCCGTGGGAGCTCCTGCTGGTACACCGTCCCGGTGGGTCTGATTTCGCGGCGGGCGCGTACGTGTTTCCGGGCGGAACGGTGCACGCCGACGACATGGGCTGGGGCGACGAGATCCGCATGGCGGCGGTGCGCGAGGTGTTCGAAGAGGTCGGAATCCTGCTGGCGCGCCGCGGCCGCCGGTTCGTCCGCCAGGCCGAAAGCGACGGGGTGCGTTCGATCGTGGAAGGCGGCAAGAGCTTTGGCGAGGCACTGCGCGAGCTTCGCCTCGAGCCGGCGCTGGACAGCCTGGTCATGTTCGCGCGCTGGATCACGCCCCTGCAGCTGCGCCGGCGCTACGACGCGCGATTCTTCCTGGCCCAACTTCCCGCGGGCCAGGACGTGCGCCCCCAGGAGGGCGAGGTGACGGACTGGCTCTGGACCACGCCGGCCAACGCTCTAGCGAGCCCAGAGATCACGCTGGTCTACGCCACGCGCTCCGTGCTCGATTCGGTAGCTCCGGACAACGATGCGGCGAGGCTGTTCTCGCGAGCGCGGCGCCTGAAGGAGGTCCCGACCGTCCAACCGACCATGATTCAGACAGAAACGGGCTGGGAAATCAGTCGCTGATTACCGCTCCGCTGGCGCCAAACGTGCGGAATTCGTGTTACGCAAACGCTCCGCTGGCGCCAAACGTGCGGAATCAGGCGGCGACTCTAGCGCCAGCTGTCGCGCCAGCGGTCGTAGTGCACGACCTCGACCCCCCCCTGGCGCAGCACGTTCAGCCCGGCCGGGTCGCGGTACGCCTGGCGGTAATAGACGCGCCCGACGTTGGCGTTGATGATCATCTTGGCGCACATCACGCATGGCGAGGCGCTGACGAACATCACCTTGCCGGGCAGCTGGGCTCCGGCCTTGATCAAGGCGTTCTGCTCGCTGTGAATGCATCCGCACGCTCCCGGCTCGGCTGAGTCGCACCGGTTGGGCAGCCCTCTCGCGTTGCCGTTGTAGCCGATGCCCAGGACCTGCGTCAGGTCCGAGGTCGTGATCACGCTCCCCACCTGGAGCCGGGCGCACGTCGACCGCTTGGCGAGCTCCTCGGCCATGCGCATATAGACCTCTTCCAGGGGGATTCGGTCCGGCGCCTGATCGGTGTCGGGAAGGGGTTCGGTTTCGGCCATTTTCCTCAGGTTAACACCCTTGTCTATACCCCTTTCGCGGACTACAATGCGCAAGATGTCGGTGCTCGAACTCTTGTTCGCGCTTCTGCTGGTATGCCTCCTGGCCGTGATGGCCGGGGTGGCCTTCCTGGTCTGGAACCTGGTTCAGCGGGCGGACGGGCAGACGCGCGACGTGGCCGAGCTCAAGCTCAGGCTGGAAGCCGGCGGGCAGGCTCAGGGCACCCAGGCCGCCGAGCTGCGGGAGCGCCTGTCCCAGACCCAATCGGTCGTCGAGGGCCTGCGCTCGGCTCTTTCGGCACGCCAGCCGGTCGAGGACGAGGCGCGGGCCAGCCTCAGGCGCCTCGAGAGCGTGATCGCGGGCAGCTCCACGCGTGGCGCGGCGGGCGAGAACATCCTGGAGGAGGCGCTCCGCCACCTTCCGCCGGAGATGCTCCAGCGCAACGTCTGGGTCGGCGGCAAGGTGGTCGAGCTCGCCCTGCGACTGCCCGGCGGAAAGCTCCTGCCGATGGACTCGAAATGGGTGTCCAGCGGGGCCCTGGAGCAGCTGGCGGACCCGGCCCTCGATGCGCCGCGCCGCGCGCAGCTGACGAACCAGGTCGAGCGCGAGGTCGAGCGGCGGGTGCGCGAGGTCAGCCAGTACATCGACCCGGCCACCACCTCCCCATTTGCGCTGGCCGTGATCCCGGACGCCGCCTACGATGTCTGCCGCGGCGCCATCGTCGGCGCCCACCAGCGGCACGTGATGGTGGTGGGCTACGCGATGGCCCTGCCCTACCTGCTCACCCTCTACCAGCTGCACCTGCAGTTCGCCCGCACGGTCGACATGGAGAAGCTCCAGTCGGCGTTGATCGACGTGGAGAGGCACCTGGACACCCTGGAGAGCGTGCTCGAGAACAAGCTCCAGAGGGCGGTCACCATGCTCCAGAACGCCTACGGCGAGGGCAAGCAGGTGTCGGCCCGGATCCGGGCCTCCGCGCAAAGCGTCCAGGTGGCCGACAAGCCCGAGGAAAACCTTTCCACAGACAGTACCCAGCTCACCCTGGTCGAATCAGTTCACTAGGCGCGTTTTGCCCACTTTCCCACAGTCCTTCCGCAGCCTGTGCCCAACTTCGGAGCAGAGATATCCACAGGTAATCCACCCACATGTTGGGGGTAAAGGCATGTTTAGACCGAATATCTTGTGTTTGGGGCTTGACAAGCCAAAAAGCCGCTCGTATCATTCAGAGCGTTACATCGAGGCCCTGGGGCATAAGTGGCGGGCATGCTCTGGGGCCTCTTCCATCCCCAAACGAATATGCACGGCGACCCACCCCACGTTCCAGCAACGACGCGACGCCGGGCGCGCGCAGGGCGCGTCCGATTGGAAAACACCCTCACCGGGGATGATTTAGAAGGAGGCGTTCTCTAAAGAAATGGCCAAGAACATTGCCGACCTCGCCGGAGCCCGCTCGGGGAGCGCCGGGCGCGCGCAGGGCGCCCCAATCAAGACCAATGGGACCCATGCCAAGGCAGCCGTGAAGGGTTTGCGCTTCGGCCGGCACTTCACGCCCCCGGGCAGCCACGCCTTCGACCTCGTCGAATGGGAGCGGCGCACCGCCGCGATCACCGGCGAGAAGGGCCAGGTCATCTTCGAGCAGAAGGACGTCGAGGTCCCCCGCTCCTGGTCACAGCTCGCGATCAACGTGGTCGCCCAGAAGTACTTCCGCGGCGGCCTGGGCACCCCTGAGCGCGAGACCAGCGTCCGCCAGCTCATCGACCGCGTCGTCGAGAGCCTGGGCCGCTGGGGACGCGAGGGCGGCTACTTCGCGAGCGAGGAAGACGCCGAGAACTGGTCCCAGGAGCTCCGCTACCTCCTGGTGACGCAGCACGCCTCCTTCAACAGCCCGGTCTGGTTCAACATCGGCGTGCCCGGCCGCGCCCAGCAGGGCTCGGCGTGCTTCATCAACTCGGTGGAGGACTCGATGGAGTCGATCCTCGAGCTGGTCAAAACCGAAGGCATGCTGTTCAAGTTCGGCAGCGGAACGGGCACCAACCTCTCCGTGCTGCGTTCCTCCAAGGAGCAGCTGTCCGGCGGCGGCACCGCCTCCGGCCCCGTCTCCTTCATGAAGGGCTACGACTCGTTCGCCGGCTCGATCAAGTCGGGCGGCACGACCCGTCGCGCGGCCAAGATGGTCATCCTCAACGCCGACCACCCCGACATCCTCGAGTTCATCCGCTGCAAGGCGGAGGAAGAGAAGAAGGCCTGGGCCTTGATCGACGCCGGCTACAACGTCGGGTTCAACGTGACCGGCGGGGCTTACGACTCGGTCCAGTTCCAGAACGCCAACAACTCGGTCCGCGTGAGCGACGACTTCATGCGAGCGGTCGATGGCGACAAGAAGTGGGAGACGAAGGCCGTCGTCGACGGCCGCGTCATCGACAGCTACAAGGCACGCGACCTGTGGCGGGAGATCGCCGAAGCGACCTGGATCTGCGGCGACCCGGGCCTGCAGTTCGACACGACCATCCAGGACTGGAACGTGGTCCCCAACACAGGCCGCATCAACGCGACCAACCCGTGCTCCGAGTTCGTGTTCCTGGACGACACCGCGTGCAACCTGCTCTCGCTCAACCTGATGAAGTTCCAGACCGAGGAAGGAAAGTTCGACCTCGAGCGGTACAAGCACGCGATCGACGTGTGCTTCACCGGCCAGGAGATCATCGTCTCCAACGCCTCCTACCCCACTCCGGCGATCGCCAAGAACTCCGAGGCGCTTCGCCCGCTCGGCCTGGGCTATGCGAACCTCGGCGCCCTGCTGATGTCGATGGGCCTCGCCTATGACTCCGAGGAAGGCGGCCGCTTCGCCGGCGCGCTCACCGCGATCATGACCGGACGTGCGTTCGCCCAGTCGGCGCGCATGGCCCAGGTCAAGGGACCGTTCAGCGAGTACCCCAAGAACCGCGAGCCGATGCTGCGCGTGGTGGAGAAGCACCGCCAGGCGGCGCACCAGCTGAGCACGTCTCCCGAATCCGCGGAGGTGGTCGACGCCGCTCGCCAAACGTGGGACGAGGCGGTCAAGCTGGGCCGGGCCCACGGCTATCGCAATGCGCAGGCCACGGTCCTGGCTCCAACCGGAACGATCGGGCTGATGATGGACTGCGACACCACGGGCATCGAGCCCGACCTTGCCCTTGTCAAGTACAAGAAGCTGGTCGGAGGCGGCCTGCTGAAGATCGTCAACACCACCGTCCCGGCCGCGCTCCGCAAGCTCGGCTACGACGAGGTGAAGGTCAAGGAGATCGTCGAGTACATCGACGAGAACGACACCATCGAAGGCGCCCCCAACCTGATGGACGAGCACCTCAAGGTTTTCGATTGCGCGTTCAAGCCCATCAACGGCGCGCGCTCGATCGCGCCGATGGGACACGTGCGGATGATGGCCGCGGTCCAGCCCTTCATCTCAGGCTCGATGTCCAAGACGGTGAACCTGCCGACCGACGCGACGGTCGAGGACATCCAGCAAACCTACTTCGAATCCTGGAAGCTCGGGCTCAAGTGCATCGCGATCTACCGCGACGGTTGCAAGCGCTCGCAGCCGCTTTCCACCTCGCTCGACAAGAAGAAAGAAGAAAAAGCACCTGTGGTGGAGTACCGCGCGCTGCGGCGCAAGCTGCCCGACGAGCGGAAGGCCGTCACCCACAAGTTCGACATCCAGGGCCACGAGGGCTACCTCACCGTCGGGTTGTTCGACGACGGGACCCCCGGCGAGCTGTTCGTGACGATGGCCAAGGAGGGCTCGACCATCTCGGGCCTCATGGACGCCTTCGCTACGCAAACCTCGTACGCGCTGCAGTTCGGCGTGCCGCTGAAGTTCATGGTCGACAAGTTCAGCCACATGCGATTCGAGCCCTCGGGATTCACCAAGAACAAGGAGATCCCGATCGCGAAATCGATCGTGGACTACATCTTCCGCTGGATGGCGAGCCACTTCCTCCCGATCGAGGACCAGGACGAGGCCGGCGTCGTGCGCCGCGAACCCGCGCCGGTCGAACCGACGCAGGCGACGATGAAAGCCGACAACGCCCGACCCACGACGACCCCGACGGAGCTGAAGGTGATCGCCCACCCGACCACCAACGGCAACGGCGGAGGCGGCGTGCAGAAGATCGCGTTCATCAACACCGACGCCCCCGCGTGCCCAGACTGCGGCGCGATCACCGTGCGCTCAGGCTCGTGCTACAAGTGCCTGAACTGCGGAGCCACGACGGGCTGCAGCTAGGCCTGAATTACTGAAGTCGATCGAAGGGCCGGCCCGCCTGGGTCGGCCCTTTCTTTTCGCCCGCCAAGACGACCATTTGTGCCCGAATGGCCGCATTCACCGATCCGGATCCGGCCATTTGTGCCCGAACGGCCGCATTCATCGATCCGGATCCGGCCATTTGTGCCCGAATGGCCGGCCTTATCTGTCGAACGTGACTTCGATCAGCGGGCTCTGCTCGACCATCCTCCCGAGGTCCTTGCGGCCCCAGTTGCGCGCGATGTGGGGAAGGATCTGTCGGCGTTCCGCCTCGTCTTCTATGACCCGAGCCGTCGCCGGCAGGTCCGCACGCAATTTCCCCTTGAGGTGAAAAGTCATATGGGCGTTGGCGTCGAGGTTGGCGAGCCAGCTCCGGCGATTGGGTGAGGGGACGCCGCTGATATAGATCCGGCCGTCCACGTTGTGGAAGACGATTTCCAGCGTTCGAGGCTTGCCGGACTTGCGGCCTGTCGTCGTGATGTCGACGGTGTGCACACCCTGAAGCGCCGCGTCGATCTCTTCTCTGGTCGCTGCCATGTCTCAACCCACCTTTATCCGCCGAACGTGGGTTCTATTCCCGGGGGCCGAAGCTAAGGTAGGCCGTGTGGCAAGCCCCCGTCCCCTTCCCCACTCGAGACCGGCTGACGTCGCGGCCAATCGCGACGCTCGAGTCAGGGGCCGCCAGCTGGCCGCACTGGTGTATGCCGGCGTGTGGCGAATCATCCTCGGTCTGCCGACCACTGCCGCCGGAGTCGCGCTGGCCTTGGCGGCGCCGGGCTCGGCGGCCACCGGCGGTGGGTTCATTGCGTTTCTCGTCCTGGCCCTCGCGTTGGGTTTGCTTGGCCTCGGAGCGTATGTCTCGTGGCGCGGCTTCAGCTTCCTTGGAGACGCAATCACGAGGAAGGTGTCTTACGTGACCGGTCGAATCGATGGCGACACCGCGACTTACAAAGGCGCCACGGCCTATTACATGGTCATTGGTCCGAGCAAGACGCGGGTCTCGCGCAAGACCTACAACGCGATGCCGATGGGGAGGCTCTGCCACGCGTACTACGCACCAGGCAGCCTGCACCTTTTCTCGATCGAGCCTGCCACTGAGGCCGAGCCTCAGCCTGCTTTGAGTTTCGGCGGCGACGCCGCGCACGCGTGGGATCGGCTCCGCTGGAAATGGCTGGTGGGGGCGGTGGCGGTGTTCGGCCTGGTCGCCGGCTCCAATGGAGTCGTCATCGCCCACCCGGCGCAAATGTCAACCGTCAGCGGCTCGATCAGCGCATACCAGGAAATCTATGGCAAAAGCACCTCGCGCTATCTCTATCTTGAAGGGGATCAGACCCAATACTCACTGAACCAGCTCGACAGCTTTCCTCAGCTCTACTCGTACACCGGCGAGCACGTTGATCTAGACGTCCTTTCTGACAGCGGCACCGACGTGCTCGCGCTCCGCGTTCGCGAGACGCTGTACGCCTCAGACCTTTATCGCAATCCCGACCACGAGTACTGGTCCATGGCCGGCTCCGGAATCGCGGTCATCGTGCTATCCGCGTTGACCCTCATCGCGATCGGGTGGTGGGTCTACTGGTCACGCAGGCACCACCTCGGCGACGCTGCCGAGGCAAGCTCGGATGTGGGTCAGACGACACCGGCCTGACGACCCTTGATCGCTTCGCGAATCTCAACCAGGGATATGCGCTGGCGTCCCTCTCCATCGAAGTTCTCCGCCTCGAGCCAGGCTTCGAAAGCGGCGCGAACCAGCGGCCACTCGCCGTCCACGATCGAGAACCACGCGGTGTCGCGGTTGCGGTCCTTGATGACCATGTGCTGGCGGAACACTCCCTCGTACACGAAACCGAACCTCTCCGCCGCCCGGCGCGACGGCTGATTGAGCGCGTCGCACTTCCACTCGAAGCGCCTGTAGCCCAGGTCGTCAAACGCATGTTGCGCGAGGAGATAGATCGCTTCCGTCGCCTGGCGCGTGCGCTGAAGCACCGGAGCGAACCAGATGTGGCCGATCTCGATCACGCCGTTGGCCGGTTTGATGCGCATCAAGCTCGCCATGCCACGCGCCTTCCCCGACTCACGATCGACCACGACGTAGAAAAGTGGATCGTCCGAGCCGGCGCGCTCTTTCAACCAGTCGGTGAACGCGTCTTGGTTGGGGAAAGGACCATAGGCCAGGTAGTCCCACAGCGCTGGAGCGTCGTTTGAGGACGTGAACAGGTCGACCGCATGGCGCTCCGGGTCGACGGGCTCCAGGCGAACCGTCTCACCCGCGAGCGGCGCCCGCTCCGGTCGACGTGCGGGCTTCCAATCCAGCCCAGGCATCGATGGTTTCACGGACCGCGCCGGGTCGGAAGCCTGAGCACGACGGGCAACCCGGCCACGGCGACGATCGCCATGGCCCCGAGCGCGAGGTAGGCGTTGCCAATGAGCGCCTGCACCACCAGCACCAGCAGCAGCCCGCCAAGGTTGCCCGCCATCATCAGGAAGCCGACCGCCGCGCCCTGACGCTCCGGTCCGGCGTGGACGTCGGACCAGTCGAGCACCACCGGCAGGCTCGCCAGGAGCAGGAATCCCTCCACGAACAGCCACGCGCCGATCCAGA
>Ga0209648_10006490_pt1 | contig 10074 bp, 8 predicted proteins | sample GraSoi2013_115cm_FD_185830 | JGI IMG/M metagenome (GOLD analysis project Ga0209648, IMG submission 185830) | Grasslands soil microbial communities from the Angelo Coastal Reserve, California, USA - Sample 9_17_2013_115cm (SPAdes) (version 2) | ecosystem: Environmental > Terrestrial > Soil >...
ATCATCCTGCTGCCCGTGCTGGTCCTGCAATTCGGCCCGCGCGAAGCCGTGCCGATCATGGCGATCGTCGCCCTGATGTCGAACTTCGCCAAGATCACCTCGTGGTGGAAGGAGATCGACTGGCGCGCCTGCGCCGCCTATGGGCTGGGCGGCATCCCCGCGGCGGCGATCGGGGCGCGGACCTTGCTGATCCTGCCCGAGCACCTCATCGACATCGCGCTCGGCGTCTTCTTCCTCGTCATGGTGCCCGGCCGCCGCTGGCTTGCCTCGCGAAACCTGAAGTTCGGCTTCTGGCAGCTCGCCATCGCCGGCGCGGTCATCGGCTTCCTGACCGGCATCGTCGTGTCGACCGGCCCGCTCAGCGTGCCAGCTTTTGCCGCCTACGGCCTGGTCAAAGGCGCCTTCATCGCCACCGAGGCGGCGGGCTCGCTGGCGCTCTATATCAGCAAGGCGGTGACCTTCCGCCAGTTCGGCGCCCTGCCGCTCGACATCGTGGTGAAGGGCCTGATCTCGGGCTCGTCGGTGATGGCCGGCACCTACACCGCGCGCCTGATCGTCGAGCGGCTGAGCGTCGTCACCTTCCAGCGCCTGCTCGACGGGGTGATGATCGTCTCGGGCACGGCTCTTTTGTGGGCGGCGATTCGCTAAAAAGTCGTGCCATACTCGCCGGCACCAAGGAGATACCAATGAACAAATGTCTTTCGGCCGCGCTGGCGGCAACCCTGGCGATGGCGACCGGCGCCTGCCAGCAGCCGACCGGCCAGCAGCTCAATGCGACCAATGCCAATTCGCAGGTCTACATCGGCGCGCTCACCTGCAACGTCAGCGGCAGCACCGGCTACGTCTTCGGTTCAACCAAGGACCTGAGTTGCGTCTACCTGACCAAGGACGGCGTCTCGCAGGCCTATGATGGGAAGATCCGCAAGTTCGGCATCGATGTCGGCTACACCAAGGCGGGCCATATGGTTTGGCATGTCTACCAGCTCGGCGGTCTGGTCGGTGCGACGACCAGCGTGAACCCAAGGGTGCTGGCGGGCAATTACGGCGGCGAGCAGGCCTCGCTTGCGGCCAACTCGAGCGCCGGCGGCAACTGGCTGTACGGCGGCAGCAACAACCAGATCGTGCTGCAGGCGACGCAGATCCAAGACAGCCGCAGCGCGGGCTACAATCTCGCCTACGGCATCGCCGAGATGTCGCTGTCGATCGGCAACTAGACCAGCCTGTCGGGCACCGTGGCCGCCGGCTGCAGGGCGCAGCCGGCGACGGTGATGCGATGCATCAGCCGGCGCTCGCCGTTGTAGTCATTGGCGGCGTAGTGCCAGGTCGCCCGGTTGTCCCAGAAGGCGATCGAGCCCTCGCGCCAGCGGAAGCGGCAGGTGAATTCCGGCCGCGACGCATGGCGATAGAGATGCTCGAGCAGTGGCCGGCTGTCCTCGACCGACCAATCCTCGAAGCGCAAGGTGAAGCCTGGATTGACGTAGAGAGATTTGCGGCCGCTCAAGGGGTGGCGGATCACCACCGGGTGGACGACGTCGTCGCCCACGAGATGCGGGTTTCCATAGCGCGCGGCCGATTCGGGATTTGCCGCATTCACGCCCTTCGCGCCGAAGACATGTGCCGAGCCGTGCACGGCACGCATCCCCTCGAGCGTGCGCTGCAGGCCCGGCGAGAGCGTCTCGAAGGCGCGATACATGTTGGCGAACAGCGTGTCGCCACCCTCCTCCGGCAGCTCGCGCGCCAGCAGGATCGAGCCCATCGCCGGCTCCGGATCGTAGCTGTGGTCGGTGTGCCAGCCGCCGCCGATATTGGTCTTCTGCTCGGGCTCCTTGCGCACCTCGGCGATCTCTGGATAGCCCTTCACCGGGGTGAAGAAGCGGTTGACGTCGATCGGCGCCCAGCGCCGCGCGAACTCGATATGCTGCTCGGGCGTGAGCTTCTGGTCGCGGAAGAAGACGACGCCGTGCTCGGCGAAGGCGTGCTGTACCTCGCCCCACTGCCGGTTGCTCATCGACGTCACATCGACGCCCAGCACCTCGGCGCCGCATCCGCCGGTGAGCTTGCGAACCTCTAGCGTTTCGTAGGTCATGATGTTTCCTCCGGACCCGATCTTACCGCGCCTGTACGCCCAAAAGTAGCAGGGTCGCCGACAAAGTGAACACGCTGGCCGCGGTCGAGATCACGACGGCATTGGTGGCGAGGCCGACGCCGGCGCGATAGAGCTGCGCCACCAGGTAGACATTGGCGCCGGCCGGCATGGCGGCGTTCAGCGTCGCCACGGTGAGCCACAGCGGGTCGAGCGTGAAAAGATATCGGCCGCTTATCCAGACCATCAATGGCAGGACGGCAAGCTTGAAAAAGGTCGCGACCGCGGCCGGCTGCCAGTGCTCCTTCAGCCCGACATGGGCGAGCGAAGCGCCGGCCATGATCAGGCCGCAGGGCGGCGCCGCGGCAGCGAGCGCCTGCAGGACGCGGTCGATGACGACGGGCGTGGCGAGGCCCGGCACGAAGGCGGTTAGCTCCGACCAGGCGAGGCCGGCGAAGATCGAGGGGATCACCGGGTGCTTCAGCATGCGGAGCGCGGCGCTGCCGAGCTTGCCCAGCAGGCGCCCGCGCGTACCGCCCCGCGCCGCGATCTCCAGCAGGAACGAGGAAAGCGTCAGCAGGATTAGCGAGTTGAGCGCGATGATCATCAGCAACGGCACCAGCCCCGCCTCGCCGAAGGCGTAGGAAACGAAGGGAATGCCGATGCCGACGCCGTTGGAGAAGGTGCCGGCGAGCGCGAACACGGTGCGATCGCCCGGCCGCATGCCGAGCACGCGGCCCAGCGGCACCATCAGGAAGAAGAGCAGCAGGCCCGCGCCGAAGAAGGCCAACAGGATTTCGAGGTCGAGCGCTTCCAGCCGCACCCTGGCCATCGAGCGAAACAGCAGCGCGGGGAACAGCGCGTAGAAGGTGACGTTCGTCAACCCGCGCAGCCCCTCGGCCGTGAGCAGCCGCGTGTGGCCGATCGCCCAGCCGACCAGCACCATGCCGAACACCGGCACGATGATGTCGACGATGGCGTTCATTGCCTGTTGCCCACCCTTCGAGACGGCCCTGCGGGCCTCCTCAGGGTGAGGTTGTTCTGTTCGTTCAAGCGAACGACCTCATGCTGAGGAGCGCGCGCAGCGCGCGTCTCGACGCATGGGCACGCGCACCTTTCTTTTTACGCCGCCATGGCGAGATTGCTGTAGCGCGTCAGGTGGTGCTGCTGGTTGCCGAACATCAGGTCGATCATGGTCAGGCGCTTGAAGTAGTGGCTGACCGCGAGCTCGTCGGTGACGCCCATGCCGCCGTGCATCTGGACGGCGCTCTGGCCGCAGAACTTGCCCGACTTGCCGATCTGCACCTTGGCGCCGGAGGCAGCCTTGCGGCGCGCCACCGGATCCTTGTCGTCGATCTTGAGCGACGCCATCAAGGTCATCGAGCGCGCTTCCTGGGCGTTGGTGAAGCAGTCGACCATGCGATGCTGCAGCACCTGGAACTTGCCGATCGGCACGCCGAACTGCTTGCGGGTCTTGATGTACTCCAGCGTCGCCGCGTTGATCGCATCCATGCAGCCCGTGGCCTCGGCGCAGAGCGCCACGATGGCGCGGTCGACTGAGTCCTCGACCACCGGGAACGCGCCGTCGACGGTGCCCAGCACCGCATCGGCGCCGACCGCGACCTTGTCGAAGGTGAGCTCCGACGCGCGCAGCGCATCCTGGGTCGGGTAGTCGCGGCGCGTGATGCCCTTGGCCTTGGCGTCGACGAGGAAGAGCGTCAGGCCCTTGTCCTCGCGCGCCGATCCGGCGGTCCGCGCCAGCACGATGATGTTGTCGGCAGAAGCGGCGTTGTAGACCACGCCCTTGTGGCCGGTGAGCAACCAGCCGGCGCCTTCCTTGGTGGCCTTGAGGGCCACATCGGCGAGGTTGTAGCGCGACTGGCGCTCCAACCAGGCGAAGGCGAACTGCTTCTTGCCCTCGATCATCGGCGGCAGCAGCGCTTCCTTCTGCGCCTTGCTCCCGACCGCCGCGATCATGCCGCCGCCCAGCACGACGGTGGGCAGGAACGGCTCGACCACCAGGCCCTTTCCGAACTGTTCCATGACGATCATGGTCTCGATCGGACCGCCGCCGTAGCCGCCATCCTCCTCCGAGAAGGCCATGCCGAGCCAGCCCAGCTCGGCGAATTGCGTCCAGTTCTCCGGCAGCCAGCCGCGCTCGGTGGCGACGATCTTGCGGCGGTTCTCGAACGTGTACTTGTCGCGAACGAAGCGCTCGGCAGCCTCCTGGAGCTGCTTCTGTTCGTCGGAAAGGGACAGATCCATTTTCTTCTTCCTCCAGATCTCGGTGTCATCCCGAGCGCAGCGAGGGACCTTTGCTGTTACCCTAAAGGCCCCTCGCTTCGCTCGGGGTGACAGAAGTCGTTATAGCCCGAGGACCATCTTCGACACGATGTTCTTCTGAATCTCGTTGCTGCCGCCATAAATGCTAGTCTTACGCATGTTGAAATAGCGCGGCGCGGCGGGCGGCGCATGGTCGGGGCCGACCGGCGTCTCGTTGGTGTCGTGGAACAGCATGCCGGGCTGGTAAGGCTGGGCGTACTCGCCCACCGCCTCCATCGCGAGCTCGGCGAGGCGCTGCTGGATTTCCGATCCGCGAATTTTGAGCGTCGAGACTTCGGGGCCAGGCGCGCCGCCCTGGGCCATGGCCGAGAGCGCGCGCAACTCGCTCATCTCCAGCGCCTGGACCTGCAGGTCGAGGTCGGCGATCTGCGCGGTGAAAGCCGGATCGTGGGCCAAGGTGGCGCCATGCGCCGGCTCGCTGCGCGCGATGTCGCGCAAGGCGCGCACGCCGCGCTTGGAAGCCGGCACCTCGGCGATGCCCAGCCGCTCGTTGGCCAACAGGAACTTGGCGCAGGTCCAGCCCTCGCCTTCCTTGCCGATGCGGTTGGCGATCGGAACCTTCACATTGTCGAGGAACACGTCGTTCACGTGATGCGCGCCGTCCAGCATGATGATCGGCCGCACGGTGACGCCCGGCGTCTTCATGTCGATCAGCAGGAAGGAAATGCCCTCCTGCGGCTTGGCGTCGGGGTTGGTGCGCACCAGGCAGAAGATCCAGTAGCCCCAGTGCGCGAACGAGGTCCAGGTCTTCTGGCCGTTGACGATGTAATGATCACCGTCACGCACCGCCCGGGTGCGCAGGTTGGCGAGGTCGGAGCCGGCGCCCGGCTCGGAATAGCCCTGGCACCACGATACGGTCGACTGGCGGATGCCCGGCAGGAAGCGTTCCTTCTGGTGGTCGGTGCCGAAAGTGTAGATGACCGGGCCGACCATCTTTACGCCGAACGGGATGATGCGCGGCGCGCCCTCCTCGGCCAGCACGTTCTCGAACAGGAAGCGCTGCGTGACGTCCCAGCCCGGGCCGCCGTATTTCTTCGGCCAAGTGTAGGCGAGCCAGCCCCGGCGGCCGAGCGCCTGCTGCCAGATCAAGTGATCGTCGCGGTCGTAATGCTTGCCGGAGAAAGTCTTTTCCCGGGTCGCGGGCGAGAGATTCTTGCGCGCGAAGTCGCGGATCTCGTCGGCGAAAGCCTTGTGCTCGGATTTGAGAGCGAGGTCCATCAGTGTCCTCAATCATCAACGTTTTTCTGTCATCCTGAGCGAAGCGAAGGATCTAATGGCATTTCAGCGAGCACGCCGGTCGCAATCGCCATGAGATCCTTCGCTTCGCTCAGGATGACAGGGGGAGTAAGCGCCAGAGCCATCAGAGTCCCAGCACCATCTTGCTGATGATGCCCTTCTGGATTTCGTTGCTGCCGCCGTAGATCGTGGTCTTGCGCGTGTTGAAATAGCGCGGCGCGGCGATGTGGGCGTAGGATGGACCGACCGGCTCCTCGTTCGAGCCCTGCCATAGCAGGCCGGGCAGGTAGGGCGCCGCGTACTCGCCGACTGCTTCCATTGTCAATTCGGCAATACGCTGCTGGATCTCCGAGCCCCTGACCTTCAGGCCGGACACTTCGGGGCCGGGCTGGCCGCCATGCGCCATCGACGACAGCACGCGGAGCTCGGTGAATTCCAGTGCCGTCACCTGGATTTCGAGATCGGCGATCTTTTCGGCAAAGCTCTGGTTCTTGATCAACGGCTTGCCGTCCAAAAGTTCGGCGCGGGCGATGTCCTTCAAGGCCTCGACGCCGCGCTTGGACTGCGGCACGGCGGCGATGCCCAGCCGCTCATTGGCCAGCAGGAACTTGGCGTAGGTCCAGCCCTCGCCTTCCTTGCCGATCAGATTCTCGACCGGCACCTTGACGTTGTCGAAGAAGACCTCGTTCACCTCATGCCCGCCGTCGGCCATGATGATGGGCTTCACGGTAATGCCCGGCGTCTTCATGTCGATCAGCAGGAAGGAGATGCCCTCCTGCGGCTTGGCCGCGGGATCGGTGCGGACCAGGCAGAAGATCCAGTCGGCCCAGTGACCCATCGTGTTCCAGGTCTTCGAGCCGTTGACGATGTAATGATCGCCTTCCTTGACCGCCTTGGTGCGCAGCGACGCCAGGTCGGAACCCGAGCCTGGCTCGGAATAACCCTGGCACCACCACGCCGTGCTCTTGCGGATCGGCTCGAGATACTTGGCCTTCTGCGCCTCGTTGCCGAAGGTGTAGATGACCGGCCCGACCATCTTGGTGCCGAACGGGATGATGCCGGGCGCGTTCTCCTCGGCGCAGATGTTCTCGAAGATGTAGCGCTGGGCGGGCGTGAAGCCCGGACCGCCGTGCTTCTTGGGCCAAGTGTAAACGAGCCAGCCCTGCTTTCCGAGCGCCTGCTGCCAGCGCATGTAGTCGTCGCGGCCGAGATGCTTGGCGTTCTTCACCTTGTCGCGGATGTCGGCCGGCAGATGGCTGCGCACAAAAGCCAGCACTTCGTCAGCGAACTGGCGTTCTTCGGGCGTGAAAGCGAGGTCCATGAAACCCTCCCGGGCCGGTTTTCAATTGCGCCGAAGTTTAGCGGCGAGCCCGCTGCGGACAAGCACAGGCGAACCGGATGGCGGCTTGAGACGCCGCGACGCGAAACGAGTTTACGTTAGAAAAGGCCAACGGAAAGGAGCCGACGACGACGCCAGGAACGCTTATTTTCGGCTTGTCGAGGGGAAGAGTGCGCCGCGACGCGGAACGATCTTACGTAAGTGTTGGCTTACGTAAGATCGGCCTTCACTCCCGATTTTCTGGCGTAAGTTTCCGGCGACAAGGCAAAAGCCAAGCCTTGCCAGTCGGGCTCGCGCTTTTCCATTTTGACACGATTGTCGCGGGCGATGTCCTGGAACAAGCGGAGCGCAGTGCGGTCGTCCATATGCGCCGTATCCACGCCGAGATGCTGCGCGAACAACGTCTCCCGTAATGCGCGGGTGACCTCCGCATCCCAGATCGAGGCGTTCATCTCCAAGTTCCCCGCCAGCGAAAAGGTGTGCAGGTTGCATGAGCCAACGGTGGCCCACACATCGTCGACCAGCATCATCTTGGCATGGACATAGGCTGCACGAAGGCCCTGGTCATGATGCTCGGCGATGCCGGCCAGCATGAAGTTCTCATGACGGCCGAGCGCCTCTATGCCGCTGAACAACGCCTCCTCCTGCGGGTTGAGGCGAGTCTCGTAGACATAGTGCTCCGGGATCGGTGGAACCAGGACAACGACGTCGACGCCGCGCTCAAGCGCGCCAAGCAGGCGGCGCGCGACCTGCGGTATGGGGACGGCCTGATTCTCGATGTAGATCGTATGGCGGGCGGCATCGATCGCCCACTCGTACTGCTCCAGGATCGACCGCTCGACGCGATGCGCGGGATAGCGGTTGGGATCCTGCATGCGCTGGATCTGCACGATGCTCGGACCGGCCGGCCGGGATGGCCGTTCGGGAAGCGGGAGCATGTCGGTGCTGTCGCAGGCCCAGTTACCGTCCGGGGCCTGCCGCTCGCTCGCCTCATTCCAGTGTTGCGCGAAGTTGTGATGCACGTCCGTCGCGGACGAACCGGTTATCTCCGCGTAGACGTCATGCCGCTGCATCGCCACGACGGTGAGGTTCAGGCCACCCACGAATGCCGTCTCGGAGGGCTGGCCGGCATCCATCACCCAGCTCTTCTGATGCTGGCAGAAGAAGGTGGCTGCCCTGTCCCAGCGGATCTTGAAGCGCGAACCGCGCCTGACCAGCAGCTCCCGCTGCTCGATCGAGCCGCCGAACATGCGGTGGCTGGGCCGGGTTTCGACGTTGGGGCGCCAGATAAGGAGCCGGACATCGAGGCCCCGCGCGACGGCGCGATCCAGCACGTCGAACAACGGGCCCCGGCCGTCGGGAAAGAGAAAGTCGTCCGAATAGAAGGCCACCGTGAGCCAGACACTGTGGCGTGCCTCCTCGATCGCGTCGCCGATCCGACGTGCGATCGCCGGCCCATCGACCAGCATGCGTATCCGATTGCCGGACCGTGCCGGGTATGGACCCGACGTCGTGCCGGGAATGTACGACCCGGGACCGTCTGCCACCGTCACAAGGCCATCGGCGCCGGTACCAGCAGCGCCTTGTCGGCCTTCAGTTTCTCGATCTCGGCGTCGCTCAGGCCTGCCTCGCGCAGCACCTCCACGCCGTCGCCGCCGATGCGCGGCGCGTGGCGGCGGAATTCGACCTTGGTTTTCTCGAAATCGAGCGGGCTGGCAAAGGTCGTGATCGGGCCTTCGGTCGGATGCTCGCGTTCGGTGAAGAAGCCGGTCGCCTTGAGATGCGGATCGTCTAGAAGCTCCTCGAGCGTTCGTACCGGCATAGCGGGGATGTCGGCCTTGTCGAACGCCTCCAGCCACTCCTCGGTGGTGCGATGCTGCAGGAGGGAATCCAGCACCTGGTAGAGTTCGCTGAAATGCTTGGGCCGCTCGGTGCGATCGGCGAAGCGCTTGTCCTTGGCGAGGTCGGGCCTCTCGACGATGTCGAAGAAGGTGAGCCAGTGCGCGTCGGTGTAGGGCAGCGCGCAGACATAGCCGTTCTTGGTCGGGAAGGGATGGCGGTACTTGTTGATAATGCGGTCGTAACCCATGGCGCCGCGGTCGGGCGTCCAGGTGGCGCCGAACAGATGCTCGGTCAGCCAGAACGACGCCAGGGTCTCCAGCATCGGCACCTCGATCATCTGGCCTTCGCCCGTGCATTTGCGGTGATAGAGCGCGCCCAGCACGGCGATGCAGAGATGAAGGCCGGTCGTCTTGTCGGCGATCAGGCTCGGCATGAAGCGCGGCGGCTGGCCGTCGACCCGCGACTGCAGCGAGGCGGCGCCGCTCACGCCCTGCACCAGGTCGTCGAAGGCGGGCTTGTGGCCGTAAGGACCCTTGCGCGCATAGCCCAGCGAGTAGGCGTAGATGATCGAGGGATTGATCTTCTTCAAATCCTCGTAGCCCAGGCCCAGCCGCTCGATCGCCGCCGGCCGGCTGTTGTGGATGAACAGGTCGGCCGTCCTGATCAGGTCCTTCAGCACGGCACAGGCGGCGGGCTTCTTGAGGTCGAGGCAGAGCGAGCGCTTGTTGCGGTTGGCCGCCATGTAGATCGGCCCCATGCTCTTGTCGCGCCCCATCGAGCCGCCCGACACGCGCAGGAGATCGCCCTCCGGCGGCTCGACCTTGATCACGTCGGCGCCCATGTCGGCCAGATGCTGCGTGGCGAACGGCCCCAGCAGCACGGCCGTCAGATCGATCACGCGCACGCCCTCGAGCGGTCCCGGCATTTCCCTTCCCTATTCCAGAGTCTTCGTCTCGCCATCGGCGACCTCGTCGAACCGATGGCGTTCGCGGTTTACACGATAAGCGGTACGCTGGCCACGACGACGGCAAGCTGGACCGCGTTGACGAGCATGCCCTTCAGATGCAGGACACGAAGCCGTCGCACCGCCGTGGAGGCGCCGGCTTCCCTGGCCTGCAGCTCGGCGTCCACGCGCTGGAGGAACCAGCGGCGAGCCGCGATTGCAAAGACCGCGATCGCGACCGCACCGACGGCGAAGATCGGGCGACCCGCCGCGGTAAAGGCCACCGCC
>Ga0209648_10006491_pt1 | contig 10074 bp, 8 predicted proteins | sample GraSoi2013_115cm_FD_185830 | JGI IMG/M metagenome (GOLD analysis project Ga0209648, IMG submission 185830) | Grasslands soil microbial communities from the Angelo Coastal Reserve, California, USA - Sample 9_17_2013_115cm (SPAdes) (version 2) | ecosystem: Environmental > Terrestrial > Soil >...
CCGAACAACAGGTAGCCTCCGAAAATGCCGGGGAAGTAGCCGGCGTTCACGTCCGCGGTGGCGAGCAGAGCCAGCGCCGTGGTGATGGTTGCGAGGCCGGGAATGAGCAGCGCCCGAGGGCCGAAGCTGCGCATCAGCCTGGCGGTGATCCCGGTCGAAAGCACCCCGAGTGTCAGGGTGGACGGCAAGAACGCGAGCCCGGTGCCCAACGAGTTGTAGCCCTTGACATGCTGCAGGTAGAGCGCGCCCATGAAGAAGGTCGCGAACATCCCGGTGGCGAGCATTGCGCGCGCCGCGCTCGCGCCGGTGAGGCTCCGCAGCCGCAGGATGCGCAGCGGCAGGATCGGGTTCTCGATGCGCGCCTCGAGCGCCAGGAATGTCGCGAGGAGGCCGATTGCCGCCCCGCCAAATCCGATGGTGTGGGCTGAGGCCCAGCCGTATTGGGCGGCGGTCACGATCGCGTAGACGGCGAGCACCATCGCCGCGGTGACCAGGATCGAGCCGACAACATCCACCCTCGCGCGAAGGCCGGCGCCCGCCGTCTCGTCGATCAAGGCAGCGCCCGCGACAAAGGTGGCCACGCCGATAGGCAGGTTGATGAAGAAGATCCAGTGCCAGTTGATCGATTCCGTCAGCACCCCGCCGGCGAGCAGTCCGAGCGAGCCCCCGCCGGCGAGGACGAACGTGAAGACGCTCATCGCCTGCGCGCGCTCTACCGGCTTGGGGAAGCCGGTGATGATGAGGGCGAGGATGACCCCGGCCGAGAGCGCCCCGCCGGCACCCTGGAGGAAGCGCGCGCCCACCAGGACCGCAGGGTCGTAGGCGAAGCCGCTCATGACCGACGCCACGGTGAAGACGGCCACGCCGGCGAGAAACACCCTTTTGCGGCCGAACAGGTCGCCCGCGCGCCCGGCCAGGAGCAACAGGCTCCCGTACGTGATGAGGTACGAGTTGACGACCCAGGTGAGGTCGGCCTGGCTGAAGTGCAGGTCGCGCTGGATCGAGGGCAGCGCGACGTTCACGATCGTCGAGTCGAGGACGATCATGAGCTGGCCGAAACAGACCACGACGAGGGCGAGCCAGCGCCTTCGCTCGCTCACTGGGGGTCGGATCGCTGATTTGTGGATTTTCATAATGCCTCCGCTGACGAACCTGCCTACGTGACGATCACTATAACAGGAGCATTATGGTCCTTATTGCATGGATTATCTGGAAAGTGGGAATGATTCTCATCAAGTGGTAGGATCGGAGATGGACAAGATGGAGAAGGGTGCCGACATAGGGCTGGTCGCTCTGCTCACGCAGATCTCCAAGGCGCTGCACCGGCGCACCACCGAAGAGATCCTGGGGATGCGCCTCAAGCAGTTCATGCTCCTGGGCTACGTTCGGGACCATGGCGGCGTCTCCCAGCAGGAGCTGGAGAAGGCCCTCCTGGTCGACGCCAACGGCGTGGTGCTGCTCCTGAACGAGCTGGAAGCGGCCGGGTTCTCGATCCGCCGGCGCGACGCCAGCGACCGCCGCCGTCACCTCGTCGAGCTGACATCCGCGGGTCAGGTGGCAGTCGAGCGAGCGGAGAAGGCGCGTGAATCCCTCGAAGACGAGATCCTGGCCGACTTCAGCCCTGAGGAGCGGGCGGCCCTGCGAAAGCAACTGGGGCGGATCCTCGCGGGGCTCCTGAAGGCAACCCCCGACCCCGTGAAGGTCTAGCTAGACCGGCCGCATCTCCGTCCGGTTAGTTCAGGCGCTCCACGATCATCGCCATCCCTTGGCCGCCGCCGACGCACATCGTCTCCAGCCCGTAGGTCTTGTCCTTTTCCCGCAGGCCGTTGAGCAGCGTGCAGAGGATGCGGGCTCCGGTCATGCCGAACGGGTGACCAAGAGCAATTGCCCCGCCGTGCGGATTGAGCTTGTCGCTGAACGGATCGACGCCGAGTCCCCGGGCTGACGGGATGACCTGCGCGGCGAAGGCTTCGTTGATCTCGACGATGTCGATGTCGTCGATGGTCATCTTCGCGCGCTTGAGCGCCTGCTTCGAGGCTTCGATCGGCCCCAGGCCCATGAACTCCGGCTCCAGCGCGGTCAGCCCGGTCGAGACCACGCGGGCCAGCGGCTTGATGCCCAGCTCCTTGGCCCGGCGCTCGGACATCACCACCACGGCGGCGGCGCCGTCGTTGAGCGGGCACGAGTTGCCCGCCGTCACGGTGCCGTCCTCGCGGAAGGCCGGCTTGAGGGTCGCCAGGACTTCCACGGTCGTTCCCGGCCGCGGGCCGTCGTCTTTGGTGAACATCTGGCCGTTGGGCAGCGGCACCGGGATGATCTCGCGGTCGAAGAAGCCGTCGTCGCGGGCCTTCACAGCCGCGTTCTGGCTCTTGACTGCGTAGCGGTCCTGTTCCTCGCGGCTGATCTTCTCGCGCCGAGCCACGTTCTCGGCCGTCTGGCCCATGGCGATGTAGATGTCGGGGTACTCTTCGGCGCTCCCGGGCACGAGCCTTGGGTTGTAGGTGTCCGGGGCGTCGGGATAGCCGCTGCCGTAGCGCGACACGCACTCCACGCCGACAGACAGGAAGACGTCGCCCTCGCCGGCCTCGATCGCATGCGCGGCGATCCGGGTGGTCATCAGCGATGACGAGCAGTAGCGGTTGACGGTGACGCCGGGGACGTCGAGCCGGCTGAGGATCGATACGACCCGGCCGAGGTTGTGGCCCTGCTCGCCGCCGGGCAGGCCGCACCCGCAGATGAGGTCCTCGATCTCCGAGCGCTCGAGCTGCGGCAGCTGCTCCAGCACTTTCGTGACCACGTAAGACGCGAGGTCGTCCGGCCGAACGTCCACCAAGGACCCCTTGCGAGCCCTGCCGATCGGAGAGCGGCCCAAAGCGGCGATCACTGCACTAGTCATTGCTCACCTTTACAAGCGGAATTCGGCTACCGGTATTTCCCGTAAGCGGCGTAGATCAAGAATCCCACGAACATCACACCGGCCACAGCGAAGGCGATCGCTGGATTGAGCCCCGCCGAGCCCAGCAACACGACCGCCAGCATCAATGCCGGAAGGTAAAAGACGGCGCCCAGCTCGATCCAGCGCATTCCAATTCGGCGATGTCGCTTGCCTTCCAGGATCAGCTCGCGCGGCAGGCGTTCATTCGGGTCGAGGCGGGCGAAGATCGAGTACATGCTCCTCCGCTCGAGGCTCCGAGGCCGATCGTCGCCTTTAATCGTCATCGTTGACCCTGCCCCACAGTTTGGCACGCCTCACGAGCGGGTGAGCAGCGCCTCCCTGGTGAACAGGCGGAGCGCCGCCAACCACGCCAGAGCCCCGGTCGCGACCAGGCTGATCGACGTCACCACGAGCGTCGGCCATTCCACCGCGTTGTGGACGATGGCGTCTCGCAGCACCAGCACGGCGTTCAGGATCGGGATCAGGTAGTACGCCAGGCTCGGGTTGAAATCGGGGATGAACAGGATGATCGACGCCGGGAAGATCGTGATGAAGTACAGGGGCGTTACGTAGGCCTGGCCCTGGCGGAACGTCTTGGCCAGGGTCCCGAGCGCGAGCGTGACGGCGCTGAAGCTGATGGCGATCAAGATCGCGACCCACACCATGACGGGCACTGCCACCGGGCTGACGGTGATGTGTCCGATGCCGGACTCCTTCGGCAGCGAGACCCGCGAGAGCGCGACGAGCATCGATCCGATGGCGGCTATGGCAGCCACGAGGCTGATGGTGGTGATGGCCCCGATCTTGCCCAGCAGGATGCGGCTGCGAGGAGCGGGCGTCAGAAGCAGGCTCTCGAGCGTCTTGCGTTCGCGCTCCCCGGCCGAGCTGTCGAGCGCGGCCGAGAAACCACCGGTCAGGATCATGGTGATCAGGATGTAGGGCAGGAAGAAGCTGAGAAAGGCGTTCGACGCGGCTTGAACCGGCGAGGTCAACGGGCGGGCCACGATGCGTACGGGCGTCAAGATCCCGGGGTCGATGCCGCGCTGCTGCAGGGCGGCGGCCGCCTGCGCCGCGCTGTACTGCCCGATCACCGTCCGCAGGCGGGTGTCGGCGATCTGCGCGCTCTGGCGACTGGGGTCGTAGTACTCGTCGATCTCGCCCGGCTTGAAGGCCACGCCGAGGTCCACCTGGCGCATGGCCGCCGCGGCCGGATCGGACACCGGCACCAGCTTCAGGCTTGTCGCACCTAGCAGCTCGCCCAGCCCGGTCGGGATGTCGCCCGAGTAGCCGATCGTGTACTCCTGGGTGGCTGTCTTGGTGGCAACCTGCGAGATGACGCTGAGCACGATCGGCGTCGCGAGCGCGGCCAGGCCGATGGCTATGAGCGTGCGGCGGTCGCGCAGGATCTCGGTGATCTCTTTCAGGTAGACGATCCAGGCCGTCCTCACTTTTCTCCTACCAGCTCTAAGAACGCATCCTCCAGCTCGCGCCCATCGCCCCGCACCTCGGCCGTGGACCCGCTCGCCACGACCCGGCCCTCATGCAGGATCGTGATCCGGTCGCACAGCCGCTCGGCATCATGCATTACGTGGGTCGAGAAGATCACGCACTTGCCGCGCCCCTTGGACTCGACCATGAACTCGCGCACATCTCTGGATGCGAGCACGTCGAGGTTGGATGTGGGTTCGTCGAACATCAGCACCTGCGGGTCGTGGACGATCGCGCGCGCGATCGCGAGCTTCTGCTTTTGCCCCGATGACAGGCTTTCGGCGCGCTGGCCGGCAAAGGAGCCGACGTCGAGGCGCTCGATGACCGCGTCGACGCGACGCCTCAGCTCTTTGTCCGGCACTCCGCTGAGCTGCGCGAAGTAGGCGATGTTCTCCCGTGCCGTCAAACGCGGATACACGCCGATGTCGGCCGTCACGACGCCGACTCGCTTGCGCACCTCTTGCGGGGAGGTCCGTGTGTCGAACCCGAGGACCTCTACGGTTCCGTTGTCAGGCGACAGCAGAGTGCAGATGATGCGCAGGGTCGTTGTCTTGCCGGCGCCGTTCGGGCCCAGCAGGCCGAAGATCTCGCCCGGCTGGGCTGAAAACGAGATGCCACGAAGCACCTGGTTCTTTCCGAGCGTCTTCTCGAGGCGCTCGACCGCCACCGCCGCCTCGGTCACTTGCCTTTCTTGGTGGCTCGTGTCTTGGATATGGTCGAGCTGGCGGCCTTGGCGGCCGGCTTGCGCTGAGCGGCCGGCTTCGCCGCCGGCCTGCCAGCGGGCTTCCGCGCCGCGGCTACGGGTTCCGGCTGTGGCTGGGCTTCCGTGGCGACAGGCTCGGTCGCTTCCGCTTGCGAGCCGGCGACGCCGATGGTGCTCGACAGCGTGCGGTGGCAGGTCTCGCAGGTGATGATCGTGCGCACGAGGGTGCCGAGCTGATGCTCCTCGCGTCGCAACGTGCGCGGGCGGCCGCAGAACGAGCAGACCGCGACCTCGGTCGTGACCACCACGTGCCCGGGCCGTTTGTTCACGTCAACAACGGTAGCTGATAAACTTCGCGTGACGGCGCGACTCGCCGCAGTTCCTTTAAGTCCGATCCAAGAGAGGTCGGGAAGGAGGATTTTTGATGGCCATCGGAAGCCGCCTGCGACACGTGGTCGAGAGCCAGCAGTTCTCGAGGCCTCTCCTCGAGGAGCTGCTCGATCGAACCGACGAGATCAAGCGTCAGCCGCACCATTTCTCGGGGCGGCTCAACGGCCAGGTGATGGCGGCCCTGTTCTACGAACCCTCGACACGGACTCGCCTGTCCTTCGAGGCGGCGATGCTCCGCTTGGGCGGCCGCACCATGGGCACCGACAACGCGCGCGAGTTCTCGTCGGCCGCGAAGGGCGAGACGCTCGAGGACACGATTCGGATCGTGAGCGGCTACGCCGATCTCATCGTCCTGCGCCACAACGAAGAGGGCGCGGCCAAGCGCGCCGCGGCGGTGAGCTCCGTTCCAGTCATCAATGCCGGCGACGGCCCGGGCCAACATCCGACGCAGGCTCTGCTCGACCTGTACACGATCCGCGATGAGCTCGGCCACATCGATGGCGTCCGCATTGCGATGGTCGGGGACCTCGCCAACGGCCGCACCGTGAGGTCGCTGGCGTACCTGCTCAGCAAGTTCCGCGACATCCGCATCTGCTTCGTCGCGCCCCCGCAGGTGGCGATGAGGGACGACATCAAGCAACACCTCGACGAGCACCACGTGCAGTGGGTGGAGTCGCAGGACCTCGACGCTGTCCTTCCGCAGGTCGATGTCATCTACCAGACGCGCATCCAGAAGGAACGCTTCAGCGACGAAGCCTCCTACCTCGCGCTCAAGGGCGTCTATCGCATCGACGCCTCGACGCTGGCTCGCATGAAGAAGGAGTCGATCGTGATGCACCCGCTGCCCAGGGTCGATGAGATCGCGCCCGAGGTGGATGCGGATCCTCGCGCCGCTTACTTCCGCCAGGCTCGCAACGGGCTCTACATCCGGATGGCGTTGCTGGACAAGGTGTTGGCATGAGCATTACCCAGGGGAGGCTGAAGGCCACCGTGATGGATGCAGACCAGATCCGCCGCTCGCTGTCGCGGATCGCGCACGAGATCCTCGAGCGCAATCGCGGCGCCGGCGATCTGGTTCTGGTCGGCGTCATGGCCAAGGGGGACCACCTCGCCCGCAGGCTCGCGGACAGCTTGATGGAGCTCGAGCGGGCGCCTGTCGCGGTCGGTGCGCTCGACATCGGCAATCACCGCGACGACCGCCACCTGCGTGTGCCCGCGCACAGCGGACAGTCGGACGTGCCGGACATCGACGGCAAGGTGGTCGTGCTGGTGGACGACGTCATCCACCACGGGCGGACGGCGCGAGCCGCGATGGATGCGCTGATGGACTTCGGGCGCCCGCGGGCGATCCAGCTGGCGGTGCTCGTCGACCGCGGCCACCGCGAGCTGCCGATCCGTCCCGATTACATCGGCAAGAACGTCCCCACCTCGGACTCGGAGCGCATCGAGGTCCTCGTCACCGAGGAGGACGGCATCGACCAGGCGGTGATTGTTGCCGTCTAGAAACCGCCATGCGGCGCTGGTGCTCGAGGACGGCCGCGCTTTCGTCGGCGTGGTGCTGGGCGCCGATGTTCTCGGTCAAGGTGAGGTCGTCTTCAACACGGCCATGACCGGCTACCAGGAGGTGCTGACCGATCCCTCCTATGCCGGGCAGATGGTATGCATGACCTACCCGCTCCAGGGCAATTACGGAGTGCGTGAAGCCGATGCCGAGTCAGCACGCCCGTGGGCGCGGGCGCTCGTCGTGCGCTGGGCATGCCCGGTGCCGAGCCACCACTCCAGCGAGGCTTCGCTGGACGAGTACCTCCGGCGGTGGCGCGTGCCTGCGATCGCGGACATCGACACTCGCGCGCTGACCCGACACATCCGCAAGCACGGCGCGCTCCGAGCCGTCCTCACGCATGAAGAGACGGTGCCCGATCGGAAGCGTCTGGAAGATCTGGCGCTGGCCGCGCGTCGCGTCACCCCGCTCGCAGAGCAGGACCTCGTCGCTGAGACATCACGGACGGCGAGCGCGGAATGGCTCGATCCCCTTCCAGCCGAGCTGCGCCTGCCGCACCGGGCGGACGGAGACGGGCTCCTGATCGCGGTCGTCGACTACGGCGTGAAGTCGAACATCCTCCGCTCCCTGCGCGAGCGCGGGTGCCGCGTGATCGTGCTTCCGCACACTGCCTCTTGGTCGGATGTCGCAGCCGCGGGTGCGGATGGGCTGGTGCTGTCCAACGGCCCGGGTGACCCGGCGGTCCTCGACCGGCCGGTCGAGCTGGCACGCGCTGCGCTCGAGCGCATCCCACTGTTCGGCATCTGCCTGGGCCACCAGATCATGGGTCGCGCCGCCGGCGCCACCACCTCGCGGCTCCCTTACGGCCATCACGGCGCCAACCACCCGGTCAAGGACCTGGAGACCGGCCGGGTGCACATCACGAGCCAGAACCACGAGTTCCAGGTGGACGCTGCCTCGCTGCCGCCCGGCGATTTCTTCGTCTCGCAGCGCAACCTCAACGACGGTTCGGTCGAGGGCCTCGGCCACCGCAGCCTGCCCGCGTTCAGCGTCCAGTACCACCCCGAGGGCTGCCCCGGGCCGCAGGACAACCAGCACCTCTACGACCGGTTCGTGGAGATGGTTCGCAACCGCCGCCCCGTTCTCAAGGCGGTCGGCGGCGCGACGCAGCCCGAGAAGCCAAGGAAGGTGCTCATCCTCGGCTCCGGGCCGATCGTGATCGGCCAGGCCGCCGAGTTCGACTACGCCGGCACGCAGGCGTGCAAGGCGCTGCGCGAGGAAGGGATCACGACGGTGCTCGTGAATTCCAACCCCGCCACGATCATGACCGACGAGGAGGTGGCCGATCGCGTTTATCTGGAGCCGCTTACCGTGGAAGCAGTCGAACGCGTGATCGCCCGTGAGAAGCCGGACGCGCTGCTGCCGACATTGGGCGGCCAGACCGGCCTCAACCTCGCGACCGACCTCGCCGCCGCCGGGGTGCTCGACCGTCATCACGTTCGTCTCCTCGGCGCCGACATCGAGACCATCCGCAAGGCGGAGGACCGCCAGGCATTCAAGGAGATGCTCGAGCAGATCGGCGAGCCTGTGCCGCTGTCGAGTGTCTGCGAATCGATCGATCAGGTCATCGCGTTCGTGGCCGACATCGGCCTGCCGGTCGTCATCCGGCCGGCGTACACGCTGGGCGGCACGGGCGGAGGTTTCGTCACCAACGAGGCTGACCTGAAGACGATTGCGCAGCGCGGCCTCGACGCCTCGCCCATCCACCAGGTCCTCATCGAACGCTCACTGTGGGGTTGGAAAGAGATCGAGTACGAGGTCATGCGCGACTGCGCCGACACCTGCATCACGGTCTGCAACATGGAAAACCTCGACCCGATGGGCGTGCACACCGGCGACTCGATCGTGGTCGCACCGGCGCAGACGCTCAGCGATCGCGACCACCAGATGCTGCGCTCGTCTGCGATCCGCATCATCCGCGCGCTCGGCATCGAGGGCGGATGCAACGTGCAGTTCGCGCTGGACCCGAAGAGCTCGACGTACTACGTCATCGAGGTCAACCCGCGCGTGAGCCGATCGTCGGCGCTCGCGTCCAAAGCCACCGGCTATCCGATCGCACGAGTGGCCGCGAAGGTGGCGGTGGGCCGGCGGCTCGAGGAGATCCGCAACGAGATCACCGGCCGCACGTTCGCCGCGTTCGAGCCGGCGCTCGACTACTGCGTCGTCAAGATCCCGCGCTGGCCGTTCGACAAGTTCCCGGCGGGCGATCGGCGGCTGGGCACGCAAATGGCCTCGACTGGCGAGGTGATGGCGATCGAGCGCACGTTCGAAGGCGCCCTCGTCAAGGCGATGCGCTCGCTGGAGCAGAAGCCCCCCTCCGCCACGGAGCTGGAGCGACCGGAGCTCATCGACCAGCCCAACGATAGGCGACTATTCGCGCTGCTTCATGCGCTTCGCAACGGAGCGCAGCCCACTGATCTCGCCGCCCGCAGCGGCATCGACCGCTGGTTCATCGACCGCCTGGAGACGATCACACGACTGGAGAAGCACGGTGACGTCCGCGAGCTTCGGCGCGCGGGTTTCTCCGACACGATGATCGGGGCGCTGCGGGGCGAGTCGGTGGAGAGGTCGTCGCCCACGTACAAGCTCGTCGACACGTGCGCGGCCGAGTTCGAGGCCGCGACTCCGTACTACTACTCCTGCTGGGAGGAGGAGACCGAGAGCGAGCCGGTCACGGGTCGCACCGCCCTTGTGGTCGGGTCCGGGCCGATCCGGATCGGCCAGGGGATCGAGTTCGATTACTGCTCGGTCCATGCCGCCTGGTCGCTGCGCGAGGCCGGCGTGCGTGCGGTGCTCGTCAACTCCAACCCGGAGACGGTGTCCACGGACTTCGACACCTCGGACCGCCTGTACTTCGAGCCGCTCGATCTTGACGGCGCCGTGCAGGTCGCGGAAGCCGAGCGCGTGGCCGGCGCGCTGGTCCAGTTCGGAGGCCAGACGGCCATCAACCTTGCCGAGCCGCTGGAAGAGCGCGGGGTGCCGATCCTAGGCTCCGCG
>Ga0209648_10006492_pt1 | contig 10074 bp, 4 predicted proteins | sample GraSoi2013_115cm_FD_185830 | JGI IMG/M metagenome (GOLD analysis project Ga0209648, IMG submission 185830) | Grasslands soil microbial communities from the Angelo Coastal Reserve, California, USA - Sample 9_17_2013_115cm (SPAdes) (version 2) | ecosystem: Environmental > Terrestrial > Soil >...
CGCATTCTTGGCGCGGTGATCGACTTCGCGCGCCAGCAGATTTTGCCGTTCTTCCGCCCGCTTGCGCTCGGTGATGTCGATGGTCACGCCGCTGACGCGTACCACGCGCCCGCCCTTATCGACGCTTGCGGCCGCCGTGCCGACGCACCAGCGAACTTCGCCATCCGGACGCTTGATGCGAAACTCCGCTTCATAGGATTTTATGCCCTTGTTGAACTGGACCATCGCCTTGCGCAGTTCATCGATGTCATCGGGATGCAATAGCGCCTGGACGCTGGCCGGCGTCACCACAAAAGTCTTCGGATCGACCCCGAGGATGCGGTATTGCCCTTCGTCCCACATCCAGTCGCCATTGACCCAGTCCCAATCCCAGGACCCCATTCGGCCGGCGGCGATCGCGAGGCTGCGGCGCTGCTCGCTTTCGAGCAGTCGTGCGTTCGATTGCTCCAGCTCCGCGGTGCGGGCGCGAACGCGGTCTTCAAGCTCGGCGTTGAAACGCTCGAGCTGCCGGGTCTTGCGATAGAGTTCGGCGAACACCCTGATCTTGGCGCGCAGCACCTCCGGAATGACCGGTACCGGGACATAGTCCACCGCGCCCATTTCATAGCCGCGAAGGCGGTCGAGATCGGAGACCTGAATCGCCGAGATGAAAATCATCGCCGTCTTCTGGAAGCGGGGATGCTCGCGGATCATCGCCGCGAGCTCGAAGCCGTCCAGTTCCGGCATGCAGACGTCGACCAGAATAACCGCGACTTCGTTCTTGAGCAGGTATTCGAGCGCTTCGCGCCCCGACGCCGCGGCGACGAGGTTTTCGCCGAGCTCTTTTAGAATGACCTCGTAGGCGAGCAGCTTGGCCGGCTGGTCATCGACCAGAAGGATGTTTACTTTTTCGTGTTCCATCATCTGGTTCACCAATCAACGGTGCAGCCACATGCGAATGGCGAGGAGCAACTGCTCGGTGTTGACCGGTTTTGCCAAATAGTCGGAGGCACCGGCCTCGAGACATTTTTCCCGATCCCCCTTCATCGCCTTGGCGGTCAGGGCGATGATCGGGAGCCGGCGCAACGCGGGGTTTTCGCGGATAACCCCGATCGTCTGATAGCCGTCCATCTGCGGCATCATAATATCCATCAGGACAATGGCGATCTCGGGATGCGAGCCGACCAGCGCGACCGCCTCGCTGCCCGTCGTGGCGGTCAGGACTTTCATGCCGCGCCGCTCCAGCACGCTGGAAAGCGCGAAGATGTTGCGGGCATCGTCATCCACCAGCAGTACCGTTCGAGCGACAAGGTCTTCATCGGAACTATTGAGCTTTTCGAGCATGCGCTGCTTCTCGACCGGCAGTTCCGTGATCACCCGATGCAGGAACAGCGACGTCTCGTCCAACAACCGCTCGGGCGACTCCACGCCCTTCACCACGATGCTTCGCGCCATCGTATGCAGTTCCGCATCCTCCTCGACCGAAAGCTCGCGGCCGGTGAAGACGACGACGGGCACGTTGGACAGGGATTCGTCGTGGCGGATGTTGTCGAGCACTTCGAAACCGCTCATGTCGGGAAGCCGCAAATCGAGTACCACGCAGTCGCACGGACTCTCGCGCAAAGTCGAGAGCGCTCCGGCGCCGGTGTCGGTCGTGACGATCTCAATGTCGTGATGGTCCAGGAGTTCCTTGATGCTCATCTGTTCCGCCGCATTATCCTCCACAATCAGCAGGCGCTTGCGGCGAGGCTTGGCGTATTCCATGATTTCAGACAACGCCGCGCTAACGCCTTCGGTGGTGGTCGGCTTGTTGACATAGGAAAACGCGCCGCGCGCCAGAGCGTGCTGACGGTCTTCGTCCAGCGTGATGATCTGAACCGGAATGTGCCGCGTCAGCGGGTTGTGCTTCAGCTGGCTGAGCACGGTCCAGCCGAGCATATCAGGCAGGAAGACATCGAGCGAAACCGCGGTGGGCTGGAACTGCTTGGCGAGTTCCAGGGCCTCCGTACCGCGGGCCGCGACCAGAACTTTAAAGCCCTTGTCGCGCGCGAGGTCCACCAGGACGCGGGCGTAATGCGGATCGTCCTCGACAATCAAGAGGATGGCATCCCCGGGGTCGAGATTGAGCCGGTCATCCGAGAGCTGTTCGATGACGCGCTCCTGGGTCGTGACCTGCAGCGCAGGTGCCGCGGTGTATTGGGACAGGGTGCTTGCCCGCGGCGCCACCGTCGGTCCGGAATATTTCAATGGCAGATAGAGCACGAAGGTAGAGCCCTTGCCGGGCGTGCTCTGCAGGTGGATTTCGCCACCGAGCAGGCTTGCCAGCTCACGGCTGATGGCAAGACCGAGACCGGTGCCGCCATATTTGCGGCTGGTGCCGGCATCGGCCTGCTGGAACGCCTCGAAGATCAACTTCTGCTTTTCCAGGGGAATGCCGATGCCGGTATCGGACACTTCGAAGGCGATCACCGCCGGCGAATGGTTCAAGACGGGATGCTCGGCGCTCCAGCCGCCGAGTGCTGCCGAAACGCTCAGCCGCACGCCGCCTTCGGCGGTGAATTTGAAGGCGTTCGACAACAGATTCTTCAGCACCTGCTGCAGGCGCTTGGAGTCGGTGACGATGCTGCGTCCCAAATTGGGATCGACATCGATGTTGAACGACAATTGGCGGTTTTCGGCCTCGTGCCGGAACGGGCGGCCCACCGTCTCCAGCAGGTTGGAGGTGAGGATTTCCTCCGCATCTACGGTCACCGTTCCCGACTCGATCTTGGAGAGATCGAGGATGTCGCTGATCAGGTTCAGGAGGTCAGTACCGGCGCCATGGATGGTTCGGGCAAACTCGACCTGCTTGAGCGACAAATTGCCGTCGGGATTTTCGGTGAGCTGCTGGCCCAGGATCAGGATGCTGTTGAGCGGGGTCCGCAATTCGTGCGACATGTTGGCGAGGAATTCGGATTTGTATTTCGAGGTCAGCGCGAGTTCGGTCGCCTTTTCTTCGAGCGCGCGCCGCGCCTGTTCGATTTCCTGGTTCTTGCGCTCCACCTCGACGTTACGCTCGGCAAGCTGCTGCGCCTTCTGCTCGAGCTGCTCGTTGGTCTGCTGCAACTCTTTCTGCTGCGTCTGCAGCTCTCCGGCGAGCTGCTGGGATTGCTTCAGCAATCCCTCGGTCTGCATGGTGGCTTCGATAGAGTTGAGCACGATGCCGATGCTGTCGGTGAGTTGCTCGAGGAAGGTCATCTGTGAGGTCGTGAAGGCGCTGACGGATGCGAGCTCGATCACGGCCTTGACCTGGTTCTCGAACAGCACCGGAAGCACCACGAGATTCTTCGGCACCACGCGCAACAGCGCGGAATTGATCGGAACCGCATCGCTCGGAATGTCCGACACAAGCCGCTGGCGCTTGTCCATCGCGCATTGCCCGATCAGCCCGTCGCCGAATTGCACGATTTGCTGGTGGGGGAAGATGCCGTCGCCGGCATAGGCCGCCAGCAGGCGCAGTTGCGGGCTGTCTTCATTTTCGACCTGATAGATCACGCCCATATGCGCGTTCACCAGCGGCGTCAATTCGGTCAACAGCAGCCGGCCGACGGTGGTCAGGTCGCGCTGGCCTTGAAGCATGTTGGTGAATTTGGCCAGATTGGTCTTCAGCCAGTCCTGCTCGGTATTGACGTCGGTGGTGAGCCTCAAATTGCCGATCATCGTGTTGATGTTGTCTTTGAGCTCCGCCACCTCGCCCCTGGCGTCGACCTGGATCGAGCGCGTCAGGTCGCCTTTTGTCACCGCGGTTGCGACTTCGGCGATGGCGCGAACCTGCGAGGTGAGGTTGGCCGCCAAGAGGTTGACGTTGCCGGTCAGATCCTTCCAGGTGCCGGCCGCGCCGGGCACGTTGGCCTGACCGCCAAGGCGGCCCTCGACGCCCACTTCACGCGCCACGCTGGTGACCTGATCGGCGAAGGTCGCGAGCGTCTCGGTCATGTTGTTGATGGTGTCGGCAAGGGCCGCGACTTCGCCCTTGGATTTCACCGTCAGATTCTGTTTCAGGTCGCCGTTGGCGACCGCGGTCACCACCTTGACGATGCCGCGTACCTGTTCGGTCAAATTGGCGGCCATGAAGTTCACGGTGTCGGTCAGGTCCTTCCAGGTGCCAGCCACGCCGGGAACCTGCGCCTGTCCGCCGAGCTTGCCTTCGGTGCCGACCTCGCGCGCCACGCGCGTCACTTCGCCGGCGAAGGCGTTGAGCTGATCGACCATGGTGTTGATGGTGTTCTTCAGTTCGAGAATCTCGCCCTTGACGTCGACGGTGATCTTGCGCGACAGGTCGCCGCGCGCCACCGCCGTGGTGACTTCGGCGATGTTGCGGACTTGCGTGGTGAGATTGGCAGCCAGCAGATTGACGTTGTCCGTCAAATCCTTCCAGGTGCCGCCGACGCCGGGCACCACGGCTTGACCGCCCAGCCGTCCCTCGGTGCCGACTTCGCGCGCCACGCGCGTCACTTCGGCGGCGAACGAGCGCAGCTGCTCGACCATGGTATTCAGGGTGTCCTTGAGCAGCAGGATTTCGCCGCGCACGTCGACCGTGATCTTCTTCGACAGATCGCCGCCGGCGATCGCGGTCGCGACTTCGGCGATGTTGCGGACCTGCGCGGTCAAATTCGACGCCATGAAGTTGACGTTGTCGGTGAGGTCCTTCCAGGTGCCGGCGACCTCGGGCACTTCGGCCTGACCGCCCAGCTTGCCTTCGGTGCCGACCTCGCGCGCGACGCGCGTCACTTCGGACGCGAACGCGTTGAGCTGGTCGACCATGGTGTTGATGGTGTTTTTCAGTTCGAGGATTTCGCCCTTCACGTCCACCGTGATCTTGCGCGACAGGTCGCCGCGCGCCACCGCCGTCGTCACTTCGGCGATGTTGCGGACCTGCGCGGTCAAATTGCCCGCCATCGAGTTGACGCTGTCGGTCAGATCTTTCCAGGTGCCGGCGACGCCGGGCACGTTGGCCTGGCCGCCGAGGCGGCCTTCGGTGCCGACCTCGCGCGCCACGCGCGTCACCTCGCCGGCGAACCGGTTGAGCTGATCGACCATGGTATTGAGCGTTTCCTTGAGTTGCAGGATTTCGCCGCGCACGTCGACCGTGATCTTGCGCGAAAGGTCGCCGCCCGCGATGGCTGTCGCGACCTCAGCGATATTGCGGACCTGCGCCGTCAGGTTACCCGCCATCGAGTTCACACTGTCCGTCAAATCTTTCCAGGTGCCGGCGACGCCGGTCACCTGAGCCTGGCCGCCGAGCTTGCCGTCGGTGCCGACTTCGCGCGCGACGCGCGTGACTTCGCTGGCAAAGGCGTTGAGCTGGTCGACCATGGTGTTGAGCGTTTCCTTCAACTGCAGGATTTCGCCCGACACGTTCACCGTGATCTTTTTCGATAGATCCCCTTTGGCCACGGCAGTTGCGACTTCGGCGATGTTGCGGACCTGGCCGGTCAGGTTAGAGGCCATCGAGTTGACGCTGTCGGTGAGGTCCTTCCAGGTGCCGGCAACGCCGCGCACCAGGGCCTGACCGCCCAATTTGCCTTCGGTGCCGACCTCGCGCGCGACGCGCGTCACTTCGCCGGCAAAGGCGTTGAGCTGATCCACCATGGTGTTGATAGTGTCTTTCAGTTCAAGGATTTCACCGCGCACGTCCACCGTGATCTTCTTCGACAGGTCGCCATTGGCGACCGCGGTCGTCACTTCGGCGATGTTGCGGACCTGCGCCGTCAAATTGCTCGCCATCGAGTTGACGCTCTCGGTCAGGTCCTTCCAGGTGCCGGCGACGCCGAGCACGTTGGCCTGCCCGCCTAATCTGCCGTCGGTGCCGACTTCGCGCGCCACGCGCGTCACCTCGCCGGCAAAGGCGTTGAGCTGGTCGACCATGGTGTTGAGCGTTTCCTTCAATTGCAGGATTTCGCCCGACACGTTGACCGTGATCTTCTTGGATAAGTCGCCGCCGGCGATCGCGGTCGCGACGTCGGCAATGTTGCGGACTTGCGCGGTCAGGTTCGACGCCATGAAGTTGACGTTGTCGGTGAGGTCCTTCCAGGTGCCGGCGACGCCGGGCACCTGGGCCTGGCCGCCGAGCTTGCCTTCGGTGCCGACCTCACGCGCGACGCGCGTCACTTCCGATGCGAAGGAATTGAGCTGATCGACCATCGTGTTGATGGTGTCCTTCAGCTCCAAGATTTCGCCGCGCACGTCGACCGTGATTTTTCGCGACAGGTCGCCGCGGGCGACGGCGGTGGTGACGTTGGCGATATTGCGAACCTGCGCGGTCAGATTGCCGCACATCGCATTCACGGAGTCGGTCAAGTCTTTCCACGTGCCGGCGACGCCGGGGACGATGGCTTGGCCGCCGAGCTTGCCGTCGGTGCCGACCTCGCGGGCGACGCGGGTGACTTCGGAGGCGAACGAGCGCAGCTGATCCACCATGGTGTTGATGGCTTCCTTCAGCTGCAGGATTTCGCCGCGGACGTCGACCGTGATCTTTTTCGACAGGTCGCCGTTGGCGACGGCAATCGTGACCTCGGCGATGTTGCGCACCTGGCCGGTGAGATTGTTGGCCATGGAATTGACGCTCTCGGTCAAATCCTTCCAGACGCCCGTCACCTCCGGCACCTGCGCCTGACCGCCGAGCTTGCCCTCGGTTCCCACTTCGCGCGCCACCCGCGTCACCTCGGAGGTGAACACGCTGAGCTGCTTGATCATGGTGTTGACGATATTGGCCGACTGCAAAAATTCGCCGCCCAGCGGGCGGCCATCGACATCGAGCTGCACGGTTTGCAAGAGATCGCCCTGCGCGACGGCGGCGACCGCCCGAGTCACTTCGCGGGTCGGCCAGAGTAAATCATCGATCAGGGTGTTGACGGAGCCTTCCATGTCGGCCCAAGAGCCGCTGGCAAGGCCGAACTTGACGCGCTGCCGGGTTTTCCCCTCGCGGCCGACGACCTGACCGACACGCTCGAGCTGCTGTGCCATGCGCTGGTTGGCGGCGACGATTTCGTTGAAGGTGTCGGCGATCTTGCCTTCGATCCCGAGATGGTCACCGGTCATGCGCACCGAGAAATCTCCGCTTCGCATTGCCTGCAGCGCGTGCAGCAATTCCTGCGAAGGGTCCGGTTTTCCGTTGGTGTGGGGTTTGATCTTGGTGCGACGCCTGGCGGATGGAGCAGCAGGGCCGAGATCACTCATGGCAATCCCCTCAAGAAAATGCGCATTTCGAATCGAGCACGTGCGGGCCGATTTTTTGCAGCATCAAATCGCGCGACCGATCTCAAATCAAGCGAAATACCGGAAGTTTTTCAAATGTTTAGGTTCCCGTAAATTTGGAACAAGCGGAACAATCCCGGGGTGAAACTTTTGTTCCCGAAGGCTAAAAATATTTTATTTATCGAGAGATAACCGAAAGAGTACACGGCACCATCAAGACGGTTTTGAGGCCGCCGGGGCCGTCGGGCGTCGTATCCACATCATCGTGACCGCCGGATTCCAAAGCCCTCGCGCCGTCTGTCGGCGCCTCCGCTAGCTCCATCTCCGCACGGCAATAGTGCCGATAGCCGCGCCCCCAGTAGCGCGCCGAATGTCGTTGCGACAAGGTCCTCGCAACAACAACAAGAAATTCTTCGTGCAGCGACGCATTCGAGATCATGGCGGCGTTAACGCCGCAGATCAGCCGCTCTGGCTGCTCGACTGTGATGTTGTGCTACAACCGGCCGTGAAGGCAGCGCCGTTCGATCGCGCCTTCGCGGAGACGTTGGCCTGAACGAAGCGGACATTAAGGTATTTGAAACGATAACCGAAAGGACGGGGCATGACACTTAACATCGTTACGATCAGCGGCAGCCTTCGCAAGGGCTCCTTCAATACCGCTCTGATGCGCGCATTGCCGGGTCTCGCGCCGGCCGAATTTCATTTGTCCGTGGCGCCGCCCTTTGATCGCTTACCGCTGTACAACGCCGACCTGCAGGTGGCGGGTTTTCCCACCGAGGTGACGACCTTGGCCGACGCGATCCGCAAGGCCGATGGCGTGATCATCGTGAGCCCGGAATATAATTGGACCATCCCCGGCGGCCTGAAGAATGCGCTCGACTGGGTGTCGCGGCTGGAAAACCAGCCTTTCAAGGAAAAGCCGGTTGCGATCCAGTCCGCCACCGGTGGTCCGCTTGGCGGCGCCCGCATGCAATATCATTTGCGAATGGCGCTGACCTTTCTTAATGCGTTTGTGTTCGGAACGCCCGAGGTTTTCGTCGGCCTTGCGCAGACCAAGTTCGACCCCGCCACTCGCGAACTCAAGGACGAGCCGACCCGCAAGGTGGTCAGAGATCAACTCGCCGCGTTTGCCAAATTCATTCCGCGCGTCAAGGCATGATCTCAATGCGCCCGGCGGCAGTGCCCAGGAATAGTCTTCAGAGCTGCCCGGGCGATGCCTGAAGCCGCGCTTCACTGCTGCTTCTGGCCCGGTTTTCTCGGCGGGCGCGGGTTGTCGCCGCTGGCGGCTTGTGGCACGATTTTTCGGGTCACCTTGTTGGCGGCTTCGCTGATATCGAGCAGCGTGTGGCGGCTTTCCTCCATCAACGCGCTAGAGCGCTTGTTTAAACTGTCAGCCAATTCCCTGATCGACTTCAGTTTCTCGTAAAGTTCATCGGCCTTTCCGTCGGCAAGGCTGGGCACGACGTTGTCGATCTTCGCCATCGCGCTGTCAAAGCTTGCGAAGGCGCCGTCGGCCTTGCCAATGATGGCGTCGATCGCTTCGCCCTTGCTCGCCAGCGACGCGGTATAGGTCTCGAAATTCTGCAGCGTGGTTTTCAGCGTCGACTGGTTGCCGACCAGGATGCGGTCGACATTGTGCAGGGAGTCGCGGATCGATTCGGTCTCGCTCAAATCGGCGGTCAGGATCGGAATGCCGTCCTTATCCAGCGGCACCGGAGGTGCGGCGGCGGCGCCTCCGACCAGCGATATCGCCGCGATGCCGGTGAGGCCCTGGAACTCCAGGCCCACCACCGTGTCCTTGCGGATCGGGGCGCTGCTATCGACCCTGACAAGGGCGACGATTTTGCGGGGGCTGTCGAGCCTGAGCGACATGATCTGCCCGATCTGAACACCGTCGAAATTCACGCTGCCGCCTTTGTGCAGTCCGCTGGCGGAGCCCTCGAACACGATGCGAAGAGGACCCTGTTGCCTGATGGCGCGGATTTTCTGGTACCCGAGCAGGCCGACAAACGCCGCGGCGATCACCGCAAGCGTCGTGGATCCGATCACCAGGTTGCTCGCCCGCATTGTTGTTTCCGAAATCGGCGGCGACGTGCTGTGCACTTCGCCATCTCCTGATTGTACGGGCAAAGCAAACCGGGCGAAAGGCCGATGCCGGGGCCGGTGGTATCAAAGTATCAGTTTTGGCGTGAACATTGCCGCATTGCTTGACCCATGACGGTGACATCCGTGCAGGTAAAGCCGGATCCAGGAATCTCGTCATTGTCACAATCGTTGTGGCATACCCGCATTCCATTCTCCCAATGCCAGCCGATCGCGGGATTCGGCGAATCCTTGTTGTAGGTAACAGAATGAGATGTATCCCGCGCCGCGCGATGTAGATGAGGCTTCTTGCCGGCGTGATGGACTTGGGTGGCGGCCTGTGCACTCAGCACGGCGCCGAGAAGCATCGTCACGACAATGATGATGCGTTTCATTGTAAATGCCTCCATCTGAACGAACGGTTGCAAATGTCGGTCGCGTTCCACTGACAAACAGGTTCGATCCGGCTCAATTAAAAATTGGAAATGTGGCTTTGGCCAAGGCGGAAGGCTCAGGGGCCGCCACGGCTGTCGGCGCTTCTTGACAGTGCAAACCCGTAGGGTCACCTTCGATCAAACGCCTGCTGCGTGGCCAGCGGCGAAAATAAGATTATCGGAGGAACCCATGCCGAAATTGCTCAGCGAAGACGCAGTCGCCACTTATCGGGATCGCGGTTACCACTTCCCGATCGACGCGCTGAGCGCTACCGAAGTGATCGATTTTCGCCGCAAGCTCGAAGATTATGAAGCGGCCAGCGGAGGCCCGATCAAAGCCGAG
>Ga0209648_10006493_pt1 | contig 10074 bp, 7 predicted proteins | sample GraSoi2013_115cm_FD_185830 | JGI IMG/M metagenome (GOLD analysis project Ga0209648, IMG submission 185830) | Grasslands soil microbial communities from the Angelo Coastal Reserve, California, USA - Sample 9_17_2013_115cm (SPAdes) (version 2) | ecosystem: Environmental > Terrestrial > Soil >...
AGGAGAGAACCAAATGCACAGTCAATCTGAACCACGAACTCTTGCCGCCGTCAAAGCACCGATCTCACGGGAGGCCCTCGACCAGCTATTTCGCGAAGCGCGGACCCACTCCACGTGGCTTCCAGAACCCGTGCCAGTAGAGCTCCTGCGTCAGGCGTACGAATTGGCACGTCTCGGGCCGACCAGTGCGAACTGCTCGCCTGCGAGATTCGTTTTTCTGACCAGCCCTGGCGGAAAGGCTCGCCTCAAGCCAGCGCTTGCCCCCGGCAATGTCGACAAAACCATGGCCGCTCCCGTCACGGTCATCGTCGCTTGGGACACCGAATTCCACGAGAAACTCCCAAAGCTTTTTCCACACGCCGACATGCGGGCCTACTTCGTCGGCAACCAACCGCTAATTCAAGAAACGGCTTTCCGCAACAGTTCGCTCCAGGCCGCTTATTTCATCCTGGCCGCACGTGCTTTGGGGTTGGATTGCGGACCGATGTCCGGTTTTGACGCAGACAAACTGAATGCGGAGTTTTTTCCTGACGGAAAGTGGAAGGTCAATCTTCTCTGCAACCTGGGCTATGGAGACCCCAGCAAGCTCCACCCACGCAATCCTCGGCTGAATTTTGAGGAAGCATCTGTGATTCTGTAGAGCTGGAAACTCTCGAACAGGCTGCTGATGCTTACGCGCTTCGACGGTCAACAGCAATCCACTCACAAGGAAGAAGGAGATGAGTATGTCATCGAAACCAAAGAGAATTGGAAGTACAGAGCCCCAAGCAACCTCCGCCCAAGCGCAGATGCGAGAGGTTTCAGTAGAGAACTCGGCGCGTGATGAGGAAATCAGACGTCGAGCATACGAAATCTATCTCGAACGCGGCGAACAACCAGGCCGTGAGCTGGACGATTGGCTCCAAGCGGAACGCGAACTGGAACGCGGGCTGCTTCGCCGCGCGCAGGCGGGCTAGGAAACGAGTGCAAAAGCATTGCCTACCAGCTTCGGGCCACGACCGCGAGAATGCCCGCGAGCGCGTCGAGGTCGCGCGTGTCAATGACCTCGGCGGGGGAATGGGAATAGCGCAGCGGCCATCCCAGGGGAATGTTCACCGTGCCATATTTCAAGAACGCGGAACCATCGTTGCCGCCGCCGGTCACGCCGTACTGGACAGGGATGCCGTTGGCGCGGGCGAGCTTGACGACGCGGTCCACTAGATTGCGCGCGGTGATATTGGAATTATCCACGGCGCGAACCACGAAGCCTTTGCCGATTTCCGCATCGGCGAAGCGCTTGCTCTCGAGCGGGGAATCCGAGCTGACAAACGTGTCCACCGCGAAAACATAGTCCGGCGCGCGGCCTTCTTTCGCGACACGTTGCGCGTATGCCGCCGCGCCCTTCAGGCCGACTTCTTCTTCTGTGGACCAGACAAAGGTGACGTCGCGCCCCGGCAGACCGGGCGGGAGCGAGCGCACGGCTTCGACCAGCGCCGCGCAACCGACGCGGTCATCGAAGCTGCGTCCGTTGGCGCGGTGACCCAGCAGCGGGCGATATTTTTTCGGGATGGTAATCCAGTCGCCCACCTTGATGCCAAACTTTTCCACATCGGATGGCGAATGCGCTCCCACGTCCACGCGCACCGGCTCATCCATGGCGCGGAGGCTGCGCGGCCATTCGAATCCGGGCGTGTCCGAGCCGCTGGGCAACTCCAGCACGCCGGCCTTGTCGCCACCGCTGGTGTGCACCAGCACAACGTGCCCAAGATAGTATTCGGTGAAGCCGCCGCCGAGAACGCTCACGACCAGGCGTCCGTCTGCCTCGATGGACTTCACCTGATAACCGATCTCATCCATGTGAGCGACAATAGCGATGCGGGGCGTGTTGCTGCCCGGGAGCGTCTTCCCCACATGCAGAATCAGGTTTCCCGCCGCATCCGTTTCCGGTTTTGCCCAACTGGGGAGAAACTTTTGGACGGCTTCGCGGACGTTTCCTTCATGGCCGCTGGCGCCGTAGGTGTTGACCAATGCCTCGAGCGTCGAAGGATGGCCGGCGCCGGGCGCGTTGTCCAACGCAGCGCCGCGGCCTTCGTTGGAAGCCGCGCCGACGTAGGTTTGCAGAAGATCCGTCAAGTTCTTCAAATCTTCCGTACTCAAAATCTCGCCGGGCGTCGCCGACCAGGCCAGCGGCACGCTGAGCTGCGTGTAACGCTGCGGCAAAGGAATCTGCTGCGCGGTCGAAGGGCGCAGAGGCGCAGAAGCTTCCGCCGTGACTTTGATCTGCTTCGAGTCAGCCAAATGCTTCAAATCGAGAGCCAAGCCGGAAAGCTCGGCGGAGGGATCAGAGACGCCGAGCAGCAAACCGGTTCCAGGCTTCCCTTTGAGAGGGATTGTCCCCGGGGGCGCGCCAGCTTCTGCCGGATGCCGCGCGAGAATGCGGCTCACAAGAATCATTTCGTCGGGATGAATTTCCTGCAGCAAGCGGTCGAGGCCGCGCACGCCCGTCCACTGCTGCGTGACAAACGCAACGGTCAGCGTGCCGCTTAACTTCTTGGGATCGGTGCTGCGCAGGATTTCCATCAAGGCGGCGCAGCCGAAGCGATCGCCGACGGCGACTCCGGCGACTTCATCGTTGCCCAGCGCATAGAGCTGGCGGTTCAAGGCAATCGGGTCGAGCAGGTCCACTCCGGCGGCGCGGACTTCCGCGGCGCTCGCCGCGCCGATATCAATGTACATTTCGTCGGGATGATTCATCTTCGGAGGGTTCACGCGCGCGGGCAGCAAATGGACGGAAAGTCCGGCAACGACGCCGGAGATTTTTTTTCCGCTGCGCGTCATTACCCAAACGGGCTGAGCCGAATGCAGCAGATCAAACAGCGGATGCGGCGCGGTCTGCGGGAGGCGCTGCACGCGCAGATAGCCGTCGGCGGTGATGGCGCTGACGATGTAGCCGGGCTCGTCCATGGGCGCGACCAGAAGGCGGTGCGGCGAGCCGCTGCCGAGCGTGACGTAAACATTGCCGAGGCTGTCGGTCTTCGGAGACAGCGCTTTCAACTCATCGCGAATCCGGCCGGCCAGTTCCTGCTCGTATCCGGAGACGGCGGGGATTCCGACGAATACCTGGAGATCCACTTGGGAAGTTTGCGCGCTCGCTCCCAGAGGGATCAGAAAGCACAGCGCGAAAAGCAAGACACGACCTATTGAGAGCAGGCTCGGCTTCATGGACATATCCTTTGCGACTGGATCCTAAAAATCCTTCGACGAGTAACCGCGTAGAAGGGTTTCAACGCCGGGCGAATGTACCATAGCGCCGCGCGGCCCGGCCACCACGGGCGCCGTGGAAGGACGACGTGGCGCTGCGTTATGAATGAGAGAAGCGTCAGCGGCAGAGTTTTTCGCTGAGGACTTCGCGCTGGGCGACGGCAATCGCGGAACACTTTTCGAGGACCACGCGGTAAATTCCCGCGGCGCCGGCGCTCAAGGCCAGAAACAGCGCAAACGTGGCCCACAGGCCGGCCAGCCAGCGCGTAAGAAGAAACACTCCTGAAATAACGAGAATCAGGGCGAACTGCATCCCCAGCAGGACGAGCACGGTGATCCCTGAAGCGCGCTGGTTGCGCAATTGTCCGAACTCCAGCCGGCGCGGGTAATAGAGCGACGTCAGGTTTCCCACGGTGAGCTGGATGAGGGTCACAAAAACCACGCCGCTCAAAGTGGCCATCAGCACGGTGAACGGCGGAAGGCCGATCAGGAAACCCAGCAAAGTCCCCGTCAGAAGCGCTTCGAATGCCAGCACCAAGCCCGTCGCCAGATTTTTCCCGAGCAGGATTTCTTTGAAGCGCACCGGCACGACGAGATAGGTTTGAATCCCGCGGCCATCATAGGCAAAACAGTTGTAAGCGGGGGCGGTGACAAGCAGAAGGATATAACCGATCAACCCCGGGAATAAAAATTGGGAAGGCGCCGGGGCAGGCGCGGGGCGCGCCGCTATTCGGGAAAGATGGCCGAATTGGTAGGCGAGGAATACGCTGACCAGCGGAGGCACGAATAGATTCATCAAGGTAATGCTGTTGCGGACCAGGTAGCGCAGTTCTTTCTCAGCCATCGCCGCCACCGGCCCCGGGAGCCACGCCGCGATTGCGGAAGGCGTCCCGGCGGCTTCCGCCGGCCTTTTCGCCACGGATACGCTCTTCCCGGGAGCGCGCGATTCGCTCAGTTCTTCTCCGCGGTACTGAGCGCGCAAGCGCCGCCAGAGAAAATAGCCGAACAGGACTCCGTAGCCGGCGAGCCCTGCCGTCGAGGCGAAAAGAATTGCAGGATGGCTTTTCGCCGCGGCCTCGAGCGCCGTCCCGGCGAGGCTCGGGGGAAGTCCCCGGAGATAGGGCAGCATGGCCTGCCCTCTGGAAAAAAGCCGCGGGCCCCAGCGCTCCCCAATCATTCCCGAAAACTGCAGTCCCACCATGGCCAGAATAAACAGGGCCACAAGCGCTTCCCGGGTGCGGCGCTGCGCCAGAAGCCGCTCGAGCCATACACCAATCATGCGGTCGAGTACCACGTTCATCGCCGCAAAGACGGCGACGACGAGCGTTGCCGCGGGGAGCAGTTCGGGCCGGGCAAACCCAACCCCGCCCAGCAGACAAAAGCACCAGAAGAGCGACCCCAGCGCCGCGGGATCGGCGAGTCCGTAGGCCACGCTGAGGATGTAAAACGCCGGCAGGCTCAGCGAAAAGCGGAGCAGGCTCCGGAAATCAAACTGCACGGTGAAAGAAGACATCATCACAGGGAAGAGATGCCAGGCGAGAAAAATTCCCCAGAAAAGAAAGCCGAGCAGATCCAGGCGATTCTTTGCCGCAATGAAATAGGCGCCCACGGCGATGCCCGCGCCCGTACCGAGAATGAACAGGGCGGAAAACAAACCGGTGATGAGAAGACCAATCAGCTCGATTGCGGCGTTGCGCTGCCGCAGCCGGTTTCGGAAAATCGTCCAGCGCAGGCGCGCGATGACCAAGACCTGCGCGGCGAGGCTTGCGGGGCGGGCTACATCAGCCACGACAGCTCCTCCATCGGGCGCCGCCCGCCCTCTTCGCCGACAATGGAGACAAAAATCTGCTCGAGGGTGAGCTTCTCGCCGTCCGCTGAAACATCCCGCCCGGCGAGCGCGGAGGATGCCGCGATGCCCGCGCGCAGCTCTTCGAGCGAGCCCTGGGCCACGAGCCGGCCTTTGTGGATGATCGCGACGTGGCTGCACAAGCGCTCGACGATTTCGAGCACGTGCGAAGTGAGAAAAATCGTGACGCCGCGCGCGGTCATGCGCTGCAGCATAGCTTTCAATGCGCCGGCGGCCAGCGCGTCCACCCCTTCGAACGGCTCATCGAGGAACAAAATTTTTGGGCCGTGAATGACGGCGGCGGCCAGCGCCAGTTTTTTCTGCATCCCGTGGGAATAGTCGGCGATGACGCTTTTCGGGCGGTCGGCAAGCTGCATGAATTCGAGCAATTCCCCCGCGCGCTGCGCCGCCGTGCGGCGGTCCAGGCCGTACATCTGCGCCACAAAGCGCAGGTACTCGGCGCCGGTCAGACGATCGAGCAGCCCCAGGCCTTCCGGCACCACGCCGATCTGCCGCTTGACCTCGAGCGGATTGGTTTCAAAATCGAGGCCCAGCAAACGCATCCGGCCGGAACTCGGCGCGAGCAATCCCGTGAGCATCTTGATTGTTGTGGACTTGCCTGCCCCATTGGGACCCAGGAACCCGAAGAATTGGCCGCCTTCTACGGCCAGGTCCATGCGGTCCACCGCCACTAGTTCCCCAAAACGGCGAGAAAGCTTTTCCGTTACGATGGCCGGAGTATTCATCCCTGCGGAGCTTTGGGCCGTACGGGCACAGGTGTTTCCCGCTGCGGGAACAAGGTGAGGACTGCGGGGAGTTCGATGCGAAACGTCGCGCCGCCTTCGGGCCGGTTGTAGCAGCAGATGAGCCCTTCGTGCTCGCGAATCAATCCGTAGCAGATGCTCAGCCCCAGGCCCGTCCCTTTGCCGACCGGCTTGGTGGTGTAGAAGGGGTCAAACACGCGATGCGGTTCCCGGATGCCCGGCCCCATGTCGGAGAACAGAATGACCACCTGGGAACGCTCGCGCTTGGTCTTTACCGTCAAAACGCCGCCGGATTCTTCCATGGAATCCGTGGCGTTGGTGATGACGTTGAAGAAAACCTGGAGGAGCTGCGTGGAGTCACCGCGGACCCCCGGCAGGACGGGCTCGAGTTGAGTTTCGATGCGAATATGATCGTTGTGCAGATTCAGGGCATGGAGCTGCAGGGCATTCGTCACGATGGCGTTGATATCCAGGAGCGTGCGCTCCGCCGGAACCTGCCGGGCGAAGCTGAGCAGGCTGGTGACGAGTTGCTTGGTGCGCCGCGCCTGGTCGCGGATCTTGGAGGCCAGCGATTTCGCAGACTCGCCCGCAGAGGCATCTTCGGTGAGCAAGTCCGCGTAACCGAGTATGGCCGTGAGGGGATTGTTGATTTCGTGAGCCGCCCCGGCGGCGAGTTGCCCGAGCGACACCAGCTTCTCCGACTGCACCAATTGTGTCTGAAGCCGCTTTAAGTCTTGAATGGATTGCCTGGATTCCTCGAGCAGCCGGAGGCGCTCTTTGTCCAGCAGTTGCTGACGCAAGAAGATCAGAATGCCCAGGGGAATCGCGGCGAGAACCGTCACCAGCAACCGGAAGTCCCTTACTGGCTGGATTTCGCCGCTGAACCAAAAGTCCCAGAGCGCAAGAAAAGGCAGGGAAATGATAGTAGCCATGGCCACGCGAGGCAACCACACGCCCTCGTCCGGGGCGGGCTGGTCCGCGGCCGCGCTTCCGGCGGGCGCCTGCTGACTGGCTTGCTCATGCAGCTTCAAGCGGTATGCGCTTACCCCTGCGGTGCCGTACCAGAGAAACGACACCAGTATCGGAATGCCGTACAAACTTCCGGTGGAGTATTTCTCCTGATCGATGCCCGTCAACGAAATCAACATGTAGGCGCTCGCGGCGCCCATCAAGTGCGCGTAGACCGCTCGCCAGGGCCCCTTCGCCCTCAGCCACAAGACACCGAATCCTCCCACAATCACCATGTTCTGGATGTTGGCCAGGATGTTGTACGTGTGGTTGTACACCGCCGGCTCGGAAACGGCCAGATTCCACGGCGAAACCGTAAACAAAAAGAGATAGACCCACCAGAGCAGGAGCAGGGTGAAGTCCACATAACCGTTGGTCAGCTTGCGGGCTTGCTGGTCTTTGTGCGGCTGCAGCGCAATCGCCGCCATCGTGGGAATGCCATGCAAGAAGAAGATGATGTCGGAAGGAGATCCAGTGGGGATGGACCGATGCAAATAGACTTCGTAATAGGTCCAGACAAATTGTCCCGCCATCCAGACTGTGCAGCCCAGCGCCAGCAGCATCCAGAAAAGATTGCGCCGCCAATTCGCCGAGCCCGCGTTGAGGAGCAGTCCGGCATTGGCTAGGAGCGGCGCGAGGCACAGGACGATGTCGCCGAAAGCCGTGAGCGCCGGCTTCTGCAGGAGAGACACCAGCGCATACGTGCCGACGACCAGCACCCAAATGCCGATGACCCATCGTGTTATGCGGGGCACATACATGACCACGTATCTGTGAAGGGTGCTTATCTTACCAGTTTTGCTAGTCTAACGTCGCAGGTCTTCCCTGTGTTGCTCGAGGAATGAACGGTCCGCGTAAGGATTAACAGCAGGGCAATCCCTTGGCGAGAGAAAGTGAACGAATACGAACGGCGCAATCACGCTGCTGGCGGAGGAGGGGGGATTCGAACCCCCGAGACCCTTTCGGGTCTAACGGTTTTCAAGACCGCCGGTTTCAACCGCTCACCCACTCCTCCATTTTTGATTCTAACGCATTCTATAGGTTACAGCGCCATTTGTGACAATCTGGGTTTCGAGTGCCGCAGCGCCGTCTGCCAAGAGCATCCCTGCGGCAACGACGGACAAAGTAGTGCGAAATATTCTCATTGAAACCCTCCGGGTTGCGCAGCAGGATACCTTTCGTAACGATGGAATCAAGGCTGCATAAACAGGAATCGCCCCGCGCGAAACATTCTTGTAAACCACGCCGCCCTTCATCACAAATACGACACGCCGAACGGCGGTGATGTCTTTCAACGGATCCCCATCGAGCGCAATGATGTCCGCCTGCAGGCCGGGCGCTATCGAGCCGATTTGATCGGCCATGCCCAGCGCTTCCGCCCCGAGCGAGTTGGCGGAGACCATCGCCGCCATGGGGTCCACTCCGGCGTCGCGCACGCGGTCAATGAACTCCTCGGCGTTGCGCCCGTGCGCGCCCGCCACGGCGTCCGTGCCAAAAACAATTTTCAGGCCCGGAATTTTTATCGCACGTTGTATCAACTCGTGGTTCATCGGCAGGATCTTCTCCATCGCCGCAAAGCCCTCTTCAGTCTTGGGGTAGTAGGGTGTGCCGAGGTACTTATCCTTGTTCAGGAGATAGGTTTCAATTAGCAGGCCGGCCTGCGGATCAAAATACGTTCCTTTTTCGGCCATTAATTTCAGATCGTCGTCCGTCGCCATCAGACCGTGCTCGATTTCCGTGCACCCAGCAAGAGTTGCGGCCCGGACAGCGTCCTTGCTTTGAGCGTGCACGAGCGTGCGCAGGCCCTGCTTTTTCGCTTCCTCGCACGCTGCGTTCAATTGCTCCTGGGAAAGCGTCATCCCTGCTTGGCGCATGCCCCCCGAGGCGTAGATTTTGATCAGGTCCGCGCCCGCTTCTTTTTGTTTCCGCACGTACGCGCGGATTTCATCCGGCGTACCGGTCTGCTCGCCTCGCCCCGTGAGTGGCTCGACGGCCGTCAGGATGCGCGGGCCGGGAAGCATGCCTTTCGCGATGGCATCGCGCAAGGGAACGTCGGCCGGTGAGCCCACGCTTTGCACCGTTGTGAAGCCCGCCATCAGCGTCACCCAGGCATTCGAGGCCGTTTGATACGCGGCCTCCTCTGGCGTCCATCCTCCGCTCCCATTTTTCCCGTCCTTGCCGAAGCTCCAGGTAATGTGCACGTGCGCGTCAATCCAGCCCGGCAACGTCGTCAGGCCACGCAGGTCGTAGTCCACCGGCCCGGCCTTTGACTCAATCGCGACAATCTTGGAGCCTTCGACCACGATGCGCGTGTCGTGCAGCACGCGGCCCGTGCCATCGAGCACCGTGCTCGCGGCCAGCACGATGCGTTTGTCCCTTGCGGGCGCTTGTACAGGCGCCTGTGAAGAAATTCGCTGCGCCACAGCGCAGACGCCAAGAATGCTGAGGATGCATAGAATGATCTTCGCGGATGGCATGATCGCTCTTCCCTCCGTTCGATCTACAGTGCGAGCCAATTCTGTCACATTCTTAAATTGATCGTCCGGCTGGCGCGCCTGTACCCAAGCACCTGCCGGAAATGCATAGCTCGCTTCTTACTTTAAGTTTGTACAGGGAAGCTGCAAACTTGCGCAATGCGGCGGTTAGTGAACGACGTTTTCATCCGCAGGCTTGGAGGGCTTGAAGTCCACCCCCCAGAAATGCGGCGAGGGAGAAAGGAATTCGACGCCGACTCGCTGGCCCCGCTCGCCCGCATCGCTTTGATAGACGATGCGGCACTCCTCCTCTTCCTGCGTCATGGGGTTGGTCAGGGCGAGGACGGTCCCGGTGTCCATATCCTGGCGAAGGTAGAGGAGGCCTCCGTGCGTGTTGACGACCACGGTCTCGCACATCTCGCGAAACTTCTTGCCGTTGTGGTTCTTGCCTTTCGCGAGCACGCGAATCCTCACAAATACGCGGCTGCTGCGGCGAGCGTCGGCGGTTTGACCTTCCGGCATATCGGCTTGATAGTGGCGCAGGATATCCACGCGGTCAATGATTCTTCCCGGAGGATGTGCCCGCGCGGAAACCATCCGGCGCGAACGCTTCAGGTGCCCCTTGCTCCAATTGAGACTCCCCCGTTACAATCCCCTTGGGCGCCATAGGTGTAGTGACGGGAATTCGCCTTCATTTGAGCCGCTGTCCCGCGCCCTTTTCGGATAAAAGGATTTTACTGTT
>Ga0209648_10006494_pt1 | contig 10072 bp, 10 predicted proteins | sample GraSoi2013_115cm_FD_185830 | JGI IMG/M metagenome (GOLD analysis project Ga0209648, IMG submission 185830) | Grasslands soil microbial communities from the Angelo Coastal Reserve, California, USA - Sample 9_17_2013_115cm (SPAdes) (version 2) | ecosystem: Environmental > Terrestrial > Soil >...
CACGATCGCTCGCACCTCCTTCTCGTCGAGGATGACGTTGCGCGATTCGCCGGCGCCGCCGGGGATTGCTGCAAGCCCGACTTTCCAGGCGTCCCGATTGGTGATGCGCTCGTCGGTGGCGGCGGCGAGGTTGAGCGCGGCCCTGAGCGTACTGCAGGTGCGCACCACGCTTGCGGCAGTCATCTTCGTCTTGAGCCCGTCGCGCCATGCGCGCAGCTCGCCCGCGGTCAAGGATCCGACCGTCTTCCTGCCGAGCTTCTCTGTGAGATGACAGCGGGCCCGCTGGGCATTGTTCACGTCACCGCCGCGCGTCTCAAGGTCGGCCTCGTAGCGTTTGAGGGCACCCTCGACCGAATTGTCGGCGTTCGGCTCACCGCCGCGCGCGACGATACGGGCCCGGCCCTGGGCTTCGTCATAGGTCAGGATGCCCGGCCCGGCGTCCTCGTGGTCGTCTGCGGTGCCAAGCCTGTCGGTCCAATCGGCGCCATCATGCGTGACGCGCACGACCCATGTGCCGGCCGTCTTGGTGCGCCGATAGCCGAGCGCAAGACCGCGCGCGAGTTTGACGAAATAGGGTTTTCCCCTGATGGGCAGGCGCAACCGCGATGACCGCGTTTCGAGTTTTGGGGAGCGTATCTTTTGCGGCATGGTCCTCTTGTCCCAACCATGTCCCAGCGATGTGCTTAAATAGATATGGACGGCAATGTAAAATTTAGCAAGGAAATTCGGCCGTTCCTTGCTTTTTATAGATGCTGATGTATGGCTCTGGAATTGATAATCGCCTGGAGCAGGCGATCGCGTGGGCCAAGGAGGAGTCGGCCGGGTAGCGGCTCATCCATTTATTCGGAGTCATGGCCGGGCTTGTCCCGGCCATCCACACTTTTTCGCTGAAAGCTCGCAAGAAAGACATGGATGCCCGCGACAAGCGCGGGCATGACGCTAAGAGATACCTCGCACGTATTCACGCCAGCCAGCGCTTGCGGCGCTTATAGTGCTTTACGTCGCGAAAAGACTTCCTCTTGCCTTCCGCGATGCCGAGATAGAACTCCTTGACATCCTCGTTCTCCGCCAGCGATTTCGCCTCGCCGTCCATGACGACGCGGCCGTTTTCCAGGATGTAGCCGTAACGGGCGTATTTGAGCGCCATGTGGGTGTTCTGTTCAGCGAGCAGGAATGACACCGTCTCGGTGGCATTGAGATTGCCGATGATCTCGAAAATCTCTTCCACGATCTGCGGCGCCAGCCCCATGGAGGGCTCGTCGAGCAGGATCATCTTGGGACGCGACATCAGGGCGCGGCCGATAGCGCACATCTGCTGCTCGCCGCCGGATGTATAGCCTGCAATCGCCGACCGGCGCTCGCGCAGCCGCGGAAAATAGGAATAGACAAGGTCGAGGTCGCGGCGGATCGCGGCCCTGCCGTCACGCCGCGTAAAGGCTCCCGTCAGAAGGTTCTCCTCGATCGTGAGGTGGGCGAAGCAGTGCCGGCCCTCCATGACCTGGATGCAGCCGCGTCGCACCAGTTCGTTGGGCGACAGCGCCTGCACCTCGGCGCCGTCGAACAGGATCGTGCCTTTGGCGACCTCGCCGCGCTCGGCACGGAGCAAGTTGGAGATCGCCTTGAGCGTGGTGGTCTTGCCCGCACCGTTGGCCCCGAGCAACGCCACGATGCCGCCGCGCGGAACGTTGAGCGAAACCCCCTTGAGGACCAGGATGACGCGGTCGTAGAGCACCTCGATGTTGTTGACGGCGAGCATTCACGACGATCTATCGCAGGGCTCGGTGCGCTTCGGCCAGGCCGGGTCCTTGGACACATAGTCATTGGCTGCGGCATCGAGCATCGGCTGCACGCGGTCCGTCATGGGCGCAACCCAATCCGACACCTTCACCCACTTGCGGCCATCCCATTGCTGCAGGTAGGTGGCCTGGTGGCCGTTATGGTCGGTGCAGGATACCTTCAGCGGCGCACCGAATTCCGGCAGGCCGAGTTGCGACCATCGCGCGGCATTGATATCGAGCGTTTCCAATCCGCGTCGCACGTCCTCGCCGCTCACGACTTTCCGGCCGGTGAGCTTCTGGGCATTGCGGATCGCTTCCGCGATCAGGACGGAATTGTAGATGCCCTTATTGTAATGGGATTCGCCCACCTTGTCCTTGGCGGCGACCTGGCTCTCGCCTTTGTCGACGACGTATTTCTGGATATCCCGGATCGCCGCGAAGTTGGCGCCGACGGCCGAGAAGTTGAGCGTTATGTATCCCTTGGCGCTGGACCCCGCGGGCCGGGCATCGTCCTCGCTGCCGCCCCACCACACGCTGACGAGATGGTCCATCGGGTAGTTGATCTTCGCGGCTTCCTTGACCGCCGTCGGGTTCATGGCGCCCCAGCCCCACATGATGATCCAGGCGGGCCGGTCGCGGCGGACGCCGAGCCATTGCGCGGACTGGGTTTGCATTTCCTGCACCGTGACCGGATACATCTTGACCTCGAAGCCGTAGTCCTTGGCGAATTGCTCCAGCAACGGGATCGGTTCGCGGCCGTAGCCACCTTCGAAGAAGATGAAACCGACGGTCTTGCCCTTGAGCTTCTCTAATCCGCCCTCCTTGCCGCCGATATATTTGAAGATCATCGACAGGCCGTCCCAATAGGTCGCGGGCGGATTGAAGATCCAGGGGAAATCATTGCCGACCGCGGAGGCCGACAGGCCGTAAGCCATGGACAGGATCGGGATCTTGTCGACCGACGCCTTGGGGATGAGCTGCAGCGTCGTGCCGGTCGACCATGGGTTCATGATTACCGGCTTCTTTGCCTTGACGGCTTCGTAGCACTCCACGCCCTTCTTGGTATCGTAGCCGGTCTCGCATTCCTCGATGTTGAGCTTGACCCCGCCGATGCCGCCGTCACGCTCATTGAGCATGGTCAGATAATCGTGCATGCCGTTGGCGATCGGAATGCCGGAGCCGGCGAATGGTCCGGTCCGATAGGTGAGCAGAGGAATATAGATGCTGTCCTGAGCGTGAGCCGGCGCAGCCAAGCCCGGCGCTGCGGCCAATGCCAGTCCCAGAACAATGTGCGTGACGCGCATTGCGTTCTCCTTAAGTAGTTGTTTCCGCCCTGCACCGACGCATTGCGTCGGCGCTTGTTTCATTGCCAATGAATATTGCCCGTTTAATACGGAAATGGCCACACCCTCAGCTTCTGCTTGCCGATTTGCCACAGCCGGGCGAGGCCGCTCGGCTCGACCGCCAGGAAGAAGATGATCAAAGCGCCAACGATCATCAACTGAATGTGTTCGACGGTCGCGGCGCGGATCGGCACACCGAGGGCGTCGGGCAGGCTGCGCAGCACGATCGGCAGACCCCAGATCAGGGCGGCGCCGAAAAACGAGCCGGTCAGGCTGCCGAGGCCGCCGATGATCACCATGAACAGGACGCGAAACGACAGATCGATATTGAAGCTGTCGGCCTCCGCTGCGCCGAACCACAGGAATACCATCATGGCGCCGGCGACGCCGCAGTAGAAGGACGACACCGCGAAGGCGATAAGCTTGGTGCGGAACAGCCGGATGCCGATCAACTCCGCCGCGATATCCATGTCGCGCACCGCCATCCACATGCGGCCGATGCGGCCGCGGACGAGGTTCGACGCCACCCACGTCATGCCGACCACAATCGCCAGCACGAGGAGATAGCGCGTCACCGGCGTGGCGTTGGGCCCGGTGACCGGGACGCCCAGCATGGTGCGGGTCGGCACTTCGATCGCGCCCGAGATATTGTAGTTGTAGAGCCAGGGCACCCGCACGAAGCACCACGACAGGAAGAACTGCGCCGCCAGCGTCGCCACGGCGAGGTAGAATCCCTTGATGCGAAGCGACGGCAGCCCGAATAACGCGCCGAGCGCCGCCGCCGCCAGTCCGGACAGCACGATTAGCAGAATGATATTCGCGTCCGGAAAGACCGTGGTGAGCTTGTAGCACGCATAGGCGCCCACCCCCATGAACGCCCCGGTGCCGAGCGAGATCTGTCCGGCATAGCCGGTAAGCAGGTTCAATCCGATGGCGGCGAGCGAAAACACCAGAATGGGGATCAGCACGGCGCTGATCCAGAAGTCCGGAAGGGTCAACGGTACGGCAAGGAACGCGAATGCCAGGATGGCCGCGATGCCGATGCGGTCCTGCAGAATCGGGAACACTGCCGCGTCAGCGGCGTAGCTCGTCTTGAATTGTCCGGTTTCGCGGTAGAGCATGTCAGACCCGTTCGATGATTTTTTCGCCGAACAGGCCTTGCGGCCGAAACAACAGGAAAACAAGGGCGATCACATAAGCGAGCCAGCTCTCGATGCCGCCGCCCAAGAGCGGGCCCCAGTAGAACTCGCCGAGCTTCTCGCTCACCCCGATGATGACGCCGCCGACGATAGCGCCCGGAACCGAGGTGAAACCACCGAGCACGAGCACCGGCAGGGCTTTGAGCGCGACGATCTCGAGCGCGAAGGAGACGTTGGAACGCGCGCCCCACATGACGCCGGTGGTGAGCGCCACGATGCCGGCCGCGAACCACACGACGATCCAAATCTGTTCGAGCGAAATTCCGACCGAAAGCGCCGCCTTGTGACTATCGGCGACCGCCCGCAAGGCGCGCCCGATCCGCGTGCTCTGGAAGAACACCGCGAGGCCGGCCACCATCAAGGACGCAATGACGGCGGCCGCGATGTCGATCTTCTGCAGCGACACCGAGCCGCCCAGTATTTGGAAATCGAATGCGCCGCCGGGGAGAAGGAGTTCGTCCGTAATCATCACCTTGGGCTCGCCGCCGAACACGAATTCACCGAACCCGATGAGGAAGGAGGTCAGCCCAAAGGTCGCCATGAACAGGATGATCTCGGGCTGGTTGACGAGGGGGCGCAGCATCACGCGCTCGACCGCGACCGCAAGCGCCAGCATTACGCCGAGCGCGAGGATAAGCGCCACGAAAGCCGGTATGCCCAATTCGTGCAGGCCCACAAGGGTGAGCGCCGCGAACACCACCATGATCCCTTGAGCGAAATTGAACACGCCCGAGGCCTTGTAGATCAGCACATAGCCGAGCGCGATCAGCGCATAGAGTACGCCGGCGACGAGGCCTTCCCACAGCGTCTGGACCAGCAGGTCCGGCGTTGTCGCCATCTGCAGGAAGGGATCGAGGAAAATTTTGTAGAGGAGGTCCATGATCTCCCCTCACCGCGCCACGCCCAGATAGGCATCGATCACCCCGGTGTCGCGTTTGACCTCTTCCGGCGTGCCGTCGGCGATCTTGCGGCCGTAGTCGAGCACGACGACGCGGTCGGACAGGTCCATGACCACGCCCATGTCGTGCTCGATCAACGCAATCGTGGTGCCGAGCTCCCGATTGATGTCGAGGATATAGCGCGACATGTCCTCCTTCTCTTCAAGGTTCATGCCCGCCATGGGTTCGTCGAGCAGCAACAGGTCCGGCTCCATGGCAAGCGCACGGGCGAGTTCGACGCGCTTCTGGAGGCCATAGGGCAGCCGGCCGACCGGAATCTTGCGAATGTGGGGGATTTCCAGGAAATCGATGATGTCCTCGACCTTGCGCCGGTGCGCAACTTCTTCGGCGAGCGCCGGACCGAACCGCAGCATCTGCCAGAAAAATCCGCTGTGCATCCGCAGCGTGCGCCCCGCCATGATGTTGTCGAGCACCGACATGCCGCGGAACAGGGCGACATTCTGGAACGTGCGGGCGATCCCGCCGCGCGCCGCCTCGTAAGGCCGCATCGCCGTGCGGGTGCGGCCCTTGAACGTGATGCGCCCCTCCTGCGGGTGGTAGAACCCGTTGATGACGTTGAGCATCGAGGTCTTGCCGGCGCCGTTGGGGCCGATAATGGCGCGGATTTCGCCGGCCGCGATAGCGAAGGACACATCCGTCAACGCTTTGATGCCGCCGAACGAGAGGGAGACGTTTTCGATGGAGAGGAGCGCTTCACCTCCCCCAACCGAAGTCGGCTGTTGCCGACTTCGGCCACTTTGTTGAGTGGCCGAACCTCCCCCTCCCTTCCCTCCCCCGCTTGCGGGGGAGGGAAGGGAGGGGGTTTCGGCTGGGGGGAGGTCGGACCGCGTCAGCGGTCCGGGTGGGGGTGGCAGCCTATCAGCATATGCTGGGGCGCTGTCACCCCACCCCGGACTGCCTGCGGCAGTCCGACCCTCCCCCTTCAGGGGAGGGTGGTCAAATGTGCTTGCCCCGCGAGCAAAGGGCGAAGAAATGTCTGCCGGCTCGCTCATGCGGCTTTCCCCTGCGCCACCACCTCCGCTGGCGCCGGCACGTCCCGGATCTTGACGTCCGCCGCGATGGTGCCGCGGCGGCCGTCTTCGAACGTAACCTCGGTCGCGATCGTGGCCTCCGCCGCGCCGTCATAGAGCGCCGTCTCCAGGGGCGCGTAGCGCCCGGCGACGAAGCTGCGCCGAACCTTCTGGGTGCGGGTGAGCTCGCCATCGTCGGGATCAAGCTCCTTGGGCAACACCAGGAAGCGCCTGATCTGTGCACCGGCCATCACCTTCTCGGCCGCAAGCGAGCGGTTCACCTCGGCGACATGCTGCGCCAGCATGTCGTAGACGCGCGGATGGGCCGCAAGCTCCTGGTAGGAGCCATAGGCGATCCCATTGCGCTCGGCCCAGTCGCTGACCGCCGCAAGGTCGATATTGAGCATGACGGCCGCGAACGGACGGCCGTCCCCGAACGCGACCGCTTCGCGGATATTGGGAAAGAACTTGAGCTTGTTCTCGATGTATTTTGGCGCGAACAGCGTGCCGTCAGCGAGGCGGCCGACGTCCTTTGCCCGATCGACGATTTTCAAATGCCCGGTGGCTGGATCGACAAACCCGGCATCGCCGGTCTTGACGAAGCCGTCAGGCGTGCGCGCCGCGGCGGTCTTGGCCTCATCCCGGAAATACCCAACGAACATCCCCGGCGACCTGAACTCCACCTCGCCGCTGTCGGCGATCCGCAGCGCTACGTTGGGGACCGCGGGGCCCACGGTGTCTGCGAAGATCTGCCCGTCGGGCTGCGCCGTGACATAGAGGAACGCCTCGGTCTGGCCGTAGAGTTGCTTCAGGTTGAGGCCGAGCGAGCGGTAGAATGAAAACAGCTCGGGACCGATCGCCTCGCCCGCCGTGTAGGCGACGCGCACCCGGGACAGGCCGAGCACGTTCATCAGCGGCGCGTAAATCACGATGTTGCCGATCGCATAGAGCAGCCGGCCGAAGACCGGCACGGCCCGGCGGTCGAGGAGTTTCTCGCCGTAGCGGCGTGCGACGCCGATGAAGTAGCGAAACAGCGCGCGCTTGAGGCGGCCGGCATCCTCCATGCGGATAGTGACGCGGGTGAGCATTTGCTCGAACACGCGCGGCGGCGCGAAGAAGAAGGTCGGGCCGATCTCCCGGATGTCGGCGAGCGCGGTGTCGCTCGTCTCCGGACACGCCATGCAGAAGCCCGCCACCATTCCCTGCGCGTAGTTGAGATAATGATCGCCCACCCAGGCGAGCGGCAGATAGGCAAGCGCGGCATCGTTTTCGTCGAGCCGATCGAACGCGACCGTGTCGGACGCCGCCGCGATGCATCCCGCAGCCGACAGCATCACGCCCTTGGAGACGCCGGTTGTGCCGGACGTATAGAGGATGATCGAAACGTCGGAGCCCTGGCCGGCCGCAATCTCATCGTCCAGCTTGCCGCCGAGCGCAGCATCCGCCGCGAGCGCCGTGCGGCCGTCATGGATCACGCGCTCGATTGCGTGCAGTCTCGCGTGATCATAGTCGCGCAGCCCGCGCGGTTCGTCGTAGAGGATGTGCGCGATGGCCGGCAGGCGTTCGGACACCGAAGAGAGCTTGTCGACCTGCTCCTGGTCCTGCACGGCGGCAAAGCGAACATCCGCGTGAGCGAGCACGAATGCAAGCTCCTCCGCAACCGCATCGGCGTAGACCGGCACCGGGATCGCCCCGAGCATCTGGGCCGCCATGATGGACCAGTAGAGCCTCGGCCGATTGCCGCCGATGATGGCGATGCGGTCGCCGCGCGTGAGGCCGAGGCGGGACAGGCCGGCCGCGTAAGCGCGCACCTCGGCCAGCATCTGTGCCCAGGTCCAGGACTGCCAGATCCCGAAATCCTTATGGCGCATTGCCGGACGGCCGGGAAAGCGCGCGGCATTGCGCACCAGCAATTTCGGGAACGTGTCCGCGCCGGCATCCGCCACCTTGTCCTCCCGAGCGCGGGCGGCCCGCTGCCCCCAATTGATCTGCCAGATCCCTACGTCACCTTGACATGGACCATCTAGTGGTCCATTTCCCAAAGGAACGGTTTGGCAAGTTAAGAGCTGGTGATCCAGTGCATATTTCCGTAACCGAGGCAAAGGGCCAGCTGACGGACCTGGTCAGACGGGCGGAAGCGGGCGACGAGATTATCCTCACTCGCCACGGCCAGCCCGCCGTGCGCCTTGTTCCCGTTCGGTCGATGCAGGACCCCAAGGCCCGCAGGGAGCTACTTGAGGCGGTCCGGAAGTCCGGCGGCGCTCGCGCCACACCGGGGCCCAGCGCCGCCAGAAGCCAAGACTTCCTGTACGGCGAAGACGGTCTGCCCGAGTGATTGACGCGACCACATGATTGCGGTCGACACCTCCGCACTCATGGCCATCGTTCTCGGCGAGGCGGACGCCGATGCCTGCATGGCAATGCTAGAAACCGAGCCGGTAGTTCTAATTTCGGCCGGTACCGTGGCGGAAGCTCTGATCGTCGCGGCTCGGCGCAAGGTCGCAGAGGAGATGGCGAAATTGATCGACGGCCTTGGCTTCGACGTCGTCACTGTAACGGCGGCCTCCGCGCGGCGGATCGCTGCCGCCTATGAAAACTGGGGGAAGGGCGTCCATCCGGCAGGGCTGAATTTCGGTGACTGTTTCGCTTATGAAGTCGCCAAGGCGCATGACTGTCGCCTGCTGTTCGTCGGCAATGATTTCTCGAAGACCGATGTGGAAAGCGCGCTGTAGTCAATCTCCATGAATGGAGGTTCCCATACTCATCGGCCCTGCCGCGCGGCGGGCGGGAATCTGCCCTCGGCTAAGCGATGGCCTCAAGCCCCTTGGTCTTCACAATGGACAGCAGCTTGAGCGACGGCCCGCTCGGCCGCTTCGCGCCGCGCTCCCACTCGCTGACCAGCTTTGGCCTCACGTTGAGATAATGCGCGAACACACCCTGGCTGACGCCCGCGCGTTTACGGATGGCAAGGATTTCCTTCGCTGACAACGGCTCGACCGTCGTCAGACAGGAGGCGTCGAACACCCGCATGGTGGCCTTGTCCATCAGACCGATGCGGTGCAGGCCGGCGGCAGTCTCGTGGATGGCTGCCGACAAACGGCTGCGATACTTGGTTGAGTTAGCCTTCTTTTTGATCATCGCACCCTATCTCCCTCAGTTCCTTTTGCGCCAGCGCAGTTGCGATCTGCGCGTCGCTGTAACTCAGATAGTGCTTGGCCAGCTTTTTCAGGCCGTCCAATTCGCAAAAGGTTGACGCCCGCATCGCGGCGTGGAAAGCGTTGTGTAGAGGCGCGAGGGCGGCGGGACGCCCGCCCTCCGTTATCACTCCGCCGTTGCCGTCACGCGACGTTTTCTTACATTGCCGGTGGGCCCTGCGCGGTGTTATCAGGCGCGCCTGCGGCACAAAGTGAGGTTCCGTGCGATTTATCGAGCTTTCCAGGCGCCGTCATCGCCTAAATCAAGGCCCGCCATGCTGAGACGCGCGTATGACTGGTGCATTGACGCCGCTTACAAGCCCTATGCCCTGTGGCTGATGGGCCTGGTTTCGTTCCTGGAGAGTTCGTTCTTTCCGGTTCCGCCCGACGTCATGCTGATTCCAATGTCGCTGGCGCGGCCCAAGAAGGCCTGGACCTACGCGACGTTGTGCACGCTCACCTCGGTCGCCGGCGGCGTGCTCGGTTATGGGATCGGGGCGCTGCTGTATGACTCGATCGGCCACTGGCTCATCTCCTTCTATGGCCTGGGCGACAAGGTCGAGGCCTTCCGCGAAGGCTATGCGCGCTG
>Ga0209648_10006496_pt1 | contig 10071 bp, 6 predicted proteins | sample GraSoi2013_115cm_FD_185830 | JGI IMG/M metagenome (GOLD analysis project Ga0209648, IMG submission 185830) | Grasslands soil microbial communities from the Angelo Coastal Reserve, California, USA - Sample 9_17_2013_115cm (SPAdes) (version 2) | ecosystem: Environmental > Terrestrial > Soil >...
CGGCTTGCTGACTCGCCTGAACAGTATGCTGGTTTTCCTTTGCCTAACCTCGATCCACCAAAGAAACCTTTACATTCTCCATGGCGGAGACACGTTTTTGCGAGTCGCTGGATTCTTTCTGATCTTTGCACCGGCGGGGGCGGCTCTTTCCGTCGATCGGCGCATTCGTATTTGGCGCGGGAAGGAAGACGTCAACATCCAGCCGCGTAGTCCATGGGCACAGCGCATGATTCAGTTTGAATTGTCGCTCGTGTATTTCGCGACATTCTGCGCGAAAGTGAAGGGGGCCCCCTGGCTGCAAGGAACCGCGATGTACTACATCTATCATCTCGATGAGTTCAAGCGGTTCCCGGTACCCTCGTGGTTTCTCCATCCGATGATGCTCAAGGTGGAGGGATGGTTCGGCCTGGTACTGGAATTCTCTTTGGGCGTCTTAATTTGGGTGAAGGAACTGCGATACATCCTGTTGGCGCTTGGGGTGCTGTTTCATCTCTGCCTGGAATACTCCCTCAACATTCCACTTTTCCAGTGGGACATTCTGTCGGCCTACGTTCTGTTTGTGGATGCCGGCGACATAACCCGCGCTTGGGATTGGATACGAACGCGCACGGGTACACCTCGTCGCACTGGGCGAGCTGGAAGTCCGTGATTTCCGTCAGCGGCTGGTTGTGATGAAAAATCACGGAGACTCGGTAACACCATCAAACAGAACCCCAAGATTGACATGACCGTGGAATCCCAGGTCTCGAAAAGCGCGAGACCTGGGGCACCCCCGGGTTTTCGTCTGTCGACGTTTAAGGAAGGCTCGCCTTATAGTCGCGCCGCAGATGTAGGCCACCCGCCTGGGAGTCCGGGATTTCCGTCAGCGGCTGGTTGTGATGAAAAATCACGGGGGCTCGGTAACAGCGTCAAAACAAAACCCCGAGATTGACATGACAGTGGAGTCCCAAGTCTCGAAAAGCGCGAGACCTGGGGCACCCAGGCCAGTCGCCATTCCTCTGAGAGAAACAAAACTCTAGCTGAACCAGGTTCTTCATTGCAAGCTGACCGAAGACAATCGTTCTGTGTGCAGAGGACTTTATGCGGCGCATATTCATGCCCTTAGCGATGACAGTAATTGCGGTCACCACGTTGGGACAACAGCAACCTGTCCCCGAAAGAACATCCAACACCGCCCTTGGAGGAACGTCGGGCGGTACGCTCAATCTTATTCTTGCAAATCGAAACGGCTTCGTTATTGCTGCGGACAGCCGACGAACAGCCTCTGACGGTCAATACTGGGACGATAGTCAAAAACTCTTCCGAGTCGGAAAGCGATCAGCATTGGTCATCGCTGGATTTGCTGCCGCGACCGCCCCGGGCACGCCGTTGGACGTACAGGTATCCGCTCTTCTGAGGGAACACTTTGACGACAAGCTACAGCGACGTAAGATTTCCTTCGATGGTCAGGACGTTTCGGGCTGGATGCGGCTCCCGATGGCAGAGGAGCTTCAAGTAGTCGGAGCCCTATTTGAGACGCTCGGCTACCATCAGATGGACATGACTGCTATTGCCGCAGGCTATGACGCCGAGGACAAGCCCAGAATCATTCGCTTTGACTTCAAGCCAAAGTTGCATCCATTCGGTCCCGGGCTGACAATGCTGCCCGTCTTCGAGACTGAAATATCTTCGGTCGAGGTGAGCGGATTTACATGTGCTAGTGCGGGGATAGACCGCATAGCAAAGGCAGTTATTGACGGTACATATGCTTCCCACGACGAGAGGATCTTGCGTTTCTACACTGCTCGCGAACGAAACCAGCTAGATGCACTTCCTCTCGAAGCCCTGCGGCAGCTTGCCGAGGCCATTCTTGCTGAGACCAAGAAAGACACGGTCTTTATCGGCGGCCCAAATCAAATAGCCGTTTTTCCCCGCAAAGGCCAAACGACATGGCTGGCACCGGAAATGCGATCCTCCAGGCAGAGGGTCTTGCGCACCATTCTTTGGCTCGGTGGCCCTTCGAACCTGCGAAGGCAGGATGGCCAGCATTACGAAGCGATGGTGTCGGTTTACGAAGACCTTACTCGTCCCATAACCGAGCAATACACGCAGGTCTTTGTCGGCGGTGCCGTTCACGACGTTGATGTCGCGCTCGACGGTAACATGTTTGCTGGTTTCTCATTCTCGGATGTGACGTTTAAGTACAAAGGTGGAAGTTTCTGGTTTCCCAACAACAACCGATTGCAGGGATGTGAAATCGAGGTTGAGCAGGGAAAGGTGCTGCCAGCGAATACTCCACTTTCTAGCATGTGTCGGATAATTCCTAAAGCTGTTGTCGAAACCGATGCATCCACAGTGGGCGCACCAGTTAGGCCTACCCACGTTGGGTGCGTTATTCCGACTAAGAACGGCAGCGTGAGAACGAAGACTACAGGAAGATATAAGGGTCAGGATTGTCGTCGATCGCACATCGAAACACGTATGGGCATACCCATACCTGCCACCAGGGCCTCCCGGACACAGTGAGGAATCCGAGGGCCAGGCGCCCCCACATCTCGCGATTGTCCGGCGGCCCACTTCTCGAAAAAGGCGCACGAGAAGTGGGGCACCCCGGCCGACACGGTTATCTAATCAGCCCCGGTTGTGATGAAAAGGATCAAAGACCCTGTAGAGTCGGCGGTGCCCGTGAGTTTGAGGTCCGCACAGTCGAGATAAACGCTGGAGGCTTGGTGAGCGGTAGATCGGTGAGCGGTAGATCAGACCGCAGTTCGCAAAGAACCAACATCCCTCCTCTGGCAAGAGAACGCGTAGGTCATCACAGTAGCCAAATATACTGCGATCGCGTACATGTCCAGAGGAACCGTTGAGGAGTGTGCGAGGGCGTTCCTGAACCCCTTTGCAATCCTCAGCAAGTCCGCAAACTCATGAACAGAGTTATAAACCTTTGATTCTAAGGGAAGTCCTCGTTGAAAATGTCGCCAGCAAACAACCTCGTCCAAACGTTCTGCTAAGACTTCATCTCCTGAAGCATCGAGCTCACGTAGCTTTGCTAGGAGCTGCTCGTGTGTCCCGATCACTTCATCAGAGATAATGCGGGCCGCGACGGGAACGTCGCTAACAGAGTGGTTCTTGAATACTCCACCTATTCTGGCACGGTAAGCATGAATTGCCTTGCCCAAGTCAGTACGCAAGAGCCTATGATAAGCTGAGGGCACCGTTTCCCAGAACTCAGCGTGCCCGGAATGCTCGAACGCGCGGAAGACTTCGTCGATGACACGTTCCGGGCGGTCAAACAGCTCCCGGGCTGCGTGCGCGACGCGCAGGCCCTCATGTGCTGAAAGCATCGGCAGCGCATAAGGCTTGCGCGTGTATCGCCACGGCTTGCGATCGGTATGATCGGACAAAACCATGTCTGTGGATGCGTCCAGGGTTAATTGCCCCAAGGCTGCCGCAGATGACATCCTCTGCTCAAGTGCCGCCAAAGCCTCCAGGCGATGTCTTTCCTTGACCGAATATGTTCCCTGTACCCTACTAATGATCGCTGGAATCTTTGTTCCTTCCCTTTGGAGGAATACTCGTACCGGCCCCTGTCCGTGCAGGTCCCAAGGGTGCTCAAATTGCAAGATAGAAAAACGTTTAGCTGTCACTCCGGACCATCTCGTGTCGGAATGAATAGTTGTCCAAACGATATACTCTCGGGATTCCGGGCCGCCAAAGTAGTCAAGAAATCCGAGCAGTCGCTCGGTTACGGTTCCCCCTTGAATGTCCGCTTCATCTATCACTCCGTCCATCACGCGATTGAACAGATCGTCGGTGGAATATCCTTCCGCAATCAGAGCGGAGGCCAAGTCATTCAGGGCAATCCAAAAATCTGTTTGGGAAATGCTTGTCAGCGTTGGGTCAATTACTCCCTTACGGTGTGCGCCAATGGCCTCGGCTACGATGCTAGGTTGGTCATCAAGTTGTTTGGTGAAGAACTGTTCCCATTTCTCGGGCTCGTCTGCCACCGACGGCATCTTCTCGCAGAAAATACCCTTCCGTGACCTTCGACTGGCCATACTAATGATGGCCTTTCGTTGTGGTTGCCAGTGATCGAGAGAAGATAAGTAACGCCAGGTTTTCGCCAAACCGAATACGGAGAAGGGGGAAAGCCGCCAGTGGACATGAGTGCCCGCATGCATACCGTCGAGCCACAATCTGATCCATCGGCGAAGCAGCGGTTCGAATTCAGTGAGCTTCGTGTATTTCTTGGCGTCAAGCGCGTACATAAGCGCCTCCCAAACGAAGGCTTGGGGCGGGTAATATCGTGCGGCGTAACTATACACCTAGTCTGGCATGGTAGTGATCTCAGCTCCCCCAGAACCTTCAGGGACAGCTTTTCTCCTCTCAAGAAGGGCTCGGCGCGCATCTTGGCCATGCCGTCACGCATCTAAACCTTGACAATGATTCGCTCAGGTTATAGCATGGCCCAGGGCGTAATCATCATCACGCTGATTGTAAAGCACTTATCTGTATTGGAGGATGTGTTATGGGAAAGATTATTGGAATTGACTTGGGCACTACCAACTCCTGCGTGGCGGTTATGGAGGGTGGAGAGCCGAAAGTTATACCGAATGAAGAAGGCGGACGGACTACGCCTTCGGTCGTTGGATTCACGAAAACCGGGGAACGGTTGGTGGGGCAGGTCGCTAAGCGGCAGGCCATTACCAATCCTGAGAATACGGTTTACTCGATCAAGCGGTTTATGGGACGGCGCTATGACGAGGTTAGCGAAGAATTGAAGATGGTCCCGTACAAGGTTGAGCGGGACGGGGACCATGTGGCGGTTGTGGCGCAGGGGAAGAAGTTCACTCCGCCGGAGATCTCCGCGATGATTTTGCAGAAGCTGAAGAAGGCGGCGGAAGACTATCTGGGCGAGAAGGTCACCGAAGCGGTCATTACTGTGCCGGCTTATTTTAACGACGCGCAGAGGCAGGCTACTAAGGATGCGGGCAAGATTGCCGGGCTCGACGTGAAGCGAATCATCAACGAGCCTACAGCGGCCGCTTTGGCCTATGGGCTCGACAAGGGCAAGGACGAGACGATCGCCGTGTATGACTTTGGCGGCGGGACTTTTGACATCTCGGTGCTTGAAGTGGGCGAAGGCGTGATCGAGGTGAAAGCCACTAATGGCGACACGCACCTGGGCGGCGACAATATCGATCAGCGGCTGGTGGATTGGCTGATTGATGAGTTCAAGAAGGATGAAGGTCTCGACCTGCGGGGCAAGGGCAACGAGATGGCTCTGCAGCGTCTGCGGGACGCGGCTGAGCGGGCGAAGATTGAGCTTTCTACCACCATGGAGCACGAGATCAATCTGCCGTTTATTACGGCGGATGCTTCGGGGCCGAAGCACCTGGTCAAGAAGCTGACTCGGGCGAAGCTGGAATCGATGGTCGAGGATATTTTGCAGCGGTCGGTGGGGCCGTCGAAGCAGTGCATGAAAGATGCGGGAGTCGATGCCAGCAAGATTAACGAGGTGGTGCTGGTCGGCGGACAGACGCGCATGCCTCGGATTCAGGCGATCGTAAAAGAACTGTTTGGCAAGGAAGGCCACAAGGGCGTGAATCCGGATGAAGTGGTGGCCATCGGCGCTGGGATTCAAGGAGGCGTGCTCGGGGGCGAGGTGAAGGACCTGCTGCTGCTGGACGTGACTCCTTTGACATTGTCGATCGAGACTTTGGGCGGCGTGGCTACTCCGATGATTCCTCGGAACACTACGATTCCTACTAAGAAGACGGAGACGTTTTCTACGGCGGCCGACAGTCAGACTTCGGTTGAAGTGCATGTGCTGCAGGGGGAACGTCCTCTGGCGGCGCAGAACCGGACGCTGGGCAAGTTCCATTTGACCGGATTGCCGCCGGCGCCTCGGGGCGTGCCGCAGATTGAGGTGACGTTTGACATTGACGCTAACGGCATCCTGAACGTGACCGCGAAAGATATGGCCACGGGGAAGGATCAGAAGATTACGATCACTTCGTCTTCGGGCTTGTCGAAGGAAGAAGTGGAGCGCATGGCGAAAGAAGCCGACGCGCACTCGGCGGAAGACAAGACGCGGCGCGAAGAGATCGAGGCCAAGAATCAGCTCGACTCGATGGTTTACAACATCGAGAAGATGCTGAAGGAACATGGCGACAAGATCTCGGGGTCGGAGCGCGGGGACGTGGAGAACGCTTTGGCGGACGCGAAGAAGGCTATCGAGAGCGGCGACAAGGCGGCGATGGACTCGGCGCGCGAGAAGCTGACGACCGCATCGCACAAGCTGGCGGAGCAGATGTATAAGGCTACGCAGGCGGCTCCGGGCGGGGCTCCGGGTACGAACGGCGCGGGGCCGGCCGATGGGCAAGCAGCGTCCGGCGGTAACGGCGAGAGCAAGAAGAAGGATGAGGGCGTGATCGACGCTGAGTACGTGGATGTCGAGGACAAGAAGTAAGGCTGCTAGCTATTAGCTCTTAGCTCTTAGCTTGGGGGCGCGTTGAGCGCCCCCAACTTGCATCACACTTAACGACTTGTGATCCGGGTGCGGGAAAGAGGAAAGCGAATTGAGATTCGAAGTGAATGGACAGATGTTTTTTGTGAATTTTATCCCCGAAGAGGGGCGCTGGTATTGCTTTGCACCCACTGCGACGGGAATGCAGCGGATTCCCGTGTCGATGGATGCCTCGCCGTTTGATGCGTTCACCGTGGCGGTGGATGAGCAAGAGAAGGAAGTGGTGAACTGAGGAAGCAGTTCTCAGTTCCCGGTTCTCAGTTCTCAGAGTTTTCGTTCATGCATAACATTTCGAAGCATGTCATCATGAGTGACGTAGAGGAACGGTCGAATGCAGCGCGGCGGGCAAACTGCATAGGTCCTTCGCTTCGCTCAGGATGACACTTCGAAAAAGGACTGCCTGGACAGGCGGCTGACGGTTGGCCGCTGATCGCTCAACCATGGCCACCCAAACCAAAGATAAAGACTATTACGGCGTTCTGGGCGTAAAGAAGGCCGCCTCCTCCGACGACATCCGCAAGGCGTTTCGCAAACTTGCGCGTAAGTATCATCCCGACGTCAATCCTGGCGACAAAGCGGCGGAAGAAAAGTTTAAGACTCTTTCCGAGGCCAACGACGTCCTGAGCGATCCTAAGAAACGGAAGATTTACGATCAGCTCGGGTTCTACTCCGACAATATCGATCCGGCTACGGCGGAGGCCTATGCTCGCGGCGGCGGACAACCTGGGGCCGGGCCGGGCGACTTTGGCGGCGGATTCCCGGGAGGCCGCCGGTCGGGTGGGCCAAGCAACGTTGATTTCGGCGGCTTTGATTTCTCCGATCTGTTTGAGGGGGCGCGCGCTGGCGGGCGCAAGGGAGCGGGCGGCGGGAGCGGCGGGTTCCGCGATATCTTCTCCAGCATTTTCAGTGGTGGCGGGGGCGGCGAGGCCGTCCACGAAGGACCGGAGCCGGGCAGCGATCTTGAGTACCAGGTCAACGTGCCGTTCTGGACGGCGATCCGCGGCGGGGTGATGAAGCTGAATATCGCGCGGCGCGATGTTTGCGGAAACTGCCACGGGAATGGATTTATCGAAGCTCCGGGGGAATGCCCGCAGTGTCACGGCAAGGGGACAATCGAGCAGACGGGCGGCCGGATGAAGTTCAACGTCACCTGTCCGCGATGCCATGGGACGGGCAAGAATATTTCTACCTGCCCGGTCTGCCATGGCGAAGGCAGCGTCGAGCGCACCGCTCCTCTGGAGATCCGCATCAAGGCCGGAACCCGCGATGGGCAGCGCATTCGGATCGCGGGGAAGGGCAACGCCGGGCTGCGCGGGGGTGGGGTCGGCGATCTCTATGTCATCATCCGCATCGGCGAGCATCCGCTGTTCCGGCGCGAGGGCGACGACATCTATATCACTGTACCCGTGACGGCGGTGGAAGCGGCTTTGGGGTCCAAGATTGAAGTGCCTACTATTGATGGGCGCAGCATGCTCAAGATTCCTCCGGGGACGCAGTCCGGCCAGAAGCTGCGGCTGCGCGAGAAAGGCGTGCCTTCGGCTACTCAAGACGGCGTTCGGGGGGACGAGATCGTCGAGGTGAAGATCACTGTGCCTATGCCGCGCGACGAGAAGACTAAGGAACTGCTGCGGGAGCTGGCCAAACTGAATCCTGAGGATCCGCGGGAAGAGCTTTGGGGTAAGGTCTGAGAACCCAAAATCCTCACCACAAGGGACACAGAGGTACACAGGGGAAAGGACACGGGGAAACCTTCAATCTTGCTTGGTGTTTCTCTGTGTTCCTCTGTGTCCCCTGTGGTGAGGATTTATTTTCCCCAGTCTTTCCCGTCCACTCTGCGCCGGATTCCGTCTTTCAGGCGGGCAACATGGAAATTGATCAGTAGCCCGACGTTTTTCCCGCTGAGCCGCAAATATGAAAGCAGTTGGGCCTCATGGACGGGATGGATTGCTTCCACGCACTTGATCTCTACAATCACCAGATTTTCTACTATGAGATCGATGCGATACCCTAGGTCGAGTTTTTCGCCTTCGTAAACTACCGGCAAACCTACTTGCGTTTCCACTGTTAACCCTCGTTTTCGCAGTTCTTGCGCTAGACAGGCTTGATAGGCGCTCTCCAGCAAACCGGGACCAAGTAGCGAATGAACTCTCATCGCGGCGTTAACGACTATGCCGGAAACCTGATTGACGCGGAGCATTGGGACGATTGTAGGACTGGTCATTGGCTTCTCCTTGGAATCCATCTGTACTGCTCTGACGGCGGTGTCGTCTGTGATGGTTGACGGCCTTGTTTGTGACGAATACGTCAAAGGCTTTACCACAGGGGGCACAGAGGGACACAGGGGTAACACGGGGGAAACCTAACTTTCCCCGTGCTCCTCTGTGCCCTCTGTGCTGAAGATCTTTGTCGGCGGCGAAGAAGATTTCGACGGTATTACCTCCGTACCGCCTTCGCTGACAAAACTTTTCAAAAATATTCTTGCATCTGTGGAAATTTCCCGTAATCTCACACATGCGAACTAACTTCACCGAAATGCCCGGGAAATCGCTGTTCACCCGGGAGCCGCGAGAAAGATTCGAGGGAGACGCGGTGGTGAGAGTGAGTCGCCTGAGGAGGAAGCCATAGAAATTGGCAACAGCTACCGCACCCACTAACCTTTCGCAGCCTGGCTTGATTCCTGCCGCCGCTCCCCAGTTCAAGAAGACGAAAAAGTCTATTCGCCTCACGTTGTGGCCCCTGGTCGCCGCGACCTTCTTTATGGTCTCCGGCGGAACCTATGGCACCGAAGACATCGTGCACGGCGCCGGGTATGGCAAAGCGATTCTCATCCTGCTTCTGACCCCGATTCTCTGGAGCCTGCCGACCGCGTTCATGATCGGCGAGCTTTCGAGCGCGCTGCCCTTTGAAGGCGGCTACTATGCCTGGGTGCGTCGCGCCATGGGAAATTTCTGGGGATTTCAGGAAGCCTGGCTGTCCCTGGTAGCGTCCATTTTCGATATGGCGATTTATCCCACGCTGTTTGTCGCCTACCTCACGCGCATGTTTCCTTATTTTCAGGAGAACCATCGCGGCGTGGCGGTTGCGCTAGGCGTGGTGATCGTCTGCGCGATCCTTAATATCATGGGCGTGAAGGTCGTCTCGACGACTTCGTTATGGTTGTTCTTCGCCCTGTCAGCGCCCTTCGCAGCCATTTTTGTGCTGGCGCCGTTCAAAATTCACGCCCTGGCGAATGCAGTCACCAAGCCGACCACCTCAAACGTCGACATTCTCGGCGGCCTGCTCATCTGCATGTGGAACTACATGGGATGGGACAACGCCTCCACCATCGCCACCGAAGTGGAGCGTCCGCAGCGAACTTATCCTCGCGCCATGCTGGCCGCGGTGGTCATTGTCTGCATCACTTACGTTCTTCCGTTTGCCGCGATGTGGATCACCGGCCTTCCGGCGAGTGCATGGGAAACAGGCGCGTGGGCCGACATCGCCCAGTTAATGGGCGGGCCGGTGCTTCGGATCGCGCTGGTGGCGGGCGGCATGATGAGCGGCTTCGGCATGTTCAATGCGCT
>Ga0209648_10006498_pt1 | contig 10069 bp, 10 predicted proteins | sample GraSoi2013_115cm_FD_185830 | JGI IMG/M metagenome (GOLD analysis project Ga0209648, IMG submission 185830) | Grasslands soil microbial communities from the Angelo Coastal Reserve, California, USA - Sample 9_17_2013_115cm (SPAdes) (version 2) | ecosystem: Environmental > Terrestrial > Soil >...
TTGGCATCGTGACATCCGCATCCCGAAGGACATGGGACATAAGGGGTTGCCACTAGTCGGGATCAAGATCTGTTATTGCCTTACGGATTTTCACTCTCCGGACAGTGGCCTAACGCTGATGGCCCGGGGCACGCACCTGAGAGATAAACCGTTGTCTGTTCCGCCGGGCGAGGTGGATCCGGACGATGCCGAAGTTTGCGATCTTCGGCTGGATGCCGGCGATGCGCTCTTGTTTGAGAACCGCATTTTTCATACGGCTGCCCCCAATCGCAGTAATCGCATATCGAAAGTAGTGATCTACGGCTACGCCTATCGGTGGATGAGGCCGGAAGTCTATCTCGAATCGCCCGATGAGCGACTTTTGCAAAGTATGAACCCGATCACACGACAACTATTGGGAGGATACCGGGACGTCGACACTCCGCCGTGGGCGTTGCAGGATTGGGCCCGAAGTCATCACGTCGCCCCGGATCCGATCGCCTGGACGGTGTGAACCTCGTTTCACATTCCCTCCACACGCAAGCAAGTCTTGATCGGAAGACGAACAAAAACATGAAGCTCAGATTTCATTGGATGCTTCCAAAAGGCGGCGAAGTCAGTCTGGACGCGCCGCAATCTCCAGAAGCCGCGGCGCGTTATCAACGTGAGGCCTTGGTCCGAGCATCACCGGCTGCGCGTCCCGATTTGGACGGATGGACCAGCTTTGCTCGCCGCGCAGAAGAATCCGGTATTGAATCGGTATCGATCGCGCTGAATTCTCATGAACCGGATCCGTTGGTGGTTAGCTGCGCTCTCGGCCAAGCCACCAGAAATTTGAGGTTCATCGTCGCTTGTCGATCGGGATTGGTTCAGCCGACAAGTTTCGTGCACCAGATCAATACCCTCTCGACCTTGATTCAGGGACGAGTCGCCGTGAATCTGATCGCAGACAGCTCGACGGCCGAACAGCACGGCTACGGAGATTTTCTCGATCGTGATGAGCGAACCGAGCGGAACCAGGAGTTCCTCACGGTGAAGTCAGCTTTGACGGCCGGCACTATCAGGTCGAGAAAGGAAAACTACACACGCCGTTTTCGGCTCGCGACCGGCGTGCACCTGAGATCTATGTTTCGGGTCATTCGGCAAGCGCTGAAAGATTGGTACTGACCGGGGGCACTTGTCTTTTGCGCGTGGCGGACAATCCGCAACAACTCCGTTCATGGACAGGCGCTGTTCGCTCCCGGGGAATCGAAGTCTGTCTCAGGCTCTGCGTAATCTGCCGTCCGACACGAGAAGAGGCTGTGAGCGTTGCACAGTCCCTTTTGCCTCAAGTTAACCAAGCCGGAGCTCAAACCGTGGCCCACAAAGACGATTCGCAAGTGTCCCGCGACGCTTCGGCGAAGGTGAATAGCGAAAATGGTTGGCTGACTCAATCGCTTTGGGCTGGGCTGGCTCTGCACTACGGTCCGGTGTTGGTGGGAACGCCGGAGGAGATTGCCGGCGCATTGCTCGAATACAAAGCCATCGGCGTCACACAGTTCATCATGTCGGGATGGCCGGAAATCGACGAAGTTACTAATTTTGGCCGTCACGTTTTGCCGCTGGTCAGGGAGGGCGAGGAGGAGTTGAAGACGCTCGCCGCCAATTGGTCTAGTAATAATTTATGAACCTCAGGTTCCACTGGATGATGCCAAAGGGTGGCGAGGTCGGGATGAAGACCGCGCAGGAAACATCGCGGGTCGCGACTACCATGTCCGATTCGCCGGCGGCGCTGCCAGATATGGAAGGCTGGATGCAGTTCGTCCGGGCGGCCGAGGAAGCCGGCATCGAATCAGTTCTGCTTTCTTTCAGCCGTTACGAGCCTGACACTATTTTCGTAGCTTGTGCGGCGGGCTGCGCCAGCACAAAGCTAAAATTTATCGTGGCTTATCGTATGGGGCTAATGCAGCCGGCCATTTTCGTCCAACAGATCAATACATTGTCCGGACTGATTGGCGGACGCGTCGCTTTGAACATCGTCGCCGGAAGTTCCACGGCCGAGCAGCGCGGCTTTGGAGACTTTCTGGAACACGATGAACGATACGCGCGCGCCGATGAGTACCTGGAAATCTGTCATTCCTTCTGGCGGAACAACGGGGAGGTGAATTTCAACGGCAAGTATTATCGAGTGGAAGGCGGCAAGTTGGAGACGCCATTCCTGGCGCCGGATCGAAGCGCTCCGGAGATTTATGTCGCGGGGCATTCCGAGCCGGCGCAAAGACTGGCAATGAAACGAGGTTCTTCGTGGTTGCGTCTGATTGATACTCCGGAAAAACTGCAGCCGATGATCAAGGGCTTTCGCGACCACGGTGTCGAAGTCTCGTTGAGACTGTGCGTAATTTGCCGGTCGACGAGGGAAGAGGCGGTCGCGGCGGCGCAGTCGATGTTGCCTGATGAAGAGACCAGCCGCAAAGAGCGCGGAATTTTGTCGCGCAGTGATTCGCAGACTCTGAAGCAAGCACTCGCCGCGGCTGACGAAGTGGGCTGGATGAATTCGAATCTCTGGGCCGGGCTGGTGCCGTACTACGGATCTTCGGCGATCACGTTGTTGGGATCTCCGGAAGAACTTGCGCGCGCCTTCCTCGAATACAAACGGATCGGCATCACTCAGTTCATCATTTCAGGGTGGCCCAAACTTGACGAGATGATTATTTTTGGCCGCGAAGTGCTGCCACTGGTGAGGGAACTGGAGAGTGAAGAAGGCTGAGAATTCGGGAGATCGATTCTGTAAGCAATCAAACCGGAAGAGCGAGAGAAACCGTGACACCACTAGCGCCACGCGCCTTTAATCGTGAGCTTTACCACGACCATCCCGAGATGGTTTTCTACGGCACCGATGATGGCAGCCAGGACGGCTCGTTTCAGGAATTCGCCGAGATCAAAGCTCACTACGAGCGTGTGGGTCCACAGAGGCGGGATGACATCCACATGATCAGTGTTGTCGGTGGTCTGTATGGACTCAATCTAATTCCGCTCTGGCGCCCCAAGCGGATCACGATCTTTGATATCAACCCAGGGGCGATCACCTATTTCAAGATTATTCATCGAGTTTTCACGACCAGTAGCAGCGTCGAAGACTTTCTGGCGCGCCTCACCAGCGGCGATTACACGGCGGACACGGATCAAGAACGCTTTGTGAGAGAAAACATTTGCCTCAAACAGAAAGGGCGCTTACCTCGCGAACGCGGATCTACCAAGCGGCCCTACGAACAAAGCTGGCAATACGCCTTCGAGAACTTCGAGCTTACCAAACGACTTCTGATCGAAGTTCCCCTGGAAATTCGAACGGAACCGATGGAGAGCGAAAGCTTCCGCAACTGGATCCGGGATCAGAATAATCTCTGGATCTATGCTTCAAACATCACCGAGTTTCACTATTTCGATCTGGAGTTTACGGATCCGGCAAATGTAGTCATCCTGCAAATTATTTTCCCCTGTCAGCCCCAACTGCTGGATCTCGCGCCGATGGCCGGCGAGCCGGTCAGAGTTCGATTTGAAATTCCGCTGAAAGCGGAACGATTGTCCGGATAGCTAGATCTGATTTTCATTAACGCACCCGAGGAGCTCTTCTCATGGTAAATAAAACAAAGATTAGAACCGACGCGGCGCCCCCGGCGTTGGGGACATACTCACAAGCCATTCGCACCGGCGATCTGGTTTTTGTGACGGCGCAAACCGGACGAGATCCAGCGACCGGCAGATTGGAGGAAGGTCTCGAAGCGCAAACCCGGCGCATGTTTTCTAATACCGATGCAATTCTAAACGCAGCCGGATGTTCGCCGGCCGACATTGTGCGAGTGACTTTCTTTCTCACCGATATCAAAGACTTCAAAGCGGTTGATGTGATCTATGCGGCATGGATTCCCGAGAAGGGTATCACCCCTTTGCCGACACGCACGGCGTTTGCCGCCGCAGCGCTTCCGGGCGGAGCGCTCGTCATGCTTGATGTGATCGCGGCCTACCCGATTAGTTAGGCCTGGACACGGTGGGGCCCAGATACTTTCCTTTAAGTTTTTCAAACAAGCAGCTATCCGGATAGCGAGCATTCTTGTCCTGGTTGACCTTTCGCCACATCTCATTCCATAGGTGGATTGCATAACCGCCTTGGTCGAGTAAATCATTCGTTTCAGGTTCCAGAACCTGGCTCCAGTCTGAATAACTGAAGGGACAAAAAAAGGTGTACGGCTTGACGTGTTTTTCCAGCAAAGATCTCGTGACGGCTTCGCTCATCAGCCTGGGGCCAGTCTCTCCCCAGCCCAACTTCTGCGGATCCTTCGTTTGGCAAACCTCCCACGCGTAAACCATCACCGGGCTGCCTTTGGGAGTTTTAATCACGCCGCAGTTTATTACTTCGCGGCCATCGCATAGCTCGCTGGAGAAAACATATTCATCGGGAAAATCGAAAGGCTTGAGGCAAATCGTATCACTGTCGGCCCACCATCCCCCGTGCTCGAGCAGGATTTTATAGCGAAAGAAATTGGCGAAGCCGGCATAGCTCGCGTATTCGCGATACTGAAAAATACTCGAGGACGGCAGGATTTGGTTCGCATCCTTGATTATCGTTCCGGCGGGAATGTTTCGCGGCTCATCGTAGACGTAAAGATGATATTCATGTCCATTTCGCAGGAATGAAGCGATTGACAACTGTTCAAGCAGCGATAGCTCCGGGCCGATCCATAAGCCCTGGATGATTTTGTTTGAATCGGCCTTTGGTGGTGTCGAGCTAATTCCCATTTCTCGCAATCTCTTTCTCGTATTCGACTGTATAGTCAGCAGCCATTCTCAGATAGTGATATTTATTCATCGCTTTATCACGACAGACCTGCGGCGAGATGGCACCGATCTGACTGATGGCCCTGACATAATCCTGCTCGTCGTGGCACACGAATCCGACGTCGGGTGAAATAATCTCGGGACACGCACCTCGGTCGCTGCAAATGACGGGCGTGCCTGACATCAACGCCTCTGCCATTCCTAAACCAAATGCCTCGTCTAGTTTGGTAGGAAACAGGAATGCCCGAGCTCCGGCGAGCAGCTCTGCTTTTGCGCTGCCTCTCACGTCGCCCAGGTAATCAGCCCCGACCTTGCGACCCATGTCCGCAACTTTTTCTATGCTTTCACGATCTCTGCCGGTGCCTGCAATTACCAACTTAAATCCGAGCTGGGCCGATAGAGAAAGCGCCACGTCGAGGCCTTTAGAAAACCCCCAATCCATCGTCGACATGAACAACAGATAATCGTCTTTGACTTCAGAGAAAATATATTCAGCCGGGTCTATCCCATTCAGCACATACCGATCGCGCCCGTGCAGTTGTGCGAGTGCACGCGACACAAATATCCAATTCTCGGTCGAGGGCGGACGCTCGTTTCCACGCGCCCGAGGATCGAGATGGCACGTGGTGACCCACGGCTTGCGCCGAGATTGCCACTCACGAACCAGCTCCTCATCTCGGTCAGATATAGTGTGAAGAATGTCGGCTTCATAATTCGGTTCAGAGACCAGAGTTACGCCCGACGTGGGATGATCGCCAGGGGTGTGCGGCACCAGATAAGAAACCTGGTGGCCAAGCTCAGCCAGGCCTCTTACCATCAGGTCATGGACCAGATAGCCTGAGCCGGATGGAAATGGCTTGGGCTCCAATCCACTACCGGTTTCGGTAAGCGCGGGGAAACTATGAGTCGATGAAACCAGGACGCGCATCTTAGTAACGAATCGCCGACACCTTCTTAGTCACATTCATGCTTTCACTTGTCGATTCAGCGTACCCATCGACACATGCGATCCATCCACCACCCGGCAGAGCGTGAGGATCGATGTGATGCATCTTGTGGGCATTCCAGCCCTCGCCACTCGGGGTCAGGAGCGGGCTGCTTTCATGTTCGATTTCAGAGTAGCTATTGGTCGTGAGCTTCGATATTTTGAAGGCGCGCACTTGCGTACCGTATGTCGGAAAACAATCCTGCGAAAAACGGATTGGCGCGCCATCTGTGACAATCACTCTGCCCGCGGGACGCGCGTTGTGATTGTTATCTTCAACGATGGGACTGGCTGGGTGTTCTCGCCACGGTCCCGCGAGATCTTCTGCGTAATAAAGCCTGAGCCGGTCATGTTCATAAGGATTAGAAGGAACGAAGAGCCACCACCGGTCGTCAAAGCGAAGGATAGAAGGATCGGCAAAAATGCCATCTACTAATGGGCCCACGTAAGACCAGCGCGTCGGAAAGTCTTCCGCTCGATACAAACTTACGGCGCCTAGCGGCAACGTCTCCGGGATCATGTAGTGAACGCCGTGCCACTCAAACACGCAGGGGTATGAAAGGTGGAACTCTTCGCTGAGGACAATCTGCTGATATTCCCAATTCACACAATCGACGCTGGTCGCCAGAGCGATTTCGCCTTTGTTGGTGAGATCGTTCATGACCTCGAAGAACATGTACCACACGCCCTCGGACAAAATCATGAAAGGATCGGCAACGAACGCGGCGGGCACATCGCGAACATCGTGCCGCATCAGCACTGGGTTACAAGCCTCGGCCAGCGGACGCAAGCCGAAAGGTGATTCTCCTGAGTAGATGCCGATGGACCACATGGGGCGCGTTTTGTGTCGCAGTTCAGGCTGAATAAAGACGTCGCGCGACGTTTGGAGCCCGAAACACGCTCAGCTTTTCTTCTATTCTTGCCGAGAGGATCGGCTCGTCCCAATTATCAAAATCTGCCTCGCCGGCAAGCACCTCCAAGCCGTGACGAGTGATGGCGAAGCTGGAGTCGCAAGTGACTGCCGGCCTGCGAGAACGAGGCGTGCCTTCGTAATCCCAACGCTCGTCGCCATTCAAAAGACGCAGCGTTTCCGCCTCTCCGAAATCGCAAATCTCGCGGAACGAACCCGTAAAATCGTATTCGCGACACTTTAGTAGAGAGGCTTTTGCTTCTTCCTTGGCTAAGAAGACATTACTATCCACGAAAAGGAAAAAGTCTTTGGCAGAATCAGCCAGATCGAGGCCGCGTCTCATAATCCGGCTCCGCCGTTTGATGCTGTCATCTCCGAGATACGCGAATGAGCAATGAGTTGGCAGCTTGTCCGGCTTTAACGTTTGGCGTTCGCCCTGTTCGAACACCAGCAGCGCAATATTCGGCAGCATCCGGGTTAGGTAGTCGAGCGTAAACTTGAGGTTCCTGAAAGAATCAGGACTTCGGTCGCGGTAAGAGATCACCGCGATAGCGCTCTTGAGCACTTCGTCCATCTCAGGGCCGTGCAAGACCAGCGACTCTCTTAGCCACCAGAGATTGCTTCGCTCTTCCCGAACATCAGAGTAATCCTCTTCAACCCAAGCCACATTCGGCTTAAAGCAGTAACAGTTGAAGTCCCTTTGTAACGCGCGCGTGCTTTCGTCCAGGACGCTGGTGGCTTTGCGAGCCTGTTCGATGAACTCGTCGTAAATCGTGTGTTTGAGTGCGTAAGCAAAGGTCGAGAGTGAATGCTTTACTCTCACGAGATTACTTGCAACTTTGATCAGCGGCGGTCCGTGGATCGCGCCAAAGAAAAGCATGTCCCAATCCGGTGGCACCTGGTCAACATAACGATCGAAGGTCTTATTCAATTCAGGAGCCAGCACCACATCATCTTCAAAGATAAGAACACTGGGCTGAGCCTTCTCGCGTGCCTGCTTAACCACGGCGAGATGACTCTGCAAGCAACCGTACGCGCCGGGAAAACTTTGCCAGGAAGCGGGAATTGTTAGGGTCGCACCATCGATCGCCGGAAAGCGGACGACCAGGTCCAACCCGTTCTCGCTAAACCTCGATCGCATCCTCGACCAGCGATCGGATCGCTTGTCGAGGTTGATGCAGATCTGATGCGGAAAAAAATCGTTAATGCTCATCGCAAATTGCTTCCGGCCCTCAGACGGCTGCTTGCGTGCAGACTTGGTTAATCCGTCGCGCTCGATCACTTGTCTTGTGTTTGTTCCATACCAGTTGCTGCCCGCGCCGGCGAATTTCATCTAGTTGTTCGTGATTAGACTCATCGAGAACATAACGGACCTGCTCGTCCAGATTCTCTTGTGAGGCCGCAATGTAGTGAACGTCTTCAATGAAGCCGAGCTCTTTCAGAGGCGCGCGGACGGCGTCGTCGGCGAGTAAGAGCGCACCTGTTGCCGGAATTTCAAAATATTTGGCCACCAGGTATTCGTAAACCGCGCTGTCCGTAAAGCCGGTCCGGTGGTTGTTAATTTTTTCTGCGTACCGGCGCCCCACGTTTTGGTTCGTCCGGTAGTCGTATGAGCAGTGATAGCCGGGGTGGCAATGATAATTGATCGGGTAGCAGCCTTGCGTGTGAAGGCGCTTCAGTTGCTCGCGCAAAGGATAGTGTCGGTCGATTACGCCGCTCAGCAGAATTGAATTATCCGGATATGGATTGTAGTCGAGCATGAATTCACGCGAAGCTGAATGCGGTATCCACTCCAGCCTTCTGGTTCCTGCCAGTTCGGGATAGAAACGATTCCACCCGTACGCGTAAGTGGAGAGCACAGTGTGGCAGGTGCTGAATGCAATCAGTTTTCTCAGTCTCATTTTCTCGTTCCACCAGTGCAGATCGTCGGCCAGGATTACTCTGTGACAGTCGAGTTCGTAAATCTCCGAGAGGTGCGCACACAAAAACTCATAGCCTTCCCAGAATAGAATGATGCGCGGCAGCTCGCCGAAACGATTCAGCAGTCGGTCTCTCAGCGATCCGCCCGCATTCCAAAGCTCCCAGGTGTCGATTTGTAGCCAGTCGTAATTCGTCATGAGGTCAGTCATGACCTGATGAAACTCCCGGCTCACATATCCGCCTAACGCTCTCAATTCAGATACGATTAGCTTCATCGAAAGAAACCCACACTTCGCCGCGTCATGCCAGATTAATTAGGTCCTCCCGATCGGGAATTGCGAAAACATATCCGCCGAGTCGATCTAGATCTCGGTCAAACCGATTCGATTGCGGCACGTATGGAACTACATCGAGCCTGCCGATAACCGGGAATGAGATGATCTCTTCAAACTCAATAATGAACTGATTGCTCCGGCGGCGCCGCAGTTGAGCCGTGACTTCTGTCCAGCTTTTCCAACCATCTGTGGTAAAGCGAAGACAGAGGGCCTCGATCTGACGCCGGTTCAATGGGGGGAGTGTTGGCACGGCGCTCAAATATTGATTGCCCCTTCGCTCTACCGGGATCGAGACGTGCAAGCGCCGGGTTTGAGACGGGTCGTTCCACGCCCTCACGGAGTAACTAATACCGTCAATCGTCCGCCGCTGAAGTTCGAGGCCGCCGCGCGGCAGACGTTCGCAGGTACCTTCAGTCAACAGACGGTCGACGCTTCTTAAGGAAGCTGTTATCCGCTCATTCAAGGCTAACCGGATGACTTCCGGATCGCGGCTCAGCCGGTAAGCGTGGATCAGTTTGTGGAGTTCCTCGCTCATACTCTTTGCGTAGAGCGCGGGAATCGGTTCGTTTTCAAATTCGGCCCTGGCCTTGATTGAAGCCTGTAGGCGCGGCTGGTCCTGATAAAACCTCGGAACGTGAACTGCAGCGGTTTTCATTACCGCCGGAAACAGGTGCGCGAACCTCCGGCTTAGTACTGCCACCAGCCGTTTCTTCCTTGCGACCTGCGTGCGATTACCTTTGAAGATCGGTTTGAGGTATTCGCGTATCTTTTCGGTGTGGTCCGCCTCGGGGTTCTCGAAATAGATTTCCGGAAGGTGCTGCAGAAGGCGAAAAACATCAAGCACCGAAACGGCATCGACCGTGGACTTCCAAGTCTGGGTCGTCCCGGGATTTTTCAGTGTGGCCATGCGCAGAATCAGATCGGTGAAGCCCCTGGTTAGCTCTTTCTGTTCATCTTGAATGCGTTGGGCCAGTTTCGTCTTTAGACCAATCGCGCAAAGCAATTTCACTTCGAGGTGCCGCCGATAAGGCGCGTCCATTTCGGCCGCGATATTAATCCAACCGACACTAAGTCGGGCGCGCTCTTCTGCCGAAGTGTGCCTCCTGAGTGCGCGGTACATCGACACTA
>Ga0209648_10006500_pt1 | contig 10066 bp, 6 predicted proteins | sample GraSoi2013_115cm_FD_185830 | JGI IMG/M metagenome (GOLD analysis project Ga0209648, IMG submission 185830) | Grasslands soil microbial communities from the Angelo Coastal Reserve, California, USA - Sample 9_17_2013_115cm (SPAdes) (version 2) | ecosystem: Environmental > Terrestrial > Soil >...
CTCGACGAACCACCATTTCACCACGTGCGCGAGGCGTCCCAACTCCTCGACACTCAACGAATGAAGAATGCAAACCACATTGAGGTCAGAGTGTCCTTCGCGAAAGTCCCCGCGCGCAGCCGAGCCGAACAAAATGACGCATTCGAGATTTGCACCGGCGAATTCTTTCAGCCTGTTGACCAGTTCCGTCAGTTTTGTTTCCGTGGAGAGCATTTCGAATCCGTTCCTTTCATCCCTCGTTACCAGCTTCCTGAAGCGCCTCCGCCTCCGCTGCTGCCGCCGCCAAATCCCCCAAATCCGCCGCCATCGCCGCCTCGGCCGAAGCCTCCCCCGCCCCAGCCTCCCGTGCCGCCTCCCGAACGCCTCCCCGCGCTGTCCGCGAGCATTCCCAGCAGAAACCAGAGCAAGCCGCTTCCGGCCGATCCGCCTCCGCGGCGGCCGCCGCCGCGAGAAGACAGGCTGCCGATCACCAGAAAGAGCACGATCAAACCGAGCACGAACCAAAGTCCCAGATTCCCGCCGCGAGCCCCGGTGTTTCGAATCCGTCCCGCGGGAGGCTGACCGCTAAGCGTTACCCCCGAATCATCCGCAATGTACTTCGCCAACTGCCACGCGGCGACCTCGGCTGCTTTGCCGTAGTCGTTCTGACGCAAGAAGGGCACCATCGCGCGGCCCGCATCTCCGGCCCGCGCATCATTGATCACCGGCTCGAGCCCGTAGCCAACTTCGATGCGATATTTGCGCTCGCGGGGAGCGACAAGCAATAACACTCCGCGATTGTCTTTTTTACTTCCGACACCAAGCTGTTTGAAGAGGTCCACGGCATAATTCTCGACGCTTTCTCCATCGAGCGATTGGACGGTCACAATCGCCATCTGCGCGCCAGTCTTTTGCTCAACCTCCGCGCACAATGCTTCGAGCCGTATTCTGGCTTCCGGCGCAATAACCCCGGCCAAGTCACTGACATAGCCGGTGGGATGAATCTTCTTGACGTCTTCCGCTGCGCAGAGGCTCGCGCTGAACAAAAGCAGGCAGTGAAGCACTGCGGTTCGAGAGAGGCGAGTTTTTCGCATGCAGGGTTCGAAGTCGTCGCCAAATGACTATAGGGCCAGCTTCGACCATCTGTAAAGCGGTGTCAGCCTTCTCCAGCCTTCTCCTTCCATCAGCGAACCTTGCGAGCATGCTGAGTTCACACCTATAATCCAGTGTCTTTGCGGCGGCGTCAGCCGCGTGCGCATCGGGAGGATCCGTGCCGGTAGGAACTGCGTTTCACGAAAGAACGCTGGCTTTGTGCGAGAGCTTGAATTACCGCGAATGGTCGGGCTATTACACGGTTAGCGTTTACGAAATGCACCACGAGCACGAGTACAACGCCATCCGCAATTCGGCGGCGCTGATCGATATTTCACCGCTGTTCAAATACCGGGTGACGGGGCGCGACGCCACGAAGTTCGTGAACCGGGTGATTTCGCGCGACATTAATAAGGTTGCAGTGGATCAGGTGATTTACTGCTGCTGGTGCGATCCGGAAGGAAAAGTGATCGATGACGGAACGATCACGCGGCTGGGGGAGAATGAGTACCGCTGGACGGCGGCAGATCCGAGTCTGAGATGGTTTCAGCAGAATACGCTGGGGCTGGACGTAACGATTGAAGATATTTCGGAGCAGACCGCGGCGCTGGCGCTGCAGGGGCCGACGTCGAGAAAGCTGCTGCACGCCGCGGCGGACGCGAACATCACGAACCTGAAGTATTTTCGCGTGACGCGAGGGAAGATTGCGGGCGTGCCCGTGGACATTTCGCGTACGGGATATACGGGCGATTTGGGATTCGAAGTGTGGATGCCGTGGCGCGACGCGGTGAAGGTGTGGGATGCGCTGATCGCGAAGGGCAAGGCGTTTGATATTCACCCCGCGGGAATGATCGCGCTGGACATCGCGCGGATTGAGGCAGGACTGATTTTGATCGAAGTGGATTACATCTCGAGCAAGAAGGCATTGATCGAATCGCAGAAATATTCGCCGGCGGAGATCGGGCTGGGGAAGCTGGTGGACTTGAAGAAGGAAACCTTTGTGGGGCGCGAAGCGCTGGCGCTGGAAGCGAAGAAAGGAGCGGAACGAGCGCTCGTAGGACTGGAAATTAATTGGAACGAAGTTGAGGCGCTCTACGACAAGTTGAAGATGGCGCCGCAGGTGCCGAGCATGGCGTCGCGCACCGCGGTGCCGGTGTATCGCGGCGGACGGCAAATCGGCAAGGCCACCTCGACGACGTGGTCGCCGACGCTGAAAAAAATGATCGCACTGGCGTGCGTAAACCGCGAGCATTCTGCAATCGGGACCACGCTCAGCATGGAAATGACGGTGGAGGCCGCGCGCCACACGGTTTCCACAAAAGTAGTAGCCACGCCGTTTTTCAATCCGCCGAGAAAAACGGCTATGCCTGTGATTTGACGCGCACTCAACTGCGTTTTCATTGCAATTCAATCGCAATGCCATTCCGAACGGGCGTTGATCCTCATTGGGCCAGGCGGTTGTATTTTTTGAGAACTTCGCGGAGTTTGTCGTGCGGCAGGGCGATGACTGTGTGATTTTCGATGCCGGTCATGGTTTCGGCGGCGACCATGGCGTTGATCACGGCCTCTTCGGTGGCCTGGACGGTGGCGGCGAAGACGGCCTCGATCTGATCATTGGGAAGCATTTTCAAATCGACGACATGGTCGGCAGCGGCCGCGCCGGGATTGGCCGTGGAGAAGGCGATGAAAATGTCGCCGGAGCCGTTGCCGGAGATGCTGCCGTTGCGGCCGAGCCCGAGAGAAACGCGGCGAGCGAGGCGCTTGAGTTGATGCGCAACGAGCGGCGCGTCGGTGGCGACGACAACGATGATCGAGCCACGGTCCAAATCGCTGAATGAAGTGGAGGCGTAGGCACGCTCGTCGGGAATCTCCTGGCCGACAGGGACCCCCGCGATGCGAAGATTTTTGCGCGAGCCATAGTTGCATTGCACCAGGACACCGACTGTGTAGGCGCCGATTTTCGATTCGATCTGTCGCGAAGACGTGCCGATGCCGCCCTTGAATTCGTTGCAGATCATTCCCGTCCCGCCGCCGACGGCACCTTCTTCGACGGCGCCGCTGTGTGCGGAATCGATGGCATGGAACGCGTGTTCGGGTTTGACGTGAAATCCATTGATGTCATTGAGCCAGCCATCCCAAGTTTCCGCGACGACGGGCAGCGACCACCAGTAACCGGTGGGATCGGGCTGGCCGTGCGCGACGCGCCATTGGATGACGGCGTCGCGGACAACTCCGACGCTGTGCGTGTTGGTGATCATCACGGGACCTTCGAGAAAGCCGGACTCTTCGACCCACGTGGTACCGGTCATTTCGCCATTGCCGTTCAGCGACCACCAGCCAGCGAAAACAAGATTGTTCATCGAATCTTTTCCGCGCGGAAGTACGGCGGTCACTCCCGTTCGAACCGGTCCCTTGCCTACTTGAAGTTTTCCTTCGCCTGAAATGAGTGTGGTATGGCCGACGGTGACGCCGGAAACGTCGGTGATGGCGTTGAGTGGGCCGGGCGTGCCGTCAAAAGGAACACCCAGATCGCGGGCGCGGGGCTTGGCAGGCGGAGTTTCTTGAGCCACGGCCGAAGAAATTGCCGAGAGCGAGCAAAGAAGAATGGCGAAAGCGCGAAAATAATTTGGACGAATCATGGGTTGCTTTTCTCCCAGGAGGATTGCGCGGAGCGCAGCAATTTGGTGTTTTTCTCCACGGCCTTTTCGAGCACTGCAGTTTGTTCTCGTGCCAAATTCCAGTCGCGCTTTTCCACGGCTTCGGTAAGCCCGGGGAATTCCAAGTGCGCGTAGGTGTAGCGCGAAGAATAAAGAAGATGCTGAAACCACGGGCGGCCGGGAATGCCCGCGGGATCGAGCCAGTTGGATTCGACCTGCAGCATTTGTTCGTTGAGATGCTGAATCTTCTCCGGCGAGGCCGAGCCTAACAGAAGATCGCGAGCGACGGCGTCACGCAGGAGGTTGCCGGCTTTCTCGAATTGGGCGATTCGAACGTGAAGCCGTTTCACCGGGAGACGCCGCTGCTCGGCTTTGTTTTGTTGTTCGAGCTCGCGCAGGAATTGCTCCAGCGCAAAAGCATTGAAGCCGAAGTCAAAGGGAAGAATGTCTGCGTTGGCGAGACGCAGCGCGACAAGTCCCCAGATACGAGTGAGGGCCACGTGGTATTCGAACGCGGGATCGCTGATGTGCGACATCCAGTAATGATCGTCGTACATCGAGTGATAGACGCCGTAGTCGCCGTCAAATCCGAGATTGATCACCGGCCGGCCGAGATGATTCAGAAACACGGTGTGATCGGAACCGCTGCCGATGCGCGTTTCGACGAGGGCGTTGTCCAACGGCGGAGTGCTCGCTTTCGAATCGCGCATCGTGGTGGCACCCCAGGCTTCGTAGAGAGACTTTCCGGAAGGCGCGCGAACGTCTTTGGAGGCTTCCACGAGCATAGGCGCGAGAGATGCTACGGCCGACGGCGAAAAACTCATGCCATCGGGGCCTGCTGTGGTGGCGGCTCCGGCGACGGATTCATCGACGTTGAGATAGGCGACGAGTTTTCTCTTGAGTTCGTCGGCGAACTGCTCGCCCCATTCCGTAGAGCCGGTGAGCGCGTATTCTTCGCCATCCCAGCTGCAGACCACGATGGTGCGGCGCGGGCGGATGCCACGCTGCTTGAGTTCGCCAAGAGAACGCGTGAGCTCCATCATGGAGGCTGTGCCGCTCGAAGGATCCACGCCGCCGAAGACCCAAGCGTCGCGATGATTGCCGAGCAAAACCCATTCGTCGGGAAGCTCACTGCCGCGAATGCGCGCTTCGACGACGGTGTAAGGCTGCATGCTGGTGTCCATGTCCACTTTCACGTGAACTCTTACGGCGCCGGTGAAGCGATACGTGATGGGCAAAGCGCCCCGCCAGTCCTTCGGGGCTTCAAGACCGTTCATGTTTTCGAGAAGCGGTTTGGCGTCGCGCCACGAGAGTGGGAGCGCGGGAATTTTCGGGATCGAACGCGCTTCTTCCGGCGCGATGTGTTTTGCGCCGGGGATCGATGCCCAGCGGGGCGTGGTGGGATCGCCAGGAACAATGTAATCGTAAGTGATCGCGCCACGCTGAATGTGGCTTTCCGGGCCCCAGGGGCCATCGGGGAAAACCTTTCCTTTCGTGCAGCCGTCTTCCGCTGGGTCGGAATAAATGAGCAGAGCGGCCGCTCCTTCGCGCTCGGCGGTGAGCGCCTTGAAGCCGCGATAGCTGTAGGGATTCGAATAGCGGACAAGAACGATCTTGCCCTTTACGCTGACGCCGTTTTTCCAAAGAAGATCGTAATCTTCAGGATTGCCGCTGTGCGCGTAGATGACTTCGGCGGTGACGTCGCCCGATGCGGAACAGCCAAAGTACGAGCCGGAGACAGCGGAGTTTTTCGTGTCCGGATCGGTGTCGTAAGCATCTTCGCGCAGAGACGCGGTGAAGTGGACCGGCTCTGTTATTTCAAGAGAGATGCTGCGCGGGCGCGAGTGCAAAACATCGTAGCGGCGAAGCGTGACGTCCTCCCAGCCCTGTTTGCGCCATTCGTCCGCGACGAAATCAGCGAGCTGGTTGTTGCGGTCGGAAGCGGCGGGGTGAGGTTCGGCGGTGAAGGTGCGGTGCCATTCGCGCGCTTTTTCGGGAGACGGAATCGATTGAAACGCGGTTTCGATCGCGTGAGAAGCAGGCGATTCGGGCTCTTTCTGCTGAGCGGAAAGCGCGAAGGCAAGAACGAGGAAGGAACAGAAGAAGGTGTAAAGATTGCGAGAACGGAGTGGCATCGCTATTTTGTTCTCCACAAAAAACGACCGCGCCGACAGCGACGAAACAGAACGGCCAGACAGCGTATCAAGACTGAAATACTTTTGCCAAAGCGGACTGGAGCGCGCGAGCGATCAGCGCGGATTCTTCCGGGGAAACCGTGAAAGGCGGCGCGAGAAGGATGTGATCGCCGCGAAGGCCATCAACGCAACCCTGTGTTGGATACGTAAGCACACTTTCTTCCAGACAGGCCTGGCGAATTCTCTCGGCGATATTTTGTTCTTTTGGAAAGGGTTCCCGAGTAGTTTTGTCTTTCACAATCTCGGCGCCGCAGAGAAGGCCCAGGCCGCGAACATCGCCGACGTTCGGGTGCGATTGAAGCAAAGAAAGAGCGTCGCGCAGGTTTTTTCCCGCGGGCACGACGCGGTCAAAAAGCTCGTGCGATTCGAGGTAGTCGAGAACGGCGTTGCCTGCGGCGGTGCAAACAGGATGGGCCTGATAAGTGAAGCCGTGCATGAAGGCGCCGGAGCCGTGCTCGAATGCCGCGACGACGCGGGCGGAAACGAGAACCGCGCCGAGCGGCGCGTAACCGCTGGCGACTCCTTTTCCCACGAGAATCATGTCCGGTTCGATGTTCCAATGCTGCGCAGCAAAAGGCTTTCCGGTACGGCCCATGCCGGTCATAACTTCGTCCGCGATGAGGAGAATTCCGTTCTTGCAGCAGATTTCCGCAATGCGCGCGGCGTAGCCTTCGGGCGTCACTGCGGCACCGAGAGTGGCACCGACGACTGGCTCGAAGATGAAGGCTGCGGCCTTACTGGATTCGTGTTCGAACAGATGGACTTCGAGATCATCGGCGCACGCGAGTTCGCATTGCGGGAACGTTTTTTCGAAAGGGCAGTGGTAGCAGAAACACGGTGCAATGTGTCCCCACTCCGCGAGGAGCGGTTCGTAGGCCGCGCGGCGCGCGACATTTCCGCTGACGGACATCGCGCCGAGAGTGCTGCCGTGATAGCTCTGGCGGCGGGAAAGAACGCGGTAACGATCCTTCTGGCCGCTTTCGAGGTGAAACTGGCGCGCGAGTTTTATGGCGGTTTCGGTGGCTTCAGAGCCACCGGAAGTGAAGTAAACGCGGCCGCCATTACGGAAATTCGGCGGAGCCATCGCGAGCAAGCGTTCGGCGAGTTTTTCCGCCGGAGCGGTGTGAAATTGCGAAGTGTGCGCGAAAGCGATCTGCGACGACTGCTCGGCCATGGCGCGGCCGATTTCGGGGACACCGTGACCGATACTGACTACGGCAGCCTGGCCAGATGCGTCGAGGAATCGGCGGCCATCGGCAGCGATGATCCAGCAACCTTCTCCGCGAGAGGCAATAGGAAAGGTCTTCTTGAAATTGCGGGGGAAAAGTCCGCTGCTCGTCGGCATGAGATGCCCGGCAAAGGATTGTAGCAGAGTCGCAGCTATGCGCAGCCACGTGCGCGGAAGAGGGCAACTCCCACGCAAGTTGCGCGCTAATCCATCCACGTGAGCGGCGAACTGTGGGCCGGACTATTGGATTCGGCAGGGAAACGTGACATCATTCGTATTCTGCAAAGCGTGATTCTGCAAGGCCTGATTCTGCAAGAAACGTCGCGACTCACAGTGATTCACAGGAGAAGAATCGAGATGAAAGGCATCATTCTGCGGTGCGGTTTCATGAGCGCGTTGCTGCTTGGAGCCGGACTGGCCGTTTCTGCCCAAGAAGCGACGAAACATCCCATCACCTTTGAGGACATGATCAAGTTGCACCGCATCGCGGAACCGCAGGTGTCACCGGATGGAAAGTGGGTGGCGTACACGGTGGCGACGCCGGACGTGGAAGCCAACCGTAATGCGAGCAACATTTGGATGGTGTCAACGAGCGGCGGCTCCGCGATGCAACTGACGCAGAGCGGGCATGATTCTTCGCCGGTGTGGTCGCCGGACGGGAAGACGCTCGCGTTTCCCACCTCGCGCGGGGGCGAATCGCAAGTCTATTTGCTTTCGATGGAAGGCGGCGAAGCGCACGCGCTAACGAAACTCTCAACCGGCGTGGACATGCTGAAGTGGTCGCCAGACGGAAAGACGATTGCGTTTACTTCTTCCGTGTATCCGGATTGCAAAGATGACGAGTGCAACAGCAAGCGCGACGCGGAAAAGGAAAAGAGCAAGGTGAAAGTGCACGTGGCGGAGCATCTTCTCTACCGGCACTGGACGCACTGGAATGATGGGAAGCGCAGCCATTTGTTTGTGGTTGCGGCGGATGGAAGCGTCGCGCCGCGAGATCTGACGCCGGGCGCAAACTACGACGTTCCACCGGATGAGCGGAGCGGACCGGGAGATATTAATTTTTCGCCGGACGGAAAAGAGATGTGCTTCACGGCGGTTACAGACAAGATGGAAGCGATCAGCACGAATGGTGATTTGTTTATCGTTCCGGTTGCCGGTGGCGAGGCCAGGCGCATCACCACGCAACCGGGATTCGACGGGAATCCGGTGTATTCGCCGGATGGGAAATACATCGCGTATCACGCGCAACTGACCGCGGAATATGAAGCGGACCGCTGGCGAGTGATGCTTTACGACCGGCAAACAGGGAAAATCGAAAACCTGTCCGAGACATTTGACCGGAGCGCTGACGGGCTAGCGTGGTCGGCGGACAGCAAGACGATTTACTTCACAGCAGAGAACGAAACGCTGCAGCCTGTCTATTCGATTCCGGCATGTAGCTGCGGCTTGCCGATAGAAGTAATCACAGAAGGATTCAACACGGCGATTTCACTCAGCGCTGATGGCAAGACGCTAATCTTTGAGCGGACGAGCCTAACAACGCCGGCCGAAATTTTCGCGTCATCGAGCGACGGCTCGAACGTGCGGCAATTGACGCATCACAATGAAGCGATTCTGGCGGCGCTGGAGATGAATGCTCCGGAGACATTCTGGTTCGACGGCGCCGCAGGAACTAAAGTGCAGGCGATGCTGATGCGGCCGCCGAAATTTGACGCGATGAAGAAATATCCGCTGCTGGTGCTGCTGCACGGGGGGCCGCAGACGATGTGGTCGAATGCGTGGGGCTACCGGTGGAACGCGCAAGTCTTTTCCGCGGGGGGATACGTGACGCTGATGATCAACCGGCGCGGGTCGACCGGGTACGGACAGAAATTCACGAATGAAATCACGAATGACTGGGGCGGAAAAGCGTACACCGACGTGATGAATGGCGTGGACTACACTCTGAAAAAATATCCTTTCATCGATGGGACACGCATGGCCGCGGCGGGCGGATCTTACGGCGGGTACATGGCGGACTGGATCGCGACACACACGGGACGGTTCAAGGCGATCGTGAGCCATGCAAGTGTGTACGACAAGGTAGCGATGTATGCGACCGAAGAACTGTGGTTTGAAGAGCACGACATGCAGGGCACGCCGTGGACAAATCCGGAAAGTTACAAGAAGTGGGCGCCAGTGACGTACGCGGGTGAGCTGGGAAAATTCAAGACGCCGACGCTGGTGATTGCGGGCGAAAGAGATTATCGCGTGCCGTACACGCAGTCGCTGGAGTTTTTCAGCGCGCTGCAGCGGCAGGGCGTACCATCGAAGCTGGTGGTTTTTCCGGACGAAGGGCATTGGGTGCTGAAACCGCAGAACAGCCAGTTTTGGTACAAGACGTTTTTGGATTGGCTGGCGGCGTATGTGAAATAGCGGATCAGCCTTGCCAGAGGGGGCGCCCCGACCCGGCCGGAGCGCCCCCACAAAGAGATTAAGAAGCGAGCAGGCGCTCGAAGGCGCGGCGTGCAAAACGAAAAAGATGGTAGAGCAAGAAGACGGAAAGCGCGACGAGTGCGGCAACAATGATGGTTGTCACGAGCGGATGGGCCGTCGCCATCCAGGTGAGCCAAACGGCGAGAACATCTTCGCCAAAGCTTAATGCCCAATTACTGAGCGGTTCGGGACTGGCGTTAACGGCGGCGCGGGCGCTGGCTTTCGTGCCGTGGGCGGTGAGGGCAATTCCGCCAGCCATTAAGGCGGCGCCCCAGCGCCATTCGGGTGCGGCTCCTCCCGCGGCGGCATAAGCCAGAAGCGCGGCGGCGGGCGGGCGAATGAAGGTGTGGATGGCGTCCCAGGCGGTGTCAAGGTACGGAATCTTGTCCGCGAAGAATTCCAGCAGGTACAGTGCGAGGGCAATTCCGAGTACCCAGGGA
>Ga0209648_10006501_pt1 | contig 10066 bp, 7 predicted proteins | sample GraSoi2013_115cm_FD_185830 | JGI IMG/M metagenome (GOLD analysis project Ga0209648, IMG submission 185830) | Grasslands soil microbial communities from the Angelo Coastal Reserve, California, USA - Sample 9_17_2013_115cm (SPAdes) (version 2) | ecosystem: Environmental > Terrestrial > Soil >...
CGATTGCGTCGACGACCGGATAGACCTCGTAGCCCTCTCGCATGGCGTCGAGCGCGGGAAACGCCATGCAGATCTCGGTCCAGAGGGCGCAGATGATGAGCTTGCGCCGGCCTGTCGCGCGAACCGCGCTCACGAAGTCCGGGTCTTCCCATGCGTTGGTCGTGGTTCGGTCGATGGGCGGATTGTCAGCGAGAACCTCAGCCAATGGCGGCAACGTCGGCTTGCCGCGGCCCGTTCTGACGTTGATGGTCGAGTGCACGATCGGAAGGCCGAACAGCTTTGCGACCTTTGCCGTCGAGACGGCGTTCTTGAACAGCAGATCTCGGTCCATCGACCGCACGCCTGCGAGCTGACTCGGCTGGTAGTCGATCACAGCCAGCGCCGAGTTCATCGGCGTGAGGAGGTGGTCGCCGATCCGGTCTCGTATCGAATTTGAGACAGCGGCTTCAGCTGCCATCAATAGCGCCTCTACGACTTCTGCGCGAGCCATGGAGGGGTATAGGCGCCGACCCCGTAGACGAAGGCCAGCAGGTCGTCCGCGGCCCACTCCTCGGCGATTTTTCCGTCCGCCACGCGGTACACATCGACCGCATCCCACCGGACGTGCTTGCCCGACGCCGGGATCCCGAGGAGGTCCCCCTTGTGTGTGCCCTCGACGACCGCGCGTACGGACACGATGTCTCGTTCCGCGATGATGTCCTGCTCGACGTTACGCAGGTCCGGGAGGGCGGAGACGATCGCGCCGATCAACCCGACGAAATTCTCGCGACCCTCGACTGTTCCCAGGGTGCCGCCGTGCCACTTGATGTCCGACGTCAGGTAGTCCGCCGCTTGATCGGCCTGATGCTTGTTGAACGCCGTTTCGATGAACGCGCGAATGATCCGCTTGTTTTCCTCCAGGTCGTTCTGAGTTGTCATCTCGCTCTCCTTTGCTTGTGTCGTTTTGTTGCTCATGCGGTCAAGTTAGGCTGGCGAATCGATTCCTGGCTTCTGCCGGACGACTACTTCTTTGCTCGCAGCTCCAGGCGAATGACTTACTCGCCAGACCGGAATGACTTAGCCGGAAGGAGTTCCTCCGCTGGCGTGTTTTCTAAAGATGCGCAAAGGGGACAATCAGCGCGGGATGGGCGCTTCCGGGCTGGTCGGTCGGGATGCTGAGATGGCTCAGCTCGACAGGGCTCTCGCCGAAGCGGCGGAGCACGGCGGCGCGCTGTTTGTCACCGGAGCAGCCGGCATCGGTAAGACGTCCCTTCTGAACGTCGCCGCCACCGACGCCCGCAGCCGCGACTACAAAGTGCTCGCGATCACAGGTCTTGAAAGCGAGGCTGACCTTCCATACGCGGGGCTGCACCAGCTTCTGCAGCCCGTCCTGCCGTCGGCCGGCGCGCTTCCCGGTCCCCAGAAGAACGCGTTGCTCACCGCATTTGGAATGCGCCCGGGAGCGCCGCCCGAAGTGTTTCTGGTCGGCCTGGCCACGCTCAGCCTCATGGACGAGGTCGCCGACGAAAGGCCTCTCGTCGTGGTGGCAGACGACTTTCAATGGCTGGACGGTGCGACATCCTCCGTGCTGAGCTTTGTCGCTCGTCGACTCGAGTCGACCCACATCCTCCTCATCGTCGGCCTGCGAGAAACCTTCCAGGCCGGAATTCAATCCCCCCGGCTGCCGGAGATCCAAGTCGAACCTTTGAGCGAGACGGCGTCGGCGGATCTGCTGGTATCCGTCGCACCAGACCTGGACATTCAGACCCGTCGCTTGATTCTGGACGAGGCGCTTGGCAACCCACTGGCACTGCTCGAGCTTCCACGTGCCTTCAGGCTGCAGGGCACCGACGGGCGCGAGGGCGCTCTGAGAAGCATTCCGCTGACCGATCGGCTGGAGCGAACATTCTCCGCGCAAGCGGGACAGCTTCCGAAGCTCACCCAGGCCGCGCTATTGCTCATCGCACTCGACAAGGACCCCACCGTGAGCGACGTACTTGGAGCAATGCGCAAGCAGGTGGGCGAAGAAGTCACCGTCGACGTTTTGCAACCGGCGCTGGACGCGGGCTTCGTATCGGTCGCGGGCTCCACGGTTCGCTATCGCCACCCGCTGATGCGCTCAGCGCTGGATCAGGCGGCGACCGCGGGACAACGACGGTACGCCCACCTCGCGTTAGCCGACGTTATTGCGGACCCAGACCGCCAGGCCTGGCACCGCGCCAAGGCGGTGCTCGGCGAAGACGAGGGCGCCGCCGCAGACCTCGAGATCACGGCCCGGCGGGCACAGGATCGCGGTTCCCCTGCGACAGCGCTCGGCGCTTTGGAGCTTGCTGCCTCAATGACACCTCACGGTTCGGACAGGGCGCGGCGGCTGCTGGCGGCGGCGGAGCTGGCGTTTCAACTCGGGGATCCACCAGCCATGGGACGGCTTCTCGACTCGGCCGCCCGGTTGGAGCTATCACCTCACGACGTCGCGCGAATGACCTGGCTGCGCGAAATCTTCCACGACGGCGCGCCCGGCGACCCCAACGCCATCGCAAGGTTGGTCGGCGTCGCGCGCGAAGCCGCTGCGGGAGGAGACCGAAATCTGTCGCTGAACCTGCTCCAGGGCGCCGCTCTTCGCTGCTGGTGGGCCAACCCCGGACCCGCAGCCAAGAATCTGGTCATCGACGCGGTTGAGCAAATCGCCGGCGACGTGCTGGATCCGCGCGCTCTCGAAATCCTTGCGCTTGCCGCGCCAGTCGACGCGGCGTCACGAATCGCGACGAGGGTTCGGGAGGCTGCCCAGGTTGACGACGCCGACCCGTCTCGCACGCTAGTCCTGGCGTTTGCAGCGTATGCGGCAGGTGACCGCGCTGAATCGATCGAGCTCATGGATCGCGCCGCCCCCCTCTTGCGTGCCCAGGGACGCCTCGGGCTCCTGGCTCAGCTGCTTGCCGTGCGGGGCTGGGCCGGAATCAACAGCGGCCAACTCCGGGACGCGATTCACTATGTGGAGGAAGCCAACCACCTCGCGATCGAGACCAGACAACCGATCTGGACGGCGATCAGCAAGATGGGACGTGCTGCTTTGTCCGGCCTCCAGGGCGAGGAGCGGACCGCCGAACTGCTCATCGCCGAGGCGACCGAACCTGTGGCGTCCCTGGGCCTTTCAATCGTTCTCGCCAAAGCGGAGTTTTCACGCGGAGTCACACACCTCACCGCCGGACGCCACTCGGATGCCTTCGACCATTTCATCCGCATGTTCGATCCGCGCGGACCGGCATACCACGAGGTGGTGGCGCAGGCGGCCGCGCCTTACGTCATCGAGTGCGCGGTGCGAGCGGGACGGAACGACGAAGCGCGCCGCACGATGACGCTGCTCGAGGCGCTCGGCAAGCGCACTCCTGCGGCCCTCGTTCATGTCGGCTTGCGGTTCGCACGTCCGTTGCTCGCGGACGATTCGGAGGCCCAAGGCCTCTATGAACTCGCGCTCGACGCTGAGCCGAAATGGCCGTTCGACTTCGCCCGTCTGGAGATGTCTTATGGCAGCTGGTTGCGAAGGCAGCGCCGCATCACCGAGTCGAGGCCGCACCTCAGGGCGGCCGGGGACATGTTCGATGCGCTCGGAGTGCAGCCCTGGGCGGACAAAGCGCGCGCGGAGCTGCGGGCTTCAGGTGAAAGGATTGCTGACCCCTCGAGGGCGCCTCGCCAGCCCCTATCGCCACAGGAGCTCCAGATCGCGCAGATGGCGGCGTCCGGACTTTCCAACCGTGAGATCGCAGATCGCTTGTTCCTGTCGCACCGCACGGTCGGCGCGCACCTGTACCACGTGTATCCAAAGCTCGGCGTCGCCTCGCGATCGGAGCTGCCCCAGGCCCTGGCCACGCTGGAGCCTGCGCTGACTAAGTAACCGAGACGTCAATCGAAAGCGGGCTGGCGCCCATCGGCCTGGGCTCAGCCGCCGGCGCCCTTCGCCTTTTGCAGCTCGGCGATCTGCGCACGCGCCGCGTCGACCAGCTCCGCGTTGGTGTTGGCGTGTCCCGCAAGGCCCCACCCGCCTTCGATCGCCTCGGTGAGGAGCACCCAGGTCCTCGCCGTAAGTGAGGGATCTCCGGCGGCAGCTGCGACCAGGTCGGTGAACTGGCGGACCACGGCAAGCTGCTTCTCTCGGTTGAGCGCGCCTGCATTGGTCAGCACCTGCACCCTGACGTAGTTGCCGTCTCCCTCGACGTTCGAGAGCGCGCCGTCCGGAAGGTCGTGGATGAAGGCCGCGGTGTTGTTGCGGAACATCGGGATGTTCGGGACCTGTTCGATCTTCATCAGCGTGGAGGCCAGGTCGCGGGCGAGGGCTTTTGGATTCGCGAACGTACCGGCCGAGGCATAGACGTCGATCATTGGCATGGGTTCTTCTCCTATTGCTTGACGGCAGGCACGTTCGCGGCGGTCTCGATCAACCGCACCACCTCGGCCGGATGGGACACCATCGCCAGGTGGCTGGATGGCACCTCGATCATCGTCGCCCCCATGCGCTTGGCGAACATGCGCTCAGCATCGGGCGGAATCGCCTCGTCGTTGCTCGCGACGAGATACCAGGACGGGTGCGACTTCCAGGCGGGCACCCCCATCACGTCCTCAAAGGTGCTCATCGACAGACCTTGCTGAACCGCGCACATCACCTTCGCGCGGCTCGTCTCGACGTCGGAGGCGAAGTGGGTTACGAAGTCGTCCTCGGGCAGCCACGCGAAAGCCTGCTCATCGACGATGAGATGGGCCAGCGCCGGCGTCGGAGGGCCTGCACTGAGCAGTCCGCCAAGCGATTCGCCCTTGTCGAGACCGAAGGCGGCGATGTAAACGAGCGCCACAACGTTCGGCGCATCCGTGCCCAGCGCGGTCATGATCTGCCCGCCGTAGGAGTGGCCGGCGACGATCGTCGGCCCCGTCTGGCGGCGCAGGACCTGGCGCAGGCGGGCGACGTCGGCGGCGAGAGACGTCTCCGGAAACTGCGGCGCGGTGACGGTAAACCCTGATGCCTGCAACGTTTGGATCACCTCGCTCCAGCTCGAACCATCCGCCCAGGCGCCGTGGACCAGTACGACGTTCGGTTTGTCACTCATGCTGAAGATAGTCCGCGCGGAGCGGGCTGCTTCGCATGAGTCAACCGACTCGTTTCTTAGTCGCCCACCCGGTCCGCAAACGCGTCCCGCAGCTGTGCGCGCGCGGTTATCTCCAGCTTCGGAAATATTCGATAGAGGTGACCCCCGACGGTTCGCGGTGACAGGAAGAGGCGTTCCCCGATCTGACGGTTCGACAAACCTTCGGCGGCGAGCTGGGCGATCTGGAGCTCCTGCGCGGTCAGGCGATCGCGGAGATCGGGCGCACGCCGCCCAACCTTCTCTCCAGTAGCGCGCAGCTCCTGTCGCGCTCGCCTGCTCCAGGCGGCGGCGCCCAGCGCATCGAAGAGAGCCACGCTCTCCCTCAGCGGCGACCGTGATTCGGCGCTGCGCCTTCGTCGTCGCAACCAGCGCCCGAGCGAAAACAATGTCCTGGCGTGAAGAAACGGATAGCCTGCCAGGTCCTGAGTAAGCGCCGCGGTGAACAAGGGTTCCGCCTGATCGTCCGCGGCGAGGAGTGGCCTCGCGCACGCCAGGTTGAGGCGAAGGATCGGCGGCTCTGAATGCGCGGAGATGGCTTCGATCTCCGCGATAACATCGGTGAGCAGGCCGGTCTGCCCGCTGCCGGCCGCAGCTTCGACCAGGTCAAGCACAGCCGGCCAGCGCATGAAGCGGTGGAACGCCGAGTTGGTCTCGTCAAAAACGGGCCACAGGTGGTGGTACGCGTCCTCGTGCCGTCCATCGCCGATGGCCGAAGCGCCGCGGGCGAGATGAGCGGTCGCGAGGAGTGGTCCACCTTTCATGGCTTGCAGCGCCCGTTCTGGTTCGGCAAGGAGGGATTCGATGTCCGCCTCGGTTCCGCGCAACGCCGTCGCCAGAGCGCCGACCAGCTCTCCGGTAAGCCCGTACTGAGGCTGTGTCGTGTCGCGCGCAATGCGGCTTGCCTCATAGGCTGCAGCGGTAGCCGCCGGCCACTCGCCGCCATGGATTGCGGCCCACGCGTAATGCACCAAGGCCTGCGTCAGGGGAACCAATCGCACCTGCTCACGGAGGCCGTCGATCGCGGAAGCCAGAAACCGCGCTCCTGTCGCGAAATCGCCGGCCTTCTCGGCGGCGATCCCCACGTACATGGCTGCGATCGGGTCGGTCATCTCGTGCAGTCGCATGCGCGAGACTCGTTTCAGGATGGTCGGCCCTGTCTCTTCGGGATTGGCAAGACCAACGACCGCCAGCACGCGCGGGTCACCGTCCGCCATCCCCATGGCCAGGGCAGCCTCGACGAGATACTCCCGGGTCCGCGTTTTGGTGCGCGTCCACCAGCACCGATGCGCGATCGGCACCAGCGAGCGCAACGCCATGTCAGCATCGCCGCCGTCGCGCAGCTGTTCGGCAATCGTGACGAAGGTCCTGGCGGCGCCGGACTCGAACCAGACGCTGCCACTGAGGATCTGACCGAACCATGCAAGCCGCGCCAGGTCGCGTCCGCTGAGATCGAACGACGTCGCCTCGTCGGCAAGCCGGCGAGCGCTTTCGACGAGACCAAGCTCGTAGGAGATTTCCGCGGCGGCCACAAGACGCGCTCCCTTGCTTCGCGAGTCCGCCGTCAAGGCGGCCGCGCGCTCGAGGGCCGCGCCCGCAACGGTGACCGCGCCACGAGCGGCGGCCAGGCGGGCGTGCTGTTCGAGGGCGGAAGCGATGCCCTCGTCAGGCCCCGTGGCTGCCATGGCCCGGTGCCAGAGCTGACGCTCCGGATCGGCGACGACCTCGGCGAGAGCTCTGTACATCTCGAGGACTTGCTGCGCGGAGGCCGCTTGACGGACAGCCGAGCGGATCAGAGGGTGTCGGAAGCGGACGCCGTCGTCGGCGATCTCGACCAGGTCCGCGTCAACAGCGGGCTGGAGAGATTCAAGGCTCTGGCCACTAGATCGCGCGATCTCGTTGAGCGACGCTCGGCTGTCAAGCCCTGCCGCGAGGAGGACGGCCCGAGTGTCCGGGCCAAGGTCGCGCAGCCTGCTTGCGAACGCGCGCTCGAGCCGAGCCGTCAAGGACGTGGATGGGGGCGAAAGCTGCTCGCCCGATCGCCGCATGCTCCGCGCGAGCTCGACGAGCGCAAGGGGGTTGCCGGACGATTCCGCAAGAACCCTCGCGCGCAAGACCGGATGCAGCTCCGGCGCCTGGCGATCCAGCAAGCGTGCGGCTGCCGATGCGCTCAAGCGCTCGAGATCGAGGGTTGGCAGCCGAGCATCGTCGAGCGGTGTCGAGTGCCCGCTCCTGATCGCCGCCACGAGTCCAACGTGCTCGACTTCCAGCCGGCGGCCAATGAATGCAATGACGCTGAGGGTGGAACGGTCCAGCCACTGCGCGTCGTCGACGACCAGAACCAGCGGTTTGGAGTCCGCCAATTCGCACATGAGCTGGAAGACCGCGACCGCAACGCGGAACGAATCGGGCTTGAGGTCGACACCCAGGCCCAGTGCCGCCTCGAGGGTTTGCCGCTGCGACTCGGGCAGCTCCGCCAGCGCGCCGATGACCGGGCGCAGGAGCTGGTGCAGGCCCGCAAAGGCGAACTCGGCTTCTGATTCGACTCCGACGGTGATCAGCGGTCGGACAGCCTGCGCTTCAGCTCGCCTGCGCACCCGTTGGAGCAGCTCCGACTTCCCTATGCCGGCCTCGCCGCGGACCACGACCGCGCCCCCGCCGTCGCGAAGACTATCTACCAGCCCGTCCAGGACTGCGGACTCCTGCTCGCGCTCGATCAGCTCGGGGCCGGCGTCGACCAGGGGCACCCCGCTCATCGGGGGAGTATGAGCGCTGCAGGCTGCTCAATTGACTCTGCAAGACCCCAGCGACCAGGAAGGCCGGCCCCGATGGCGAGGCCGGCCTTCTGAGTTCTGATTTCATTCGACGGTCTGGCTCGACACCTGCCGGTAGAGGCGGACGGAGAGCGCTGCGATCCACGCCCAGGCGAGGACGAGCGCGGCCCAAAAGGCCAGGACGATCACCGGGCTGTCCGAGCCCGAGGCGAGACCGAAGAACGCGAGGAGGAACACGATCCCGGTCGCCAGCGAGAACCACATCCAGCTGCGCCGGCCCTCGCGGGCGAATCGGCGCGCGAAGACGAAGCACGCCGCCACCAGGCAGAGAAACCCGATACCTGCAGCCACGATGTGGAGCATGCCGTGGGTGGTGATGACCACCGGCTTACCCGCGGCGGTGCCTGGAGGAAAGCCGTACATCGGGTCGGCGACGAAGATGCCGGCCGCAATCAGTCCGAGTCCGTACACGCCGATCAGCAGCGGTCCCCAGAGGGCAGAGCGGCCGCCCGTCAGCGCGCGCCGCATCCCAATCCCGCAGGCGATGACCATAGCGCCAGTGACGAGAAAGTTCGCGATCTGGATCCAGCCGAGGCTGCCGTTGCTCAGAAGGCTCGCGTCGTCGTGCGCGAGGTTGAATCCTGGTCGGAGCAAGGCCTGGGCGAGGACCACGATCACGTACAGGGGGCCGGCGAGCACCCCGTATCCGAGCAGGCTCTTGGTCATGCGCGTCCCGGGAGGGCAGTCCTGCTCCGCCGTCCTCGGTCGGTCGATGTAACCGGTGCTCACTGTATTACTCCTCCTTGACTAAGTACTGGACTGCTCAGTACCATAACACTCCAGTACTGGTCCGTCAAGTACTAATTCGGAGTAGAGTTGGGAGGCAGAGTGGACATGGATTCGACAACAGGTACGGCGCTAGCCGGCGCCGACGCCAGCGAGAAGGCGATCCGCCCCCGACGCGCGGGCCGCCTGGCAAGTGGTACGGCGATCCGGGAAGCGGCCGCTGCCCTCTTCTTGGAGAAGGGCTACCAGGGCACGAGCATGGACGACGTCGCTGCGGCCGCGAAGATCTCCAAGCAAACCATCTACACGCACTTCGCCAGCAAGGAGGAACTCTTCGCTGACCTCGTGCTCGGCAATGCCGAGCGGGTCGAGGGTTTTGTGAGCTCCATGGCGGGCACGCTTCGCAGCGCGCGCGACCTCGAGAGCGGCCTGCGGGACATCGCCCGCCAGTACGTCCGGATCGTGATGCGACCGGAGGTGCTGCGGTTGCGGCGACTGGTGCTGGGCGAGGTCGGCCGGTTTCCTGACCTTGCCCGCACCTACTACGAGCGCGTGCCGGGCCGCGTCCTTGACGCGCTGGCCGAGCTGTTCGCGGAGCTCGCGGCCCAGGGGCGCATGCGGGTCGACGACCCGGCGCTCGCGGCCCAACATTTCGCGTGGCTCACGCTCGGGACCCAACTCGACCGTGGGATGTTCTATCCAATCGACGAGACCATCAAGGACATAGACATGGATCGAATGGCCGATTCGGCAACGCGCGTCTTCCTCGCCGCATACGCGTCGTCCGCACGCCGGATCGCCCGCTAGAAATCGTTTCTGGGTCCCGAACCACGCCGGCGGTTCTCCTAATCCGGGACGGCAACCCCCATCGTCTCCGCGGCCAGCAGCTCGACCACCGCGCGCACGTCGCCGCCGTTGTGCAGGACCTTCAGCTGGCGGTCCGCGCTGGTGCCCTCGGCCAGGATCGTGTGGACGTACTCGACGGCGCGCCGCGAGCCGAGCTCGTCCACGACGTCGTCGACGAACTCGACCAGCTCGAGCGCCAGGTCGCGCATCGGGACCTCCGCCTGCTTGCCGAAGTCAATGAGGTTCCCGTCGAGCCCGTAGCGGATCGCCCGCCACTTGTTCTCCGCGATCAGCGCCGGCATGTACTTGCGAAAGCCCAGGTTGCGCTCGCGAAGCTTCAGCAGCTTGGCGCAGATGGCCTGCATCAGCGCGGCCAGGCAGATCGTCTCGTCCAGGCGCGTCGGCATGTCGCACACGCGAAACTCGAGAGTCGGAAAGCTCGGGTGCGCGCGGAGGTCCCACCAGATCTTCTTGCCGTTGTCGATCGAGCCGGTCTTGACCAGCAGCTCGACGTAGTTCTGGTACTCGTCGTATGAAGTGATGTCCGGC
>Ga0209648_10006502_pt1 | contig 10065 bp, 6 predicted proteins | sample GraSoi2013_115cm_FD_185830 | JGI IMG/M metagenome (GOLD analysis project Ga0209648, IMG submission 185830) | Grasslands soil microbial communities from the Angelo Coastal Reserve, California, USA - Sample 9_17_2013_115cm (SPAdes) (version 2) | ecosystem: Environmental > Terrestrial > Soil >...
GGCGTTTGTGCTGCTGCAGCCACAACAGATCTTCAAGCAAGTAGTGCTGTCCGTAGATCAACATCGCATCGCCGGGGCGAAGGCCACAGCCGTGGCGCAAGACCCCCGGCGGCGTTTGATCATTATCCCCGACGGGAGCCAAATAGCGGTCGATCAACGATTGCACGATGCGTTCCCCTACTTCCCGATAACTCTTGGCACGTGCGCTCTCGGTTGTAATAAGGGACAGCCGGAATAAGCCTCCCGCGATAATCGCGGCCGCCGAAGAGTCCCGATTCCGAAAGTGGACGCCCTCGTCGTCAAAGTCGTACCACGGCACGAAGTCGCTCGGCAGATTTTTGATGGCATAGTCTGCGACTCGCTGGGCGGTAGCCAGGAACAAAGGCTCCTGAGTTTCTGAATACGCCGTCGAGAAGCCATACAATGCCCAAGCGAGTCCTCGGGACCACGTGGTGTCGGCGCCAAAACCTTGATGCGTGTGCGCGAAAAGCCGCTCTCCGGGCGGGACATTGCTTGCAAAGGGGAGTACGACCTCCTTCGCTCCACCGTGCAAAGTAAAGCTTTGCCTGTTATCACCTGGGTTGTAATGTACAGACTGAAAGACGGATCCATCCGGACGCACAAACCATTCCGCAGTCCGGAGGGCGTGCTTTTTGCCGATCTCCCTCCACCGGTTGTCTCCCGTTTTGTCGCTTTCCCACCAGAGCAACTGAAGATTCATCATGGTGTCAATGATCGTGTCATCTCCGTTCACGCCCCAGGATGCGATTAGCTGCGTCTTCGGATTGAAGAGTTGTTCCAGCCGCTCGGCGGCGCGCATGGTGCTGGCGCGAAGCGCGTCATCGTGAGTCGAATCGAATCCCATTGCCGCGGAGTAGTAATACAAAAACCCTGCGTCATGATTTTGCAGTGACTCCTGACCGATCAGCTTCGAGCCCCATAATTTCGCCCAGCGGCGGTACTTTTCATCGCGCGTCGCGGAATAAAGCTGCCAGAGCTCTCCCGTCCAAAAGCTGCCCGTCCAGAAAAATCCGTTCTGCTTTTGCCACTCTCCGGTCACATTGTTCGCTTCAGTGAAAAATCCTTGCCCCGAAGTTGCACTAATAGGCTCGGACGTGGCCTGAAGAAGCGGCTCCCACTGCAAGGCAGTGCGGTCAATGGCTTGACGTAAGAGTTGGACTGCTTGCTCGACGGTTTTTGTTTTGTGCGGAACTAAAGTATCGGGAGGCGCCTGCTGCGTGCTTGCTGAGTCCGACACGATGCGAATGCCTGCCGGCTGCGCCATGCGCTCGGCTTGTTCCTGCACCGCGTTCAAGAATTCTTCCCGGCTTCTGATCGCATCGGAAGGAAGAATCAGGGACTGATGCTGCCCTTCCTCTTTTTGACTTCCATGGCCGACTCGGCGATTGGATCCTTCCTGATCCCAGGCTGCAATTGTGTACCAGGATTGAGAGCCGTTGCTCAGCTTGAAATCAATGAGGTGGTTCTTGCCGTCGTTCCCGAATGTGGCGTGTGGCGACAACATTACAATCGCGAGGCCAAGTTGCTGTCCTGGGACCGCTTCTGTTGCCGTAGCACCCGGCGCAACGACCTGCTCTCCCCATGTCGCCAGCCACACAGCCGGTGAACCTGGTCCGGAAGTCTCGGGTGCAATTCCAGTCTTTGCCGGCAGCCCGGTCGCGAACTCGAAGTCATCCGCGGACTTTGCAAAAATAGTGTGAGTAAAACCACGTTCTCCTGCCCACTGTGTGATTTCCGAGTGAAGGTCGATGATTCTCCCGCCGGCGTTCCAGCCATCGTATTCCAACTCCACGACAGTCCGCACCGGTCCACTCGCGACAATTCTCCATTTCCGCTCTTTAACGTCAGCGACCTTGGTCGTCTTGCTAGCCACGACGGCCGCAACCGACCCGATTCCGATCGCGTCACCGACTTTATAAATGTCACGGCCTTCCGGAGATTCGTCGTGATAGGTGTAATCCGGGGAGGCGTACATCCCAAGCTGTAGCGTGGGCCGGCGCTTGCCGTAGAGATCGATGGCGTTCCGGGGATCAAGGTAGACTCGAAACGCGACGCGCTCCGATTCCCATCCAACACCTTCGATTTTTCGGCTGAATAGCGCAGCCGTTCGTTGCTCATAATCGCCGCGCAAACGCCAGATGCGATCCTGATTACCGTAGGATATGGTCACGATGCGCGTCTGATGTGGCGCAAGGTCGACTTGAAACACCAGTTCGTCCGCCTTGCCGTCTCCATCCAGATCATCGACCTGCGAGGGAAGCTCTTCGGTCTGGAGTACGGACGCGTCTTGTTCCAAGGTACTTGCATCGCTCGCCGTCACGATCATGGCGCCAGGCGTGAAGTCAGGCGCAACTTTCCGGATCTGCGCGATGGAAATGACGATGTCCGCGGCTTTTCGCGGATGGCTGCCAGGGTTGGAAATAGCCACTTTGATATTCTTGATCTGCGGTGCTCCCTGAGCCGAGGCTGCGCAGAGAGCGGGAAACATCCACAGAACCGCCAATAATCGCTTATGCATAAGGTTTTCGATTCTCTCCAATAGTGGTAAGGCTCACGAAATAAATTTCAGCTCAAGAAATGTAGTCTTCCCTGCAGGGCGTGAAGACATCGATTACGAGCGAATCCTCGATTGCGGAGGCGCCGTGTTGAACGCCGCCGCGGACAACGAAAGTGTCCCCATCGCGCAATACGAACGATTTTCCCTGGCAGCTCACTTTCAGATGCCCACGCACAACGTAGACAACCTGATCGTGCGGATGGCTGTGCATCGCTCCCGCCCAACCCTTCACCATTTGGTGCTCGGCGAGAAAGAGCTTGTCGTTGTAGGCGAGCACGCGGCGTGTCAGGCCGGGTTCCGGATGCGATTCTTTGGCCTGGTCACTCGGCGTGACCACAAGGTCGGGATAAGTTTTGCTTTGCGTTTCCATTTTGTCCTTCTTGTTCAACGAGCTTCGGCGATGCGCTCGGATTTGGCGGCGGTGGGATTCCTCGCTTCCTTCACCAGTTCGGCATACCGCATCGCCAAATTGCTAATCAACTCCGGCTTCCGCTCCTGAATCGCATGCTTCAGAATCAACTCACCGCCTACTCCCAACGCGGCCGCACCGGCGTTAATGTAGTCCGCCGCAGTTTCCAGATTCACTCCTCCCGTAGGGACGAGCGAAACTTGCGGCAGCGGCCCTTTGAGCGCCTTGATGTAGCTAGGTCCTCCCAAGTTGGCACACGGGAAAATTTTGACGAAGTCGACGCCTGCGTCCCAGGCAACCATGACTTCGGTAGGAGTGAGGGCGCCAGCCATGATGAGCAAATCCAGGTTGTGAGCAGCGGCAACGGTTTGGGGGGAGAAGCCGGGCGTGACGAGGAATTGGGCGCCAGCGTCAAAACACCGGAGCGCGAGATCCTGGTTCACGACGGTACCTGCTCCGACAAGAAGCTTCGGCATCGTCTTCACCAACTCGGAAATGACGTCTAGAGCTCTCGGAACGGTCATGGTGATCTCGACGATAGGAATTCCTCCTTGCCAGACCGCCTCAGCGGCAAATCTCGCGTCCTGCGGAGAAGCGGCGCGCACGACCGGCACGATTCCGATTTCCTCGATAAGAGCGCGAACTTCGTGTTTCTTCATAAAAATTGTCGCGGCCTTCTCAATAAATTCAGCGGACGATTCTCGCTCCTGCACTCTTCATCACGTGAAGAACTTCGTCGAGCGTCGCCATGGTGGTATCGCCCGGCGTGGTCATAGCCAATGCTCCATGAGCGGCGCCGCATTCGACGGCCCACTGGGCGTCCTTTCCGGCAAGAAAGCCGTAAATGAGACCCGAAGCAAACGAGTCACCGCCGCCGACACGGTCGAAAATCTCGATATTCTCGCGATTCTTGGCCTGATAGAAATTGCCCTCGTGGTAGCAAACCGCGCCCCAATCGTTTCGCGTGGCGGTGGTGGCTTTGCGGAGTGTGGTGGCGACGACTTTGAAGGGAAAGTCGTTCACAACCTTCCCGATCATTCGTTTGAAGGCTTCGGGGTCGAGCGCGGAAAGATGGTCGTTGGTTCCAGGCACTTCGAAGCCGAGCGCCGCGGAGAAATCTTCCTCGTTGCCCAGCATGACGTCCACATAGGGAGCGATGCGGCGGTTGACTTCCTGAGCCCGCTTATGCCCACCGAACGATCGCCATAAGGAATCACGATAGTTCAAGTCATAGGAGACGACCATGCCGTGTTTTCGCGCGCACTCCATTGCTTCGATGGCCACTTCCGGAGCTGTCTCGGAGAGCGCGCAGAAGATCCCTCCGGTATGAAACCAGCGCGTGCCCTTTTTGCCGAAGATTGTCTCCCAATCGATTTGACCTGGCTTAAGAGAAGACACCGCCGTGTGGCCGCGATCGGAGCAGCCCAAAGCCGCTCGCAGGCCAAAGCCGCGCTCCGTAAAATTCAAGCCGTTGCGGACGGTCCTGCCGACGCCGTCATAGTCCACCCATCGGATCAGAGACGAATCGACGCCGCCCTGATAAATCAAGTCCTGGAGGAGTAATCCTACTGGATTTTTGGCAAGGGAGGTAACGATCGCGGTTTCAAGTCCGAAACATTTTTTCAGTCCGCGCGCGACGTTGTACTCGCCACCGCCTTCGCTAACTGTGAAGTGCCTGGTTGTCCAAATGCGATAGTCACCTGGGTCGAAGCGGAGCATCACTTCGCCTAAGCTGACCAAGTCCCAACGACAGGCATCTTTTGGCTTGATGGTTAAGGACGCATTGCTTCTCATCGTGCCAGCCAGCCTCCATCCACCGCGAGAACATGCCCGTGCACATAGTCGCTCGCGGGCGAACACAAGAACAATGCTGCGCCCGCGATATCCTTGGGCTCTCCCCAGCGGCCTGCCGGAATCCGTTCCAGAATTTGCCGGCTGCGGACAGGGTCAGACCGCAAGGCCGTAGTGTTGTCCGTCTCCATATACCCCGGGGCAATGGCGTTCACGTTGATGTTTTTCGACGCCCACTCGTTGGCGAGCGCCTTCGTCAATTGCGCAACTCCGCCCTTCGCGGCGGCATAGGCAGGGACAAAAACCCCTCCTTGGAAAGAGAGTAGCGAAGCAATGTTCACAATCTTGCCACCAAGCCCTCTCTGGAGCATGTGCCGTCCGGCAAGTTGCGAGAGGCGAAAGGCCGAGGTCAAGTGAACGGCAATCAGTTCATCCCAGTATTCCATGGGATATTCCGCGGCAGGAGCTCTGCGGATCGCGCCGGCGTTGTTCACCAGAATATCGAGGGAGCCAAACTCTGCGATGGTTTTTTCGAAGAGCCCGCTACATGCGCTCGGGTCCGCCAGATCTCCGGAGAAATAGAACGTTTTGCGCCCGGCCGAGGAAATCGCGTCGCAGGAAATCCCTGGGTTTGGATCGCGCCCGTGGCAACCCACGTTTGCGCCGGCCTCCGCCAGCGCGACAGCAATGGCGGCACCAAGGCCCCTGCGGGAACCGGTAACGAGGGCATTTTTGCCGGTCAATTGAAAGGCGTCGAGGTACATAACTTCACATTTGTCCCATTGGTGCGGGGATGAGCTTCGGGCTTAGCAGGTGAATGAACGACAACCCGACCAGGTAAGCCGAGGCTGCAATAAAAAAAGGAACCATGTAACTGCCGGTCCACTGCAGCACGTGGCCGACGATTTCGGCGATCAGCATTCCGCCAATCGCTCCGGCCATGCCTGCAATCCCCACAACGGAACCGACTGCTCGCGCTGGGAAGAGGTCCGACGCCAGAGTGAAGAGGTTGGCAGAGAATCCTTGATGGCCTGCGGCAGCAAGCCCGATCAAAAATGTGGCGGACCACAACCCGGACAGCCGGTAAACAACGGCGATCGGCAAGACACACAGAGAGCAGAGGAACATCGCCCATTTTCGCGCTGCATTCACGGAGAATCCTCGACGAATCAAACTCGATGAAAGCCAGCCGCCGGCAACGCTCCCGAGATCGGATATGACATAAATCACCACAATGGGCGGACCGATTTGCGTCAGATGCAAACCGTGCTCCCGCTGTAAGTAGTCCGGGATCCAAAAAAGATAAAACCACCAGATGGGATCGATCATGAACTTTCCCGCCGCAATCGCCCAAGTCTGCTTGTGAGGCAGAAGCTGCGTCCATTTGATCTTCCCGGAAGGCGGTTCAGAGTCGCTTTGTATGTATTCAAGTTCGCTCTTGCTGCAGTAAGGATGCTGCTGCGGTGTGCGGTAGAGCAGCAGCCAAAGAATCAACCAGGCAAAGCCTAAAGCGCCGGTCAAGAGGAAAGCCCAGCGCCAGCCCAAATGGACAGCGATCCAGGGCACAATCAGCGGCGTGATAATTGCGCCGATGTTCGTGCCGGCGTTGAAAATCCCCGTCGCCAATGCACGCTCTTTCTTTGGGAACCATTCCGCAACGCTCTTGATGCTCGCCGGGAAAACTCCCGCTTCGCCGAACCCGAGGGCAGACCGGGCAATCGCAAAACCTGCAAGCGAATTCGCGATCGCATGCCCCATGGAGGCAAGGCTCCAGAAAACCATGGCGACGGCATAACCAATGCGCGTTCCCAAGCGGTCAATCAAGCGGCCCATAAAGATCATGCCCAGCGCATAGGCCGCCTGAAAGGCGAAAACCAGATGCCCATAGCCAATATCATTCCAGCCAAACTCGTGCTGAAGCGGACCTTTCAGCACGCCGAGCACTTGCCGGTCCATGTAGTTCTTGGTTACGCCGAGAAACAAGAGCCCACAGATGACCCAGCGGAAGCGCCCGGCGAGGATGCCTGTTATCCGTGGGCCAGCAAGAGTCCCCACTGATATCCCGTCTGTCCTGCTTGACACGGCCCCGGCAATTGGAATCTCTTCCCGCATCTGCTCCCTTTTGCGTGAGAGGATAATTTACTTGCGTCCTGATCCCCGGCTGAATATTCACGACACCAAACTGCCGGTCCTCCACCTCGCGGTGCGCTGCCATCGCCCAGAGAAACGCGATTCGGTGGCCCGGAACGGAAACGTTCGGGTGATAGCCGCTTGGCATCAACACCGCGTCGCCGTCGCGCACCACGGTAACCAATTCCGGATACTCCGTGTTGTTGTAAACCAGCTGGATGCCGTAAGCCGGTTCTGGCATGTCAAAGTATACGTACATTTCTTCGAGCATTTTGGCGTGTTCATGCGGAGGCCAGCTCGTCCAGTTGCCCGGATCGGAATGCGTAAATCCGGCAACAAGGCGTCCGGCTTCGACATTCTTCGCGATCAGCATGTTCAATTCGCGCGATGAACCGGAGCCACCTGTCACGAACTTGAGCCCGGGATCTTTCTCGACGTCAGCATACCGCACCACTTTCAGTGGGTACTTCGCGTTGACCTCCGCAGAGAATTCAGCGAGGTCCACGGAATTACTCGTTGAGATTTCAACCGATGAATCGCGTGGAATATAAATAGCATCGAATTTCCCGAGTTCAAACTCCTTCCCTGCCGCCTTCACACTCGCCTCCCCCGACAGACAAATCAGCCCGGTTTCACGGTCTCCGTTGGAAAATGATACGGAGGGTTTCGATGAATTCAGAATGATGCGGCCATAGGATAGGTGGCGCATCGTGCTGTTCTGTGGCGTCACAGAGACGTAACGCCCGGTCCGCGCATTCGTCTTTCGAAAGATCATTTTTTCGAACGCAGCCTGTGTTTGCGTGCTCATGAAGTACTCCTTTGCAGCGTTCCTCCCAGCGGCCTGCGAAGATTTACGAAACTCGATCCGTTGACTTCGCTTCTCGCTGACCATACACAATATGAGACTACTCTTTCTTCCATCGGTCAGGACGTCAAGCCTAGCGAGCCTGGTTGCCGCTCAGGGAGCTGAGCCCAATCCGCGGACACCATCAGCTCAGAAAAAGTGAGAGTGTCCCCAAGATAGGTAAGCTTCCGGAGCGGAAATCAGATTTTCGCTCCGTGTCACTTCGCTCAGAAGTTAAACTTCAATCCAAACTGCACGTTGCGCGGGTTGCTGGCGCTTCCAAAGCCTCCGAAGTTGCTGGAGCCAACTGTCAAGCTCGCGTTGCCCAGGCTGCCCAGCGAATAGTTCGCGCGGTTGAAAATATTGAAGAAGTCCGACTCGAACATCAGGCCCATGTTTTCTCTGGGCAATTTGAAATATTTGCGCAACGACAGATCTGTCACGAAAACGTACGGGCCGGTAAAGTCGCCCACGCCGTCTGTTCCTGGGTTTGTTGGAGACGGGGCCTTAAAAGCAGCTGGATTAAAGAATTGCCCCGGAGCAGTTGGAGCAAGCGATACTCCCGGAACTCTGTCCGCGCGCCGCCCGCCCACATTCGTGCTATTCACCAATACTCCATTCACGATGCCGCCGCCAAGCGCGGAAGTTGCCAGGATGGTGATGGGCGGTCCGGATTGCACCCGTGTTATGCCGCTCAGTTGCCAACCGCCAAACGCCGTGCCGATGAACCCGCCCCGATGCCGGAACAGCGGAGAGTCGTAGAAATAAGTTGTGGCGAACACGTGCCTACGGTCAAAATCCGCCACGCCATAGTTGTACCTTCGGTCGCGCCAATTGTCGGGGTTTGCGGTTAGGGAGCTGGAGTCAGCGAGCGTTTTCGACCACGTATAACTGACCGTGGCCTGGAGGTCGCCCTTCCGCTTCGTGGCATAAACCTGGAACGCGTTGTAGTTGGCAGTACTGTCGCTCAGATACATGCGAATCGTGGTGTATCCCTGGTAAGGACGCAGCCGGTTGAATGGTAAAGGCGCAGCAAGCGCCGCGTTGGCCTGAAGCTGCGCGAACGTCGGCAGGTTGATGTCCGGCTGGCGCAGGATGTGCCGCTGCTCGTTGCCTACGTAGGACACCTCCATGAGAACGCCCCACGGCATCTCGCGCTGCACGCCCAGACTGTAATTGGTGGTTCGCGCAAGCGTCAGATTAGGATCAATTGCAGACACCCCCAAGAGGGACGCGGCCCCGGCGGCGCCACCGGAAGGGTTGGATAAATTGCCGTTCTGGAATGTTGAGGATTGGATAAAAGGAGGGATGTTGAGCTGCGAGAAAATGATGTTGCCCTCGGGTTTATCGTAAAAAAGGCCGATGCCGCCGCGGATTGCTGTGCGGTTGTCGCTGAATGGTGAATAGGAAAAACCAAAGCGCGGCCCGAAAAGGTTCTCCGCATTGTAGAAGCCACGAGGCGCTCCCGCCGGAACCGCCAATACGGAAGGACTATTCCCATTGGGCACGCGGACGAGCTGGTCAGCCGGCACGCCGGCGCCTGCGCGTACCAATCCGTTGAGTCGATTGCCGCCTTTCGTCGTATCAATCGCGTTTCCGTTTGCGGTAAGCGTGACGGCCTGTGCCGGATCGAACTTGCTGGGGTCAAAGCTGACGATATTGTTCGCCTGCGTATAGGTCGGCCCATCGCTCTGCCACCTGAGGCCAAACTCGAGGCTAAGCCGCCGCGTAGCTTTCCAGGAATCGTAAACATACGCTTCGACGTCCGTGAATCGGAAGTGCCCGATGGGGTCGTCCGATGCCTCGGTGTACGATTGAAAATTTCCAAGCAGGGCGTCCGCGAAGGCCGTGCGCGTCGTGTTTGTCGCGCTGGGGTTGAAGGCGACTTGACCGTTGTATCTGGACCGGCCGTTTTGATCCTTGCGGTTGCGGGCCACCAAGACTCCTGCCTTGAACGTGTGAGATCCTTTCTGCCAAGTGATGTCGTCCGCTGGAGCGATATCTACTGTAGGCGATAGCAGCGAGAAGTCGGGTCCTTGCGTACCCGAGATGGCGGGCATGGGGCTCGGTCCGGCCGCGACGCTGATGTCCGGAATCCCGTCGGGAAATCGTCCTCCTGGGAACAGTTGCGGGAAAGCAAAACCGTAGGTGGCCCGTTGCCAGTTGACACCAGCAGGAGGAATTCGCTGCCCGTTCCAGGAGGCGTTAATCTTGGCTTGGTTTACGATTTGTGGCGTAATGAGCCACGTTTCGCCGATTTGAATGCCATACCCTGGGCGAAGTCGATGAGTTGGCGTTGTCGGTAAAACCCCC
>Ga0209648_10006503_pt1 | contig 10064 bp, 9 predicted proteins | sample GraSoi2013_115cm_FD_185830 | JGI IMG/M metagenome (GOLD analysis project Ga0209648, IMG submission 185830) | Grasslands soil microbial communities from the Angelo Coastal Reserve, California, USA - Sample 9_17_2013_115cm (SPAdes) (version 2) | ecosystem: Environmental > Terrestrial > Soil >...
TATGACGTGCTGAGCGATCCCGAAAAACGCCTGAACTACGACGCGATTATTGGCGGCGTGATCGACCTGCGCAAAGGCAGCATGATGCGGCCCCGCCCCGTACAACGCAAATTTAACCTATCAGATGACATCGAGTTCTCCGGGCTCAGCATTTTTAGCACGAAAGGCCCATTTCATACAGGGCCAGTACAGCATACAGGGCTGGGTATCGTTTCCGCGCTAAACAGTGTCCACACTGAGAAAGGAACCTGGGTAGCCGCCGGTACGCTTGATGGGAAAGGCTTACTCTGGCACCCGGAAAGCAAACAGGCCCCTATCAATTTTGCCGCCGACCCCTCCCTGACCGTCGAATCATTGCGAGAACTGCGCTTCTCCCCAACTGGCGGCCTGGTGGCGGGCTGGGGTAGATTGGGACTGCACGTCTGGGATGCACAGGACGGCTCGTTGCTCTGGAGCTTTGCGCTCGATCAACGCGCGGTCTCCGCGCATTATTCACTCGACGTAGTACTCAAGGAGTTGCCAGGCGAGACGCGCGAGGTATGGATGGCGTTACCTTTATTGAGAGAAGACCCTCGTGCCCCGCGTGCGCTTGGCGTGCGTGGTACAGATGTCTTGAAACATGTCATAGGAACACCGGCCGAGTCTCTGAGCGAGCCGCTCGTGTGTGCAGAAGATGAGATCGAGAAGCGGCAATTCTGGGCGATACGCCTGCGCGCCCTTGCACAGGATGCCCGCACACTGCTCACACTCTCCTGCGCACATGTACCAGCCGAACAAAACGAGATGGTAATTATGCGTCGATGGGACCTGTATGCACCTGCACGCAAAAGATTTGGTGGAAAAACTCAACCTCAAATCAAAGTTTCCCTGGTTGCCGGGTTGTGCGCAGATTGCACGCCCCCTTACGCCGTTACCCCGGACACGCGCACACTGGCATTTGTTTATGCGGGGAAAATGATTCGCCTTCACGACACCCTGGCAGGAACATTTAGCGAACTCAATAGCGGGTCGATGGGAGCCAGTGCGAGATTAGCAATCTCGCCTGATGGGTACTGGGTAGCCGTAGCTCGCGAAGACAGCGAGGTTAACGAAGGGGTGATTGACCTCTGGTCGGCAAGCCAGGGGCAGGTCATACAAAAATTGTACCACCCGTGGCAGATCAGCGCTCTCCACTTCGCGGAAAAACAACTCATTGTAGCGCTGACTGACGGTACCATTCAGATATGGGAGTACTGAAGCTGTTGCTTTTTTAATTTCCGTTCGTTCGTGTAAATAATAGGATCGATTCTTTAGATTTCGAGCATATTGTTATTTTCATTTTTATTACAACTTCCCAGTGAAGCGAGGTATTGCCCATGCGTATTTCAGTGGTTGTCCCCGTATATAATGAAGAAGAGACGGTGGCCCAGGTTCTTGAGTCGCTTTCCAAAGTGCCACTTGATCTTGAGGTCATCGTCGTTGACGACGCATCGACAGATCGTACCTGGGAGATTTTACAGGAATTGCGGCAAAGAGAACCGTTTAACACGTATCATTACATACGCCATGATTTTAATCAGGGCAAAGGTGCAGGTCTGCGCACCGGATTTGGCATGGTCAGCGGCGATATAGTCACGGTGCAAGACGCCGATATGGAGTATAACCCGCAGGACCTTCCGGCACTGGTACGTAAGTGGGAAAAGGCAGGAGATACTAAAGTCGCAGTTTATGGACGCCGGGACCTTTCTCCTCAAAAATTAACAACCCGCTGGGGCAACCAATTCTTGACGACAGTGACGAATATTTTGTATAGTTGCCACATTCACGACATGGAGACATGTTACAAAATGATGCCCATGGCGCTTGCACGAGCGTTGCCAATGGAGGGTCGCCGTTTCGAAATCGAGCCAGAGATTACGGCATGTATCATTCAAGCGGGATATACGATTCTTGAAGTTCCTATCAGCTACTCGCCGCGCAAAGCAAAAAAGCTGTCGCCATGGAAAGATGGCTGGCCTGCCCTGGCAATGTTGCTGCGACGCCGTTTTGTTAAACGCTTTCAGTTCGTGGAATCTGCTCCAACAAGCGTGGAAGAGAAACAAACTACGATTGTGCCACAATAGACCCAATAGTGAACAACTTGGCAAGGGGCAAGCCCCCGCCAGATCATAGACACTAGCCTTCCAAAAGATGGTACAATCACAGTACTACATCTCAGGAGGTCAAAATGACAGAACGTCCGAAGATTCTTGTCACGCAGAAAGTACCTGCTCCAGCTTATCCATTGCTTGAAGCCATCGGCGATGTCGAAGCTAATATGGAAGAAGAAGTTATCTGGCCTTACGAAGAACTCCTGCACCGCGGTCCCGGTCATGACTATATTTACTGCCTTCTCACCGATAACGTCGATGCGAACTTTTTAGAAGCTTGCGTTGCTGCTACCCCTCGTTTAAAAATGATTGCGAACATGGCTGTCGGCTTCAACAATATCGATGTTGAGACGGCTACACGCCTGGGTGTAGCCGTAAGCAACACGCCGGGAGTCCTCTCCGATACGACTGCTGATCTCGCCTTTGCCCTACTCATGGCTACCGCCCGCCGTATCCCCGAAGCTGAGCGCTTCTTGCGCGCAGGCAAATTTAAGGGCTGGGGTCCTTTGCTCTTCTGCGGCGCCGAAGTACACCACTCCACACTTGGACTGATCGGCGCGGGCCGCATAGGCAAGATCGTGACAAAGCGCGCCAGCGGCTTTGAGATGAAGGTGATTTATTATGATGTGCATCGTTTGTCGCCTGAAGACGAAGCTGCTCTAAACATGACATATCTTCCAATGGACGATGTGCTTAAACAGGCCGATTTTATCAGTGTCCATACTCCCTACATGCCCTCGACACATCACCTGATCAGTGAACGCGAACTGGACCTGATGAAGCCCACAGCCATTATCATCAATACAGCACGAGGGCCGATTATAGACGAGAAAGCACTTGTGAAAGCGCTGCAGGCCGGGAAGATTGCAGGTGCAGGCCTGGATGTTTTCGAGCATGAGCCCGCTATTGAACCGGAATTGTTGACAATGGAAAATGTGGTGCTCCTTCCTCATATCGCCAGCGCATCTCTCAAGACACGCACACTAATGGCAACGATGGCAAGTGACAATATCGTTGCCCACTTTCATGGGCAGCGCCCACCAAATGTGGTCAACCCCGAGGTTTTAGAATGAATAAAGGAGATATCGAGGTGGAACTGGAACGGCTTAGGGCCAACTCCACCTTGATATCTCCTTTTTATAGTTTGTAACTACTCAGGTCGCCTGAAATGAAGGAAGGATGGGATGACCGCGCAAAATTCCCCTCTTTAAAGGTTGACAATTCTCTCTTCCTTCTTTATAGTTCAATCAGGTATCTTCATTATCCTGGCAGTCTTTGTAACTCTTGACCTGAACAGGTACACTTTTAGAAAAAGAGACTTGATTAAAGACTCTCTTTCAGGGTAGCGAGCATTGTGATGTTCGCTGTTATAGCCGATCCAGAGCGATACTTCGAGTGCCGCGCATTAGATGAAGAAAATATACCTGCTACTATCGAAGAGCCTATTACTCTTGAAGTTGTCAAGGTTGTAACAGATACACGTACTAGAGTTGTAAGATTTGATTGTCGCTTAGTTAAGCAGCCGGAATAGGTAGATAGATAGACAAGATGGGAGAACATATGAACTGCCCTCGATGCAATACCGAACTACCGGATTCAGCCACATTCTGTGTTCGATGTGGCACACCGGTCCAATCAGCCCGGTTTTCTTATTTACCAGCAGGAGCACCATCGTGGCCGACAAGCACGCCACAGAATCTCTCCTTCGTGCAGGAACCTAATGTTGTCGAATCTTTGCCCACTGACGGAAGTCCTTCCGTTCCTCAAAAAAGAGCGGGCGCGGCAAAGAAATCATCGCTCAGCATACCGGTCATCATCGGTCTGTTTTTACTTAGTATCCTTATTGGGGCAGGAGTGACATTTGGTATTCTCTCCGCCAACGGGCAGTTAGCCTTTGGCTCTCAACCAACCACACCGCCTGTGCATTTGCCGACACCCGGTGCTTCAGCTACACCTGGAGCTTCCTCCTCGGCCCAGGGAGACCAGCTGCCCACCCCGACTTCATTCCAGACCATCTCCAGTTCCGACCTGGGTATCTCGCTGAAATACCCATCGGACTGGCAAAAAGTTGGTCCCTCACCAACCCAAAATAACGATATTGAGGTCAGGTTGTCACCTTCGCAACAGCTTGGGATGGTAATTTTCATCACACGCTACTCGCAAAGCGACTCGTCCAATTTTACAAGTACTAGAGCAGCAAATGACTCCAACCTGGCAGCATTCAGTCAAGTACAGGGGGTGACTAATCTGCAGCCCACAACTAGCTCACAACCCACTATTGGAGGCGTGCGCTGGGACGAACAGAACGCGACTTTCACCGGGCCGAACAATATCCAGTACGATTTTGTCACCATTGCGGTACAGCATAACAAAACGTACTTTGTGATGACCTTCTATAGCCCCGACACGTACTATAAAGAAGCGGTCCGGAAGTACTTCCAGCCGATGTTCAATTCGTTCAAGTTCCTATCCTAGACAAAAAGCACCGCCTTTCTCTTACGCTAGGCGGTGCTTTTGCCCAGCCTGGGCAGTTTCTGTTTCAACGCAGCCTAGTACTCAGGCATGGCCGGAGCAGCGGGCCTCTCTTTCTCAGGCATGTCGGTGACCAGTGCCTCGGTGGTCAGGATCATAGCCGCAATACTGGTGGCATTCTGCAGGGCAGAGCGCGTCACCTTGGCCGGGTCAATGATACCGGCCTCAACCATGTCCTCGTAGCGGTCGGTCAGGACGTTGTAGCCGTACCTCTCGCTATTATGCTCCTGCTGCGCGCGACGCACCCCTTCGACAACCACCGAGCCATCCTTGCCGGCATTAATGGCAAGCTGGCGCATCGGCTCTTCAAGCGCACGACGCAGGATGCTAGCGCCCGTGGCAGCATCGCTGCCTGTGAGCTTCAACGAATCCAGGGCCTTAACCGCATTCAGCAGAGCCACGCCACCGCCAGGAACGATGCCCTCTTCTACGCCAGCACGGGTAGCTGAAAGCGCATCTTCAACACGCGTCTTGCGGTACTTTAACTCTACTTCAGAACTAGCACCCACCTTGATCAACGCCACGCCGCCGGACAGCTTCGCCAGTCGCTCCTGCAGCTTCTCGCGATCATAATCGCTGGTCGTCTCCTCAATCTGCGCCTTGATCTGGCGGATGCGCGCCTGGATCTCGGATGGATTGCCCTTACCCTCGATGATGGTCGTGTCATCCTTGTGCGACACAACGCGGCGCGCTTGCCCAAGGTCGGCCAGTGTCGCGGTATCGAGGCGGCGGCCCATCTCTTCGCTGATGACCTGCCCACCGGTTAGCACCGCTATGTCACGCAGCATCTCTTTGCGGCGATCCCCAAAGCCCGGCGCCTTCACTGCCAATACGTTGAGAACACCACGCAGCTTGTTGACCACCAGCGTCGCCAGCGCCTCACCATCCACATCCTCGGCAATAATCACGATCTCGCGGCGTCCCTGCTGGGTCAGCTTCTCAAGGAGGGGTAGGATGTCCTGGACCGCGCTGATCTTCCTATCGGTGATCAGAATGTAGGGATCATCGATCGAGGCTTCCATCTTCTCCGGGTTGGTCACGAAGTAGGCGGAGATGTAGCCCTTGTCGATCTGCATGCCCTCTACATACTCGGTCTCGAAGTTGATACCCCGCGACTCTTCCACGGTGATCACACCATCTTTACCTATCTTGTCCATCACCTCGGCGATCAGTTCACCAATGATCTCATCGGCTGCGGAGATCGCCGCAATCTGCGCGATCTCTTTCTTGTCTTCGACGGGAATGGCGATGGAGCGAATATACTCAACGATAGCCTCGGCGCCTTTATCAATGCCCTGCTTGAGTTGCATGGGGTTGGCCCCGGCAGCCAGGTTCTTCAAGCCTTCGTTGACAATGGCCTGAGCGAGCACCGTGGCAGTGGTGGTGCCATCGCCCGCCACGTCATTGGTGCGCGTGGCCGCTTCTTTGAGCAGTTGCGCACCCATGTTCTCAAAAGGGTTTTCCAGCGAAATCTCTTTGGCCACGGTGACACCGTCATGGGTGACGGTCGGAGATCCGAATTTCTTGTCAAGTGCGACATTGCGCCCCTTAGGGCCAAGCGTCGACTTGACGGCCTCAGCTAAGATATCAATACCTTTTTTGAGGGAACGACGAGCTTCCTCGTCGAATACCAGTTGTTTTGCCATAATAGGTATTCCTTCCTTTCGGATTGATCAATCTACGCTAGCCGATGACGGCCAGGATGTCATTTTCCCTGAGCACCAGGTACTCATCGTCTTCCAGAACGAACTCGGTGCCGCCATACTTGGCGTACAGGACGCGATCGCCCTCGCGGACATCCATGGGGGCGCGCTCGCCAGTATCAAGCACGCGGCCAGTACCTACAGCGATCACGATGCCCTGCTGAGGCTTCTCTTTAGCAGTGTCAGGGATAACGATGCCACTCCTGGTGACTTCTTCTTTAGCAACAGGTTTAACGACCACGCGGTCGCCCACAGGACGGATGTTTGCCACGATGTATTCTCCTTCTTTCAATCTCTTTTGAGATAATGGATTACACCTGAGATGTTGACCGAGCGATACAGCGAGTAGTCACAGTTGCACGGACCGCCAGCGGCACAACCGGTGCAGCAGTAGGCCTTCTTCTGAACTATGGTAGGAGTCCAGAGGATTTCAATGTCGCAGTTCGCACAATGCAAAGGTGGATGCGCAGCATCGTGCTTTTCCTCGAGCGGCTCCTTTGCCTGTCTCCCATTCGGCTGGCTGCTTTCTGCGTACATAGTTCTCTTCCCTGTTTGCGCTCGGTTTAACTTCGGTATACAGAGTATCTCACAGCATCTGTTAGAAGCGTATAGGAAAAGTGTTAGAAAAGTGTTAGAATCTGTAGAATTTAATGAAGATGGTATAATGTTTCGTGTTATGCTCAGAGTGAGCGTAGAAGAACCTGGGGGGGTACACGTGCATGGCCCATATTTCCACTGTTCATGACAAGGCATATACCATCCATACGGGTGAGGAGGGGTATCAGAAGGAAATCAGCATCGACGGAGTACAATATAGGTTTGATTGGCAGCAAATCGCCGCGCTTGCCGTAACCAACGGGTATGCTACACTATAGTGGCACATGCAATGCGCGGCCCTGCTTCTCACCACACGTACAGAACAGCTCGTGCTTTCAGCAGAGACGACGCTTGCACTGCTTGAAATGCTCTATCAGCACAGAGACGAGATGATAGAGGCTGCACATGCGCTGTAAGACGCAGGGAGTAGACAGGACATGAAAGAACACATACTATCAGGGACCGCAAAGGGACACACGGTAACATTGAATGTCAATGAGCAAAGAGGTATCACGCTTGCAGAAATAACCTCACTTGAATTGAGCGACCATGATGTACTTACGGTGATTGCGTTTTTACGTGGGGTGAGTGCAAGGCATGAGCATCCTGCACGCCACGAAAAAGAGGATGACCGCTTACAGCTGTACTACACGGTTGAAGACGGTCTCAACCAGGTGACAATTAGTCGCGGTGGACCACTCAAGATTGAGTTAGCGCTCGCTACGGCATTGCGCTTGCTGCACACACTTGAGGAAGAGTACAAGGATGAAATCAGGTAGCAGGGCCAGAGCGTCTACCGCGTAGCAACGTCGCCACAATGACCGTAGGAACGTCTGAACGGCGCGAGAGCATATACTTAGGTATTCGTCCCGGACGTAAGCCGCTCATCGGACCCTACAAAGACTATCTCGTCCAACGATGGAATGAGGGATGTCGAAATGGGCAGCTAAGATGTATTGTGAAATCAAAGACCAGGGTTATCCAGGCTCAGATCAAGCCATCGTGCGGTTCATTGCTCAGTTTCGGAAAGGCAAAGACCGGGCGAGAACGTTCAAGCAGGTAGACCTCTCGAAAGAGACGGCCTTCCAAGTTCCACCCAAACGTTTTCCAACGGCTCTGCAAATTTCCCATTGGATGACCTCTACGAAAGAGCAGCGCCTCGACTGGCAAAATGACTATCTCACGCGGCTTTGCCAAGTGGACCTGCTCATTGCCCAAACCTTTAAGCTGATCCAAGGTTTCACAACGATGCTTCGTGAGCAGCGAGGGGAACAGCTTGACGAGTGGCTCAAGCAAGTCGACGGGCAAGGCGTTCCTGAACTGATGAGCTTTTCCCAAGGATGGGATAGGGCACCGATGTGTGTAGTTTGTCAAGAGGGCAAAATCTGACATCCGCTCATAAGCATGGACCTGTGCTGGCTACTTGGCACATCTGTTCCTAAGGCAGGATGAGGAGCAGCCTTCCTTATGGTATTGGTATGCCTATCGCAGGCAGGGCAATCGCATCTAAATGAGAAGAAGAAGCAGGATTTGCCTCATCGAATCGGAAAATTTACCTATTACCCAAGAATTGGTGCCCATGATATCTCGTGAGCACCCGTGTTTGCATCCGCCGTGCTCATTTGGTATACTCACGCATATTGGGTAATAACCATACAGCGAGTATACCTGTCAGGATCATATGCCGAAATCAGCGACGTCCCTCTTGATCTGGTCGGAAGACAGAGGCACATACGAAGTGCGGCATCAGGATGGCCGAAGCCCTCATCCTCTGCACGCAGAGGATCAACGCGACTTTATCCGGTTTATCGATAGCGCCTCCTTCGCCTTTCAGGGCAAACACGGTCGGCTGACGCTGCGCAAAGAGTCCAGACCGCATGGCGCGGGCTATTGGTACGCCTACCGCAGCCAGGGCCGCAGAACCCTCAAGAAATATGCCGGACGTACTGCTGACCTGACCATTGCGCGCTTAGAGGACATCGCCGAAGCCCTTACCGCTGAGGCCTGCTCTTCCACTGACGAATGCCCTCAGGTAAAAGAAGGAGGAATTCCTTCGCTGGAAAGGCTGTCGCCTGCCGAAGCAGTAAGCGCAATGCGCAAAGCACATGTTCCCAGTCCTGTACCCACCTCTCCAGCTGGGCAATTCGCGCCATTGTTTGCCCCCAAACTCCATTTGCCACGCCTGCATGCGGCCCTGGTCGCTCGCGAGCGCCTGCTGTCCCGACTTGATGCCGGCCTTGAAGGCAAGCTCACGCTGCTGTCTGCTCCGGCTGGTTGTGGGAAAACCACGCTCGTGAGCCAATGGGTAGCTGACCGTCGTTCCCATCAGAGCGGTCAGCGCCACTTTCCAATCGTTGCCTGGGTCTCACTTGATCCTGAAGACAATGATCCGATCCGTTTCTGGTCCTACGTCATGACGGCATGCCAGGCATTCCAGCAAGGTATCGGCCAATCGGCGCTCGCATTGCTCCACACCGTCCCACGGTCTGCTTTCGAGCCGTCTCCCCCGGAAGCGGCGCTCAGGACGTTCCTGAATGAGGCCGCGGCCCTGGCGCGTCAAGGGATGCTGGTCCTGGAAGACTACCAGGTGATCACCTCCCCTCAGATTCATGAACTGGTGACCTTTTTGCTCGATCATCTGCCCGCGACACTCCACCTGGTGATGATCTCGCGGCTCGATCCCCCGCTTCCACTGGCGCGGCTGCGTGCCAGCGGCGACCTGAACGAATTGCATGCCGCGGACCTGCGTTTCTCACAGGAAGAGACCCAGGCCTTTCTCCGGCAAGTCGAGCCGTTTCCGCTTTCTCCAGGAGTCATGATGCACCTCGACACGCTGATAGAGGGGTGGGTGACCGGGCTGCGCCTGGTGGCCCTTACGCTCCAGGGGCAGAGGACCCAGCAGGAGATCGAGCAGTATCTCTCGACCTTTTCCGGCAGCCACCGGCATGTGGTGGAGTTCTTCATCACCGAAGTGCTCGATGCCCAGCCGGAGGCGCTCCAGACCTTTCTGCTGCACACGAGCATGCTCAGTCGCTTGACCGCTTCCCTCTGTGATGCCGTGACCGGGAGCACCGAGAGTGAACAACTCCTCGAGACAGTGGCG
>Ga0209648_10006506_pt1 | contig 10062 bp, 10 predicted proteins | sample GraSoi2013_115cm_FD_185830 | JGI IMG/M metagenome (GOLD analysis project Ga0209648, IMG submission 185830) | Grasslands soil microbial communities from the Angelo Coastal Reserve, California, USA - Sample 9_17_2013_115cm (SPAdes) (version 2) | ecosystem: Environmental > Terrestrial > Soil >...
ACGCCTCAACGCGCCGCACGGCGATCACCACGGTTTATGGATCGATCCCAACAATCCCAATCGCATGATCAACGGCAACGATGGCGGCGCAACCATCACCGTGGATGGCGGAAAAAATTGGACCACGCAGGGAAATCAGCCCACGGCGCAGTTCTATCACGTCGCCGCCGATAATGATTTTCTTTATCGCGTTTATGGCTCCCAGCAGGACAACTCTTCCATCGGCATTCGAACCCGCAGCGACCACGGCTTTATCGATCGCCCCGACTGGGATGCCGTAGGCGGCGGGGAAAGCGGCGCCATCGCTGTGGATCCCCGCGATTCCAATATCGTTTACGCGGACGACGAAGGCCCAATTTTCACGCGCTTCGATCGCCGCACCAATCAAGCCCAAAGCATTCAGCAATGGCCGTTAATTCCGGATGGCCATCCCGCCGCGGAACAGAAATACCGCTACACCTGGACCATGCCGCTGCTCATTTCGAATCACAATCCAGAGGTCATCTATCACGCGGCGCAGGTAGTTTTTCGTTCGGCTGACGAGGGCCGCACCTGGACGGAGATCAGTCCGGACCTTACTCGCAACGATAAGTCCAAGCAGCAGGATTCCGGCGGGCCGCTCACCAAGGATCAGTACACCGTCGAATATTACGACGTCATTTTCAGCCTGGCGGAATCGCCCAAGAAGGAGGGAGTGCTGTGGGCTGGAACGGACGACGGCCTGGTGCACTTAACGCAAGATGGAGGAAAGACCTGGTCCAATGTCACGCCCAAGGAGATGCCCGAATGGGGGATGGTAAGCCTCATCGAAGCGTCGCCGTTTGATGTTGGTACTGCGTACGTCGCCGTGGACGCTCACAAGCTCGACAATTTTCATCCGTATATTTTCAAGACCAGCGATTTCGGAAAGACCTGGACAAAAATCATCGGCGGCTTGCCGGATAACTCTTACGTGCATGCCGTTCGAGAGGATCCCGGCCGCAAGGGGTTGCTCTACGCGGGCACGGAGACGGTTTGCACTGGCAGCCGCTGCAGCTCAACCTTCCCACCACACCCATCCACGATTTGATTATTCATGCCGATGATTTGGTTGTCGCCACCCACGGCCGTTCGTTCTGGGTTTTGGATGATCTCAGTCCGCTCCGCCAGGTAACTGCCTCCATCGCTGCCGAGGACGCGCATCTCTTCACGCCTCGCACCGCGACCCGTACGCGCACGGGACACCTTCGGCGCCGCCGTTATGCTATCGGCGAAAACCCGCCCGATGGCGCGATTCTCTACTACTACTTAAAAGAGAAGCCCAAGGATCCGGCGACACTCGATCTGCTCGACGCGCAGGGCAAAGTGATCCGCCATTTCACGAGCGAGAAGAAAAAAACCGATGAAGCTCCGCCCGAATGGGAGCGGGATGAAGAGATGGAGCATATCCCCGCCGAACCCAGCCTGAATCTGTTCGCCTGGGATTTGCGTTATGAGACTCCCACGAAGATTCCTGCGGCCATTTACAGCAATGGAACGCCGATAGGGCCGCTCGTTCTCCCAGGCAAATACCAGGTGCGGCTGACAGTCGATGGGAAAAGTTCTACAGCACCGCTCGAAGTGAAACTCGATCCGCGCGTCAAGGCATCCGAAGAAGACCTGCGCAAACAATTTGAACTCATGCTGAAACTGCGCGACCGCCAGGACGAAATGAATAAAACCATCCTGGCCATTCGCGATCTGCGAACGCAGCTCCAGGGACTTGAACGGCGGGTTGCAGGCCGGGACAATGCTAAGGCCGTAGCCTCAGCTTCCAGTGACTTGCGCAAGAAAATCAGCACGATTGAAGAAGAGCTGATCCAGGTGAATGCCAAGGCTTCCGAGGACGAAGCCAACTATCCCACCAAACTCAACAGCAAGCTCGGCTATCTAGGTCAGGCTGTGGACAGCGCCGATGCCGCGCCAACCGCCGCGGAGTACGCGGTGTTCGCTGAGCTCGACCGGCAACTGGAAGCGCAGCTCGTGAAGTGGCGCGAAGTGCTATCGAAGGATTTGCCCGCTCTCAACGACGCGATGCAGAAAAACAGCGTCCCGCTGATCGCGCCGACGGCACCGAAGGCAAACTAGCGCTGCAGGTCCTTCTTTGTAGGGGCACAATATGCTACGCCCTTTCTTGGCACTATTCGACCTGCTTGGAGTGCGGCGGCTTGCCGGCGCTTTTCTTCCCCCCACGGTGAATAAGGTGGGTGAGGGTCGGTGTTCTCGTAGCTCGCGGAAATCGCGGCATTACCTTGCGCCTGGCGGAAAGAAAAGCGGGAGCCCTTCGGCTCCGCTCAGGGTAAACAAGCTCCCGCACTCCAAAATTGCTAGCGCTTAAAGGCTGCCGCGATCGACTTCGCCCAGTGCGAAAGATGATTGAGCGATTCGGTGTGCGTGGGATCGAGGTGCAGCGGCGTGATGGAAACGGCGCCGGAAAAAATCGCCGCGTAATCCGTGTCCGGCTCGACGTCCTTGTCGATTCTTTGTTCAAAGAGCCAGAAATAACTGCGGCCGCGCGGATCTTTTCCTTCGCTGAGCTGGTTGCGCGTGATTTTCTGCGATTGCCGCGTGAATTTTACTTTGCCGTTCCACGGCTCCGGCACATTCACGTTGAGCAAAACCTGGTCCGGCAATCCTTCTTTGAGAATAAGTTCGGCGGCGGCCCGCGCCACCCGTGCCGAGTTTTCAAATTTCACTTCCGTCTTTTTCGAACACAGCGACATCGCCACGGAAGGAATATGGTGCAGCGCGCCCTCGCGCGCCGCTCCCACAGTCCCCGAGTAATAGACGTTTTCTCCGAGATTCGCGCCATGGTTAATTCCGGAAATCACCATGTCCGGTTTTTCCGGCAAAAGTTTGTGCAGCGCCACGATCACGCAATCCGCCGGCGTCCCGTCGATGGCCCACTCCCGCTCCGCGATTCGGTTGCAAACAATCGGCTGCCGCAGCGTCAGCGATTGCGCCGTCCCGCTCTGCTCGCGGCTCGGGGCAACGATGCTCACAGTGGCGAAATCCTCCAGCGCCGCCGCCAGCGCGCGCAGCCCTTCCGCCTGATACCCATCATCGTTTGTAAGCAATATATGTTTCATCTCAGAGAGTGCTCTGCCGGCCATCCAAGTTGACGACCTTCCCTGACAAATACGATTTCACTGCTGGGTCATTAAATGCGATGCAGTCTGCGACCGCGAAAAAATCCTCTCTATGGTTGCTTGCAAGCGCCTCGTTACGACTTACTGCACGTCCTAACAGTTTCTCTCCAAAATACAGCGACTCTTCAGGTTCCCTTACCATCATTTCGTAACTATCCACCGTTGGTCTGGCCTCAATCAAGATCCACCAGCGGTGTTCATTGTTGTTTGCTCCCCAACCTCCGAAGCTAATTGTGAGCCGAGTGGAAGCCTCTTCATGTCCGGTCATTAAGTTCGCATAGTAGATCGCGTAGACTGCGGAATCCTTTGAAACGGAGCCCCAGACTGTCACTGACCTTTCGCCGCAATGAGGGCACGCAAAGTATTTCACCCTCTCATTTAGTTCTATGCCGTAGGCGCTCATGAAAAACAGGACGCACGAGGTAGGCGTAATGAATGGTCGGGACGACTGGATTTGAACCAGCGACCTCACGCACCCCAAGCGTGCGCGCTACCAGGCTGCGCTACGTCCCGACCGCTGCACAAACCGCGATGTGCGAGATGCCAATTCCTCAGGGGCTGAAGCCCACGGAGATCTGGCTGCGCAATGTCGCGGCTAAAGCCGCGACCCACAAACGAGCTCAATGCGCGAGTCGCGGTAGCTTCTGCAGTAACAAGGCTATCATCGCCGTTCGAGCAGCGTCAAGAAAGCGCGCAGGGTATCGCGCAGATCGAGCAGCATTTTGCGGCTCAGAAGCTGCGTCGCACCTTCCGCGGCGTGGCTTGCTCCTGTGCTCTCTGACTCGAAATTTCCTTCATGCTCGCGCAAAAACCGGCGCGCGCCCGCGATGGTGAATCCTTCGTCGTAGAGCAGCCGCTTGATACGGAAGACCATGTCCACGTCTTCCTGGCGATAGAGGCGATGGCCGCTGGGGCTTTTGACCGGCTCGAGCATGGGGAATTCGGTTTCCCAGTAGCGCAGAACGAAAGGCTTCAAATCCGCGAGGCGGCTGAGTTCGCCGATGCGGTAGAGTTTTTTCTCCGTGGCGACTTGCGCTGCTGTGCCGTTAGTTGGCATCGGAATGTCCTGCCGGGGGACGCCGCTATCGTAGCAGTTTGCGTGGGATTGAAGTAGAGGGATGCATTCATTCGTCACGGTCGGCGCCTCCACCGGAGGAGCGCTTCTCGCGTTTGCGGAGACGCTGGATGAAACGGACGGGCGTTCCTACAAAATCGAACTTGGCACGAAGCTGGTTTTCGAGGAAGCGTTCGTAGCTAAAGTGCAGTGGGGCTTTCTGGTTAGTGAAGAGAAGAAAGGTAGGCGGGGCGATTTTTGCCTGCGTGACGTAATAAATCCGCACGGGGCGCGCTTTCGGCGTGGTGCCGCGCTGAAGATCAACTTCTTCCTTGAGCCAATTGTTCAGGACTGGCGTGGCGATGCGGCGGCGGCGCGCATCCCAGCACTGATTGATGAGAGGGAAAAGTTTGTCGGCGCGTTCGCCGGTTTTCGCGGAGAGAAAAACGATCGGCGCGTAGCTGAGAAATTTCAATTTGGCGCGAATCATTTTTTCGTAGTCAAACATCAGCCGGCCGGCGTCGAAGTTTTCCGGTTTGTGCCGTTCGCCGGGAGCACGCCTAGACTTACCTTTCGCGGTGGCCGCATCGCGCGACGCCGCTTCGCGCGCCGCAACGACGGCGAGATCCCACTTGTTGATGACGATGACGACGGAGCGGCTGGACTCTTCAGCATAGCTGGCGATTTGCGCGTCGCCCTGGGTCACGCCCTGTTCGCCATCGACGACGAGAAGCGCCACATCACAACGCTCCAGGCCGCGGCGCGCCATGACCACGCTGAGTTTTTCCGCGACCAGCGTGGTTTTTCCCTTGCGGCGAATCCCGGCGGTGTCCACGAAGCGATACGCATGGCCCTCGCGCGTGATTTCCGTGTCCACGTTGTCCATGGTGGTGCCCGGAATGGGCGAGACGATGGAGCGTTCCTCGCCAACCATGCGGTTCAGCAGCGTGGATTTGCCTACGTTGGGCCTCCCGATAATGGCGACCTCGATGACGTCGGGCTGTTTTTCTTCCTCAATGGAGGCGACGACGCTGACCTGCGCGAGCGCGGCGTCAAGGAGGTCGTCGACACCGGTGCCGTGTTCGGCGGCGATCGGGAAAATGGGGACGCCAATGCGATGGAAAACATTGGCGTTGGATTCTTGCGACACGGCGTCGACTTTGTTGACGGCAATCACAAACGGTTTGCCGGTAGTGCGCAGGAGCCGCGCCAGTTCTTCGTCGAGGGGCGTGAGTCCAGCCTGGCTGTCCACGACCAGAACAAGCAGCGCGGCCTTTTTGATCGCCACATGCGCCTGGCGCAGGATTTCCTGCGGGATCAAGGCCTTGTCGTCGGGAACAATGCCGCCGGTATCGACGACTTCGAGCGCGCGGCCGCGCCATTCGGCTTTGCCGTAGATGCGGTCACGGGTGATGCCGGGCTCATTGGTGACGATGGCGCGGCGCGTGCCGGTCAGGCGATTGAATAGAGTGGACTTGCCCACATTGGGGCGTCCAACGATGACGAGAGATGGGAGCGGATCGGGCATAGATTCCTGAGCCGGACACACAATGGCCACTCCGGCGTGTGGTGCAATCTTCCAATGTAGCGCATTCCCGGTTGCGCGAGTAGGGGGTACACCCCCGGGCATTTTGTATCGATATCAAAGGAAAGGACTTAGGGAATTTGCATTTCATAAACGCTTGATTCTAAAAGAGATGTCTTGGGTGAGCAAAACGGGCAACGTAGAAAGGGCACCAAAGCGCAAGCGAGCGCCTGTAGCTAGATGGAGTTATCTACGAGGTCAAGTATAGCACGGATTATGGGAAAGTCAAGGTCGTTTTCGGGGTTGACAACCATCCATATTTCTGCAAATATAGAAATATGGAAAGCGGGACGAGCAAGAAGCGGGCGGAGCGGGTAGCGAAGTATGCGGATATGTTCTCGGCGATGGGAACGGAACCGCGGCTGCGGATTATGCAACTGCTTTTGTCGGCGCATCCCGAGGGGCTGGTGGTTGGGGACATCCAAGGAGAACTCGAGATTCCTAATTCGACGCTTTCGCATCACCTGGACAAGCTGAAGAATGAGGATCTGGTACACGTGCAGCGGGAGAGCACGTTTTTACGCTACACAGCAAACACGGAAGCACTCCAGGAATTATTGCAGTTTCTCTATTCGGAATGCTGCACGCGGAACAAAGCGTTGAAGCCGGAGGATATCGTAGAGGTTTGTGGGTAACAAAGAGCCATTTCATGAATACCTTTTGCGAGGCTGAAGGAATTTCCTCAGGGGCTAAAGCCCAAGATGGTGGGATGCTTAATGTCGGAGCTAAAGCTCCGACCCCCTAAAAAGCATCTATGAGACAGGTTTTAGTTGGCCGACAGAACCCAAGGAGAGCGGCATGGACGGCACGAACATCAAGGAAATTGTTAGGGAAAAATACGGGCAGGCGGCGCTGAGAGGGACGAGTGGCAGTTGTTGCGGAACAGCGGACTCGATCGGGACAGCTTGCGATCCGATCACTTCAAATCTTTATGACGCCGCGCAGATGCAACAAGTTCCCGGAGAAGCGCTACAAGCATCGCTCGGTTGCGGGAATCCTACCGCGCTGGCCAAATTAAACCCTGGTGAAGTTGTTCTCGATCTGGGCTCCGGCGGAGGGATTGATGTTTTGCTTTCGGCCAAGCGTGTTGGGCCGACGGGCAAAGCATATGGCCTTGATATGACGGATGAGATGCTTGCGCTGGCAAATGAAAACAAGGGCAAGGCCGGCGCCGAAAACGTGGAGTTCCTGCGAGGAGAGATCGAGAATATTCCGCTGCCCGATAATTCGGTGGATGTGATCATCTCGAATTGCGTGATCAACCTATCCGCAGACAAAGACCGTGTATTGCGAGAAGCCTTTCGCGTACTCAAGCCGGGCGGACGATTTGCCGTTTCCGACGTGGTGACGCGCGGCGAAGTGGATGCGCAAATCCGTCAGAACGTGCTTCTGTGGGTGGGCTGTGTGGCGGGAGCTTTGGAAGAAGACGAATACCGGGACAAGCTGACGTCCGCGGGATTCGAGCAGGTGGAGATTGAGCCAACCCGAATTTATCGTGTTGAAGATGCGCGCGAATTTTTGTCTGAAAAAGGACTGGATGTGGATGCGATTGCGCCGCAAATAGATGGCAAATTCATGAGCGCGTTTGTGCGGGCGACAAAGTCCGCAGTGAAGACTGCGGAAGCATGTTGCGCGCCGGGGTGCTGCAACTAAGTGCGACCAGTTCTAGGTGAGAAGCTGAAATTCGTCCCCCAGCGGCTGAAGCCGCGAGAAATACCGACGACTTGCGGCACGGCTGAAGCCGTGCCCTGACGAGATGCTAGGGCGCTACAACGTTTTGTTCTTGTGTACGGGGAATTCCGCCCGTTCCATCATGGCCGAAGCCATTCTCAACGGTAAGGGCCAGCCTCTTTTTACAGCCTACAGCGCGGGAAGTCATCCATCGGGAGCTGTGCGTCCGGAGGCGCTAAAGGTGATTGAACAGGCGCACTTGCCCACCGAGGGCTTGCGCAGTAAAAGCTGGGAAGAATTTGCAGGCCCCACCGCGCTGAAGATGGATTTTGTCTTCACAGTTTGCGACAACGCGGCGCAGGAAACGTGTCCCGTGTGGCCCGGCCGGCCTATGACGGCGCATTGGGGTGTTCCTGACCCCGCCCTCGCTAAGGGGACAGCAGAGCAAATCGAACATGCCTTTCGCGATGCGTACCTGCTGCTCGAACAACGAATCAGTTTGTTCCTGAACCTGCCTCTTGCCAGCCTCGAAAAAATGGCGATCCAAAGAGAAATAAATCGCATTGGCCATGAAGGCCGTGCCGCAATTGGGTAAACTCGTAGCCGGACTTCAGCAAGATGGCTTCGCGGCGAATACCAGTTTATTTCGTCATCGGAGTAGTGCTGGCCTGGCAAATTTGGAAGCACTCGCCTAGTCCATGGACCTGGCGGCAAACCGCCGGGCTGACCTTAGTGATTGTTGGCTTCTGCTTTTGGATGACTGCGCACATCCAGCTGGGGGCGTCCTTCTCGTTGAAGCCGCAAGCGCGAGCATTGGTGACGAGCGGCTTGTACTCGAAGATCCGCAATCCCATCTATGTCTCTGGCGCCATCGTCATCGCCGGTTTGGCACTCTTTTGGAATCGACCCTATTTCCTGTGGGCTTTGGCAGTTCTGATTCCGCTGCAAATCTGGCGCGCACGAAAAGAGGCGCGCATTCTGGAAGAAAAGTTCGGGGAAGAGTATCGCGCCTACCGCAGACAAAGTTGGTTCTAGACTTTTCATGGAACCGTTCGAACTGCCAGAGAACAGAAACCGATGCTACGGGGCCTTGAGGGTCATTTCTGATAGAGTGCTGCCCACAAAGTCGGCGCTGTCAGATACTTTTGGATGAGTTTGAGCGGATTTACCTGATGGACTGACCCTGCAGCAATATTGCTGGAGCGGCTTGGACAGGGCAAGACTTCAGGCCTAAGGGCCCAACCTACGGGGCTAAGTGGCTGAGATACGAGTGAGTTAGAGGCAGGAATGTTGGCAGGACAGGATTTGCAAAGTGTAATATTTGCAGGTCCGCGCGCGTACTAGTCTATGGAAACGCTGAGACCAGGCCGGATGAACGCGCCGGGAATGACGGAACCGACGGAGGCGATTACCCGTGCCAGGGCGGGTGACGCGGAAGCTTGGGGCGAGCTCTATCGGGATTACGCGCCAGCGATATTCCGGTTTTGCAGGCGGGCGTTGCCGACGCGGGAAGATGCCGAAGACGCCACCATGGAAATATTCATGAAGCTGAAGGGCAAGCTGGTGCAGTACGACGCGACGCGGTCGTTCTCAGCCTGGCTGTACAAAGTGGCGGCGAATCACTGCTGGGATACCCTGCGGCGCCGCAAGATTCGCCAAGACAAGGAAACGGGCGATCTGGAAAATGTGCCCCTGGAGCATCCGGACCCCAGCCAACTGGAGCTGCTTATCGAACAGCGCACCAGCGAAGAAGTGCGCAAGGCGTTGGACAAAATGAGCGGGCGAGCGCGCATGGCGCTGGTGATGCGCTATTACTCGGACATGAGTTACGACGAAATTGCGGATGCGCTGGGAGTGCGGCGCGCCTTTGTAGGCGTGGTGCTGCTGCGCGCCCGGCACGAACTGCGGCAAGCGCTGGAAGGCAACGCGGCGCTGGCGGCGGGAGGAGCTTCATGAGCGAAACGCCGGAAGGAAAGATGAAGCATTTGGACGAAATGACGCTCCTGCTGTACGTCGAGCGGCAACTGGATCGCGCGCGCGGGCTGGAAGTGTCCGCGCACACGGAAGAATGCGACGCATGCCGCACGCTGCTGCGGGCGCTGGAGCGCGAATCGCGGCTGCTGACACGCGCGATGCTGGAAGAAGATGAACCGCTGCCGTCGCGGCTGGCGCAATTCCAAGAAAAAGCGCGGCGGTCCATGCAATGGATTTGGGGCGTGGTCTTTGGCATGGCGGCGACGGGCGCTTACGCGCTCTATACGGGATATATCCAACCCTGGCAGCAACAACTGGAACAAGCAGGATTCGGCGGGTCGAACCTGCTGGGGCTGCTGATTTTTCAGGGCACAATGTGGAAAGGATGGCAATCCGTGATGACACTTTTCGAGGTGCTGGCGATGCTGACCCTGGCGGGACTGGCAGCGATGTTCTTCCGCCGGCGGATCCGGCGTGGTTCGGCGCTGGCGATGGTGTTGGCGGGTTTGTGCGCGGCGCTGGCGCTGCCATCGGGGGCTTCGGCGACGGAATTTCGTCACGACAAACAAATCACAATCGGGAAGGATGAGGTCATTCACGGAGATCTGTTC
>Ga0209648_10006507_pt1 | contig 10061 bp, 8 predicted proteins | sample GraSoi2013_115cm_FD_185830 | JGI IMG/M metagenome (GOLD analysis project Ga0209648, IMG submission 185830) | Grasslands soil microbial communities from the Angelo Coastal Reserve, California, USA - Sample 9_17_2013_115cm (SPAdes) (version 2) | ecosystem: Environmental > Terrestrial > Soil >...
GCGCTTCGCTATCAGCGAAGAGTTCTTGAACAAGTACAACCGTCCCGGCCCGCGCTATACCAGCTATCCGACCGCGCCGGTTTGGAATGAATCGTTCGGCCCGGATGATTTTGAGCGAGTCCTGGCTGACTCCAATGCGAAGGGGGCGCCCGTTTCACTGTACATGCACATTCCGTTTTGCGAGAGCCTGTGCTTGTTCTGCGCCTGCAACGTGGTCATCCAAAAAGACAAGAAAGTGGCGCCGCCCTATCTGGAAATCCTGAAGAAAGAGATCGAGCAGTTCAGCCGCCGCGTCTCCCGCTCTCGGCCCGTCGTTCAGTTTCATTGGGGTGGTGGAACGCCCACCTATTTGTCTCCCGCGCAAATGGAAGATCTCTTCGGCTTCACCCGCGATCGCTTTTCCATTTCGCATGGCGCCGAGATCGGCGTCGAGGTGGACCCGCGGGTCACCTCCCGCGAGCATCTCGAGTCGCTGCGGCGGCTCGGCTTCAACCGCCTGAGCATGGGCATTCAAGACTTTCACCCCGAGGTGCAGGCGGCCGTCCACCGCATCCAGCCCTTCGAGATGACCCGCGACCTGATCGCTGCGGCGCGCGCCCTCGGCTTCGACAGCATCAACGTGGACCTCATCTATGGACTGCCCTATCAGACCCCCGAGCGCTTTGCCCACACCGTGGACCAGGTCGTCGGGCTCAATCCCGACCGTGTCGCCATGTTCAGCTACGCTCATGTTCCCTGGCTCCGCAAGCAGCAAGGCGCCTTTGCGACCCATCTCCCCGAAGGTATGGCCAAGTTCCACATTTTCCGCGCCGGCATGGAAAAATTTCTTGACGCCGGGTATCTCTATATCGGAATGGACCACTTTGCGCGGCCCGGCGACGAATTGGCCGTTGCGCAGCGCAACCGCACGCTGCACCGCAATTTTCAGGGCTATACCACCAAGGCCGGCGCGGACCTTTGCGGAATGGGCGTGAGCGCCATCAGCGGAGTCGCCGGCTCCTATGCGCAGAACTACCGCGATGTTCCGCGCTATCAGGCTGGAGTCGAATCCCGCGGCATCGCCACGATGCGCGGCTACCGCCTGAGTGGCGACGACTTCGTTCGCCGCGCCGTCATCAGCCGCCTGCTTTGCCATACGGTTATCCGCAAAGGGGAGATCGAGCGCGAATTCTCCATCGCGTTCGACGAATACTTCGCGCCCGAACTGGCGCGCCTCGAAGAATTCTGCGCGGACGGCCTCACTGTCGTTACGCCGGAAGAGATTCGCGTCACTATGCTTGGCCGGATTTTCATTCGCAACGTCGCCATGCTCTTCGACGCCTACCTGGAAAAGCAGCAGATGGAATCCAAGCCGCTCTTCTCGAAAACCCTCTGAGCTGACATGCTATAAGGGCCGGCACATATGGCAGCAACGGTCGCTACAGCGGAATCGCGGACCACCTCGATTGACAAAGCCAGCTGGAGAGCACTAGCCGCCTCGTGGATGGGATGGATGTTCGATGGATACGAGACCTATGCGCTTGTCCTCGTCATGGCGCAAGCCGTAGGCCAGCTTCTCCCACCGGAAAGGCTGCCAAAGGCCTCAGTGTACATGGGCGGCCTGCTTGCAGTAACGCTCCTCGGGTGGGCCGCGGGCGGAGTCGCAGCGGGTGTGCTTGCGGACTACATTGGTCGCAGACGCAGCCTGATGCTCTCCATCCTGTGCTACGCCGTCTTTGCAGGGCTCACCGCCCTCTCCTGGAACTACTGGTCCCTGCTGGTCTTTCGGTTTCTTACGGGGCTCGGGTTGGGTGCCGAATGGGGGCCGGGGACTGCGATCGTGTCCGAGTTTTGGCCGCCCTCGTCGCGGGGGCGCGCTGGGGGTGCACTTCACGCCGGCCATGGAGTCGGCAGCTTCCTGGCATCGGGGATCTGGCTGTTGGTGAATCCGCTTGGGCCTTCAAGTTGGCGCTACATGTTCGGCATCGGCATACTACCGGCTTTGTTACTCCTATACGTTCGCCGGTGGGTTCACGACCCTGCCCTGTGGGTCGCCGCCGACAACCGTCGGCGTGGGGCGCGGAAGCGCCTTGAAATGGGCGTTGTCTCCCCGCAGGACCGAGAACTAGCCCAGTTCACCATCACCCGCGTCTTGTCGGACCCGGAGCTGCGACGCCGGGTGGGACTTCTATTGCTAATGTCACTAAGCAGTGTCGTGGGCTGGTGGTCTGTTTCGACATGGATTCCACAGTATGCCGCACAGTTAGCAACCAATGCAGGACAGCAGTCTCAGCATTGGGCTTCATTGGTTGTACTCATGTTCAGCGCTGGCGCGATCGCCGGTTATCTCGTGCTGGGATTATTGGCGGATATCTTAGGTCGGAAGCTGACCACTTGGTTGTACTACCTGGGCGCGCTGGGACTCTCGTTGTGCTTCTTTCTGTTGGTCAACGAGAGGCACGCACTACTCGTTATGGCCGCAGCGAACGGCTTTTTCACCCAGGGCCAATTCTCGTGGATGACAATCTATCTCCCGGAGCTGTTCCCGACACGCGTAAGAGGCTCTGCAATATCCCTCGTTTTCGACAGTTCGCGAAGCATCGCGGCATTTGGTCCGCTCTTGGCAGGTTGGTTGATTTCTTCCTTTGGCGGCATCGGGACTGCGGCGGCGATGATGTCGCTTGCCTACGTAGTGGGGCTGGTAGTCACCCCATTTGCCGGGCCGGAAACCAGGGGGAAGCCATTACCAACGTGAGCAGCTTTCGCTCTGTGGTCATCAATCTTATGCTGTTTCTCAATATCCTCGCTCACCTAGCGCAGAACTGTTTCCTCTTATCGTCAACTGTGCAAGCGCTGCGCTAATATATGTCGTCTTATGAGCACCTATACTTTCGACCAGGGATGGGCCGACGAGCGTGGGCCTTGCGCGCTGCAGCAAGAATACGACCCGGCGACGACCCGTCGTGAGATGTTTATCCGTGGCGCCTGATCCCGCACAGCACCTCGCTCGAGTTCTGGTCGTCGGCGGCGGCATCTCCGGGCTCTGCTGCGCTTACTATCTCCGGAAGGCGGGTATCTCAGCCATTGTCCTCGAGCAATCGGACCAGCCCGGCGGATGCATTCGCTCAACCATTCGCGACGCCTGCATCCTCGAGGCAGGCCCGCAGAGCTTTCTCTCGACGGACTCTCTGCTCGAAATGGTCGAGGACATCGGACTCCGGTCGGAACTCCTCGTTGCCGACCCTCGCGCTCCCCGTTACGTCCTCATAAACGGAAAGCTCCGGCCGGTTCCCCTTGCGCCGCCGCAATTGCTTCTTTCCTCTTTACTAGGCCCGCGCACAAAATGGAAATTCATTCGCGACGCACTTGGCCATTCCCGCCCGCCCCAAGAGGACGAATCCGTCGCCACATTTGTCCGCCGCAAATTCACCGCGGAGTTATTGGAACGCCTGGTTGGCCCGTTCGTCTCCGGAGTTTACGCCGGAGACCCCGAGCGCTTGAGCCTGCGCGCCGCCTTCCCGGCCGCGCATCAGTGGGAGACGCAACATGGCAGCGTGATTCGCGGCGTCCGGCGTCCGCCGCCCGCCGCCACTCGCTCATCACTTTTCGCCGAGGCAACCAGGCGCTCATCCACGCTCTTGCCAAGTTTTTGAACGACGCCCTTCGCTGCGGAGTGCGCGTCGAAAGCATTTCCACAAATGTCTCTGCCGGAAAGCAGGAGTTCGCGATACAAATTTCTCAAGGAGGCACCGCAACAACTCTTCGCACGAACGCTGTGATCATCACCACGCCCGCCGACATTGCCGGTCGGCTCCTCCAAAACATTTCCCCTGGTTTTGGCGCGCTCTTGAATCCGATCGAATACGCTCCCGTCGCGGTTATTTCCACCATTTATCGGCGCCGGCAAATCGGCCACCCGCTCGCCGGTTTTGGCTTCTTGGTTCCCCGGGCCGAAGGGCTGCAGATTCTTGGGACCGTGTGGAACAGCTCGCTTTTCCCCGGACGGGCGCCCGCGGGCTTCGCCGGACTCACGAGCTTTGCCGGTGGCGCCACAAATCCCGGCCTCCTCGACCTGGATGACGAGGCCATCAAGAATTGTGCCGCGCATGAACTCGGCCCGATTCTCTCGGTCCAGGGGCAGCCGGAGCAATGCGTCATCACGCGCCACCGCCGCGCCCTGCCGCAATACAATCTGGGGCATTCGGGGCGGATGGATTCCCTGCGCAGGCTCTGTGCTGATTTTCCAGGGCTGTTTCTAGCGGGAAATTATCTTGAAGGACCCTCCGTGGGCGCCTGCGTTGATTTGGCTTTGCGCACGGCGCATCAAGCGCGAGAATATCTGGCATCAACCGGGGCATGATGCGTGCGTCGCTAAAGCACGAACTCCTTTTTCTGCGGACTCATCTAGTGTCCTTGCCGCGCCGTATATCTTTAAGGAATCGAGCATGCTAGGTGCCCTGTTCCTCGCTGTTCTCGGACAGTTCCGGGCGGACGAGCAGCCTGCGGATGCGGCGCTGATGGAGCGGCTTATCCAGAAAGATCCGCGCGCCCTCGAGACCCTGTACGACCGCCACGCGCGCGTGGTCTATTCCCTGGTCTTGCGGATTCTGCAGCAGGCCGCCTCGGCCGAAGAGATTGTTCAGGACATCTTTCTGCAGCTCTGGCGCAACGCTCATCAATATCAAGCCGCGCGCGGGCCGCTCCAGCCCTGGCTGCTCACCCTTGCTCGCAACCGTGCGCTGGACCAGTTGCGCTTGAAGCGCGAGAAGCAGCGCCGGCGTGAGGACACCCTCGACGAGCAGCATATCGCTGTTTGCGCGCCGAACCTCGAAGCACACATAGATCGCGAGCGGCGTGCTGCGCGTGTCCGCGCATGCGTCCGCGCGCTTCCCGCGCCGCAGCAGAGGGCCATCGAGCTGGCCTTCTTCGAGGGAATGTCCCACAGCGAGATCGCCGAGGCTCTCAGCGAGCCCCTCGGCACCGTGAAGAGTTGGATCCGCAACGGACTGTTGCGGCTGAAAGAAGGATTGCAGGCGGCATCATGAACGACTGCGCCCAGTTCAAGGAGCAGTACGAATCCTACGCGCTAGGCGTCCTCGAAGGCGAAGAGCGCGCGGCGCTCGAAGCACATCTCGCATCCGCGTGCCCCGTGTGCGTTCCGGCCGTCGAAGAAGCTCGTTGGCTCGTCGCGCAGCTTGCTTATCTCGCGCCCGATGCCCAGCCCCCGGAATCGCTCCGCCGCAATCTTCTCGGCGCTGTGCGCGTCCCCGAAGCCCGCCGGGCCCGCGCGTGGTTTCCCATCTGGGCCTGGGTCGGATCGGCCGCCCTGATCGCCTTTGCCGTTTTCTCATTGTGGCAGGCGCATCGAATGCAGAACCAGCTCGCGGAATTGACCGCGCGCTTGAAGGCCGGCGAGGCCCAGCGGCAGAAGCTCGCGGAAGAAAGAGCCATTGCCGAACGCACCAATCTCATCCTGTCTGACCCGGCTTCGAGACTCGTCACTCTGCGGGCCAAAATCGGTCCTCAGGTGCACGCCTTTTGCCACCCCAAGCTGGGAATCATTCTGTATGGCGGAAGCGTGCCGATGCCCGCGTCCAACCGCACGTACCAGCTCTGGCTGGTGATGAAAGACAAAAACGCGAAGCCCATGAGCGCCGCAATGTTCCGCCCCGATGATTCGGGAAAAGTAATGCTCATGGTCCCGGCGATGCCTGCGGATATGGACTCAACCGCCGCGCTGGCCATTTCCGAAGAACCTTCCGGCGGAAGCCCCCAGCCAACCTCCGCGCCCATCTGGGTTGGCGCGCTGACCTGAGCGGCGCCATAATGGTTGCTTTTCGGAAACGCAAAATGAAAAGCCCGGCAAAACGCAAGAGCAAGAACCCTCGGCCGGCTCGAATGATTCCGGCGGCCGTGGGTTTCCGCGCGCATTCCGGCTGGGCTGCGCTTGTAATGCTCGCGGGGCCGCAGCGCGCGCCGAAAGTGGTCGCGCGCACGCGCATCGAACTGATTGACCCCGCCATTCCGGGCTCCAAGCAGCCTTACCATGCGGCCCGAGAGCTTGAAGGGGAAGCGGCGGCGAAGCATGTCCAGCGTTGCGCCGACACAGCAAAGCAGCTTGCCGAGCAATCTCTAAGGGCGCTGCTGCGCGAATGGAAAGCAAGAGATCACGAAGTAGCAGGCGCGGGGCTGGTTCTCGGCTCCGGCCGCCCGTTGCCCGTTTTCGAAATGATTCTTGCATCGCATCCGCTCCTTCATACTGCCGAAGGCGAACTTTTTCGCCAGGCGCTCGCGCATGCCAGCGAACGCTGCGGCCTGACGGTCACTGGCGTGAAAGAGCGCGAACTCTTCGCGCGCGCCGAAGCGGCGCTGCGCATCCCCGCCGCGAAGCTGCAAAGCGGCTTGAACGAAATGGGAAAAATCATCGGCTCGCCCTGGCGCCAGGATGAGAAATACTCCGCGCTTGTTGCCTGGATGGCTCTGGCATCGGCTTCACGCTAAGTCCGTTGGACATTTCCTCTCATCCTAAAATGACGTGTTCTGGAAGCTCTGCTTGTAACGGTGCGCCAGACGGATCTTCCGCCGCCCGAGGGCTTCGCGATAGCGCCGCTTCTCTTCCGCTGTGCGCACCAACAACTGAGGGGCCGCTTTGCGCTTCCCGGTTTTTTCATCTATCGCCACAAACGTCACGTAGGCGCTGGTGGTGTGCTTTCGCTCCCCCGTCAGGACATTTTCCGAAAACACTTTTACGCCGACTTCCATGGAGGTGTTGAACACACGGTTCACCTGCGACTTCAGGATAATCAGGTCGCCGACGCGCACCGGGTTGCGGAAATCCAGGTAATCCACCGAAGCCGTCACCACGTAGCTGTTGCTGTGACGGTGCGCCGCAATTGCGGCGGCGATGTCCACAAGGTGCATCACGCGCCCGCCGAGAATGTATCCGAGCGGGTTCGAGTCCTGGGGCAGCACCACTTCGGTCATCTCGGCCCTAGCCTTGCTCGCGGGTTTACCCCGAGTCTCGCCCTTCGTCTTTGCCGCCTTGGTTCTTTCTTCAGCTCTCCGGAAACGCTTCATCATCCCCTCTATATTCTCTGTGTCTCTGTGTCCTCTGCGTTGAATTCTCTTTGAGAAAATCCTCGGGCTTGTTTTGTATTCAACGCGCAGCCCGCTATAATACGCCCGTTCGATTCATGTCCCAACCGGCCAAGACGCGCCGCCAGAAACTCGAAGAGTTCGTCGCCGCCAAACCTGGCGACGCCTTTTCCCGCTACGGCCTGGCGATGGAATGTGTGAACTCCGGCGATGCGCCCGCCGCCGAAGAGCATTTCCGCAAACTCCTCGCCTCCAATCCCGACTACGTCGCCGGCTACTTCCACTTCGGCCAGTTGCTGGCGAAGCTTGCTCGAACCGGAGAAGCGCGCGAGATTCTTTCCAGCGGGATCGCAGTCGCCAAGAAAAAAGGCGACGACCACGCCCGCTCCGAAATGGAAACCGCGCTGAACGAGCTTGCGTAGCTGGCAGGTGGCAGTTGACAGTTGAGAGTCGAAAGTAGGGGTACCCCCTCCCCCCCCCGGTATGTTTTTCGTAAGTGTTGGATGTAAAGGACTTAACGAGCATAAATCCCGTAAGTGTTGATGCTAAAGGATTTGCGGACAGAAAAAACGTAAGTGCAGAATCTAAAGGAGTTAGCGAAGGACAGAGGTTGGACGGAAGGGCCCTCGACTCGCTCCGCTCGCTCGGGACGACCATCCTGGTCGGATGGTCGGTTTGAGGCTGGATGTTGGAAAAAGCGACCCACCCCCCACCCTTTTTTTGGAAGTGTGTGAAACGAAAGGGTTTTAAGTCCTTTGTTTTGAAAGTATGTGATTCTAAAGGGCTTGCAGACACATTTTTGCGAAAGTGTATCAATCTAAAGGGTTTGCATGATTCAGAGGGGTCCTTCGGCTCGCGATGCTCGCTCAGGACGACCATCCCTGGACGGATGGTCGTTTTGAAAGTGTGTGAAACTAAAGGAGTTGCAGGCGCGTTTTTGCGAAAGTGTGTGAATCTAAAGAGGTTATGGGGCATTTCGCTGCAATTTGTCATTTTCCGACTCCTTCGGACTTTTGCAAGAACCGTTTCGGACAACCAGGTCTTGAATCTTGGATCAACTGTTAGAGGTCAACCCTGAGGCATATCGAGGCGGCACGTTTGGCAGGACGAATCCAACTAGCAAGCGCCTGACGATTGCAACACAAGTACGTATAGCACAAGTGACTAACGGTTGTCAAGGGGTGATTTGGGCCTGAAGACGAAGCGAGTTCCCACCTTTTCGCAAAAGAACGCGAAAAGATGGGCACCCGGCTGTTGGAGGTCTATCTGTTCGTTGCCCGATTGCCTGAGTTGGGGCGCTGGCGTAAGATGCATCGCCAGTGACCGATTCCTCGCCAATACTCGGCCGCACGATTTCCCACTACCGCGTTCTAGAAAAGTTGGGCGGTGGAGGGATGGGCGTGGTCTATGAAGCCGAAGACCTCGACCTCGGCCGCCACGTCGCTCTGAAATTCCTGCCTGACGATCTGGCCGCCGATGCTCAGGCGCTCGAGCGCTTCCAACGCGAAGCCCGCGCTGCGTCCGCCCTGAATCATCCCAACATCTGCACCATTTACGAAATTGGCCGCGCCGATGGCCAGCCCTTCCTCGTGATGGAGCTGCTGACCGGCAGAACGCTCAAGCATCGGATCGAAGGCAAGCCGCTGCCGCTCGAAAAAACCCTGGATCTCGCAATTCAGATCGCCGAGGGACTCGAAGCCGCCCATGCGAAAGGCATCATCCATCGCGACATTAAGCCCGCCAACATCTTTATCACCGAGCGCGGCCAAGCCAAACTGCTCGACTTCGGCCTGGCGAAGGTGTCGCGCGAAGAAGTTTCCGGCGATCGGTCAGCGACCGCCACTATCTCGGCCACCGTCGATGCCTTGCTCACAAGCCCCGGCACCACGGTCGGAACGGTTGCCTACATGTCTCCGGAACAAGTGCGCGGCGAAGAGCTCGACGCTCGCACCGATCTCTTTTCCTTCGGCGCCGTTCTCTACGAGATGGCCACCGGCAGGCAAGCTTTTTCGGGCAACACTTCCGGCGTGATCTTCCACGCCATTCTCCAAAATACCCCCGCCCCTCTGGCACAGCTTGGCGCTCAGGTCCCTCCGCGGCTGCAGGAAATCATCAGCCACGCCTTAGAGAAAGACCGCGATCTCCGGTATCAGTCCGCCGCCGAACTCCGCGCCGATCTCAAGCGCCTCCGCCGGGATAGCGAATCAGGCAAGTCGGCGCCTGGTGAAAAGGCAGCTTCCCATTCTCGCCGCGAGTTCGCAAAGATTTTCGTTCCGGTTCTCCTGGTGCTGGCGGTTGCCGCGGCCTTTGGCCTTCGCTGGTACTCAAAACGTTCTTCAACCGGCGCGGCTCTGCCCGGGACGAAACCCTCCATTGCCGTTCTGCCGCTCCAGAATTTGAGCAATGATCCGCAGAATGAGTATTTCAGCGATGGCATGACCGAGGAGATAGGCACGAAGCTGGCCCGCATCCACGAATTGTCCGTCATTTCAAACTACGCAGCGGCGCGGTTCAAGGGCACTAAGCTTGATCCAGCCCAGATTGGACGCGAGCTCCAGGTTCGTTACTTGCTCCAGGGGAGCGTCCGCAAATCCGAGAACCAGGTGCGCATCAACGTCCAACTGATCGACTCCTCCAGTGGCATCCAAGTGTGGGCCGACAATTTTACCGGGGATCTAAAAGATGTTTTCGGGCTTCAGGAGCGCACCGCCATCAAAATTGCGGAAGCATTGAACGTAACTCTTACCGCTCAAGAACAGCAAACTCTCCAGCATCGCTACACCGAAAACCCAGCGGCTTACGATGCTTACCTGCGGGGCCGGGCGGTCATGGGCAGCTTTGACATTGCAGCGAAACTGGAAGAGGCTCGCAAAGCCTTCGAAGAATCGCTGCACTACGACCCGAAGAACGCTCGGGCCTTGGCGGGGCTGGCTTGGGTGGAAGCGCAGTACTACCGGAACCTTAAACCCGATCCCTCACGATTGCGG
>Ga0209648_10006511_pt1 | contig 10055 bp, 5 predicted proteins | sample GraSoi2013_115cm_FD_185830 | JGI IMG/M metagenome (GOLD analysis project Ga0209648, IMG submission 185830) | Grasslands soil microbial communities from the Angelo Coastal Reserve, California, USA - Sample 9_17_2013_115cm (SPAdes) (version 2) | ecosystem: Environmental > Terrestrial > Soil >...
CCGGCCCTCCTGCCCCGGTTGGATAAACACAGGCAGCTCGATCTGGCCGTTCGCGGTCTTGAGCGCAACAACGTCACCATCGGCGACATTTAGCTTCCCCGCCAGCTTAGGAGCAACCGCGGCGTAATTCCCCCACGTAACTTTGCTTATGGGATCGGGGAGCTCCTGCAACCACGGATTGTTCGCATGACGGCCGTCGCGCAGCGCTACGCTTTCATAGAAATGAAGTTCGTAAGTTTCGTCCTTTGAGACGTGTGCTGGCTGAGTGCGGTCGGCGATGGAGCGCACTGCACTCCTCCATTCACCATGGAAGACTGGGACATAGAATGCCCGCCTGCCAGGAAGTTCAACCAGGCCATCCTGTAGAGAACGGTCCCAAAAAGCGTCGAAGTTCTGGATTTCACTCTGGCGCGTGAATATGTTTTTCTGCCAATATTCCCGCAGATAGGCATAGTAGTCAGGCTGTGGATGACCAAGCCACTGCAGCAGGCTCCTTTGCGCTGCACGCGTTTCAAACAATGGCGCAATCAACGGCTGAGCGAGGCTGTAGTGAGATTCCACCGGCTCAGCATCACCCCACGCCTCCAGGAAATGATGATCGGGACAGATCGCATGAACATGAGAGCTGGTTTCGTCCGGCCGGTCAGCGAACGAAACCGAGAGCGTGACTTTCTCCAGACCTTTGAGAAACTCCTGGGCATCGGGATAGTCATAAGCAGGATTCATGCCATAGAGAATCAGCGTGTGCACCTCGCCACGATTCATCTCTTCAACCAATCCCGCCATTGCGGCGGCGTCACCGCTGCGCTGCAGGGACGGCCGCGCGAGATCAATAGTTTTGCCGATGTTACCCAGGAAAGCGTTTAACGCGTTTACAATCATCTGCACTGCAACATCGTTGTAGCCGCTGACGACCAATCCTTGGCCACGATGCTTCCATAGCTCTTCGGCTACTGCATCCAGTTTCTTGGAATCAAGATTCAACTCGAAGCCAAGCTCAGGCGCCTCTGACACACCCGCAACTCCAGCCTTATGCGCAATGCGCTTAAGCAGAGCCGCAGCCACTGCTCCCATCTCCGACGGAGCAACCGCGATACGGGCGTCAGCGTTGCTTCCGGTTACGGAAAGTCCTGATTCAAACTGAATATGCAGCGACGGCGTACCCTCAGGCTTGCGATTGCTGGCATACTGCCGGGCAAATTCAACCGGTGAAAGCCACGTACCCAGGAAGTCGGCTTCCAATCCCACAATCACGCGTGCCTTATCAAACATGTAATGTGGAATCACCGCTCGACCAAAGGACTGCGCATTGGCCGCTCGCATCGCGCTCAGTGAGACGGCGTCATACACCACGTGGCGGAAGTTGGAATAGCTCTTGCCCCATTCGCTGATAATCTCTCGCGTCGAAGGACTGGTAATCGTCCCCGAGAGAAGAACAACCTTGCGCTTGCTGGCCTGCGACGCGCTTAGCGATTCGAGCACATGTTGGTCTATCTCTTCCCACTTCACCGCCTGCCCATGCCAGAGTGGCCCGCGCAGGCGCGCATCGTCATAGAGCGAGAGAACACTTGCCTGGCCAGTAGCGCAAGTTCCACCGCCGAACAGAGTTGATTGAGCGTTGCCTTCAATCTTGATCGGCCGCCCGTCTCTCTGCTTAACCAGCAAGCTGCAGGAAGACGCGCAACCGCGGCACGTCGTGGCATACCAACTGGAAACACCAGGAATGATCTGGTCTGAACCCACCAGCAACGGGATGGCGCTTTGCACCGGCGCGCGGCATCCGGAAAGACCAGCGACGGCAAGAGAGAATCCCATGAGCGTAAGAAAATCACGCCGCGTGGTTTCAGTCTTCGCAGGCAAGTCAGAGAGAATCGGGGGCAGTCCTCCGGGAAACTCGCCCGTAAAGCGCGGACCGCTGCGCAAGTCCTCTATACTTTTCCAATAAGCGGGGGCCGCGGGCTCGCCGATCTGCACCAGCTTCTCCTTCGCACTCTTGCACGAGTGTTTGCTTCCGCCGCTCTCATCACCGTGGTTCATTCCTGTTTTTCCTTCTTCCTTCAACTTCAACCCGAACACCTTGCTCCTCGGGCGTTCTCTTTAGTAGTGACAACTCGCGCAATCTAGTCCCGCCACCGGCTTCCGCTTATGGGAAAGGCTTAGTGCCGCTCGCTGAAGATCTACCGTCGGTATATTTGCGTGCTCACGATGACATTGCAGGCACCAGCCCATTGTTAGCGGAGCAACTTGCTGCACCCGATCCATGCTCTCCACGGGCCCATGGCAACGCTGGCAAGCCACTCCAGAAAGAACGTGCTGGCTGTGGTTGAAATAAACAAAATCCGGCAGGTTGTGCACCTTCACCCACACGATCGGGCGCTGCTGTTGTACCGCTTCTTTGAGCTTTTCAATTGCAACTGTTTGCTTCTCCAGCATGGTGTGGCAATTCATGCAAAGACTGGCTGGCGGAATTCCCGCGTGGCGGCTGGTGCGTGCGGCATAGTGGCAGTACAAACACGGGATCTTGTTGTCGCCGGCGTGCACCTTATGGGGAAAGGCGATAGGCTGCTCCGGTGCGTAACCCTGATGGATTCCCACCCGCGAGAGTTGCCACGCTCCAAGTCCGCTCACCAAACCCAGGCCAACAACGCCACAGAAGACCAATTGCAGTCGCATCACGCGTCAGTCCTCCTCCGGCCAAATTCGTGCTGCCGGGTCATGCCGTTGCATCCACGCCTCGGCGGCACGGCCAACAGCAATAACTGGTCTGCCCATCAGCCCAAAGCAGCGATGCAGCGCGAGCACTATAAACGCGGCCAGACGTGTAAGCGGAACTACAGCAACTGCCGCAAACCAAGAGAAGATATGGAGCCGCACCAGAAATGGCATCTGCGTTACGAACCCAGCCGTTGGATTCGCTCGGAGCAGCGAGACCGCGTAAGGCGTCAACGTCATCGCTCCCCAGGATGAGCCCCAACGATAGAAGGCCGCCATGAGCAATCCTGAAAGAAGCCCCACGAATAAGAGCGCGAGAAAAACCGTGTCTGCGAACTCGGCTGCAGCCGAGTCGCCAGATCGTTCCAGGTGCCGCCACATCAACACCGCCCAACTCCCGAGCGCCACGACTCCAACCGTAAAAGCAAAACCTTCCAACAGGTAGAGCCGTATCGTGCTGCCGTTCCATAAAAGAATTCCGTGTGGAAAAACCAATCCTGCAAGGTGTCCCAGCAACAGCAACACCAGACTGATGCGCCACAGTTTGCTACCGCCGAATACCGTCCAGGCATCCGGCAGTTTCGCCTCTACCGCTGCCATTTGTTTTCGGGACAGCAGATAGCGGCCTACGATGCCCAAGCAAAACAGGGCGAGTGCCATATAAGGCCATGCCACGAACAAAAAGTTGGGCTTCATCGGTTGCTGCCTCCTTCAGAGCGGCCTGCGGCTATTGCAGTGTTGGTTGGCTGTTGCAGGGCCACCTGCCGCAGAAAAGCCTTCAGGGCAAATGACTCTTTGGCTGTCAGATAGCTTGTCGCGGAGGAATCCCACTGGAAGCATGGATGTCTCAAGAATGACGTCAGCGCCTTGTCCTGATACTTGAAATAAACGCTGCTCAGGTTGGGACCAAGCGAGCCACCACGCAGCCCGGAACCTTGAACGCTATGACAGGTAGCGCACGGCTGCGCATCGTGCTTGAAGTGCATTTGGCCGTAAAACAACTGTCGTCCCGTCTCGATCTCGGCACGAGTGGCGAGATCTGCATTGCGCTCGTCGAGTGGTTTGATGTCAGGCCCGCCACCTGCCAGGTAGTCCAGGATGTCGTTGATCTGCTTTTCTGACAGGTCCGTCCAGTCCGGCATGCGCTGCTGCTTGAACTGTGCAAACAACGCGGTGGCAGTCGGATCTCCTGACTTGATCACTTCCGAGGATCCGTGAATAAACCGGAGCAGCCACTCCCGCTTACGCCGCTCAGTAACGCCTTTCAGATCCGGCCCGACCTTGATTCCCTTCCCGTAGGTATGGCAAGCGCTGCAGCGTTTATTGAAAGTGGCCATTGCATCAGGAGAAAACTTGGCCCCGACGGGATTGCTGTCATCGTCTTGAGCGTTTGCTCTCTGTATCTCACTCGCAAGCGTAACCAGCACGAGCAGGAGCATTGCGCTGCGGAGTAAGCGCTCAGAATAGGTAGTTGTCCTTGCCATGATTTCCACAACCTTTCGTACCGCATGGCTAAAACAAAATGGTTTAAAAACAAAATGGCCCAGAGAGGTGCACTCTCTGGGCCAAATCTCCTGTCGGCTTCCGGAAGTCCCGGGAACAAGAATCGGGGCCGACTAGTATATATACAAAGACAAAAAAGTTGTCAATCCAGAAAACCTATTAGATCAGCGGATAGTACATGTACTCATCTCACTATCGCAACGCCCATTTTTCGCGCAATTCACCTGCACGGTGAATCACGCGCGCGACCAGATCAGCAGGCTCGATAGGTTGCGGTTCTTCATTCTCCGCACCGGTATCTGCACCTGTTAAAACAAGTGACTCGGTTGTGTCCATCGATCCGGTTCGATCTGATATGTCGGTTGGCCTCGGTTGGCGTGTCGTGTCTGACACCGGAGGTATTTCCAGCACATCCAGTCTTTCCAAGACCGGACGTAAGGCTCGCTCAGCATCCCGGAAAAATTCGGTAGCCCGAACACGCGTGAAAATCCATCCCAAGCGCTCGAGGATGGCTTGTCTTTCCATGTCCTCAGATAGTTTGCTCGATAGCTTGTCCATGTCGAAGGTATGATATGGATCGCCGTCGCATTCTATAGCAAGCCGTTTCCCATTGCCTTCAACCACCAGATCAATTCGATAAGCCCCTACCTGCCACTGTGGTGTTACCTGGTAGCCGCGTCCCTCAAGGTGTTTCATGAGTTCGCGCTCGAAAGACGACCGCACTTTCTTTTCTGTTTTCTCAGGTGTGAGCATGAGATGGTTTGGATCGTATGCGTGTTCAATCAATTGCCGGCGCAGATCACCATCTTTAAGATCCCGTTCTGGATTCAGAGAGTGGATAATCCACATTTGATCGCGTCCCCGGCTGGCGGCCACATTGAAGCGCTGCTTGAAGATCTGCTGATCACGCAGGCGCAATGGACCGCGCTCGGAAGTGTCCACCATTGAGATGAAGATGACATCACGCTCGTCTCCCTGAAATTGGGCCGCGTTTCCACAAAGCAAGCGGTGCATCTCGTAGCGATCGGGCGACAGATGAGCTCTCAGCAACCTGTCAATCTCAACCGCTTGTTCATCCCCCAGCAGAGAGACAACGCCGAAGCTCACTGGTCCTCCGGCCTCGTTGGTTTGATACTCCGGTTGTTCGATGGCCGCGGCAATCAGCGAGGTAACCGCCAGGGCCTCCGGACGATTGATCTTTTCGTCGCGGCTGGATCCGGAAACCTGGTAAGAAACCACTGGCGGCCGGATTTGAACGCGGCTTGCATCGCGCAGCGGTTTCACCCGTTGATCGTACGAGACCATGTTGCTGAATTGAATGATCTCGGGTGCGCACCGGAAATGCTCCACCAGGCAAGTGGTTCCGCCAAAAGACTGGCGCGCGAGGTCATAAATGGAAATTTGTCCGTCATACAAGTGAGCATTGGGAATACCATGCAGGTATTGAGAAATCAGGTTTCCCACCATGCCGAGATCCTGGCCTACAGCGGTTGGACTTACCTGTTCATGATCTCCAACGACCAGAACCGTTTTGCCCAGATAGAGCGCCAGAAGCGCCATGACGTCGCTTTGGCTGGCTTCGTCAATAATGACGACATCAAACCGGGTCACCCTCGGATCAAAATTCTCCACCACCCGCGAAAGTGGCATGACCCAAACTGGAACAGCACTGCGGCACTCACTCATTTTCCGTGCGGCCTCCGCGCGCAGCAACGGAACGCGGATACCCGTTCCTTTGCCAATTCGCCGGATGGTATCCAACCAGCCGATAAGCGCTTGCCGCTGATGCGACGATGTCCGCCGGGCCTGGTGCGCCCATGCTCGCCGGTCAATGAGATCAACCGTGACTCTGCGAATCTGCTCGCGGAGTCTCTCGCTCTGATTTTGCAGATCTTCCAGAGAAACGCCGCCTCGCCGCTCCAATTCGTCATTCAGCCGGCGCCAAGTCCAGGCACGCGTCGGGTCGCCAGGAATCTGAGCGCCGCCATGGACGCCATCACGATTGCGAATGCATGTGGCCCACACCGGAGCTACGCTCTCATGCCGGTTGAGCAAGATATGACGCAAATCGAAATCAGCTCGCCGGCTCGCGACATCGGCAAGGCGTGCATGGGCTTCAGCATAGCTGTCAGAATCCATGCGATTGACTGCCTCAGCGAGTCCGGCAATCACTCTGGATGAGCCGAAGTTCTGCCATGCGAGATCGAGGCAGCTTGATAACTCGTGCAACTGATTCTCTATGCGCTGCAATTTGAGTTTCAGCAGACGTGCGCCCAGAATGGGAAGAAGAGCTGTAATGACAGCCCGCTCGATGCGGGTCAACTCTCCATGCGTGCCGATGCATACAGGTTGCTCGGCAATGAACTTCTCCCAGCAAAAACCGATGTCCTTGAGCTCTTCTTGCAGCGGGGCCCAGGTGAGTTCATGCCACGCCAGGCAACCCTGAATGGAGCCGCAGAACTGGATGAGCGTGTTCTCGATTGCTTCTCCCATTTGACTCGACGGAGCAGCATCTAAAGAAGCCGCTTGCCGGTCCCATCGAACAGCGAGGTCCTGCCGCAGAATTTTCAACCTGCACAACCGGCGCACTGCATGGAAGTGTTCAGTCAGGCATGGCCGTCCGCCATTGACACGCGTGGTTGTCACAAACTCTTCCCAAGGCTTGTGCTTCCACAGAACGAAGGAACCAAGCTTCCCACCTTGTTCGAGATGAGCCAGAATCTCTGTCGCGATTTGTTCCTGCTCCTCGAGTCGCCTGTTGCCGGGCAGCACAGGACCATACTGTAGCAGCGTCTCCTGAGCGTCGGCCGCCTCGCAATGAACAAGCTGTATAAAGCTAACCAGTTGGTCCCAGGGTTGCTGATATGTCGCGCCATATTTGCCCGCGTAGACCGCGGCCAGCTTCCATTTCTCTCTGCCCGACAATGGTTCTACAGCCTGAATCAATCGGGTCGCCAGAGCTTCGATTTGCTCCTCCGATCCTCGGGCCGCGCCAGGCTGCCAAAGGTCGGAACGGAGATCCAACTTTTCAAGACGAAGCCGACTTCTTTCGCGAACCGTCGCCTCAAAGTCTTCGGGCGTAGGAAGATCGGCAACCTCCGGAAGATCACCTGCGAGTTCATGCTCATCTTCTGGAGAAAGCGAAACATTGGTTCGATACAGCTCTGATAATTCGCCGACAGAAAGCGGCGGCGAAGTCTCCGCCTGAAGCGTGCCGGGAATCCACCCGTGGATTTCCTTCTCTTGTGCGACTGCGCGGGCTGCATCGGCTGGAGTCCAAGCCTTGCCATCGACGATGATTTCGTGATACTCATCAGCTCTTGCTTCCGCCAGTTGTCGCAGCACGCGGTCCAATTCAGCCAGCAAAGCGTGCCGTTCGGCATCGAGTTTGCTGGCTTCATTCTCCAGTGAACCAGGCTCGACGCTTCCCAGTCTTTCGGCAATCGAAGCTACAGCGCTTTCCAACTGTCGTCGGCTGTCGAGGTCATTTTCCAGAACGCTCACACACAGCGGCCGCAACCCCGGAACAATATGATGACGCACCATCCGCAAGGCTTTCGTCGTATGGCTTGTGACCAGAACACTCTTTCCTTGTGCCAGAAGATGGCCGATTAAATTACCGATGGTATGCGTCTTGCCCGTTCCCGGAGGCCCCTGAACCAGCACTCCGCCGTGCTTTTCCAGTTGTTGGGCGATTCTGATTTGCTCGGGATTTGCCGGCTTACTGAGAAGCACCTCTGCCTCGGGTTGACGAAGAGCATGAGGCGCTAACTCTTGTTCCTCGATAGCCGTATCGTCCGTGAAAATCGGCGATTCTTCTCCCACGATGTTCAACAGTGACCATGGCAAATCCTGGCGAGTACGCAAGTCCTCAAGCACACCCTCAATCGCGGAAGCAAAACCCAGCGTGCGGGAACGCAGAAAAATAATCGGATCGCGATAGATGCGCGGCTCGTTCCGTTCACCCTGCGGCGCTTTTTCCTCGACGAATTCCCCGCGCGGGGAGAGTTGCACAACCAGGCGCTTCAGGAAAGAAGAAGTAGGCTCTTCGCCCAGCGGATGATAGCCTCCCTGCTCCAACTCTTCACGGCAACGTCCTATGGCGCGTCCATCCACATCGCTCAGAGTCTGGAACAACGCGGAATATAATTCCACCGGATACTCCGCTTCCGAGAGAACGAACTCCGGCACAGCGGCATTGAATTCCAATTGCAGGCGCTGCAGCAGGACCGGATGACAGATGTCTCCCTCCGCTCGGCGCCAGCTCAGAATGCCGTCACCCAGAATGAGCTCCACTCGTTCCGCTTCGCGCTCCAGCCGTCCATGCAATTCATATAAGCTCTCAAAGATCTTCATAGCGGCTCGTGCAGGCTCTTCAGTCGCGGCCCACTCGTCGTGCTGCAACTGCCAACGCCGAAAAACCGCGACCCTGGCTGGATCATCGCCGAATTTTTCAACTTTGGTTACGCCGTGGCGGTCTTGCTCATTTCGCGTTTCATGGAAAGTAACTTCTCTTGCCGGATCGTCCCAGCCTTCTTTGAGCCACAACGCAAGTTCTTTAGGAGGCTCTGGTGCCTGGCTCAATCTTGGCCTCTGCACTTTGAAAACGAAGTCTTCTCTGCTGGGCTTGTCAATGTTTTGGATTTTGGTATCGAGTCTGCTGGGCGTCACTGAGCCCGGGCGCGTGACGCCTCGCTGTACGGAGGAATGACTGGGCAGTTCATGCAGCCACAGACTCCAGGGCTGAGAACCAATCTGCCGCTGCACCGGATTACGATGCTGATTGAGGGCCTCGAGGTAACGAAAAACTCTGGTGATTTTGTCACGCGCAGTCCGGAGCTTGGTAACGTCTGAAGCTTTTGCCAGCCGTTTCCGGGAATTAGTATTTGCACCGTGACCGTTCTGTGTTGCTTGCTCATAGCTGGAGTGTGGGATAATAATTTTATTGCTCATCTTAATTGGCCATCTTATCGTAAGATGCAGAAACCAGAAACCGAGTCACAGTCAAGGTTACTTTAGGTCATCATAATTAAACTCATATAAATTATTGATAAATAAGCATATTAATCTATAGTACATGTACCATTGGAAGGCTGGTATCGTGTCCTTCTTTCTGGCTTGTTCCATGATGGATTGCTATGGCTTGCTAAGGTAAACATGTTTGTTCTTGCCCGTGCGGTCACTTATGCTGCGCTCTTTATCGGCTTTGTGCTCATCTACCTACCAGCTCGCCTCTTGTCTTGGTCGGGCATTGTGCGTCCTGCGGTGATTGCAGTGCCGCAGATTGCTGGGATGGTTATCGGAGCCGCTGGTGCGGCGGTCGCCCTGTGGTGCATATTCACCTTTGTGTCTATCGGCAGAGGCACTCCGGCGCCCTTCGATCCGCCTCGCCGACTGGTGATTCGAGGTCCCTACCGTTTCGTGCGGAATCCCATGTACATTGGTGCGGGACTCGCCCTCGCCAGCGCCGCGCTCTTCTACAAGTCGTTGCCGCTTCTGGCTTATGCTGGCTTTTTCTTTCTCGCGACTCACCTCTTCGTGGTGTTCTACGAGGAGCCCGCCCTACGGCAAACCTTCGGGCAAGAGTACGAAGCATACTGCCGCCAGGCTAGGCGATGGTGGCCGCGCATGAACTGATCATTTTGAATCTGTATCTTTGAGCTGTAGGTACTGCCTGGATAAGAGGTTGTTGACCGGCTGTTCGAGCGCATCATACAATCGAATTGCTGCAAGCCAATCGCTCTTACTGCCCCCTCGTTCAATGGTAGGACAGCTGACTCTGGATCAGCATATCGGGGTTCGAATCCCTGGGGGGCAGCCAAATAAAATCAATAACTTAC
>Ga0209648_10006512_pt1 | contig 10055 bp, 9 predicted proteins | sample GraSoi2013_115cm_FD_185830 | JGI IMG/M metagenome (GOLD analysis project Ga0209648, IMG submission 185830) | Grasslands soil microbial communities from the Angelo Coastal Reserve, California, USA - Sample 9_17_2013_115cm (SPAdes) (version 2) | ecosystem: Environmental > Terrestrial > Soil >...
CCGCCGACCTCTCGCCGATCGACAAGACCTCTACGCCGGCCATCGCCCTCACCATCGGCGTTTTGATGCTGGTCGTCTGGCTCGTGCTGGTCGCCAGCCTCGGCCGTTTCCCAGTCTCGAAGCGTCAGCGGCGCTTCGACCTCGCCCAGATGTCGCCATCGGAAAAGCGTTGGACCCTCGCATGCATAGCTTTCGCCCTGGGGCTGATCGCATGGCTCAACGGAGCGGCAACGGTCGATTGGGGCCCACTGGGCTCCGCCATCGGAGCCGGCAAGATCGGTCCGATCGTGCTGGCGGTGGCGCTGGCGATCTTCGTCATCGCGATGGTGGCCGGAGTCTGGTTCAGCTGGCGCCAAGAGACCCACGCCTTCCGGCGCCGCTCGAGCACCTGATGGGGACCGTCTATCGGCTCATGTACGCGGTCGGCTTCACGCCCTGGGACCGCGCGGTGGCCATCCCGTTGAGAGAGCTCATCGAAGGACCCAATGCCCTACCCGCGGGACGGGCGCTCGACCTCGGTTCCGGCATGGGGACCAAGTCCATCTACATGGCCACTCACGGCTGGGACGTGACCGGGGTGGAGTTCGTGCCGCGGGCGCTGAAGGAAGCACGGCGCCGGGCGCAGGCTGCAGGAGTGAACGTCGACTTCCGCGAAGGCGATGTGACACGACTCGGCGACCTCGGCTTCGCGCCGGGCTACTCGCTTTTGTTCGACTTCGGCTGCTATCACGGGCTGAAACGCGACCAGCGGGTCCGCTATGCGGAAGGTGTGACGGCGCTCGCCGCGCCCGGCGCGACCCTCCTCATGATGGAGTTCACCAAGGCACTGCCGCCGGTCCCATCGGGGGTCAGCGAAACGGAATTGCGCGAGCGCTTTGGGCCGGCCTGGGACCTCGCCTGGACAAAGACCGGCGAGCAGGCCGGCACGCCGACGATGATGCGTGCCGAAGCCGCCTGGTTCTGCCTCAAGAAAGCGCGTCCTTAGAGCCCCACACCCGGGAATAGTTGCTTGCGCAAGCAAGTACCTGTGATGAGCTGCGGTACAGGAAAACCGCTGAAATTCACAGGAGGACCACATGGTCAGATACGAGATCGACAAAGCCCATACCCACGTCGGCTTCACCGCCAAGCACCTGGCGGTTTCAACCGTGCGAGGGCAGTTCAACTCGTTCGACGGCTACTTCGAGGGGCCTGAGGACGACGTCACCAAGATCAAAGGCGAGGTGACGATCGACGTCGCCAGCATCGACACCAGGACGGAGATGCGTGACAACCACCTCCGCTCGGCCGACTTCTTCGAGGCGGAGAAGTACCCCAAGATCACCTTCAAGCTCAACCGCGTCGAGCCCGTCGACAGCGAGTCCTTCAAGGTCCATGGCGACCTCACCATCAAGAGCACGACCAAGCCAGTCGTCCTGAACGCAACTCTCGAGGGCCGCGTACCGGACCCGATGGGCGGAGGTAAGGAGCGACTCGGCATCAGCGCCAAGGGGCAGCTCAACCGGATGGACTTCGGCCTCAACTGGGACGGCCTTGCGGGCGCCATCCCCATGGCCAGCCACAACATCAAGCTCGAGATCGAAGCCGAGATCGTCGTCAAGGCAGCAGAGCTCGCGCAAGCCTGAGGTTGATCGAGAGACGGGGTTCGGCCACGCCGGGCCCCGTCTACGATAGGCGCCGTGAAACCAACGCGAGCCTCCAACGTGGAGCAGATGTGGGAGGGACTGGATCGCGTCCACTCCTCGATGACCGCGGCCCTCGAGCACGACATGGTGCCCGAGGCAGGCATGCCTCTGGCCTGGTACGAGGTGCTCCTCAACCTCACCCGTTCGCCGGGCGGGATGATGCGGTACCAGGACCTCGCGCGCGTGGCGGGCATCACGAACAGCGGGGCTTCGCGGCGCCTCGAGCAGATGACCAAGGCGGGCCTCATCGAGCGCCGGTCCTGTCCGACCGATCGCCGCGGCGTCTTCGCCCACATCACGGCCAAGGGCGAAGCCGCATACAAGACCGCGCACAAGGTCTTTCTCACTAGCCTGGAGCGCAACTTCGGCACCGCCCTGAAAAAGGGCGACGCCGAGCTGATCAGCGCCGCGCTGTCGAGGTTGGCCTAGGCGGACTCAGCTTTCTTCGCGAGGTTGCTGAGCAGGGTTCCAAACTCTTTCGAGACCTGCGGCCCGAGCATCCCGCCCAGGATCGGCCCCAGCGGCCCCTTGACCTCGACGTACTGGCCGATCTTCGTCTCGCCGCCGACCGCCTCGATGCGGCAGTTGAAGCGGAACAACGTCAACGGCACGACGCTCGTCTCCAGCGCAAAGCTGCGACCCGACACCACGTCGAGAAGGCGCATCTTGTGGTGCTGGCCGGCGCGCGTGTTCATCACTCCAGTGGTGCCCGCCACGAAGCCGCCCTGCCAATCCATCGTCGACACGTTGGGATTCCAGTCACCCCACGTCGACATGTCCGACCAGATCTTCCAGACCTTGTCCGGCGATGCCGTACTTGCCACCGATGTCCCGTATTCAGCCATTGATGACCTCCATCGGCGCGAGATTAGACCTCTGCCACTGACAGTGGACGAACGAGCACGACCGGCGCCCTCTCCCGCGTCCAGTTGAGAAAGACGATCACGCCCAGCAAAAGAGCGGTGCCGAGCAGCTGTACCGCGTAGACACGCTGGTGGAAGCCCCACGGATATGGAGCCCAAGCGATCAGCGTGAAGGCCACCGGATACGCCATCTCGGCGATGGTCGCCAGCGAGGCCGGCGTCTTCGACAACGCCCGATAGTAGAGGAGCAATGACAGCAGGCCGGGAACGATGGCGATGTAGAGCAGGTTGGGCACGAAATCGCTCAGCCGATAGTGACCGAAACCACCCAGCCCACTCTGCACCAACACGATGACGACCAGCACAGGGAGGGCCAGTGTGAAGCGCAGCGAGGTCATGCTCCAAAACGAGATCGATCCCAATGCAAAGCGGCCGAACACCGTGCCGCTGGCCCAGAGCACAGCTGCACCGAGCGCGAGCAACCCTACCTCGAGACGTCCGTTCTTCAGGGCGGAGACCGGCGAAAGCGGATCGCTCGCGAACACGACCATATAAACGGCCACTATCGCCACCGCGGCGGCGGGCCAGAACCACGGCCGCCGGCGCTCGCCGAGCACGGCCCACGCCAGCAGAATCGCGATCAAGGGCTGCGTCTGCTGCAGCACGACTGTCTCCGCGAACAGCCCGTGCTGAGCCGCGATCGAGAACGACGCCGTGAACAGGATCGTCGCCAGGGCCTGGGCACCCGCCGCGATGCTAGCGACCGCGAGCCACCCCCGGCGTCCCAGCTTCCTAAGCTCGCCGCGACTGCGGATGAGCACCGGGAGCAAGAACAACGTGACCAGGCCGTCTTCGGCGACGACGATCTGGGTCGCGCTGAGGTGCTGAACCAGCTGGTTGCGGAAGTAGGCGTCCGAGGCCCACAGCGTGGCCGCGACCGCCACGAACACAACCGCGTAACGGTCGATCAGCTTGTTCATCGACCTAGTTCAACAGCCTCCCACCCGCAATCCTTCCGTACTCATGAAAAAGGCCCGGGATCAGCGCCCAGGCCTTAATTGTGCGATTTTGCCGTGGTCAGCAGCCCAGAGCCGCGTGCTCGAAGCCGAGGTAAGGGCCTCCGATGCCGGTCGTGAGCGGACCCATGTACGTATATCGACCGTCACTCGACCGCAAGTCGGCGTCCTCGCCGTCGCGGGCGAACCAGTTGAGGAAGACCTCGTCCTCCGGGTGCCATACATAGCCGGCCGCGGCGTTCGGGTTGCCTGGCAGCGAGAACCAAACGCCGACCACCGGATCGCCCGTCTCGAGCAGGCTGGTGCACCCATACTGTGGCGCCGTCGGCGTCTTCCAGGGCTGGACAGCGTTGTTGGTAAAGGGATCGTCCATCCACTCCGAGACCTCGTGGCTGAGACCGTGGATGTCGGAGATGCCGCGATTTGCAGCGGGGAAGCCAGCGAATGTTTTGGGCGTGGTGTACGAGGCGTAGATGAAGGTGTGCACGGGCTGATTGCCGGCGCCGTTGGTCGAGCCGGCGCCATTGCCAGTCGGTGCGGACGCGCCGTGGTAGCCGAACACGCAGCACAGCAAGTAGTTGTCCAATTTGTAAAGCACCACGTTGCCGGTGAGGAAAATCGGGAGCGTGGTGGAGTCGATGTGCAGCGAATCGATCAAGTTATGGATCTTGCTGCTGAACCAGTTGATGTCCACACGGCCGACTAGAACATGGCGGCTGTTGATGACGGCGACTCCCTGGTTCTGAGGCACGTCGATCGACACCGTGTCGAGGACCGTCGGCTGCCCAAGGACCACGTGGTAGCCGGTGCCGACCTTGCCGAACTGCTCGCGCATCACGGCGTCGCCGTTCTGGACGCCCGAGTCACCCGAAACTGGAAACGTGGTGGGGGTGAACATCGGTGAGGCGATTGTGTCGGCGACATTGTCGGAGCCGTCAATCGAAACGTTCTGGGCGTGCGCCACGAAGCCGATTGCCGGGAGGCCCAGGACTGACACGTCCTGGTTGCCGGCGACGAAGTTGAACTGAAGCGGGATGATCTCAGTCGCTACGGTGGTCGAACCGAGTCCGCGCGGGTCAGAACCGACCATCGTGAACGGGTACGTCACAGAGTTGGTGGGATCGGTGAAGGACGAGCTCCAGTACGGAACCGTCTTCATGGTCTGGAATGGCGTCACGCCGCCGGCGGTGGCGAACATGGGAGTCCCTTCCGGGTCGGGGTTGGCGGCCGGAGTCGCCGCATTGGCTGCGGCCAGCGTGGTCCCCGGCAGCAGTGCCGCGACCAGAGCCACCGCGGCCCCACCCGCCAGTCTCCCGACGAGCGCGCGAAAAAGACGTGGACGTACCGAGTGCATACACCCTCCTACCGAACCAGTCGGCCCAACCCAACCCTGAAGGCACGTAAGCCGGCCCAATCCGGCGGCCTCAAACAATATCGGGATATGGACCGATTTTCGTAAGTTAAGCGGCAGAAATCTCGTCTTCCTGGACGGCGGCCTCCAGCTGCACCTCGGCGTGCTGAAGCACGTAGACCTCCTCCGGCCGGTCGTGCCCCTCGAGACGCCGCTTGCCCACGCTCAACAGCTGCATGTCGGGACGCAGGATGTCCGCCACGATCGAATTGGTGGTCTCCGAAACCAGGATCTGGTTGCCGACCGCGCGGCGCCTCAGCTTCGCGCAGCGGTTGACCGCGGGTGACCGGTAATCGCGGTCCTGGGCGTCGGCCTCGCCGGTCAGGATCGCCATTCGGACCGCGAGCGGGATCCTGTCAGCCCAGGGCTCCGACATGAGCCCCGTCTGCGCATCCAGCGCCGCCACCAGCGCGTCGGTCGCGCGATGGAAGACCGCAAAGAAGCTGTCGCCTTCGCCCCGCTCCTTGAGCACGAATCCACGGTTGGCCTCGATCGCAGCGGTCAGCAGCTGGTCGTGGCGCCTCATCGCTCCGTACATCTGGGCCCGGTTCTGCAGCCAGATCTGAGTCGACTCGACGACGTCGGTCATCAGGAAGGTCACCACCCCATCGGGGAGCCCGTCTGGCTGCTCGTGCGATGCCCCGTTCGACTGGGCGGCCACCAACCCGGGCACGAGGCCGTTGGTCAGGTTGATGTTGGCCGCGGTCGCGAGGTAGTCGTCGACGCTCTTGACGCGCCGGAAGAAATGCACGTTGTAGGAGGGCAGGACGCTCCAGCTCGAAAAGTCGTCGGCTGTCTCGGGGTCACGACAGATGTCCGGAGCCGCCGCCAGCAGACGACCGAGCTTGGTCGCAGCCGGCCCGTCGAGACCGAGCTCGCGGGCGGCGTCGTCACGAGTGAGTCGCTGCATCGCCTGGTCGGCGTCCACGACCAGCCTGATGGCCGAAACGAAGTTGTCGATATCGGCCTGCACACCGCGGCAGCGATGCAGCCGGTCGGTGCTCAGGCTGACGACGAGGTCGCCGTTGGTCTCCCCCTCGAACTTGAACAGGCCGCTGACCGTCTCGAAGCTGTCTTCGACCGCAAACTCACGCGTGGCGCGCTGGTAGATCTCGCCGAGGGCCGGCCACCGCCCGTTGGCGGTGAAGTAATCCGCTGTCACCTGCTCGTACAACCAGGCCGAGTCGGCAAGACTGAGGTCGGCGGTCAGCGCCGTCTGCAGGAAGGAGACCAGGGTCCGATACAGCTCGTGGATGAATGCCAAGGCGCCGATCTCGGCCACTTTGATCTCCCGATCGAGCCCAAGACCGGGGTCGGGCTTGGGAGAACCGGCGGTGTATGCGAACGCCTCGACGACGACCGCCTCGCCGTGGTTGCGAAGCTTGATGCGGGTATGGGAGACACGCTGTCCGGGCCCGGCGACGTCCGGGTTGTCCGCCACGTGGACAAGGCCGCCCGCGCCCCAGGCCTGCTGGATGGGCACGCGAAGCTGAGCGACCATGGCGTTGAAGCGCTGGATGAAGGCCAGGGCCTCCTTGCCGCGGTCGGTGTCGTACCGGTCTTCGCGCACGGACCGCAGGTCGTCCTCCCAGAGGGCCGTGATCGCGCCGCGCAAACCGACGATTCCTGGTTGCATCCGGCCTACCCGGCCCCACTTCGATTCATGCCCATTGCGGGAACAAACGTTAGACCCAAATCGGTCGCTCAGAGCCCTCCAAGGCGTAAGAGATTGCGTCACGAACATGGAGAGGCAGCGCATCAGCTATGGCAGTACCATGTTGGGCAATCGGTCGCCAGGGCCGGTTCCCTGGCGTTTTGGGGGCATTGGGTATGGCTGAAGTCAGAACCGCTACGGCTGCGCCCGCGATCGCAAACCCCGCTGCGCTGGGGCTGGGAGCCTTCGCTCTCACCACCTTCATCCTCAGCGCGCACAACGCTATGGGAGCTACCACGACGCCGCTGCTGGCAATGTTCGGATATGCCGTCTTCTACGGGGGGCTGGCCCAGTTCGCGGCCGGCATGTGGGAGTTCAAGACCGGCAACACTTTTGGCGCCACCGCGTTCACGACCTACGGTGCCTTCTGGATGGGCCTGGCGACCTTCGTGCTCCTGATCCTATGGGGTAAGGTCGCGGCGAAGGACGTGGCCCCATCCCTGGGCTGGATCCTGCTGGCTTTCGCCATCTTCAACACGTACATGCTGCTTTGGAGCACCCGGCTGAACATTTCCGTCTTCCTTGTCTTTCTTACGCTCGAGATCACCGAGATCCTTCTGTTCATCGGTAACTTCAGCGGCAACGCAGCGGGCACGGGCCTGGTTGCGCTCGGCGGCTGGATGGGCATCATCACCGCCCTCGTGGCCTGGTACGCGTCCGCGGCGGTGGTCGCGAACAGCATGCGCCCCAAGCCGATCCTTCCTGTTGGCAACCCGATCTGGTCGTAGCCCAAGCTAGGTCGATATGCGGGTTTAGGGGCCGGCCCGGCCGGATGTGTCATGGCGCCATCGGAGTTACGGAGGTCAAAGGATGAGCGAAGTCCAGGTCTCAGAGGCGGAGATAGCCGTCCATTGGCGCGAGGAGGAGCTTTTCTATCCGACGCCCGAATTCATCGGTCAGGCCAATGCCAGCGACCCCGCCATCTTCGACCGCTTTACCGAGAAGAACTTCCCGGAGTGCTACAAGGAATATGCCGACCTCTTGACCTGGGACAAGTACTGGCACACCACGCTCGACACGAGCAACGCACCGTTCTGGAAATGGTTCGTCGGTGGGAAGCTCAACGCCTCGTACAACTGCGTCGATCGGCACCTCGCGAAATACCGGAACAAGGCGGCTCTCATTTGGGTGGCGGAGCCGGAAGCCGAAGCCACCCAGGTCATCACGTACCAGGAGCTCTACAAGCGCGTCAACGAGTTCGCCGCGCTGCTCAGGGACTACTGCGGGCTGAAGGCCGGTGACCGGGTCACCTTCCATCTGCCGATGGTCCCGGAGCTGCCCGTCTCGATGCTGGCCTGCGCCCGCCTGGGTGTCATCCACTCCGAGGTGTTCGGCGGCTTCAGCGGTGCGGCCTGCGGGGGCCGCATCGCGGACTCGGGCAGCGAAATCCTCATCACCATGGATGCCTACTACCGCAATGGCGACCTGCTCGACCACAAGATCAAGGCCGACGAGGCGGTCGAGGAGGCGAAGAAGCAGGGCCAGAAGGTCGACAAGGTCCTGATCTGGCGGCGTCACCCCGGCAGGTACTCAGCCAAGACCGAGATCGTCAAGGGCCGTGACTTTTTCATCGACGAGCTCATGGCCGACTACAAAGACAAGATCGTCGAACCCGTCTCTATGCCCGCCGAGGCCCCGCTCTTCCTCATGTACACAAGCGGCACCACGGCCAAGCCGAAGGGCTGCCAGCACAGCACTGGCGGCTACCTGTCCTATGTCGCTGGGACGTCGAAGTACTACCAGGACATCCACCCTGAGGACACCTACTGGTGCTTCGCCGACATCGGCTGGATCACCGGCCACTCCTACATCGTCTACGGGCCGCTCGCCCTGGGGGCGACCAGCGTCATGTACGAAGGAGTTCCGACCTACCCCGACCCCGGCCGCCCGTGGAGGATCGCCGAGCGGCTGAACGTCAACATCTTCCACACCGCTCCCACCACCATCCGCATGCTGCGCAAGCTCGGTCCGAGCGAACCCAAGAAGTACCACTACCACTTCAAGCACATGACCACGGTGGGCGAGCCGATCGAGCCCGAAGTCTGGCGCTGGTACTACCACGAAGTCGGCAAGAACGAAGCCGTCATCGTCGACACCTGGTGGCAGACGGAGAACGGCGGCTTCCTCTGCAGCACGCTGCCCGCCCTGCAGCCGATGAAACCCGGGAGCTGCGGCCCTGGCGTCCTGGGAATCTATCCGGAAATCCTCGACGAGCATGGCAAGCCGGTGCCCAAGGGCAGCTCGAAAGCCGGCAACATCACGATCCGCAATCCGTGGCCCGGAATCTTCCAGACCATCTACGCCGACCCGGACAGATTCGTGTCCACCTACTACGCCAAATACAACAAGAAGAAGGGCAGCAAGGACTGGCACGACTGGCCGTACTTCGCCGGGGACGGCGCCCTGCTGGCGGAGGACGGCTACTTCCGCATCCTCGGACGCGTCGACGACGTCATCAATGTGGCCGGGCACCGGCTCGGCACCAAGGAGCTAGAGTCCGCAAGCCTGACGGTGGATGAGATCGCGGAAGCCGCCGCGGTGCCCGTGATCGACGATTTACGCGGCCGGGCGGTGGAGATCTACATCGCTCTCAAGCCGGGCTTGAAACCGAGCAAGGAGATCGAGGACAAGGTTTCAGCAGCAATCGAGCGCCTGATCGGCAAGATCGCCCGGCCCAAGAACGTGTGGATCGTGCCCGATATGCCCAAGACGCGTTCGGGCAAGATCATGCGCCGCGTCATCGCCGGCATCTCCAACTTCACTAGCCCCGGCGACATCACCACGCTCGCCAATCCCGAGATAGTGGCGACCATCAAGCATCACGTCGAATCGGAAAAGGTCAAGAGCGGCCAGACCCCACGCGAGCTGTCGGCCAAGGAGCTCGAGGAGATCAAGTCATTCGGACAGGCTGAGTAGGTGACCTGAGGAGGGCGAGCATTCGCCCTCCTCACACGCCGGTGTCAGACTTGCCCTCGCCGATGAAGGGTCGTCTGCGCGCGGTCAACGCCTCCGCCGCGCTGGTGGTGTCGGCCGCGCTGCTGTACGTGACGTTCTTCGGCGTCGGCCCGCTACCCGCGCTCGGTCCCGCGTTCAATCCGACGACCGGCGCCTGGACCATGGCTGCGGATGCGTCGATCACCAACGAGACGCTGCACCTCTTCGGCCTCCAGCAGCCAGTGGACATCACGCTGGAAAAGGACGGTACCGCGCATGTTGTCGCACAAACCGACCACGACCTCTTCCTCGCGGTCGGCTACCTGCACGCCCGCTTCCGGCTGTTCCAGATGGACCTGCTGCGCCGGCAGGGCGAGGGCCGGCTGTCCGAGGTCGTCGGCAGGGCGGCCCTCGACAGCGACCGCTTTGAGC
>Ga0209648_10006513_pt1 | contig 10052 bp, 10 predicted proteins | sample GraSoi2013_115cm_FD_185830 | JGI IMG/M metagenome (GOLD analysis project Ga0209648, IMG submission 185830) | Grasslands soil microbial communities from the Angelo Coastal Reserve, California, USA - Sample 9_17_2013_115cm (SPAdes) (version 2) | ecosystem: Environmental > Terrestrial > Soil >...
TCGGGCTTGCAGTATTTGCACCAGGCGATCCCCGGCGCGTCATCGACCGGCCACACCGCCACCGCCCCGCCCGCGGCGTGGATCTCCTTGACCACCTGCGGGTCCATCGCACCCCAGTGCGGCGAGTAGACGTCCGCGCCGGACTCCTTCAACATTCGAGCGGGGTCGATCGGCCTGGAGCCCTCGAGGATGCCGACCTGGAGCTTCGGCTCCATGCCGCGCAGCACGCGGACCGAGGGATGGTGAAATGAGACGACGGCGCAGTCCGCAACCGCGCCCAGCTGCCGGAGCATGGCCACGAGCTTGTCCTCGAGGCCCGGGTACTGAATCGGCATCTGCTTGATCTCGATCACGAGCCCGACCTTGCCGATCGCGAGCTCGACGACCTCCTGCAGCAATGGGATCCGCTCCCCGTGGCCGGCATCCAGGCGGCGCAGCTCGGCCGCCGTCTTCTCGCCCACGAGGCCGGTGCCGTTGGTCGTGCGCTCCAGCGTGTGGTCGTGGATGACGACCAGGCGGCCGTCCGAAGAAAGGTGCACGTCGCACTCGATGAGATCGCAGCCCGCGGCGATGGCCGAGCGAAATGAGCGCATCGTGTTCTCGGGGTGTTCGGCGGGATTGCCCCGATGACCACCTATGAGGGGCCTCCCTTCGTCATGAGCGGCCTCGTATCGATCGCGTATCGACTCAGTCAAGCGCGGGTCAGTCTAACTGCGCCCGCGACGCAATCTGGCGTACAGCAATCGCTTAGCGATCGTCGGCGGTTTGGCTCCGAACCCTAACAAAGCGAGCGCGGTGTCTTGTCTATAGTGCTGAAGGTGAGCACCGTCCGCCCACAGACCATCGGTGAGGTTCGCGCGAGCGGGTACAAGCGCGAAACCGTCAAGCAGGAAATGCGCCGTAATCTCCTGACCCGCCTTCGCAGCGGCGAGCCGCTGCTCGACGGGATCGTGGGTTACGACGACACGGTGCTGCCGCAGCTGGCCAACGCCGTGATCTCGGGTCACGACGTCATCCTGCTCGGCGAGCGCGGCCAGGCGAAGAGCCGCATCATGCGCTCGCTCGTCTCCCTGCTCGACCCGCACGTGCCCGGCATCGCCGGCTGCGAGATCAACGACCACCCATACACGCCGATCTGCCGGCGGTGTCTCGACCTCGTCGCCAAGGATGGCGACAGCGTCGAGGTGGAGTGGATCGACCGCGACCGCCGCTACGGCGAGAAGCTGGCCACGCCCGACATCTCGATCGCCGACCTCATCGGCGAGGTGGACCCCATCAAGGTCGCAGAGGGTCGCTACCTCGCGGACGAGCTGACCATCCACTACGGCCTTGTGCCGCGCACGAATCGCGGCATCTTCGGCATCAACGAGCTGCCCGACCTCGCGGAGCGCATCCAGGTCGGACTGCTCAACATCATGGAAGAGAAGGACGTGCAGATCCGCGGATATCGCGTGCGCCTCCCCCTCGACCTCTTCGTGATCGCCAGCGCCAACCCCGAGGACTACACGTCGCGCGGCCGCATCATCACGCCGCTCAAGGACCGCTTCGGCTCGCAGGTGCGCACCCACTACCCGCTGAGCATCGGCGAAGAGATGCAGATCATGGAAGCCGAAAAGCACCCGGTTCCCGAAGACTTCGAGGTGATCTTTCCGTCCTTCATGAAAGAGATCGTCGCCGAGCTCACTCATCAAGCGCGACGCAGCCCGCACATCTCTCAGTCGTCAGGTGTGTCGGTTCGCATGTCGATCGCCAACTTCGAAAACCTCGCGAGCAACGCGGTGCGCAGGGCCGCGCGCGTCGGCGAGGCGCTCGCCGTGCCCCGCATCACCGACCTGGAATTTCTCGCGTCTTCAACAGCCGGACGCGTGGAGATCGAAGCGCTCGACGAGGGCAAGGAGGAGCAGGTCCTCTCGCGTTTGCAGCGCGGCGCGGTCAGCGCGGTGTTCAGCCGCCACTTTTCCGCTTCTCAGTTCGACGGTGTCGTCTCGAAGTTCGAAGAGGGCACCATGCTGGAGGTCGGCGAGGGGATTCCGTCGCGCACCTACACGCGCGCGTTCGGCGACCTGCCCGAGCTGGCGACGGCGCTGAAGAAGCTGAGCCTGCCGGACCGCCCGGAAGTGCGGGCGTCGGTGATCGAGTTCCTGCTCGAAGGCCTTCACCTGAACAAGCGCCTCAACAAAGACGAGGTAGACGGGAAGGCGATCTACCGGAGATAGGGACCCTCCCCCTCTCCCGCACAGCGGGAGAGGTTCGGGGAGAGGGTCGCGGAAGAATAACTCAGGCCGCGACTTCGATCGCGTCCACCGCAGTCTCCGATTCCTTTGTGAGGGGCACCTCGCGCAGGAAGACGCTGACGATCAGCGACACCACAGCGACCAGCGCCGCCAGCAAGAAGAGGTCGTGCAAGGTGCCGGCCAGGTCGAGCCGGGTGGGTCGGGCCGGCAGGTGGTTGGTGAGAATCGCCCCCAGGACCGCGGTGCCGATTGTGCCGCCGAGGCTCCGCCAGAACGTGATCTGGCTCGTCGCGACTCCCACCAGCTGGTGCGGCAGACCCGCCTGCACCACCACGAGCGTCAGCGGGAAGGTCACGCCCAGCCCGGCCCCGATCAGGATGATGTCGCGGGTCACCTCCCACGGGCTCGAGTGCGGTCCGACCTGGGCCAGCAGGACAAGGCCAACGATCATCACCGCCAGCGCGGCGGTGCCGACGAATCGATAGCGCGGAACGCGTGCGAGCAGCACACCCGTCCCGGTAGCCGTGATCACGACCGCCACCTGCATCGGCGTCAACAGCTGACCGGAGTTGGAAGCGCTCACACCCAGCACGCCCTGGTAGACGAGCGGAACGAACACGATCGCGCCGAACATTCCGATCGCGCTGAAGAACGCTATCAGCGCCGGAACGGCGAAGACGTTCATCCGGAACATCCCAAAAGGCACGATCGGGTGCTCGACGCGACGCTCGGTGACGAAGAATGCAATCAAGAAGATCGCCGCCAACCCGAGCAGCCCCAGCACCTGGACGGAGAGCCATGAGTGGTCGCGCAGCATCGACAGCGAGATCAGCAGAGGTGTGAGACCGGCGACCAGCAGGACGGTGCCGAGAAAGTCGATGTCGCGAAGCCGGGCTTGTGAGCGCACGCGGGGGAGCTGCGTCGCGACCAGGATCGTCGCCACGATCCCCAGCGGGATGTTGACGTAGAAGACCCAGCGCCAGCCGGGTCCGTCGGTGAGAAATCCACCGAGCGACGGCCCGATGACCGAGGAGAGCCCGAAGATGGCGCCGAACACCCCGCTCATTCGCGCTCGCTGCTCAGGCGGAAACAGGTCGGTCATGACGGCGAATGTCGAGGCGAACAGCACGCCGCCAAAGATGCCCTGGGTGGCTCGGAAGAGCACGAGCTCGAGCATGTTTTGCGACAGGCCGCAAAGCGCCGACGCAGCGATGAATCCGACCATGCCGGCGAGCATGAAAGGCTTGCGGCCGAACATGTCACCGAGCTTGCCGGCCACCGGCACCAGGGTGGTCGAGCTGATCAGGTAAGCCGTCGTGACCCACGCGTAGAACTCGATGCCGTGGAGCTGGGAGACGATCCGGGGCATCGCGACGCCGACGACGGTCTGGTCGAGCGCCGCCAGGAGCAGCGCCATGGCCACTCCAAGGGTGGCAAGGATCACCTGCGAGCGAGAAGCGTTCTGGGTCATTTCTTCCTCCTGTTCATCTGCCGTGTTGCAGACGTCAGGCTATGGCCTATTGCGGAACGTTCGCTTCCTAAATAGGATTCAATCTCGAAACCAGGATGCTGAGCACCTCCGAACGCCTGCTGCGGGTTCTGACCCTTCTGGAGTCGCGCCGCGAATGGTCCGGCTCGGACCTGGCGCAGCGGCTGGAGGTCAGCACGCGGACCATCCGCAACGACATGGTTCGCCTGCGCTCGCTGGGCTACCCGGTGGGCGCCGCGCCGGGGGTAGCGGGCGGCTACCGGCTCGGCGCGGGTTCGGCGCTGCCGCCGCTCCTGCTCGACGACGACGAGGCGGTGGCCGTTGCGGTGGCCTTGCGGTCATCGACCGGTGGCGTGGCGGGCATCGAGGAGACGTCGGTGCGCGCCCTGGTGAAGCTGGAGCAGGTCCTGCCGTCGCGCCTGCGCCGCCGGGTCAACGCGCTGTCGGCGTACACGGTGCCGGTTGCCTTTCCGGGGCCCACGGTTGAGCCGCAGCTGCTCTCCACGATCGCGACCGCGTGTCGCGACGCCGAGGTGCTCCGCATGGACTACCGGAAGCACGACGGCACCGAAAGCACGCGGTCAGTCGAGCCTTACCGGATGGTCCACCTGGGCCGTCGTTGGTACCTCGTCGCCTGGGACAGGGACCGCCGGGCCTGGCGAACGTTCCGTGTCGACCGCCTGCAGCTGCGGAGCCCGAACGGCCCCCGGTTCACACCTCGCGAGCCGCCGGCCAAAGACATCGGCGAGTACGTGATGAGGAACGTGCGCTCGGTTCCGATGACCTACCACGCGCGCGCAGTCGTTCAAGCCCCGGCGTCGGTCATCACAGAGCGAGTGCCGCGGGGAATCCTCGTGGAGCCCATCGACGACGAAACGTGCGCCGTCCACGGGACCGCGAACACGATCGAGATGCTGGCGCTCTATCTGGGCATGCTGGACGCGGACTTCAGCGTGACCGAACCACCCGAGCTGCTAGCTCACATGAACAAGTTGTCCGAACGCTTTCTGAGGGCGGTCCCGAACGATTCCGACCGCTGAATCGCGACCATTTATGCCCGAACGGCCGTATCCCTAGCAGTCGCCGCGACCATTTGTGCCCGAATGGCCGTATCCCTCGCAGTGGCCGCGACCATTTGTGCCCGAATGGCCGTATCCCTGGCAGTGGATGCGACCATTCGTGCCCGAACGGCCGGGGAGACGCCGCCTCAGTGCTGTGCGGCGTAGATCCACGTGAACCCGATCACGACCGCCACCACCATCACGAAAAAGAGCAGCTCGACCCGGATCGCGACCCGGACCAGCCTGCGCGCCCGCCGCGTCCGCTCGCCGCACCTCTCGCAGTAGGCCGCGCTCGGAACCAGCTTCCCCCCGCACTTGTCACAGACCGCCTGAACCTGGGCCATTACTCAAAGGCTACATACTCAGGTGACATGGATCTCGAAGAGGAGATGACCCCGGCCGACGTCGCCCTGCTCATGAGCTCGGTCCCGGAGCGCATCGGCGACCTGGTCTACGGGCTCGACGAGCCGCGCCTGCGCTACCGCCACGGCCCGGCGTTCCAGACCCTGGGGGGCCTGATCGCGCACCTGCTCGAGTCCGGGTCGAAGGTGGACGCGCTGCTCCGGCACGCCCACCTGGACGGTGTCGCCAGCGCGGACGTGCGCGCGACCATCGATCCCGGCCACGAGGACGAGCTCAACCGCCCCCTCTCCGAAGCCCTCGAGGATTTCGCTCGCATCCGCCGCCGCACGGTCGACCTCCTGCACGGCTGGGGCAAGACCGAGTGGGACCGCAAGCTGCGCGACCCACGCGCAGGCGACATCACCCTGCTGGAGGTCTGCCGGATGGTGGCGCGTCACGAGATCTCTCACATCGCGCAGATCCGGAACCTGACCGTCCTGCTGCCAGAGCCGCAGGTGCTCGCGCCCACCCCGCCCCCGCTGTCGGACTAAGGAGACAATCTCCGTCGTGTCCGACACACCCGAAGCCGCTCCAGCACCAACAGGCGACAGGCCCGCCAGGTCGGGCCGCCCGCGCCGCAAGAGAAAATCCGGCCGCACGGAGGGGCGCGCCTCTCAGTTCTGGATGATCGTCAGCTCGCCCGACAACTTCCGCAAGACGCGCGAGCACGGGTTCACCATCCAGGGCCTGAAGAGCCGCCACCGGCGCCGAGTGGAGACGATGCACGTCGGCGATCGCATGCTCTATTACGTCACTGGACGGGCCGCGTTCGCGGCCAGCGTCACGGTGGCTTCCCCGATGTACGAGGACCACACGCCCATCTGGCGGTCGGCGCGCCGCGACGAGGACTACCCGTGGCGCGTCCATATCCGGGCTGACATAGTGCTCGAGGACGCCGACTGGATTCCCGCGAAGGACCTGGCCTACCGCCTCGACTACGTGCGCAAGTGGCCGCCCGAGCACTGGACGCTGGCGTTCCAAGGTCACATCCACGCGCTGCCCCGCACGGATTTCACCATCCTCGAGGACGAGCTCGCGCGGAGCGCCCGCCACCGGAGATCACTCGCCGGCTGAAAACGCTAAGGGAGATCTACGGGTTTCATTTCCAGAACGAGCGCAGGGAGCGCCTCTTCCTGGCCTCGCTTGGATTTCTGCTGACCTTCGCGATCGTGCGGGGAATCACGCACCTGATCAGAGCCGGGGTCGGCCCGTTTCACAATGTCTCGAGCGGCGGCCTTCACATCCACCACCTGGTGTGGGGCATCCTCCTGCTCCTGGTCGTCGGCTACATCTGGCTGATCGAAGCGGGCACCACCTCAAGTCTTCTATCAAGCCTCACCGCGATCGCCTACGGCGTCGGTGCTGCCCTTGCGCTCGACGAATTCGCACTCTGGCTCAACCTCCAGGACGTGTACTGGACAGGCCGTGGCCGAGAGAGCATCGACGCGGTCGTGATCTTCGTGAGCTTGCTGTCGGTGGGCATCTGGGGCGGCCCGTTCCTCCGCGAGCTGACGCTCCACGTCTTCGGGCGCCGAAAACCTTCCGCTCAGTGATGTCACAAAACGGCCGTCCACGGTGCTTGTCATTCAGTGGGCATGAACCTCGGGGTGAGAGCGGTGGCGACTCCTCGTACTGACGACGAGTCGTTCGAGGCCCTTTTCAGAACCGAGTACGGGAGGGTGGCAGGCATCGCGAACCGTGTCTTGATGGACCAGCACGAGGCCGAGGACGTGGCGCAGGAGGTCTTCGTCGACTTCCATCGCCTTCATTCGGCCAGCGCCCAATACGCACCCGCCTGGCTGCACCGCGCGGCCGCCCACACCGCGCTGAACCGGCTGCGTGGATCGCGACGCCGGCAGAAGCGCGAGCTGGCCCAGGCGGCAGAAGAGAGCGATCGTGCGGTCGATCCGCAGAAGCTCTTCGAGGCGAGCGAGGATCGCCGCCAGGTCCGCGAAGCGCTGGCCCGCCTCGCGCCCAAGCCCGCGGCGGTGCTCGTGCTCCGCGCCAGCGGCCTCAGCTACGCGGAGGTCGCCCAGGCACTCGGCGTCGGTATCGGTCAGGTCGGAACATTGTTGAGGCGCGCGGAAGCCAGTCTGCGCAAGGAGGTCACACGTGGCACATCTATCTGAAGGAACACTGCGCCGGATGGTTGACGATCCGGATGCTCACGGCGGCGCCGACAAGCGCCATCTCGAAACCTGCGCGGAGTGCCAGGCCCGGTACGGGACGGTGTCGAAGGACGCCCTCGCGATCTCCAGCCTGATGGCGGCTCCTGAGCTCAAGCTCGACGTCACGTCCGCGTTCAACCGCGTGCGCTCGGCGCCCGCGGCACGCCCGAGGTTCGGGTTCCGCATCCCCGTGATGCGGCCGCGATCCCGGCCCGTGGTCCTCGGTTTTGCAACAGCGGTTGCTGCGGTCGCGCTGCTGGTCACCGCGATCGCGGAGGGCGGCAACACGTTCACGCCTCAGACGCTCACGCCGGTCCCCGTGACGATGGCGGACATGGAGGCGCTGTCGCAGCTCAGCGCATACGGGACGGTCTCGTGGACCAAGCAGCCGCAGCCGCAGATCGCCACCAGCGCCGAAGAAGCGCACACCATTTCCGGGCTGCCAGTGCCTAAAGTGGCCAACCTGCCGGCCGGCGTCTCGTCGACCGTGACCTACGCGGCGATGGGGCAGGCGACGGCTGTGTTCACGTTCAGCACGGCCAAGGCGACCGCGGCCGCGGCGCAGGCGGGCAAGACGCTTCCCGCGCTGCCGGCCGGAATAGAAGGTGCACAGCTCACCGTGACGGTTGGTCCGGCGGTGGCTGAGATCTACGGCAACATCAACAAGCCGGCCGCCGGCTCGGACATCACCCAGGCGGCCCTGCCTCAGCTGATCGTCGGCGAGACGAGCGCACCGGTCGCCACGTCGTCTCAGGTCACCGTGGTGCAGTTCGAGAAGTACCTCCTGTCCCAGCCAGGCATCTCGCCAGAGCTGAAGGCGGCGATCAACGCCATCGGCGATCCAAGCACCACGCTGCCGATCCCGATCCCGGTCCAGTTCGCCACGTCGTCAAAGGTGACGATCCAGGGTGTCCAGGGCCTGGCCCTCGGCGACAACACAGGCGTCGGCGCCGGCGTGATCTGGATCAAGCACGGAGTCGTGTACGGAGTCGTCGGCACCATCAAGCGAGATGACGCCGTCAACATCGCTAACCAATTGAGCTGAGCAGGCGTTATAGCCTGCACTCGTGACTGATGTAATCGAACAGGCGGCAGCCGCCCCGCCGGGGACGGCTGCCGGCTCGCCGGCCATCCAGACGGTCAACCTTTCCAAGCGATTCGGGCACACCGTCGCGCTGGCCGGCCTTTCGATGACGGTGCCTCGCGGCGAGGTCTTCGGTTTTCTTGGACCGAACGGCGCCGGCAAGACGACCTCGGTCAAACTGCTCCTCGGACTCCTCAAGCCCACCTCAGGCCAGGCCTCGCTGCTCGGCCGGCCGATCGGAGACCTCCAGACCCGACGCAAGATCGGCTACCTGCCGGAGCTGTTCCGCTACCAGGGCTGGCTCTCCGCCCGCGAGGTCCTCGCCCTTCACTGCGAGCTCGCGCCGCTGCCTCGTTCGAGCTGGAACGACGAGCTCACTTCAGCCCTCGACACGGTTGGGCTGACCGATCGCGCCGGCGATCGGGTGAGCACATTTTCCAAAGGAATGCAGCAGCGCCTCGGACTGGCCGCCGCGCTGCTCGGCGAACCCGAGCTGGTTTTCCTGGACGAGCCCACGTCAGCGCTCGATCCGGTGGGGCGTCACGACGTCCGCGAGATCATTCGCGGCCTCGCCTCGCGTGGCACCGCCGTGTTTTTGAACTCGCACCTCCTCAGCGAGGTGGAGCAGGTGTGCGACCGCGTGGCGGTGGTCGACCACGGTCGAGTGATCGCCTCCGGGACGATGGACGAGCTGCTTGGCGGCAGCGCGGTCAAGGTCCGCGTCACGGACCTCGATGCCGCGGCCAGGACGAAGCTCGCCGATTTTGGGAACATCGACGAGGAGGGAGACCACCTCACGTTTACGAACCTGAAGCCCGACCGGGTGCCGGAGCTGGTGTCCGCGATCGTCGGCCTGGGTGGCAAGGTGTTCGAGGTGTCGCCGCGGCACCAAACCCTGGAAGACCGCTTTCTCCAGCTGCTCGAAGAGGAGGAGAAGTAGTGCCTCCAACCCTCGTCATCGCGCGGCTCACCGTGCAGGAGACGTCGCGCCGGCGCCTCATCCTCGCGCTGATCATCCTCACTCTGATCGTCGTCGGGTTTTCCGCGTGGGGCTTTCACAAGATCACGACGGTGACCAACTCCGCCGGCAATGTTCTGGCGCCCCAGCAGGTCGCCCTCATCACCTCCCAGCTCCTGATCGTCGTCACCTTCATGTACAGCGGGGTGCTCGCGCTGAGCGCTGCTGTCGTGGCGGGGCCGCTCATCTCGAGCGAGGTCGAAAGTGGCCTTCTGCTGTCGATGCTCGCCCGGCCCGTGCGTCGCAGCGAGGTCGTGATCGGAAAATGGCTCGGCCTGGCGGTGCTGGTCGCGATCTACGCCGCGGGCTCCGCGTTCCTGGAGATCATCGCGGTGGATTGGGCGACGGGATATGTACCGCCGCATCCGGTCGACCTGGTCCTCTACGTCGGAGCGGAAGGTCTCGCGCTTCTCTCGCTTGGTCTTGTACTTTCGACGCGCCTTTCTGGCATCACCGGTGGCGTGATCGCGCTCGTCGCGTGGCTCATGGGCTGGATCGGCGGTGTCGTGGGCAACGTCGGCACAGGTCTTCAGAACCAGGCGGTGGAAAACGTGGGCGTGATCAGCCACCTGATCCTCCCGACCGACCTGCTGTGG
>Ga0209648_10006516_pt1 | contig 10049 bp, 6 predicted proteins | sample GraSoi2013_115cm_FD_185830 | JGI IMG/M metagenome (GOLD analysis project Ga0209648, IMG submission 185830) | Grasslands soil microbial communities from the Angelo Coastal Reserve, California, USA - Sample 9_17_2013_115cm (SPAdes) (version 2) | ecosystem: Environmental > Terrestrial > Soil >...
CGGTCAGAATCCCAGCCGCAACCCGAACCGCATCTCTCGGGATCGACCAACTGCATCCGCGGCGGACTGCGTGGAGGTAATCCTCCCGAAGCTCGAGCTGTTAGCGTTGCCGTTCGGGTTCGCGAAGTGCGGCGTGTTGCTCAGGTTGAACGACTCGCCGCGAAATTGCAGATTCAACTTCTCGGTCACTTTGAACGTGCGGAACAAGCTCAAATCCGTATTTACCACGCCGGGTCCACGCATGGTGTTCCGGCCGACCGTGCCGAACCGAACCCCTGTGGGCCGCGCAAACGCCGTGGTATCGAACCAGGTGCCACCATCACCAACTTTGCCCAGGGTATCCACCGCGGGCTTGACCTGGTCCGGTGTCTGAGCGTTGCCAGGCATATTCAATGCAGCCCCGGAGGCGCTAAGCGTGTACTGGCGTCCCTGATAGGCGCTGAAAACGCCGTTGAATTGCCAGTCCCCGAGCAGCGCCTTGGCCACGCCAGTGGTGGCCCACCTCTTGCCGCCGCCGAAAGGAAGTTCATACACATACCCAAGCTGGAACGTGTGCGGGATGTTGTTTGCCGCCGAGGCGCGGTTTCGATAGAATACACTCGCCGCGTTCCAGCTGAATGCCGTCCAGTCGCCATAGTTGGCCATATCGATGGCATGGGAGTAGGTGTAAGCACCCTTAAGGAACAGGCCGTTGGCGAAGCGCCGGTTGATGGTGGCTTGCAGCGAGTGGTAGATGCTGTGCGTGCGGCCGTCCCACTCGCGTGTGGTCGCAGTCCTGCCGAATTTCGCGAACAGCGGCCGGCCCGCATTACCACTCCCGGGTAGTTGCGAAGCGTTGATATCCAGGAAGGCGAAGCCATTCACGGACGCCGTCCCGACGTATCCGACGGACGCGATCAGCTCGCCCGGCAGCTTGCGCTCGATGATGAAGTTCCACGACTGGATGTAGCCCCGGTGCAATTCCCGGTTGGCTACCGGGTAGCCCATCTCGTTTGAGGATGGCAACGGAATCCTGCCCTTGCTGATATCCGGGCAGCATATTGGCGGAATGCCGACAGTAGGCCCCAGAGGCTGGTTCGGCACGCCCGCCGCCACGTAATTTGGATCGGTCGTGACCGGTTGGTAGGCGTTAACGTCGGAAAAGACCGCCACTATAGTTAAGGGATACCAGCCGCGGAGCGCTTGAGCGCCCCACGGGTGCGAGTGGAAGGTGAGCCCGTAGCCGCTTCGGATGACCGTGGAACTCCCGAACTGATAAGCGAAACCGACGCGGGGTGCGAAGAGCTTCTTGCTGTAGCCAACTCCGTTGTCCTGCGGGATGCCGCCGCGCCCGCCGACCAGAACTTCGTTAGTGGTGGGATCATACGACTCAATGCCCAGGCCGGCGGAGCGCGTCCGGTTGGGGTACAGCTCCCAGCGCACTCCCAGATTCAGCGTCAGTTTGGGAGTGACCCGCCAGCGGTCGCGAATATAAAGTCCGAACACGTTCTCCAGGCTGTCCATTTTGATGAACTGGCTGCTCTTTCCCGAGCCCGTCGGCGTGCCAAGCAGGAAACCCGCCATGCCGTTCCAGCCGTTCTCGAAGGATGGAGTGCCTCCCTGAAATCCGACGCCGGCTGCGATCGCCGCGGTGTTCAGCGATGTTACGGCATTACCGAAATCGAACGAGCCGCGTGGACCCGCGCCCAGTTCCGGCTGCCAGTGGTTCATCAGGTGGTGGAGAAAATCGAAGCCAAACCGGATCTCGTGCGAGCGCCTCATCCAGTTCACATTTGTATTGAAAGTGTAGGACTGGTCGTTACGGAACAGGGGGTTCCACCCTTCCGTATTGCCCAGGCTGGAATAATCGGAGCCTATGTTAAACTGCGGCATGCCGCTTTCCTTGGGGTCCGGACCGTTCGTCCCGGGAATCCCGAGCGTGTCCCGACCGAAGTTCACGCCCAAATCGGGCGACTTCACGTTCTGGCCAAACCGGGTCCAGCCGAGCGTGCCGTCAATCAGCAAGTTGGGCGAGAAGGTATAGGTGTGCCCGATCCCCGCCGTCTGCACGAGGGTGTGGCCGTCACCGACGCCCCCGTCACACAAGCATCCGCCACCGGCTTGGCCCAGGCCGAAGTCACCATGAACCAGCGCGTCCATGACGCTGTACTTGAACCAGATCTGGTGCTTCGTAGCCCGGTTCCAGTTGACCTTGGCGTCAAAGTTGTTGCGGTTCAACCGCTGCGTGCCGCTGTTGAAATAGTTGTTTACGTCTCCGGCCAGGTTGGGGTTAGGGACCAGTGCCAGGAGCTTCATCATGGCCGGGTTCAGGCGGGAAGTGGGAATGACATTGATCCGTCCATTGCTGGAAAACACCGAGCGGCCTGTGCCATCCGGATTCCCGGTGAATGGATCGAAGACCATTCCCTGACGGAGTTGTGTCATGCCCCCTTCCGTGGTGGGCACCATAATGGGGCTGCCGCTCGCGCTTGATATGGCAGCTCCCAGCTTTCTGCTGAAATCGCCCGTACGAAAGTCGCTCGTCGGGACGGAAAAAAGCGCGGAGCGGCCCACCCGCTCGAAAGTACCTTCCCAGTCCGTGAAGAAGAACACCTTACTTTTCCTGATGGGTCCGCCGAGGCTGCCCCCGTCGATATTCCGGATGCCTTTGGGCTTATCCTTCACACCCGCGCGATTCTCGTCCCAGGTATATGCGCGCAGTGCGTTGTTGCTGTGGAACGCGAACGCGCTGCCGTGGAATTGGTTTGTCCCGGATTTCGTCGTGACAGTGACGGCGGCGCCGCCGGTCATCCCCTGTTCCGCATCGAAGTTATTGGTGGAGATGTTGACCTCCTCAATGCTCTCGACCGGCGGGACGTACACCATGTGGTGAGGCATGGTGACCAGGATGTTGGGGGCGCCGTCCACCCGAGTGTTGTTGTCGCCACGGTCCTGGCCGTTCACATTGGTAGTGAAGTCGCGCTGCGGAGTATCGATGACTGCGTTCTGAAACCGTACCGGCGTGGCGCCCGGAACCAGGTTGACCAGACTCTGAAAGTTGCGGTAGCCGGAGAGCGGCAGGTTCCCGATTTCCCGCGCTTGCAGGTTCACGTTGACATCCGTCTTCGTGGTCTGAAGCACGGCTGCGCTGGCCTCGACCGTGATGGATTCCGTCAGCGCGCCCACTTCCAGTCTGAGGTCGGCGCGGGTGACGTTGTTGATGAGAACATTGACATTCTTTTGGGTGAGGCCTTTGAAGCCGGGCGCGCTGACCGATACATCGTACGCGCCCTCAGGCAGGCTCGGAATCGAATAATAGCCGGCTTCGTCCGCATTCACCTGACGGGACAAGCTGGTAGCTGTATTCCTGACCGTCACGACTGCCTTGGGGACCACGGCACTTGCCTGGTCCGTGACAGTTCCGACGATGGACCCGTACAGAACCTGAGCTAAAGCCACAGGAGCTTCATAGCCCGTGAATATGAAGCTGATGGTCAACAAAGACAGAAACGCGACAGCTTGAGAATGCGCAACTCTTCGTTTCACGACTCACCCCCCATTCAATCGATTTGATAGAAAGTACTCCAGAATCTGCTCGCCGTCAAGGGAGATGATCCCTGAGTCTCGAGGCGAGGTGTTAGGCTCGCGCTTTCGCGATTCGTCTTACGGCACCTGCCGATCAAGCTCCCATGAAATGTGTTCAGATTCAATTCACCGTCGCACGTTATTTTTTGTACAATCCCGTTGATCTCTGCACTTCGTCCGTGGAATTTCCGGGAACCACAGTTGGTTCATCCTGCTGCCCGGCTCTCGCACCACAACCAGGACTGTGGTGGCCGCTCTTCGGAGACGGCCATAGCGGCGCGCTCGCCTAGGAAATCGACGTCGGGGAAATCGCGACTGGCCCGCGCCTGCGCGTCGACGATGCTTACCTGGTGCGTGTTCGCGAAACGAGCGCAGAGCAATTCCGGTGTCGTGGGGCCGTGTGTTTCGATGATCAAGTCCGAGAAGCGAAGCTTACCAGGCATCTCATCGTCGAATAACTCCAGCTCGTACCCCTCGCAGTCGCTGAAAATTAAGGACCGGGCAGTCCCAAGCGCCGCTAAGCGAACGCGATCGCAATACCCGGAAGTCAGCACCAGCTCACCTACTCCATTCAACGACGCCATTTCCCTCGACAGCGCGCGCTCCCGCGAGTCCGCCTCGAACGCGTAGACGGGAATGCGCAGTCTCATCGCCAACCCCACGGCATAATAACCTTCCGCCGATCCGATATCTATGGCACACCGGTAAGTTTGCCTAAGGCTCTCCAGAACGGGATGTAACTCTAATTCATAACTGCCCAGCAGTCTCGGTATCGCGTGGCGAGTAGACACCGCCCGAAGAGGGTATTTCATTCCCGCGAATGGTCCATGCAACACCATTGCGCCATGTTTGGCTACGAACTTTCTGCCAATTTCCAGGAAGCCCTCTCTCGCTAAGTGGCGCATCTGATGGTTGCGAGACCTTCGAGACTGAATTGTAATCCACATCCGATCCGGTACGGACACCATTGCGGCCTGAACCAGCCGCTGTTTCGCTGCATCCAATACCTGCTTCATGCCCTCACCCTCCCTTCCAGCCCAAACCAACCCGGCCGCCTTGAACATACGCTCACCACTGACGCAAGCCGTTCATACCGGCCCTTGCGAACACGAACTCAGCCTCGCGCAAAAGCCTGATTCAATCAAGTGACGCATGCCCTCCTCGTACAACAAGCGGCGGCCATCGCCTGGATAGTGTTTGCAGACCAGATTGTGTGATAGACCAGCCTTCGTGCTTACTAGATAGGTGTCGGGCAATAAACAGGCACCGCAGGACGCGGCGACCAACGCATGAAGGGTCTGTTCGGTGACCCATTCATCCGCAAAAAGGTCTTCATCCAGGAGCCATCGCTCGATAGCTCCAAACTCGACGGATTCGCGCGCGACACGGGACAAGCCACTATTGATAAAGGGAAACGGGCGTACACCGAAGCGACGCTGGATTTCATCGAGACCAAGACTGTAAAAATAGGCCTCGTCACGGTTGTAGAGGTTGGGCGGGCTGGTTCCTTCCAGCAGCTCGGATGGCCGGCGAAAGAACAGAATGTCGGAATCGATGCTAACGATCGTATCGGCGCTGGACAGCAAGAAGAAGTCAAACAGCTTCAAGGTTGTAGTGTTCTTGCGCCGATAGGCCAAGCACCGCTGGAGGCCACGCTTGCTCAGTATGGATTCCACCTGAAGATCGGAAGCAGCCCTGGAGACAAACATAGCGTTCGGAAAATGGGCCAGAAGGGCCGTTACGTCGCTTTCGAGGAGGCCTCCGTCGTGGATGTAAAGAGGGAATCGCTGCCCGGAGAAATGATAGAAAGTCTTCAATCCCCAGATCATGTTGATCCAGTCCCGCCGCCATGTAAGAACCCGAAGCTCTGTGCTGCCGCACCGGGCTGTGGGAATAGGTGGCGTAGACAGAATCGCGCGGTGAACTGACCGTCGACTCAAAGCCCCGCTCCAGCCCTCTCGATTCAATTCCTGAAACTTGATCCACCAAAGGCGGCGGCGGAGCCAGATTCGAAGCGCGCTGATCATCGTCTTGGGCACCGAAGGAGGTGGTCGTTCATTTGCCAGGGTACTAGTACGAGTAGAAGCTTCTGTACTTCTCAGTATGTTGCTTCTGGAGCGATATCTCGCGAGTCTTAGTATGCCTTTGCCGGCTCAGAAAGACAACTGGTCTTAACTGTGTCAGCAGGAGAATGCAGTTTTGGTGAGCCAGGGAACATTCTACGAATACGTACACTTGAGTACCCGACGCCATTGGGGACATTGAAGTTGGGGTTTGACTACTCGAGAGAGCGACCGTATACTGACTCAACAAACATCGGTTTCCAAGTTGAGACCCCCGTGGGAAGGAGTCATCCGGAGGAGGCGTCTATGGGGAAGACAAAGCTTTCAGTCTGCGCAATCTGGATCATGATGTGCGCCATCCCGACAAACGACGGCGCCCCGGTGCTTGAGCGGAGTCTTAATAATGCCAGCGTCGCAAGTGCGTTCCCGTTGGTGCGCCGCGCTGCTGAAGCGCCGGCGAGTTCCGGCATAACCTCAGCGCGGAGCGGGTTCGGCGGGGGGATTCAGTTTTCCAATGCTCAGACTGTTTTCAAACCAAACATATTAGACTTGCCCGACGGAGTGTTGGCGTCAGCCCTTGTTGGATCGATGCTTGCCGCCTTTTTGGCGATCCGCCTTTCAGTTGCTTTAAAGAGCTCGCGGTGATCGCAGGGGGAATTGCAGGGCTGTTGGTTGTCGCGGGATTTCTGAGGCGGTAGCTTCTCACATTCTGAATTGCTGCCCCGATGTGACAAGAAGGGCGGTAGCTTGTCTACGGAGGGCATTCCTATAAAATCCCGAGGAAATACAAGTGTCGACAATTCACGGAGTTAACTGGTACGCCGTTCGAGTCCGATCGTGCGCGGAGGTTCATGTCGTTGCAGGACTTGTGGGAAGAGACCTGGAGACGTTCCTACCCAGTTATGGATCCCCCCGAACATGGTCGGACCGGCGCAAAGTGGTGCAGGTGCCTCTTTTCCCGGGATACGTGTTTTGCCGGTTCAATCCGGAACAGCGATTGCCGGTGGTAATGACGCCGGGAGTGGTGGGGATCGTCTCATGCGGACCGCACCCCGTGCCGATCCCGGACATCGAAGTCGATTCCGTCCGCAGAATGGTCGAAACGCGGATGCGGTTACACCAGAATCCGTACTTGTCAGTCGGCGACCGTGTGGAAGCCGTCCGTGGTCCGCTGAAGGGCGTGATCGGCATAATCGTAGAGCAAAAGCGTGGTTGGCGGTTAGTGGTATCCGTCAACCTTCTGCAGCGATCGGTGGCGGTTAGATTGATACTGCGATGGTCGTATCAATCAAGAAGGGAGCACCGGCCTCCGCGACAGGCTCAGTCTGCCAGTCCGCCGGCTTGGTGCTCCGACCCAACGCGTAAGCGACCGATCAAGCCGGATCGGCTGCTGGATTGGTCACAAAGGAGATTAGAATGCGAATTAGCCTTATTGGGCAAATGGGCACAGCACTGCTGGTGCTTGAGTGCATGGCGGCACAGACCGTTCCGCAGACTCCTCCACCAAGAGGGCTAGTCCCGCGCGCTGAGCTTCCGGGCGAGGTGCGAGACAATGCGAATTTCCGTACCACGTATTTGATTGGCACCAACGATGTATTGCAGATCCGCATCCCGGAATCAGAGGAGGTGAATGATAAGACCTTCCGTGTGGAGAGCGACGGAGCTGTGATTCTTCCGCTGGTCGGCAGGGTGCGCGCTAGTGGGATGACCATTGAGGCTTTTGAGGAAGTGCTGATGAAGGAGATCCAGCCGTACATCAAGGCCTCCCGCGTAACAGTGAGCCTGGCCCAATTCCGGACCGAGGTCGTCTATCTGCTGGGCGCCTTCAAGGCTCCGGGAGCGCATCCGTTGCAAGAGCACCGCAGGCTCGTGGATGTGGTCGCGTTGGCAGGCGGACTAGGGCCTTCGGCCAGCCGGAGGCTGCGGCTTACTCGCCGCCTGAGTTCAGGGCCCATACCGCTGCCTTCAGCGATTGTCGATCCAGAGCGCAATGTGACTTCCGCCGAAATCGTGTTGACCAGCCTCATGGATACACAGGAACCGGCGGAGAATGTCCTATTGATGCCGTTCGATACGATAACTGCACTGCGAAACGAGATGGTGTACATCAGCGGAGAGATCGCCAAACCCGGCGCCTATGAGCTGAACGATCGCGACTGCATAACGATCACGCAGGCGCTGGCTCTCGCTGGTGGACTCAGCCGCGACGCGCGGCCGGAAAGGGCGCGTATCCTTCGGCCGGTAATGGACAGCAATCGCAGGGCTGAAATCCCGATCGACTTGAACAGAGTGCTCAGCGGCACGGCGAACGATTTCCCTCTAATGGCGAACGACGCGCTCTATGTGCCACGAGCCAATCAGAAGAAGAATGTACTGGGCCAGTTGCTCATGTACACGATCCCCGCGGTCGCGGTTGCCTTGATCGTATCGGTAATTCAATAACACCCACATGGCTGCAAGATTCGAGAGTGGCCCTCCAGTTCGAACCGGTCTGCGCCCTCGCCTGCTCATTGGTTCGGAGCCCGAAGTACTGCCAGCGGCGTCCGCATCGGATAATGAAAGAAACTGGGCTCTGGAATATGGGAGAATCGCGGCACGACATTGGAAGATCATTGTCTCCTGCGCCATTCTTTGCGGGTTGATCGGATTTGCACTACTGCTGTATCAGCGTCCTGTGTATTCGGCCACGGCGACAGTTGAGTTCATGGGATCCAACGACGCCTTCATGGATGCACAGAGCGTCGATCCGCAGTCCAGCGGCGACAGCCACGCCATCACGAGCGTCAATCTCCAGACTCAGATTCGCCTCCTGCAGAGTAAAGCCCTGATCGACAAAGCCAGAGAAATGGTGGATGCCGGAAGCCTGGCACCGGAAACTGAGCGCAGGAATCGCTTGGCGCGCCTTCGCGAACTGCTCGGCTTACGGATGGAAAGCGCGCCGGAGACGAAGCGGAGAGCGACTGAGGAGGCGGTTCGGACTTTGGAGCCGGAGATCTTAGCCGGCACCCGTATCATCGATATCCATTGCGAATCCAGCGATCCCCGAGTGGCATCCCTGTTTGTGAATGCGCTGGCCAATGTTTACGTGGGATGGAGTTCGCTGAGCCGGCTGAAAAGCTCCCGAGAGGCGAGCCGCGGACTCGGAGCGCTCCTCGAGGATGCGCGGATCAAGCTCATCAAAGCGGAGCACGACCTGCAGGAGAGGCAGCTCAGCTCCGGCATACCTGCCGACAAGAGCAGCAGTCTTGCCGATACCAAGGTTCGGCAACTCCAAATCGACCTTTCCCAGGCACAAAACGATGTGGCAACGAAAGAAAGTCGCTACCTGTCGTCGCTGGCGATCCCGGTAGATTCGATCCCCGAGGTTCGTGACGATCCGGGCGTGCGCAACTATCAGAGCCAGCTTGCAGGCGTGGAACGCGACTTGGCCAATCTGAGCACTACGTTGGGGCCGGAGCACTTAAAGATTAAACAGCTCAAGGTGCAGATTGGCGTCGTTGAGCGGGCTTTAAAGGCTGATCAACGCGCGATCCAGGACCGGATCAAGAACGACTACGAAGCCGCCAAGGTCAAAGAGCGCCTTCTCTCCGAAGAATACCAGAGGCAAACCGGACTGGTTTCAGAGCAACAGCGGCGCGAGTTGGGCTACTCTATGGCAAAACGCGAAGTGGACACGGCGCGCCAGGAGTATGATACGCTGCTGCAGCGAGCCCAACAGGCGCAGGTGGTTTCTGCGATTCCAATCACCACAGCTCAAGTCGTCGACCAGAGCAGTCCTGCAGAGCGGCCGATCAAGCCGCGACCGATCATGTTTCTGGGAATGGGGCTGTCGACTGGTCTTTTTCTAGGCTGGGTTCTGGCATTTGTCCTTGAGCATTCCGATCCCCGGGTGCGAGTGCCGAAGCAGCTTCCGGCACTATTGCGGGTCCGCACACTCGGCGTGATACCTTCCGCGCCGGCGCGGTTGGAAATTGGAGAAGTACGAAGCTCCGCGGCGATGACGAAGTCTCAGCCGAAGCTGGAACTCGCTACCCTTCATGCCGGAAAGTCGGCCATCGCCGAATCCTTTCGTGCTGCCCTCGCCAGCATTATGGTCGAGGATGATACGGGTTATCGTCCGAAGGTGATCCTGATAACCAGCGCTGTTCCGCGAGAGGGCAAAACCGTTGTCTGCTGCAACCTGGCGCTTGCCATGGCCGAGGCGGGCCGTAAGGTGCTCCTGATCGACGTGGACATGCGCCGCCCTCGGATCGATGGGGTATTCGGGAGTAAGCCGGAGCCAACCCTTGTGAGTGTGATTGGCCGAGCCGAATTGCAGAGTTCGGTTGATCAACTTACTCAGCCAACGGAAGCTGAGAACCTCAGAGTGCTCCCGTGTGGTCTGGCTAACGGGCAAGCCACGGGGATACTGTCCTCGGAGGG
>Ga0209648_10006518_pt1 | contig 10048 bp, 8 predicted proteins | sample GraSoi2013_115cm_FD_185830 | JGI IMG/M metagenome (GOLD analysis project Ga0209648, IMG submission 185830) | Grasslands soil microbial communities from the Angelo Coastal Reserve, California, USA - Sample 9_17_2013_115cm (SPAdes) (version 2) | ecosystem: Environmental > Terrestrial > Soil >...
ACCGCGACCGTAGGGGGAGCGCTCGGCGACGGCGACAAGTTGCTCGGCTTGGGCCGGCAGGAGCGGCAGCGCGACGACACCGACGCCGTCGACCTCCAGCCGCGGCGCCGGGATTTCGGTCGTGCCAGACACGAAGAAATCACCGGGCTGTCGAACTGTTCCCAGCACATTGGCAAGTCTTGATACGATGGGCAACATGGCAGGAGGGATGTCGGTTTTTCATCTGAGAGAATGTCGGACAGCACCCGTGTGTTCAATATCAGGTTGGCGCGGCGTCTTCCCTCGATCCAACCGTTGCAGGCATTTCGCCAAGATGCCCGGCGCCTGCTCGATGATATGCACCAGAAGAGCAGCGGCGCATTGCTCGGCATACATGCGACATCGATCCGCGCGGGACCAATGGCGTCGAGTTCGCAGTTTTATTCCGAATGGTGGCAATTTGGCGCGCCACGGTCGATGAAGATGGGCAATATTCTTTCGCTGTTCCCCTATGATGCCGCGGCCTGCCGCGCGCTCCAATGGGTAAATCTGCGCCGCCCTGCGGTCTTGCGCTACGTCCTGGCGTGGGGCGGCTCGCCCTTTTCTCGCCGCCATCATCATTCAGGAAACTTGGAAGGGGCGGGTCCTACGGGGGGCAGTGTTCCTGAAGGTCCTGCGTGATCGTCCGACATTTGCTGCAACACGAAGTGATTGCGTCCCGCCGCGCGTTCCTGGGCGGGCTTGGGTCCTTAGCCAGCGTGCTCGCGCTGGGCGGATGCGCCAATTTGGGCGCGACGGGCGCGCGCTTCGACGCTTCGTCGCTCTCAGTGGATCCTACCTTACTCGTCACAACCACACGCAAGCCGGTGAACGGCGGGCGGGCGAAGCCTTGGTTCGGGCCGGAGCGGGCTTCTACGATGACCGTCGCACGGGCGAAGCTGGTGCCGCCTGACGACAGCCGTTTCTCTCTCGCCGCAGCCGGGCTTGGCGATTGGCGCCTTGATGCGGTCGAACCGGTGTCGGGAGAGATCAGCAATCTTCTTGCGCAGGCCGGCGGCGGATCAGACGTCCTGATCTACGTGCACGGCTTCAAACAGACGTTCGAGACAGCGGCGCTCGATGCCGCGCACCTCGCCGATGGCATCAGGTTCCGCGGCCAGACGATGGTATTCTCCTGGCCGTCCAAGGCTGGACTGTTCGACTACGCCTATGACCGCGAAAGCGCGATGTGGTCCCGCGATGACTTCGAACGCGTGCTCCAGTCCGTCGTCGCGACCCCGAGCGTCGGCCGCGTTCACATCGTCGCGCACAGCATGGGAACCATGCTGACGCTCGAAAGCCTGCGCCAGCTCTATGCGCGACATGGCGACACCGTTGCAGACAAAATCGGGGCCGTGGTGTTCGCCTCACCGGACATCGACATGGACGTGTTCTCGTCGGCGATCAACCGCATCGGTCCGCTTGCCCGCAAGATCACCGTCGTCACCGCGACGAACGACCGCGCGCTGGCGCTGTCGGGGCGAATCGCTGGTGGGATGACACGGGTCGGCGCCGCCGAGAAGGCCGCCATCGAGCGGCTCGGGGTGCGCGTGATCGATGCGTCCGAGGCAGGCTGGGGCGTCATCAACCACGATTTGTTCCTATCGAATGCGGAGGTGCAGCGGGTGATACGCCGCTCGATTGATACCGCGGCCGTGTGAACTCGGCTTTGCGGAAACGATTGGGTAGGAAGGGTGCCTGCTGACCGCGATGTCGCGCTCTGGCGTAGATTGGCGCGCCCGAAGAGATTCGAACTCCTGACCCCCAGATTCGTAGTCTGGTGCTCTATCCAGCTGAGCTACGGGCGCGTTTTTCGCTAAGGCTCGGGCTTAACAGCCCGCATCTATTCCGAGGACATATTCGGAAGGGTCGCGAAAGAGCGCTTTAGCTACCCGCTCCGGCCTCGATTGGCAAGGTCCGGAAATGACCATCTGGCCCTTCGTCATCCCTGGGCACGGGTCAGCGCGAACCCGGAATCTCGTGCAATTTCATTGGGATTGCGGGTTCGTTCGCGGAGCCTGTCGTCGGGCCGGCCAGAGGCCGGACCCGGTGGCTCGCGCCCTGGAATGACGGAAGGCGATCTTAGGCCCGCGCCCGCTCGTTGCGGACGCTCAACAGTTCCACCGGCCGGTCCGGGATCGCGATCCGGAAGGTCGCACCGATGGTGCCTTCGACCAGATGGATATCGCCGCCATGGGCGCGGACCAGTTCGGCGGCGATCGCCAGACCCAGCCCGCTGCCGCCGGGCCGCCCTGAGGTCTGGAATGCCTCGAACAGATGGTCGCGGGCTTTTCCGGGCACGCCGGGGCCGGTGTCGGAAACCTCCAGGATCGCAACCGTGCCTTCGCGGCGGCCGGTCACGCGAATCTGCATGCTCGCGGCATCGCTCTTGGGCCGGTTTTCGAGCGCCTGCGCCGCATTGCGCACGAGATTGAGCAGCACGCGAAACAGCTGATCGGGGTCGGCATCGACGGAGAGCCCGCGCTCGATCGCGCTGATCCAGGTGATCGAGGCATCCGACGCAAGGCCTGCGGTCTCGCGGACCTCGGCCACGATCGGCTCGATCAGGATCATCCGGCGATCGGGGGCGGCCTCCTGGGCGCGGCCATAGGATAGCGTCGACTGGCAGAATGCGATGGCGCGCTCCAGCGAGCGCATCAATTTTGGCGCGAACCGTTGCACCCGCGGATCGGGCACGCTGGCAAGCTGGTCCGACAATAGTTGCGAGGATGCCAGCAGGTTGCGCAGATCGTGGTTGATCTTCGAGACCGCAAGCCCAAGCGCTGCGAGCCGGCTCTTCTGATGTAGCATCGACACCAGATCGCGCTGCATGTCGGACAATTCGCGCTCGGCGACGCCGATCTCGTCGCCGCGCTGGCTGGGCACGATGATCCGCGCCGAGCTTTCGGGATTTTCGTGGAAGCCCACCAAGCTCGCGGTCAGCCGCCGCATCGGCCGCACGAACAAATAATGCAGGGCCAGATAAACAAGTCCCGCGGTGAGCCCCGCGGAAAACCGGTACATCGCCTGACGCAACGGCTGCTCGTCGATCACCACCTCGATGAATTGCCCGCCGCTGGTCGACGGGCCGACCACGCGGATCGCCTGGTTGCCGGACTCAAGCATGATCTCGAAGGAATCGACGATCGCCGACCACACCGTCATGGTGCGCATGTCGACATCGTGGTCGATCGCCGACGGCAGCCCGGCACTGGCCAACAGCCGCCGCTGCTGCCCCATCTTGATGGCAACCGCACGCGCGCCGATGCTGGTCAGGATCTGGCGCGCCAGCGAATCCGGAACCATGCCGGACGGGGCAGCGTCCAGCACCAGCGCCGCGGTGTTGGCCGCCGCGAGCCGGTCGTTCAGCCGGTTCATCCGGAAATTCGCGATCGCGGGCACATAGATCAGCATTCCCGCGATCATGACCAGCGGAATGGTGAGCAGCAGCAGCTTGCCGGACAGTCCGAGCCGGCGCGGCGGCTCAGGCCGCGGCCGTTCCGTAGTCGGCTGTTCCTCGGTCATAGACACGAAATCTGCCTTCGACACTTGCCGTTTCAGGATGCGATGTGCCCCCAAACCGGTCAAATTACGGATCGCTAATGTCGACCGCTTCCGCAACTAAATTCCCATTTAGTCCGCGCCGCGACGAGTCGCCATCCTCGCAGGGAAAAACACCGCGAACATTGACATATTCGGTCGAATTACGCGGTTTTTCAGAACGGTGGAACGGCCTCAAATGTGGCAAGCGGCCTGATTGACGAAAACGGGTCGCTCCCGTATAAGCCGCGCCAATTGTCCGCGATGACCCGGGTCCGACCGGGGCGGCTCATTTGGGGCCGGAAACGGTTCTGATTTTGGGCCAGCCAGCATCACCGGACTTATCTCATTAATCAGGCAAATTGTCAGCCTAGCAGGCAAATTGTCAGCGGAGAATGACCCGTGAAGCGGACCTATCAACCCAGCAAACTGGTGCGCAAGCGCCGTCACGGCTTCCGTGCCCGCCTTGCGACCACCGGCGGCCGCAAGGTCCTCGCCGCGCGCCGCGCGCGGGGCCGCAAGCGTCTGAGCGCCTGAGCCGGGCTTCCCGGAGATTTCATCATGGATCGGCTAAGGCAGCGGGCGGACTTCCTCGCCGTTGCCAATGGCGCGCGGGCTTCCAGCGCTGCCTTCGTGGTGCAGAGCCGGCTCCGCGACGATGACGGCCCGATCCGGGTCGGCTTTACCGTTACCAAGAAGAATGGCACCGCCACCGAGCGCAACCGCATCCGGCGCCGGCTCCGCGAACTGGTGAAGTTGCTGGATGCCATATCAATGCGACCGCACAGTGATTATGTGCTAATCGGTCGCCGCGCCGCGCTAAATACCGACTTTGCGACCATGTTCGAGGATCTCCGCTCGGCGCTCCGTCGCCTCGACCGGCAGCAGCCGAAACCGTCTAGCGCGTTTTCGAGCGAGGTGAATGCGCCGGTCCGCGTCAAGAAAACGCGTCAAAGAACAGCCATAGCGCCAAGCGCAAACCGAATTGAATGACGAGACCGTAAACGATGAACGATACTAATCGCAACACCATCCTCGCCGTCATTCTGTCCGGCCTAGTCCTGATCGCATGGCAATATTTCTACAACGTGCCGCAGATGGAAAAGCAGCGCGCCGCGCAGCAAGCGCAGAGCGAATTGGCAAAAACCGCGCCCGGAGCCGGAACCGCGGCCGCGCCCTCGACCACGCCCCAGGCCGGCGCGGCCCCGACGCCCTCGGCCAATGCGCCCGCGACCAATCAGCCTGCTTCCGCGGCACCCGTCGACCGCGATACCGCCATTGCCTCGGCGCCGCGCGTCAAGATCGACACCCCGCGCCTCTCCGGCAGCATTTCGCTGAAAGGCGCGCGGATCGACGATCTGTCGCTGGTGCAGTTCCGGGAGACCGTCGATCCCTCCTCGCCTCCGATCGTGCTGTATTCGCCGTCGGGCACGGAGAATCCGTATTACGCTGAATTCGGCTGGGTACCGGCCAGCGGCTCGACAGCGAAAATCCCCGACCAGAACACGGTGTGGCAGCAGGAAGGCAGTGGCAGCCTGACGCCGACCACCCCGGTGACGCTGAAATACGACAATGGCGACGGCCTCACCTTCCGCCGTACCATTTCGATCGACGACCGCTATTTGTTCACCATCAAGGACGACGTCAGCAATGTCGGCAATGCGCCGGTCACGCTCTATCCGTTCGCGCTGATCTCGCGGCATGGCACCCCGAAGGTCGCGGGCTACTACATCCTGCATGAAGGCCTGATCGGCTATCTCGGCGACCAGGGCCTGCAGGAATATGCCTACAAGAAAATCGACGACGCCAAGGCGGTCAACTTCAAGGTCACCGATGGCTGGCTCGGCATCACCGACAAATACTGGGCCTCGGCGCTGTTGCCCGATACCAACGCGCAGCTGCAGGCGCGCTTCTCGTCCAATCTGGTCGGCACGGTGCGGACCTATCAGACCGATTATCTGGAGGACCCGCAGACCATTGCGATCGGCGGCACGGCAAGCGCCAATGCGCGGCTGTTCGCCGGCGCCAAGGAAGCCAGCGTCGTCGGCATCAATTTTCCATTTGCGGGTTTTGGCGGCTACAACAGGGAGCTCGCGCTCAATCATTTCGATCTTCTGATCGACTGGGGCTGGTTCTACTTCATCACCAAGCCGATGTTCCTGGCGCTGGACTTCTTCTATCGCCTGTTCGGCAATTTCGGCATCTCGATCCTGCTGGTGACGGTATTGGTGAAGCTGCTGTTCTTCCCGCTCGCCAACAAGTCCTACGCGTCGATGGCGAAGATGAAATCGGTGCAGCCGCAATTGGCCGCGCTGAAGGAGCGCTATCCCGACGACAAGGTGAAGCAGCAGCAGGAGATGATGGAAATCTACAAGAAGGAGAAGATCAACCCGATCGCCGGTTGCCTTCCCGTCGCCTTGCAGATTCCGGTGTTCTTCTCGCTCTACAAGGTCCTGTTCGTCACCATCGAGATGCGGCACGCGCCGTTCTTCGGTTGGATCAAGGACCTGTCGGCGCCCGACCCGACCAATCTGTTCACCCTGTTCGGCCTATTGCATTTCGATCCGACCCAGCTGCCGCTGTTCGGACACTACCTCGCGCTCGGCGTCTGGCCGATCATCATGGGCATCACGATGTGGTTCCAGATGAAGCTCAATCCGACGCCGCCGGATCCGACGCAGAAGATGATCTTCGACTGGATGCCTTTGATCTTCACTTTCATGCTGGCAGGTTTCCCGGCCGGCCTCGTGATCTACTGGGCCTGGAACAACACCCTGTCGGTGATGCAGCAGAGCTTCATCATGCGCCGCAACGGCGTGAAGGTTGAATTGTTCGACAATATCAGAGGCACCTTCGCCTCGAAGAAGGCGACGTAGGCGTCCTCGGTGTGAGGGACGCATCCATCTCTAATCCGTCATGCCCGGCCTTGTGCCGGGCATCCACGTCTTTGGAAGTTGCAAAAAGAAAAGACGTGGATGGCCGGGACGAGCCCGGCCATGACGAAGAACGGGACCTTCGCATGACCACCGACATCGATGCGAAGCTGATCGAACAGGGGCGAAAGCTGTTCGCGGGCGACTGGCAGTTCTTCTGGGCCTCGCCCTCGATCGAAACGCTGCCGCCGATGGCCGGCATCGAGGTCGCCTTTGCCGGCCGCTCCAATGTCGGCAAATCCTCGCTGATCAACGCGCTGACCGGCCGCAACGCACTGGCGCGCACGTCGCATACGCCCGGCCGCACCCAGGAACTGGTGTTCTTCGAAGGCCCCGAGAATGCCGGCTTCCGGCTGGTCGACATGCCCGGCTATGGCTATGCCTCCGCGCCAAAAGCAAAAGTCGCCTCGTGGACCGCGCTGATCCACAAATTCCTGTTAGGCCGCAGCAATCTGGCGCGGGTCTATGTGCTGATCGATGCCCGGCACGGGCTCAAGGACGCCGATCTCGAGGTGCTGACGACGCTCGACAAATCGGCGGTGAGTTATCAGGTCGTGCTCACAAAAGCCGATCAGGTGAAGGCAGCCGAGCTGGAACAAACCATCGCCGCCACCGCCGCGGCGCTGACAAAACATCCCGCCGCCTTTCCGCAAGTTTTGGTGACATCCTCACGCACCGGCGCCGGCATGCCGGAATTGCGCGCCGCGATGGTGCGGCTGCTCGGAGAGCGGAGCTGATGGGGCTTCGCCTGTTTCGGATTCTGATCATTCTCGCCGGCGTGATGGGCGCCGATGGCGTCATCCTGGCGGCGGCCTCCGCGCACCAGGCCGAAGCGACGCGGCTCGCGGCCGCATCATCGATGCTGCTGTTTCACACCACGGCAGTGCTCGCGGTGGTGGCGCTGGCCGAGCGTGGTGTCGTTCACGTCGGGATCGGGATAGCGGCAGCATTCGGATTTGTCATCGCAGCGGCACTGTTCGCCGGCGACCTGACGCTGCGGCAATATGCCGGCCACAGCCTGTTTCCGATGGCCGCTCCCACGGGTGGGACGCTTTTGATCGTGAGCTGGCTCACGCTCGCGGTAGCGGCGGCGTGGCCGCGGCGGGGGTGACTTTCTTCCTTCTCCCCTTGTGGGAGAAGGTGGCCATAGGCGGCCTTCGGCCGCCGTTCTTTAATAGGACGCCGATGCTTTGCATGGGCTATGCGAAGTCCGCGACGGATGAGGGGTTCTTTCCGCGGAGACAGACCCCTCACCCGCCCTCGCTTCGCTCGGTCACCCTCTCCCACAAGGGGAGAGGGTAGAAAGATAGCCGCCACTTTGCGCCGGACCCGCCAATCAGCTAGAAACCGCCCCACCGCAAAAGACCGTGAGACCCGCTTCATGACCGACGCGCCATATATCAGTCCGCTCGATCAGGCCCGCATCCTGTCGGAAGCGCTGCCGCACATGCAGCAATATGACGAGGAAACCATCGTCATCAAATATGGCGGCCATGCCATGGGCGCCGAGGATCTCGCCAAAGCGTTTGCGCGCGACATCGTTCTGTTGGAGCAGACCGCCATCAATCCGGTGGTGGTGCATGGCGGCGGACCGCAGATCGCGACCATGCTGAAACGCCTCGGCATTCAGTCGGAATTCGCCGCAGGGCTCCGCATCACCGACGCCGCGACCATCGAGATCGTCGAAATGGTGCTGGCGGGCTCGATCAACAAGCAACTGGTCGGCTACATCAACGAGGCCGGCGGCAAGGCGGTCGGCCTGTGCGGCAAGGACGGCAACATGGTGACGGCGTCGAAGGCGACGCGCACCATGGTCGATCCGGATTCGCATATCGAAAAAGTGGTCGATCTCGGTTTCGTCGGCGAGCCGGAAAAGGTCGATCTGACGCTTCTCAACCAGTTGATCGGCTATGAATTGATCCCGGTGCTGGCGCCGCTGGCAACCTCGCGAACCGGGCAAACCTTCAACGTCAATGCCGACACCTTTGCGGGAGCGGTTGCGGGAGCGCTCAAGGCAAAACGGCTGTTGCTGTTGACCGACGTCCCCGGCGTGCTCGACAAATCGAAAAAGCTGATCCCGGAACTGTCGGTGAAGGACGCGCGCAAATTGATCGCCGACGGCACCATTTCCGGCGGCATGATCCCGAAGGTCGAAACCTGCATCTACGCGCTAGAGCAGGGCGTGCAGGGCGTCGTCATCATCGATGGCAAGATGCAGCACGCGGTGCTGCTCGAATTGTTTACCAATCAAGGCACCGGCACACTGATCCACAAGTGATGACGTATGACCATCCATCGTCATGGCCGGGCGTAGCCGTCCGAAGGACGGCGTCGCTTCCGCTCGCCGATGCCCGGCCATCCACGTCTTCCCAGCGGCAAGCGCGTAAGGAAGACGTGGATGCCCGGGACAAGCCCGGGCACGACGGTCGAAATTTTATTCGATCGCTGTCATCTGCCCTGGTCGCCTTGCCCGCGGCGGTGATTTCCTTTCTCATCTCGGCCGAACCGGCTTACGCCGACCTAAAACTCTGCAACCGCATGAGCTATGTGGTCGAGGTCGCCATCGGCATCGACGACAAGGCCGCGACCGCAACCCGCGGATGGTTCCGGATCGATCCCGCCGCCTGCCGCGTCGTCGCGCAGGGCACGCTGACCGCCGACCGCATCCTGCTCCATGCGCGCGCGCTCGGCGTCTACGGCTCCTCGCCGATCCCGCAAAATGGCGGTGACACGCTGTGCATCGCGCCCGACAATTTTGTCATCGCCGCGGCGCGTCAGTGCCGCAGTGGGCAGGCGCCGGCGCCCTTTACCCAAATCAATCCGACGCAGGCAGATGACGGCAATCTGGTGGCTTATCTCGCCGAGGACAGCGAATATGACGACGACCAGGCACGCCTCGCCGGCATTCAGCGGCTATTGGTGATCGCGGGCTATGACGCGGCGCCGATCGATGGCGTCGACGGTCCGAAGACGCAAGGAGCCCTGGCGGCGTTCCTGAAAAGCCGGGGGCTGACGCCCGATATCGTGCAGGCGCCGAATTTTTTCACGACCATGATCGACGCGGTGCAGTCCCCGTCTTCCACCGGGCTGACCTGGTGCAACGATACGCCGCACAAGATCATGGCCGCGGTTGCGACCGACGACGGCAAGGCCGTGATCAGCCGCGGCTGGTACCGGATCGATCCCGGCAAATGCCTGCATCCCGATGTCACCGGTCTCCCTAAGCAGATTTTTTCCTTTGCCGAAGCGGTCGACGCCGAGAACCGCACCGTCAAACTCAGGGATAAGCCGCTGAACTGGGGCGGCACCAAGGAGCTTTGCACGCGCGAGAGCAAGTTCGAAACCAATGAACAGGGCGACTGCGGCTCCCGCGGTTTTGCCGCGACCGGATTTGCCGCCGTCGACATGTCGAGCGGCGGCAAGACGCTCCGATTCGCGATGCCGTGATGGACCGTCCGGCACACTTTATCGTCGTCCCCGCGAACCAGGCTGTGTGAAAAGTGGGTGGGTTGATGTAGTCCAGAATGGCTTTTGATTCGAGGGCATGATGGCACACG
>Ga0209648_10006519_pt1 | contig 10047 bp, 14 predicted proteins | sample GraSoi2013_115cm_FD_185830 | JGI IMG/M metagenome (GOLD analysis project Ga0209648, IMG submission 185830) | Grasslands soil microbial communities from the Angelo Coastal Reserve, California, USA - Sample 9_17_2013_115cm (SPAdes) (version 2) | ecosystem: Environmental > Terrestrial > Soil >...
TGTAGCTCAATCGAATTCCAGACGGCCGAGTCGCATTCTCTCGACGGCCCGCTAGGTTTGTTTGCGCTGCGCCCGGTTCGTTGCGTCAATTGTTGGCGGCGGTACTACTGGTTTGCGAAGAAAGGCCCAACTTGTAAATAAGGGGCACACTCTTGGAAAGACCGTGGAGCGATTCCAGTTGCTTGACTGAAGGAGAGCATAATGGACAGTCCGCAATATTCATCTATTCACATACGTCGAATGATCTATTATTCAGCCTCGATCCGGAGCGTTCCCGAATATCACTGAACTATGAGATCGTCGCGCAAAGCGCCGACGAAGTGCAGGACATCCACAATGCTCCTGCTGTCAGTATGGGTCCATTCCTGATCGAGTCTGGCCAAACGCAGCTTCTAACCACGATTAGCATTTACAGCCAGCGAGGCGAGAGCCGTGAACAGATACGACTGCTCTATATGAACGCTGCGGTTCTTATCTGGAAGGTTATCGGAAAGCGACCAACACTGATCGGGGCACAGCATCGTCCACCACAAACTGCTCTACTGGTGTTTAGCGTCCCGTTCAGCGAATAGAGAGCTGTTCACTACTTGTAATCACTGGACCTCTTTGCCCAGATCGCTACCCATGGGGCGACGGTCGCGTAGTTCCCGCAAAAAGTCGAGTTTCTATGAGCAGGTCATTTACGTCAAGGGTTTTCTGTTTTTCTTTCCTAGCGTTTTAGTCTCTCCTGTTGTTCTGTTGTAGTTGGTCCGCATGTTGTTCTCCACCGAGTTTCTATTCGCATGTATGAAAGCCAACTGCTCTGTCAAGGGTTTCGTTTTTGGATGTTTTGCCCCTTTCGGGTTGTTTGAGACACACAACGGGTATGTACTCGCAACGATGAAACGGACTATCCATTTGTTTGAGGCTCGCGCTCCCTGCCTTCCTTTAGGAATTCGTTATCCGCTCATTCTGATTTCCGATTCGATCTCTGTATCGTCGGAAGCATGTATCCACCGTCCACTGCCGGTATGAGCTGATCTCACAAACGGGTGTCGCAGTCACTTTGTCAGCCTCTGAGGCTACGAATAGAATCGCGCTTACCCGTGCGTCGACGAAACAGCGAGCGATCGGGTTGTCGGTTCCCGATATGCTTCCTGCTTCCGCAGGACCCAATAGGCAGCTTCGGCAAAATGCCTACCCACCGCGACCACTGCCTTCTGATGATTTTTCCGAGAGCGAATCCGCTGATACAGGCGAAGGGCGTGGGTATGACCCATCCGTCTCTGGTGCAACACGACCAAGTTTGCTGCCTCCACGAAGGCCCATTTCAACATGCGATTGACGTTGCCGCCTACCTGGCCCATTCGTGTCCTGCCTCCGCTGGAGCTCACACGCGGCACCAAACCTGCATAACTTGCTAAATGCTCTGCCGAGGGAAACCGTGAGACGTCTCCAATCTCCAGCGCAAGGACAGCACTGAGAATAGGACCCACTGTAGGCAAGGTCTTCAGTAGATCGGCGCCTGGGGCGTCTCCCATCATCTTGTGCAATCGCTTTTCGATCTGCTCTACTTGCGATTCCAGGAAATCGTGCGTAATCAACTGCTGTCTGACACTCTCACGGGTTTCGACCAGCAGCTCGCACGTTCTTTGCTCGAGCTTTTGCCGGCCTTCAATTCCGAACAGATCCGTGACGCCGATCTGGACGTTGTATCTTCCCAGGGCACCGTGAATGCGGTTCTTGATATCTGTCCGAAGTGCGACAAGAAACATGCGGAGGCGTAACAACTCGCGTTGGTCGCGGAGCGCAATCGGCGGAATCCATACCTCGGGAAGCGTTCCGTTGCGGAGCAGGATCGCGAGTCCTTCTGCATCGAGCTTATCGGTCTTGTTTGGTTTACCCATTCTCCGTTTGGCCTCGCCGGCGTTGACCAGATGCGGCTCGTGCCCGGCGCGTTCAATCTCATCCACCAGCCAATACCAATGCCCACTCGATTCCACAGCGATCGGTGAACCCGTCGGCAGCTGCTCAAGATACCCACGGAATGCTTCTCGGTCATGGCTGACTCGTACTGCCCGTCCAATACGGCCCTTTTCGGTTACGCTCGAAAATATCGAGTACCTCTTGTGCGCATCACAACCTATGAATTGCTGCATTGTTGGTCTCCCTCTTCTGCAGCTCCTGTGACGATTAGTTCACCAGCTGCTTATGACAGGCTTTCATAGGATCACTTTGAGTGAGCCGTGTAGGCTCTTTACCGGTTGGGTTTCAGTAGGAGAAGTCGATGCTGCCAGTTTTCGGTCAGCCATCTTCGAGCTTTTTCAAAACGCTATTGCACCTGAGCCCTATGTAACTGCAGAGATTGATGGAATTTCCCTTCGTTCTACACGGCACCAGAGCCACGGAAGACGGCGGGGATTGTTTGAAATAGTATTTTGATATCAAGCCAGACCGACCACTGATCGATGTACCGCATATCCAAAGCCATCCATTCGTCAAAGCCAATCGAGCTTCGTCCCATAACTTGCCAAAGGCAAGTTATACCGGGTTTCACGCTGAACCGTCGCCGGTGCCAATCCTGTGAAAATCCCTGGTAATCTTGTAGTGGGAGTGGTCGTGGGCCGACTAGGCTCATATCTCCTACGAACACATTGATGAGCTGAGGGAGTTCATCAAGGCTCGTTTTCCGCAAGAATTTTTCGAGGGTGGTTATACGCGGATCATTTTTTAATTTGAAGGTTGGTCCTTGAGTCTCATTGAGGTGCTCCACTTGCGAGATGAGCTTTTCAGCATCCTGAACCATCGTGCGAAATTTCAGAATCTGAAAAGGCCGTTTACCGTACCCCATCCTCGTCTGGGTAAAGAAGACGGGCCCAGCAGATGTGAGCTTGATCAATACCGCAATCGTCAGGAGGATCGGGGCGAGCGCAAGAAGCAAGATGAATGAAATAACCACATCGGCGAAGCGTTTTATCATTGAAGCTCGCGCATCCCAAGATTCATCATGTTGATAGAAAGATGCGAGGGGCAGCGCCACAATAACTTCATCAACAGGAAGAGTTCTAAGCAGAGCGGGAATTGCGTCGAACCCACCAAGTAAAGCTCCTTGATTGGAATCGGCCGTTCGCTCGTACCACCACTGATCATCGACGAAACCCTGCAGCCGATAACCCCATTCCGGGTGAAGAGCGACGTCTCGGGCAAAGCCATCGGCCCTGCGATTGGTCCCCACAATCAATAGATGCCTGAGGTTGTGTCCGTGCGAGCGGAACGCATGCATCGTGGCTCGACTGACCAAGCGGGTAGACATCAAGGCAGTGAAACTCAAAATGCCGAAGAGGATGCTGATGATGCCCAATTCTGCGATGCTGCGCTTAGAAGTGACGAGATCAACCATAGCCATACAAAACTAAAGAAAGCACATAGTGAACTAGCTGAGCAAACATCCAGTGTTTCTTTGAGAGCCTTCCAATCTGCGTGAGCGGTAAAATCCATTTGACCGGAATGCTCCGTGCCATCCCAATGCCAGCACAAGCGTAGCTATAAATACTTGAATTGGATGACGTGTCTCGAGAGAATTCAGGAGATCGCAGGCTTGGCGGTGGGATGTCAGTGCATAAGCGATACCGAGGCAGAAGAACAGTAGACCGATATCACTAATTTGAACCAACTCTAAAATCGTCTTTCTGTTTGAAGTTGTCATGAGGAAAGCCTCTTGTCAGTTTGCCTTCTGGTGGTCTTGGGTTCGGATTTTCGGAGTAGACGACTGGACATGATCGTAGGTCGTGCCGATAGTTCTGACAATGAAGAGAAGTACCTAAATCGTACTTCTCATGCGAATGAACATCGTGCCGGCTTGTGTCGAGGCGAGGATCATTATCAGCATCTGATTTCGAGTCAAATGCGGCGTTTCCCGAAGGCCGGTCCAATAATCATTGGAAGGAAGAAAGGCGGAATTAGATAAATCGGCAGAGCTTCGTTGAAATACGGTATTCAAGAGATTCCTCCAATTTCACCTAAATCACGTCCGCCATCTGCTGGAGCACAGGCTGAGCCCAGCGATGCTGGAGGAAGTGAACCTGCATCTGGATAAGCGAGGCATCCGTATCCCGACAGGCACGATTGTGGATGCGACGATGATTCACGAGTCCAGTTCGACCATGAACCAGACGGGCCAGTGCGACCCCGAGATGCACCAGACGCGGAAGGGCAACCAGTGGGACTTCGGTCTGAAGTCCCATGTGAGCGTGTGGACGGCAAGACGCTGGGCATTCGGTGGCGACCTCGGCGGCAAACTTGGCCGACAGCCATCCAATGGGTGACCTGCTGCACGGTGAGGAGCGCAAGGCGCCTCCCAAACCGATGCTCGATGCGATGCCCCGCCGCCCTCCAATCAACGCCCCGAAGGCTCCTAAACCTTGATAGGAAATAAGTTGCAATACCTTCGTACTCTAGACATCATGACCGCGTGCACCTAGCCTTCTCATAACTGACTCAGCACTCGATACACCTTGGATTTGAACCGGTACCCCTCAAGGTGAAAACAGGTTCACTAATAGACCGCAATCTCAGTGCCGGAGGTGCTCCATGCACAAATTTACTGAAAAAAAAAGATCGGTCGTTGGCATCAGGCTCATGATGGCCAATCTGCCAACAATGCTCAGCGATCTTTTGCAAGGCGCATTTGAACCTGTTGCCGATATACAGATTGTCGAACCGATTAATGATGTGCAGCATCTTTTGGATGTCTCGAAGAATGACACTGCCGACGTACTTCTTCTGGGGTCTTCACGGGTGGAGAATATTTCCACCGCTGTCGCCATTCTTGATGCTCTGCCAGACCGCTATAAAGATGCAAAAGTGATAGTTCTCACGCAGAAGCCTGACTATGCAGAGGTTATTTCTCTATTCCGGGCTGGAGTGAGGGGAATTCTCAGCAGCGACGATCTACGATTCGATCTGCTCTGCAAGAGCATCCGATGCGTGTATCAGGGGCAAATCTGGGCTAGCAATGAACAGCTGGCACACCTGGTGTCGTCCGTATCCCGCCCGAAATCCACAGATGTCACCGACGCCCATGGGAGACCACTGCTCACGGCGCGGGAACAACAAGTCCTACATTTACTGGCGGACGGTCTGAGCAATTACGAACTGGCCACCGTGTTGAGACTGAGTGAACACACCATAAAAAATCATCTTTTCCGCATCTACGTCAAACTCGGTGTATCGAACAGGATGGAAGCTGTTTTGTACGCGCTCACTCCGCGCAATACTCTTCCTGCGCCAACCGGCGCTGTAGGCGGAACACCATCGAGTAAGGTTCGGATGATTAGAACCGGCTGAGATTGGCAGGGCTACGGCGCACAACTCGATTCCACGAAGAATGAGGCCATTTACACACACATGAGCGACACGATTCGAATTGCTGTGGTTGGTTCTGGGTACGTCGGCTTGGTAGCCGCGGAGATGGGACATAACGTTGTATGCGTGGATAATGACCAACGAAAGGTCGACGCGTTGCGGGGTGGGGACAGTCTAATCCACGAGTGCTATTTGCCTGAATTGCTCGAGCGCTATCGAAATTCCAAGGTGCGTTTTACAAGCGATCTGGGCGAAGCCACACGCGAAGCCGAGGCTATCTTCATAGCGGTCGGAACGCCGCAAAGCGGATCGGGTGTTGCCGATCTTTCCTACGTTGAAGCAGTGGCCAGTGAAATTGCGCGATCGCTCACGACCTATACGGTTATCGTTGAAAAAAGTACGGTTCCCGTATACACGAATGAGTGGATACGGCGAGTGATGGAGCGTAACGGCGTTGCACAACACCCTGTTCGATGTTGTGTCAAACCCGGAGTTTTTGAGAGAGGGGACAGCCGTCAGCGACTTTCTCCATCCCGACCGAATCGTGGTGGGAACCGATAGCGAGCGTGCTGCTGCTGTGTTATCGAAGATCTACGAACCGCGGACGAATGGAAGCTACTATGAGAAGGTTGATGCGATTGATGGCTTCTGTAGTTCGCAGGCGCCACCGCCGCTATTACTCACGTCGACCAAGAGTGCGGAGATCATCAAGCATGCTTCTAATGCTTTTCTAGCATTGAAGATATCGTTCATCAATGCTGTATCAAACCTCTGTGAAGCGGCAAATGCCGATGTCGAGCAGGTCGCGCGGGGAATGGGGATGGACAGCCGCATCGGTCCCAGATTCTTACGGCCTGGGATCGGTTATGGTGGGTCGTGCTTTCCGAAAGATGCCGCTGCCTTCCGAAGCGTCGCGGAGCAGCTTGGTGTCGATTTTGCTCTGTTGACCGAGGTAGAAAACATCAATGCGGAGCAAAAGAGACGCTTCCTCAATAAGGTGCGCTCGGCGCTGTGGACTCTCCGAGGCAAAAAGCTTGGTGTGCTCGGTCTTTCATTCAAAAGGTGGGACAGATGATATACGTGAATCGCCGGCGATCGAGCTTGTCCAAATGTTGATTGCTGAAGGTTGCTCGATTAGTGCGTTTGACCCGGCTGCAATGGCGCGAGCGGAGCAGGTGCTGCCTCCAGGTCCAAATCTGCGGTATGTCTCGGATGCATACGCCGCGTCACAGGATGTAGAAGCTTTGCTGATCCTCACTGATTGGGCGGAGTTTGGACGTCTCGATTTGCCGCGTCTCAACAGACAGATGCGTTATCCCATTGTTGTGGATGGCCGTAATCTCTACGACCCGGACCGGATGCTGGAGAATGGGATCACTTATTTCAGCGTAGGCAGGCCAACAAGTCATCACATGCACGAGCTAGCAGGTGTATAAGCTCGATGACTACAACATTCAATCTTTGGATTGCCTGTGAATAAGAGACCCGCCCTGATCCATGGCACGGGAATATCTTTTGCGATGTTCGAGAGGCAAGACATTAGCCCCAAATTTCAGAGGTGGACATGAACTCCAAAAGAATTCTCGTGACTGGAGCAGCAGGCTTTCTTGGTTCTCATTTGTGTGATTCCTTGCTCAATGAAGACAACCGCGTCATCGGCGTCGACAACTTGAGCACAGGGAATGAAGCCAATCTGGCTCATCTTTGCAACGAGTCCCGGTTCGAGTTTGTTCAACAGGACATCTGCCGACCGTTTGATGTTGGCGCAGTCGACTTTATCTTCAACTTCGCTTCGCCTGCAAGCCGAGTGGATGAACACCTCCCGGTGAATATAGGCAACCCGGACGAGTGGACAATTCTGGATTGCGCGGAAGAGATATTGAAGGTTACGGGCCTTGATAGAGAGATCATCTATAAGCCTCTTCCACAAGACGATCCGACGCGCCGCCGACCTGATATCAGCAAGGCGAAGACTCTTCTTGGATGGGAACCAAAAATTAAGCTGCGTCAAGGCTTGGAGTTGTCGCTGGCCTATTTTCAGGTTTGCGTGGACAAACAATTGGTCATGAAGGCGTAATCACAGCCACAATCTCTCGTGGAGTCATATTGTCTAGCGTTGCCTATCATCTCCTGACCGAGGCCGAACCCTTCTCTGAGTTTTACGGAGGCGCGATCTCGCGTTGGGCTGGCAATGTACTTCGCAATGCATCGGCGGCGGTGGTTGTTTGCCCTTCAGCTGACATCACATGGAAGTTTCCTTCTGAGTCCATCCTTGTGCTTCCGGGTCTGGCTCGCTATCGCCGCCTTCGTAACTATCTTCTTCAGCTTCCATGGGCACTACATCGCGCAGTGCTTCAATGGGTCTTCCGCGCCCTCCTGAAGCGCGTGAGGCCCGGTGACGTCGTGTGGATTCACAACCGGCCCGACTTCGCTATCGCACTCACCCCGCACGTTCATCGTGCCGGCGGAAGGGTTGTTCTCCATCTGCACAATGCTCACCTGGTCGAATGGCCCATCGCGCTGATGCGGCAGGTTCGCGTAGATAGACTCGTCTTCGTAAGTGAGTTTCTCCTGAAGCAGGCACGACGCAAGTTCCCATCGCTATACAACGGAGCCGACGAATCGATCTTCTATCCCGCCTCGAGTCTCCAAGAGAAGCCGGAGATACCCGTCGTTCTTTTCGTCGGGCGGCTTGTTAAAGATAAGGGCGTTCACGTTTTAGTAGATGCCATGAAGCTTCTCGCACAACAGGGCGTTAAACTTCAATTACGCATAGTTGGATCTTCCAACTTCGGCGACGGCCGAGAGACGGACTACGTCAATCAGCTTAAAGCGAATGTTCCGGCGACTGTAACCTTTCTTCCTTATCGCAGTGGCGCTGCGCTAGGCGATCTCTTTCGGGAGGCCGACATGTTCTGCTCGCCTTCCATATGGGAAGAGCCTTTTTGTCTCGTCAATGTAGAGGCGTTCGCCTCTGGTCTGCCGGTCGTCAGCACGCGCGGCGAAGGGACCTCCGAGATCTTTGCGGACGGTGGCGGCATCCTTGTGGAGCGCGGATCTGCAGAGCAGCTTGCCTCTGCTTTGCGTCGACTCGCGGAAGATGCAGAGCTCCCGTCAGTCTTTTAGGCAAACAGGGTTATGCCGCGTTCCGCGAGCGCTTCACGTGGTCCATCGCCCGTGCACAAGTTCAAGAGATCCGTCGGTCACTCTCCATATGATTCCAGATCAGATCAATCGGCTTCGTCAAAGCACGCTCAATGGTTGCCGTGTTCCAGGCTCGCTCCACTCCTACAGGAGAACTGCCTTAAGCTACGAATCACCCTCAAGATTCCCCAGACACAGCTCCAGCACCTCATTCAGCGCCACCACCGCGCTATCGGGAACCCCGTGCCAAACCTTCTTCTCGATCACCCGCGCAGCCTTCTCCGCAGTGTCCAGTAACCCCTCCCCGCTCGGAGTCAACTGAGCCGTAAGAATCCGATCGTTCACCCGATCCTTCTCGCGAAGAATCCACCCGCCCTGCTCGAGCTGCTTCAAAAGCTCCTGCGCAGTCTGCGGCGTCACATGGCACAACCTCGCCAGCTGCGCGCCCGAGCCCCCCGGAGCGGTCCGGATAGCGTGCAGAATCTGCAGCTGTGCCGTAGTCACGCCCTGCGGGCGCAGCTGTTCATCCATCTGCCCGCGGAAGTTAATCAGAATCCGCTTCATCAGCTGGACGGCGCGCCTCGCCTCCTTCTGCCGGCTCCCGATGTTGCCTTTAGCGACATAGCTCTTGCGTTTAACCATATATCAGTCTCCTGATACTATATCAGGAGACTGATATAGCGACCGCGACCAGCCCCGCACTCACTCCAGCCCTCTGGAAGCCCCACCATAATCCATGGGCAGTCGCGCTCACCGTCACCCTCGCCACCTTCATGGAGGTCCTCGACACCTCCATCGCCAACGTCGCCCTTCCGCACATCGCCGGCTCCCTCGGCGCTAGCCAGGAAGAGGCCACCTGGGTCCTCACCAGCTATCTTGTCTCCAGCGCCATCGTCCTGCCCATCTCCGGCTGGCTCTCCAATCGCTTCGGCAGAAAACGCTTCTATATGATCTGTGTTGCGCTGTTCATGGTCTGTTCGCTCCTCTGCGGCATCGCCCAGTCCCTCCCCGTGCTCATCATCGCCCGCATCCTCCAAGGAGCAGGAGGCGGCGGTCTCGCCCCCAGCGAACAGGCCATCCTCGCCGACACCTTCCCCATCGAGAAGCGTGGCCAGGCCTTCGCCGTCTACGGCATGGCCGTCGTCGTCGCGCCTGCCATCGGCCCCACCCTCGGCGGCTGGATTACTGACAACTTCAACTGGCACTGGATCTTCTTCATCAATCTCCCCGTGGGCCTCCTGTCTCTCTACCTCAGCAACCGCATGGTCGAAGACCCGCCGCACCTCAAGCTCCGTAAGGAGCAGGCCAAGCACGAGAAGATCGACTTCATGGGACTCAGCCTCGTAGCCCTAGGCGTCGGCTGCCTCGAGTTCACCCTCGACAAGGGCCAGGAGAAGGACTGGTTCGGCTCGCCCATGATCGTCACGTTCGCCCTTCTCGCCGCAATCACGCTGCTGGTCTTCGCCTTCTGGGAGTGGCACCACCCAGACCCCATCGTCGACCTGAAACTCCAACTTCGGCACCGCCGTCTTCCTCCAGCTTGTCCTCGGCATGGTCCTC
>Ga0209648_10006520_pt1 | contig 10046 bp, 7 predicted proteins | sample GraSoi2013_115cm_FD_185830 | JGI IMG/M metagenome (GOLD analysis project Ga0209648, IMG submission 185830) | Grasslands soil microbial communities from the Angelo Coastal Reserve, California, USA - Sample 9_17_2013_115cm (SPAdes) (version 2) | ecosystem: Environmental > Terrestrial > Soil >...
CGCTTCTCGGGGGAGCCGGGCCCGACCGTCACCATGCGGCTGCACCATCCGGCGCTCGAGCGGCGGCTCTTCTTCAACCCGCGCATGGCCCTCGGCGAGGCCTTCATGGATGGCACCCTCACCATCGAGGATGCCAGCGTCTACGATTTCCTGCATTTCATGGTCTCGAACATCAATGCGGCACCGAGAAACGCACTGACGCCGCTCTATTTCGGCTTCGGCAAGGCCTTCCGCGCCTTTCAGCAATACAACCCGCTCCACCGCGCGCGGCGCAACGTGGCGCATCACTACGACCTGTCGGATACGCTGTACGATCTCTTCCTCGATGCCGACCGGCAGTATTCCTGCGCCTATTTCACCGAGCCGGACCAGACCATCGAACAGGCCCAGGCCAACAAAAAGCGCCATATCGCCGCCAAGCTGCTGCTCACGCCCGGGCAGAAGGTGCTCGACATCGGCTCCGGCTGGGGCGGGCTCGCGCTCTACCTGGCCAAGGAATGCGGCGTGTCCGTCACCGGGCTGACGCTCTCGACCGAGCAGCGCCGCGTCGCCGAGCGCCGCGCCGCCGCCGCCGGCCTCGCCGACCGCGTGCGCTTCGAGCTGTGCGATTACCGCGAGGCCACCGGCCGCTACGACCGTATCGTCTCGATCGGCATGTTCGAGCATGTCGGGGTCGTGCACTACCCGGAGTTCTTCCGCAGGCTGCACGAGCTCTTGAGCGACGACGGCGTGGCGCTGCTCCATTCGATCGGACGCAAGGACGGGCCGGCGACCACCAACCCATGGCTGCGCAAATACATCTTCCCCGGCGGATACTCGCCGGCGCTGTCGGAAGTCGTGCCGGTGGTCGAGCGTCTCGGCTTGTGGATCACCGATATCGAGATCCTGCGCCTGCACTACGCCGAGACGCTGCGCGCCTGGCGCACGCGCTTCAATGCGAACCGCGAGCGCATCCGCGCGCTCTACGACGAGCGCTTCTGCCGCATGTGGGAGTTCTATCTCGCCGGCGCGGAAATCGCCTTCCGGATCGACGGCCACATGAACTTCCAGATGCAGCTGGCGAAGAAGGTCGATACCGTCCCGCTCGTGCGCGACTACATGGTCGACTGGGAGCGCCGTCACCGCCCCCCTGCGCCGGAGCGCGCCGCGCGCTGGCAGCTCGAGCCGGGCCCGGCGCGGCCGCGACCCGCGGCCCAACCGGCGCCGCAAGAGGAAGAACCGCGCGAAGTCAGCAGATAAGCGCGCAATCGCGCCGGCCGCGGGTGCGCCGGCGCGCGATGGCGGTCGCGAAACGAACGGAAACTAGGCGGCGCGGATGCGGGTGAGGAACGCGTCGACCTCGGCGCGCAGCCGCTCCGAGGGGCGGCTGAGTTCGGCCGCGGCGCCGAGCACCTGCTCGGCGGCCTTGCCGGTCATGCCGGCGCCCTGGCTCACACCCTCGATGTTGGAAGAGACGGAGAGCGTGCCGCGCGCCGCCTCCTGGGTATTGCGCGTGATCTCCTTGGTCGCCGCGCTCTGCTCCTCGATCGCCGAGGCGATCGAGGCGGAGATCTCGCTCACTTCGGTGATGGTGCGGTGGACGCTCTTGATCGCGGTGACAGCGCCCTTGGTGGCGTCCTGAATCGCGTTGATCTGCGCGGCGATGTCGTCGGTCGCCATGGCGGTCTGCGTCGCCAGCGACTTGACCTCGCTCGCGACGACGGCGAAGCCGCGGCCTGCATCGCCGGCGCGCGCCGCCTCGATGGTGGCGTTGAGCGCGAGCAGGTTGGTCTGCGAGGCGATGTCGTTGATCAGCTGCACGACCTCGCCGATGCGATGCGCCGCGTCGGCGAGCCCCTTCACCGTCGCGTCCGTGCTGCGCGTCTCGTTGACCGCCTTGCCGGCGATTTCCGCGGCATGCGTCACCTGCCGGCCGATCTCTGCGACCGAGAGCGACAGCTCCTCGGAAGCGGTGGCGACCGTCTCCACGTTGGTCGAGGCTTGCGTCGCCGCGCCGGCCACGGCGGTCGCCTGGCGATCGGTCTGCTCGGCCGTCGCCGACATGCTCTCCGAGGTGCTTCTCATCTCGGTGGCGGCGTGCGTGAGCGCCTCGAGCAAGCCGCGGACCGATCCGTCGAACGTCGCGACCTGCTGCTCGATCGCGCGTTGTCTCTGCTCCTTGCGCTCCTCTTCTTCCCGGTGCGTCGCCTCGATGCGGAGCTTGGCGGCGGTGGTGTCGCGGAACACGGCCAGCGCGCGCGCGAGGTGGCCGATCTCGTCGTCGCGATTCTGAAAGACAATGGTGCGTTTGAGATCGCCCCGCGCCACCATCTGCATGTCAGCGGTGATCGCCGCCATGGGCCGCGCGATACGTATTCTGACGAATATGAGGGCGCCGAGTCCGACGACCAGGAAGAAGAGCGTGAGGCCGACTGTGCCCCAGAAGTTCAGCATGGCGGCATGCGCCTGGCGCGCCGAATACTCATCGGTGGTGTCGAAGGTGGCATTGGCCAGGTCAAAGAGACTCGCGAGAGGGGGATTGGAGAGCTTGACCCACTCGGCGCCGGTCAGCGACGGCGTCTGCCCGGCGACGAGGTCCGCCACGAGCCCCTTACGCTTCTCGGCAAAACTGGTGAAGTAGCTGTCTTGCGCCGCCTGGTATGCGGTCTTCAGCCGGGCCGGCATGTCCGGCTGCTGCAGCATCGCGCCGGTCAGCTTCCAGCCCGCCGCCATGCGGCCCGCCAGCTCCGCCAGCTGGCGCTGCTGGTCGGGGGCAAGGCCATTGTTCGCGCCGATCGCCGCGCCCAGCATCAGCCGGTCGGTGCCGGCGGCCTCGCGCACCGACCAGGCGAGCTGCTTGATCGTTGTCATGTCCGTGATGAAGGCGTCGGTCGCGTCGATTTGCGATGACAATCTGTCCGACAGCGCGTCGATGGTATCGACGACCGCACCGACAGCAGAGATCCACGTCTTGCTGAGGGTGGGCGGCCGATCCGCCTGGGGTCGCCGCATCGCGGTGTCGACGTCCTGCCGCAGCCTGGTCACCGTTTCACGATTGGCGCGCAGCTCGCCGCTCCGCGTCACCGCATCAGGGAGACGCAGCTTGCCGAGCTTGGTCATCGCGGATTCCAGGGCTGCGTCCGATTTGCCGCGCAGCGCGGAAATGTCGCCGAGGGTCTCGGCACTCGCCACGTCGGCGCTGGTGAGCGCCGTATTGACGGTGCCGCGCTCGACGCGCAGGTTCTGCATGCCCATGAAGAGATCGCGTGAGGCGGCGCTGACGGCACGCGCCTCCAGCGACACGTTCCAACGCTCCCACGCGCGCTCGGCCGAGACGGCGAAGGTGAACACCAGAACCGCAGCCATGACCCCGGTGATCAATTGCAGCAGGTTGCTGATGGTCGCAAATCGCTTCATGTGCCCGCTTTCGGCTCAAAGTCCTGGAAATCTTGCCAAAGGGTGGTCAACAAAGGCTTAATTCGGGTAATGCCCGCTAACCACCGGGGTGGGGCGGGCGTGGCGGCGCCCTTCCTTCCCCGCGTTCCACAGCCTGTGAACGGATTAGTCGTCCCCTCCGCGAGGATGAGTTTGCTAGCATCCAACCATGGAAACAGCCTTAACTTCTAACGTAACTGCGTTGCGCAATGGTGATGGCGCCTACCGCTCGCCGCCGCACAACAGCGAGGCCGAACAGGCTTTGCTGGGCGCTATTCTCGTCAACAACTCCGCCTATCACCGGGTATCGGATTTTCTCCAACCGGACCACTTCGCTGAAGGCGTACACGGGCGCATTTACACCGCGATTTCTCGCCTTATCGACCGCGGCCAAATCGCTAACCCAGTGACGCTTAAGGGCCTTTTCGATCAAGACGAGGCACTCGCGGAGGTCGGCGGCGCGCATTATTTGGTTAGGCTCGCGGCGTCGGTCGTGACAGTCGTGAATGCTCAAGATTATGGGCGCACAATCCATGACCTTTATCTGCGCCGCCAGCTGATCAATATCGGCGAGGAGACCGTCAACGAGGCTTATACGCACGACCTGGAGGACAACGCTCGAACGCAGATTGAGGCCGCCGAAAAGAAGCTGTTCGACCTAGCCACCACCGGCCAGTACGAAGGCAGTTTCCGCTCCTTCCAAACCGCCCTCACCAGTGCGATCGGCATCGCGGAAGCAGCGTTCAAACGTCGCGGTCACACCACCGGTGTTTCGACGGGATTCACCGATCTCGACAAGCTGTTGGGCGGCCTCCACCGGTCCGATCTCATCATCCTTGCCGGTCGGCCATCGATGGGCAAGACGGCGCTAGCCACCAATATCGGCTTCAACGCAGCCGACGTTTACCGCTCAGTAACGACCACAGATGGACGGACCGTTCACGAAGACGGCGCTGTAGTGGCATTTTTCTCGCTCGAAATGTCCGCCGAGCAGTTGGCGACGCGCGTGCTCTCCGAGGAGTCCGGAGTCGGCTCCGATCGAATTCGCCGCGGCGATGTCTCAAATTCGGACTTCGACAAGTTTGTCGCGGCAAGTCAACGCATCGCTTCGATGCCGTTCTTTATCGACGATACACCGGCCCTCACGATTGGCGGCTTGCGCACGCGCGCGCGCCGACTTATGCGCCAACAGGGTCTGGGGCTCATTATCATCGATTACTTGCAACTTTTGCGTGGCAGCGACGTCGGGCGCGGGCCGGAAAACCGGGTGCAGGAAATCTCCGAGATCACCCGTGGCCTCAAGGCACTAGCCAAGGAACTCAATGTCCCCGTGCTCGCGCTGTCGCAACTATCGCGCGCGGTCGAGAATCGTGACGACAAACGTCCTCAACTATCTGACCTTCGCGAATCTGGTACGATCGAGCAAGATGCCGACGTGGTAATGTTTGTGTTCCGCGAGGAGTATTACCTCCGTCGAGGCGAGCCCACACGCCGACCAGAGGAAAGCGATGCAAAATTCAACGAGCGCTATGCCCAATGGCAGGAGAATATGGAAAAGGTGTATGGGACCGCGGAAATTGTCGTCGGGAAGCAGCGGCATGGTCCCATCGGAAAAGTGACTCTGCGTTTCGACGGGGAGACCACCAAGTTCGATAATTACGTGCGCCGCGATCACCTCCCCGATGGCCCGCTCTGACCGGCCGCCGCCGGCGGGCGCCAGCGGCGTGCTGGAAATCGATCTCGCCGCCATCGCCGAGAATTGGCGCCGGCTCGGCGCGCGCCTCGCGCCGCCGGCCAGCGCCGCCGCGGTCGTGAAGGCCGACGCCTACGGGCTGGGCATGGCGCAGGTCGCGCCGGCGCTGGCGGAAGCCGGCTGCACTCTTTTTTTCGTCGCGACGCTCGACGAAGGCCTGGCCCTGCGCCGCATGCTGCCCGCCGTCGAGATCGGCGTGTTCAACGGGCTGCTGCCGGGCACCAGCGGCGACTTCCGCCAGGCGCGGCTCGTGCCGGTGCTCAACGATCTCGGTCAGGTCGCCGCGTGGCGCGACGCGGCCGACACGCGCGCGCTCCCCGCTATCATCCACATCGATACCGGCATGGCGCGGCTCGGGCTCGCGCCGGCCGAAATCGCCCGCCTCGGCGCTGCGCCGCAGATGCTCACGGGCCTCAATCTGCGCGCGGTGCTGAGCCATCTCGCCTGCGCCGATGAGCCGGCGCATCCGCTCAATGCGCGGCAGCTCGCGGCATTTCGCTCCGCGCGCGCCGCGCTGCCGCGCGCGCCGGCCTCGCTCGCTGCCTCCTCCGGCGTCTTTCTCGGCGCCGACTACCATTTCGACATCGTCCGTCCGGGTGTCGCGCTCTACGGCGCGAACCCGACTCCGGGCCAACACAACCCGATGGCGCAAGTCGTTCAGCTCAAAGGAAAAATCCTGCAGGTGCGCGACGTTGACAGCGCAGCGACCGTTGGTTATGGTGCGGCGCACCGCATGGAGCGCGCTGGCCGCATCGCCACGGTCGCGGTTGGTTATGCCGACGGCTGGTTGCGTTCGTCGAGCCATCGCGGCAGCGCCGGTATCGCAGGCCAGCGTGTTCCCGTCATCGGACGCATCTCGATGGACCTCATGACGCTCGACGTGACGGGCATCGATCCGGCGCTGACCCGCCCCGGAGGCTTCGTCGACCTCATCGATGGGCAGCACGGCATCGACGATGTCGCCGCCGCCGCGGGCACGGTCGCCTACGAGATCCTGACCGCCCTCGGCCGCCGCCATCACCGCATCTACCGCGGTGGAGACAAGTGAGCGTGCTCGATTTTCTCGCCCGCGTCGGCCGTGTCTTCTTGGTTTTTCTTGACGCCACCGGGCGGCTGGCGCTGTTTGCGATCAAGGCGATAAGCAGCTGCTTCCGCCCGCCCTTCTATCCGCGGCTGATCGCACGCCAGATGATCGACATCGGCTATTACTCGCTGCCGGTGGTCGGGCTCACCGCGATCTTCACCGGTATGGTTCTCGCGCTCCAGACCCACACCGGGTTCAGCCGATTCGCCGCCGAGGGCGCGGTTGCCACCGTCGTCGTGCTGTCGATGACGCGCGAATTGGGTCCAGTGATCGCCGCGCTGATGGTGGCGGGACGGATCGGCGCATCGATAGCCGCCGAGATCGGCACCATGCGCGTCACCGACCAGATCGACGCGCTGGAGACACTGTCGACCAATCCGTTCAAGTACCTCGTGGTGCCGCGACTGCTCGCCGGGACCGTGACGGTGCCGGCGCTGGTGCTGGTGGCGGACGTCATCGGCGTGTTCGGCGGTTTCCTGGTCGCTACCTACAAGCTCGGCTTCAATCCCGTGAGCTATATCAATCAGACGTCCGATTATCTGCACAGCGACGACGTCATGTCCGGCCTCATCAAGGCCGCGGTCTTCGGTTTCATCGTCGCGCTGATGGGATGTTATTTCGGCTTTCATTCGCGCGGCGGCGCCCAAGGCGTCGGCGCGGCGACCACCTACGCCGTGGTCTCCGCCTCGGTCATGATCCTGCTCTCCGATTACCTGTTGACGAGCGCGCTCTTCTGATGGGCAACGCCCCTAAAATCTCGGTCCGCGGCCTGCGGAAGTCCTTCGGGCCGAAGCTCGTGCTCGACGGGATCGACCTCGATGTCGTCATCGGCGAAAGCCTCGTCGTGATCGGCGGCTCAGGCACCGGCAAGTCGGTCATGGTGAAATGCATCCTCGGCCTCATCGAGCCCGATGCCGGCTCGATCAAGATCGATGGTCAGGAGGTCGTCGGCCTGCCCGAGAGCGAGCGCGAGAAGCTCATGGGGAAATTCGGCATGCTGTTCCAGGGCGCGGCGCTGTTCGATTCGCTCCCGGTCTGGGAGAATGTCGCCTTCGCGCTGATCGAAGCCCGCGGCCTGGAGCGCCGGAAGGCCAAGGAGATCGCCATCGCCAAGCTCGCCAGTGTCGGGCTAGGGCCGGAAGTCGGCGAGCTGCGGCCGTCGGAGCTGTCGGGCGGGATGCAGAAACGCGTCGGCTTGGCGCGCGCCATCGCCACCGAGCCCGAGATCATCATCTTCGACGAGCCCACCACCGGGCTCGACCCGATCATGGCCGACGTCATCAACAACCTGATCGTCCAATGCGTCCGCGACCTCGGCGCCACCGCCGTCTCCATCACCCACGACATGGCGAGCGTGCGCAAGATCGCCGACCGTATCGCCATGATCTACAAAGGGCGTATCATCTGGTCCGGTGCCAAGGACGAGATCGACCGGTCGGGCAGCCCTTACGTCGACCAGTTCATCCACGGCCGCGCCGACGGCCCTATCAAGATGGAGGTGCGCGCCCTTTGAGTGGTGGTGGAGCCTGAAGATGGCACGCGCCCAGGCCAGCTATGTCTGCCAGCAATGCGGCACGGCGCATCCCAAATGGGCCGGGCGCTGCGACGATTGCGGCGGCTGGAACACGCTGGTCGAAGAGGCGGCACGCGAGAGCGCGCCCAAGGGGCTCGGCAGCGGCAAGGGCAGGAAGCTCGCCTTCGTCGGCCTGGACGGCGTCGCCCAGGCCTTGGCGCGGCGGCTGAGCGGCATGGCCGAGTTCGACCGCGTCTGCGGCGGCGGGCTGGTGCCCGGCTCGGCCCTGCTCGTGGGCGGCGACCCCGGCATCGGCAAATCCACCGTGCTGCTGCAGGTCGTGGCGGCGCTCAGCGCCGGCAAGGCCGGCGAGCAGCTGCGCTGCGCCTACATCTCCGGCGAGGAGTCGCTAGACCAGGTGCGGCTGCGCGCGGCGCGACTCGCCGTCGCCGGCGCGCCGGTGCAGCTCGCCGCCGCCACCAGCGTCCGCGATATCGTCGCCTCGCTCGACCATGCCGAGCCGCCCGATGTCGTCGTCGTCGATTCGATCCAGACCATGTATGTCGACACGCTCGACAGCGCGCCCGGTACGGTGAGCCAGGTACGCGCCTCGGCGCAGGAGCTCATCCGCCTCGCCAAGCAGCGCGGCTTCTGCGTCGTTCTCGTCGGCCACGTCACCAAGGAAGGGCTCATCGCCGGCCCGCGCGTCCTCGAGCACATGGTCGACACCGTGCTCTATTTCGAGGGTGAGCGCGGCCACCAGTTCCGCATCCTGCGCGCGGTCAAGAACCGCTTCGGCCCGACCGATGAGATCGGCGTCTTCGAGATGACCGATGCCGGCCTGGCCGAGGTGCCGAACCCTTCGGCGCTCTTCCTCGCCGAGCGCCAGGGCGACGTCTCCGGCGCCGCCGTCTTCGCCGGCATGGAAGGGACGCGGCCGGTGCTGGTGGAGATCCAGGCGCTGGTGGCGCCCTCGCCCCTGGGCACGCCGCGCCGTGCCGTGGTCGGCTGGGACGGCAGCCGGCTTGCCATGATCCTCGCCGTGCTCGAGGCGCGCTGCGGCGTGCAGATCGGCGGCAACGACGTCTATCTCAATGTCGCCGGTGGCTTGCGCATCGCCGAGCCCGCCGCCGACCTCGCCGTGGCGGCGGCGCTGGTGTCTGCGCTCAGCTTGCGCCCGATCCCGGCCGAGACGGTGATCTTCGGCGAGATCGGCCTGTCCGGCGAAGTGCGGCCGGTGGGCCAGGCCGAGGCACGCCTCAAGGAAGCCGGCAAGCTCGGCTTCACCGCCGCGCTGGTGCCGCCCTTGCGTGGCCGCCGCAAGGAGCGCGAGCCGGCAGGCGGCGTCGCCCGCCGCGAGATCCGGCACCTGCGCCATCTGGTGGAGCTGCTCGACGGCGAGCCGCGCCGCGCCCCGCGCAGCCTCGCCGCACCGGGAGCGCCGCGATGAACGGCCTCGACCTCGCCGTGGTGACGGTGATCGTGATGTCCGGCGTGTTCGCCTTCGCTCGCGGCTTCGTCAAGGAAGCCCTCTCGATCGCCGCCTGGATCGGCGCCGGTTTCGCGGCGCTCTACGGCGTCACCTATATCCTGCCCCTGGTGGGCCGGTTCCTGCCCAAGGGGCCGGTCACCGAGGCGGTCGGCGGCATCGTCCTCTTCCTGGTCGTGCTCATCCTGCTCTCGCTGGTCACCTCGCGGGTGTCGCGGCGCGTCAAGCAGAGCGGGCTTTCGGCGATCGACCGCAGCCTCGGCCTGGTGTTCGGCCTGGCGCGCGGGATGGTGCTGGTCTGCCTCGGCTATCTCGCGCTCTCCTGGGCCGTGCCGGCCGACCAGCTGCAGCAGCCGGCCTGGATGGCGCGAGCGCGCACGCTGCCGCTCCTCGAGACCGGCGCCGACCGGTTGCGCGCGCTCGTGCCGACCGCCTACCGCGACCGCGCGGCCGCCGCCGTGCGGAACACCCGGCCCGGCGCCGCGCAGCTCGAGGAGGCCGCGGGCGCCATCCGCGCCTTGAGCAAGCCGCGCAGCCCGGCCGAGGCGGAGCGCGAGCGCGGCCGGGTCTATAGCCCGGACGACCAGAACGAACTCAACCGGTTGATCCAACAGCGGCAAGACTCGCAATAGGTGCCGCAACCCCCTGGCGCGGAAAGACACTTGCGTGTAGAAGCAGGCGCAAGGACGCGCTCGACATCGCACCGGGCGATCCCCATTTGTAGCGCAGCCGCGGCGCCCCTTTGAAAGGCAGCTTGATGCCGACCACGCATCCCTATGACGACGATCATCTG
>Ga0209648_10006522_pt1 | contig 10042 bp, 10 predicted proteins | sample GraSoi2013_115cm_FD_185830 | JGI IMG/M metagenome (GOLD analysis project Ga0209648, IMG submission 185830) | Grasslands soil microbial communities from the Angelo Coastal Reserve, California, USA - Sample 9_17_2013_115cm (SPAdes) (version 2) | ecosystem: Environmental > Terrestrial > Soil >...
CCGCCAGGCTGAGTTCTCGGGTGTGAAGGTGGGAATTCTGAACACTCGTAAATCAATTCGCCGGCAAGCTTCGCGCTTGCCGGCGAGTCGCCGAGTTGTATGCAGATCCGTGACTCCACTACCGGATAAGGCGAACCACGTCCTGCCTCAGCAGGTAGAGCGACACGGCGAGCAGAACGACGTCCTTCATCAGGAAGGGAACGTTGCCCGTCATCGCAGGGAAGCCTCCGGCGGCGACGTCCCAGCCTTCCGGCATGAACGGAATGATCGTGACGGTCGCGATGAAGGTGCCGGTCGAGCCGAGGGCGCCAAGAACGCCGAGCCGCTTGTCCCAGAATCCCGCGAGCAGCAGGGCCCCGAACGTCCACTCCGAGACGCCCAGGAAGTAGCTGGCGCCGGCGTGGCCGAACACTGGATATAGCCACCAGATCAGCGGCCCGTTGCTGATGAAGGGGACCAGTCTTTCGAACTCGTACGGAAACCACTTCTGGTAGCCGAAGAAGAGGAACATGATCACCATCGAGGCGCGGACGGTGTGGTAGTCGAGATCCTCCGCGAGCAGGCCGGACTTGTGCAGCGCGCGGACAAATGGACTTTGGGTGGTGTTGGCAAGCGTAGTCATGGTCGTGGTCCTTTCATGCAAGATCTGACGGGTGCGGTCGACTTCACGCGACTGCGGGGAAATCGATCTCGGTGTCGTTGATGCGGTTGAAGACGTTGGTGAAGACGGTGGTCGCGAAAGCCAGGCTGATCTCCACCAGCTGGGCGTCGCTGTAGCCCGCCGCCTTGATCGCGGCGAAATCCTCATCGCTGACGGTGCCGCTGGACTGCGCGAGCTTGCGGACGAAGCCGACCAGCGCATCGCGCTTGGCGTCGCCGGTGGGCTGAGCCTCGCGGACCTGCTTGAGCACCTCGGGCTTCAGCCCGGCGAGCTTGGCGAGATGGTTGTGGGCGGCCACGCAGTAGTCGCAGCCGCCGGCCGCGCTGATGACGAGCTTGACGACCTCCTGATCGCGCTTGGTCAGGCTGCCCCCAGCGAGCACTGTATCGGCGGCGAGCACCGCCTTGAGCGCAGCGGGGCCGTGGGCGGCGATGGCCGCGAAGGTGTTCGGCACGCTGCCGATCGCCTTCTTGATCTGGGCATAGATCTGACCCGACGGGCCGGTGTCGGATTCGAGATTTGAGACTGAAAGACGGGACATGGTGGCACTCCTTGGTGAGGGTTGGTGAACGATTGCGGAGGGACAGTATGGCCTCGTCTTGATACTTTGAATGTTGTTATGTCTCTATTATATGCCCGATCGTCTCACGTTGATCGTTTTCAGGAGGTCACCATGGATTGGCTTAGCCGGCTGTTCGAGATGATGCCGGTGCGGGGACGGCTCGACCTGCGCTGCTCCTACGGTGCGCCATGGCGTATCGATCAGGGACCGGGCGAGGCGAACGAAGTCCCCTACCACGCCGTGCTTGCCGGCTCCGCGACGCTGGAGGACCCCGCGGGAGGCCGACCGTTGCAGCTGAAGACCGGCGACATCCTTCTGCTTCCCGGTAACCCCCGGCACGTCATGCACGACGGCGGCGGGGGCGCGCCCTTGCCGGCCCGCAACCGGGTGTCTCTCAACTTCACGATCAGTGAAAACCTGGGTTCGGACGAGCGGCTCGACCTCTTGTGCGGACACTTTGCGTTCGCGCCCCCGCACGACCGGCTTTTGCGCAGCTATCTCCCGCCACGCCTGGTCGTGCACGCCGGCGGTCAGGCGGGGCAGAAGGAGACCGCCGCGCAGCTCGCAGGCCTCGTCTCCCTGATGCGCAGCGAGTCCGCGGACGATCACCTCGGCGGCCGCGCAATGCTGAACGCGCTGTCGACGGCGATGTTCGCGCTTGTGCTGCGGCTCGCCAGCGAGACGGAAGACGCGCCGCGAGGTCTCCTTGCGCTCGCCGGTCATCCCCGCCTTGCACCGGCGGTGGCCGCCCTCTTCAGCGAGCCTGCGCGGGCATGGTCGCTACCTGAGCTTGCGCGGCTGTGCAACATGTCGCGGGCCACGCTCGCCCGACAGTTTCAGGAGAAGCTCGGAAGATCGCCCAGCGATCTTCTGACTGACATCCGGATGATGCTCGCAGCGAACGAACTGAAGAGATCGTCCCTTTCCACCGGCGCCGTGGCGGAGGCGGTCGGGTACCAATCCGAAGCGGCGTTCCAGCGCGCCTTCAAGGGTCACATGGGCGTCACTCCGGCGCAGTGGCGCAAAATGCAGGAGCCGCCCGGCCGGGACGTCTTCGGAAGGCCTGCAGTTCCCGCCGACGCTAAGACGGCGAAGACCGCCGAAGCGGATCCGACTGACGAGCGTAGGCCAGCGAGGGGCGGCGATGCGCCCTCGCTGGCCAAGAGATGATAGTGCCGAGCGGCCGGTCAGGCCGTCGATGCCACCTCAGCCGGCGGGTAGTCGACGTACCCGCGCGCATCCACCGAGCTCATAGCTCGGTTGGCTAAAATTATTCATGGGGAACGCGCGATCGACTCGCGATTCGCTGGAATTGTGCGAAAATTGACTCGAGACTCTTTGGAAATCGGACTCGCGATTCATTGGAATCGACTCGATCTTAATTTGGCTCGACACGTCAGGGCGAAGCGTGGTGGGCCCAGCAGGACTCGAACCTGCAACCAGACCGTTATGAGCGCCTGAAACCCGCAGTGGGATGGTTGAAAAAGCCCACTATCGTTGCGTTTTGATTACGTTCGTTTGCGTCGTTGCACCTCGTTTCTGAGGCGAAGCTGAGGCGGTAGGCTTTGCCGTCATCTTGCTAACGGCGTCCTTTAGATATTCAGGATGATGGTGGCCATACACTTCGAGCAGGGTCTTTACGGACATGCCCAGATAAGCGTTGCCTCGATCGGCGGCTTTGAAGTAATTGGTCCGTGCCGCGCCAAAGTCCTTGGCAGCCTCGTACGCTCTGCCAAGCTGCATCGCAATCCGAGCATCATTTTGGTGCGGGCGGGGCTCCATTAACACGAGCCAATGAGCTCTGCGCGGCAGCATTTCCCTGGTCTGCGGCCAGCTTGTATAGCCGCACGGCTTCACGCTCGTCTTTCGGTAACCCTCCGAGCGCTCGCTCATAGGCGAATCCAAGATTTACTTGTCCTAAAGCGTTACCTTGATCTGCTGAGAGCTTGAACAAACGCACGGCTTCGCGTTCATCCTTCAACAGTCCGCCAAGCCCGCCCAGATAGGCAAGCCCGAGATTTGCCTGTCCTGCTGCATTGCCCTGATCGGCAGCAAGTTTGAAGAGACGCACAGCTTCACGGTCATCTTTGGGCAGCCCACCGCGCCCCGTCTGATAAAGGCGACCGAGGTTGTGTTGTGCTGGGGAGTACCCCTGATCCGCAGTGCTTCTTGTCGCCATGTTGAGAGCCAAGGGAATTGCCGCGCGAGTTCGCTGTGGGTTCGGGAGTTATTTCAATCCCGGCTACTTCGAGGACCACGTTGTTTGCGAAATTTGGAATGCTGCCGAGCGACGCTGGCTGCTGGCCGACCCGCAATTTGACGAAGCCTGGCGGAAGGCCCTCAAAATCGATCACGACGTTCTGGACGTGCCGCGCAATCGCTTTCTGATCGCAGCCGATGCCTGGTGCTTTGGCGGGCAGGCGAGGCCGACCCCCAGACATTTGGCATTTTCAAGGGCGACCTTCGCGGCCTCTGGTTCATCGCGAGAAACCTGGTGCACGACCTAGCGGCCCTCAATAAGATGGAGTTGCTGCGCTGGGACGATTGGGGCGCAATGCCACGGCCGGGTCAAGCGATGTCGAATGATCAGTTTGACTTCTTCGACCGCCTTGCTGCGCTTACCAAAACGCCCGATGCAACATTGGATGAGCTGCGTGCGCTTTACGAAGACGATGAACGCGTCCGGGTGCCGGAAGTGGTCTTTAACGCCGTCCTGCAGCGTCCCGAGCCGCTATGGGCGGGAGCGGCTTGAGCATTATCAGCGGGTCATCACGCCGGTTTCGGAACAAGCCTGGCCAGTTAACAAGAACTCGGCAGAAAATTTTTAGGCGGCTGGCCGTTTCTGGCGCGAAGCGGACGTTGACGTGTGGATATTAGATCTGGCCAGCTTCCGCTGGCTGGACCTAACTCAAAACTTCCTCATGATGGACTGGACCGAGAATTCAATTTTGTCAATGTGTTAGAAGGCGACCTATGCACGATGTGTGCACCGGAGATCAAAGAAAGTCCCGCAACAACTTGCGTGATCAGCGCTGCACCGAGGGCACTTTTGAATCAGCGGTTGATGTTCTTTGAGGTCCAACGAAAACGAGGCGCGGTGAGGTCATGTCAGGGTTCAAGCCACCTCCCGGCTGGTCTCGATCCGATCGAGCGTGCCGGCTACCCGGACTCGGACGCGCAACGAATTGCCCGGCAGATAGGCGATCGGCATGTCCTCGATCTCGATTGTCTTGAGACTGTCAGGATCCGCGCCGGCATTGATCGCCTTGCGTTCTGCAATTTGCAGCGCCGCTGCAATGGCTTCGTCGCGCGTGAGATCGCGGAAGATCTGATCGGCTTCGCCGCTGACGCGGGCGATAGCTGCGCCGACGGCATTGGCGCAATCGCCGAAGGGGACGCGAATGATCTGCGAAACGCCGGCCAGCTTTTCGGGCACCAGGAAGGCGCCACCACCCACGGCAACCAGGGGAGCGTCACCGGCCTCGGTTTTCATGCGGTCGACATTTTCTTCAAGCTGCCGCGTGGCGTCAGCGAGCGCCGCACCGATCAGATCCGACGATATCCGCGCGATACGGGAATGGTCGCCAATATCGAGCAGCCCGGCGGCGACCGCGATATCGGTCGCCGTTAGCTGCGTGCCACCGAAGACAAGCGCGTCCTGCGTCAGCCGGTAGCCGACGCTGAGTGGGCCAACCTTCGCCGACGCCCGGTCGATATGGCTGCCGCCGCCGAGACCGATCGACAGCAGGTCCGGCATACGGAATAGCGTGCGCACTCCGCCGACCTCGACGACTGCATTGGCCTCGCGTGGAAATCCATGACGCAATTGGCCTATATCGCTCGTGGTGCCGCCGACGTCCACGACCATGGCGTCTTCGAGCCCGGAGAGATGCGCCGCGCCGCGCATCGAGTTGGTCGGTCCGGATGCAAAGCTCATCACGGGGAAGGCGATAGCGGTTTCAGCCTGCATCACCGTGCCGTCATTTTGGGTCAGGAACAGGGGAGCGTCGATGCCACTTTCGGCGGTCGCGTTGCGGAAGGCGGCCACCGTTTCGACAGCGAGGTCACTCAGCACGGCGTTGAGAAGCGCCGCGTTCTCCCGCTCAAGCAGGCCGATCCGTCCTAGGTCATGCGACAGGGTGACGGCGACGTCAGGACAAATCTCCTGCAGGATATCGCGCGCCGCAATCTCGCAGCTCGGGTCAAGCGGCGAGAAGATCGAGGAAACGGCCACCGAACGCAGCCCGAGATCGCGGATGTGTCGTGCGGCCGCGCGCATGCCGGCCGTGTCGAAAGGCATGATCGGCCGGCCGTCATAATCGTGCCCGCCTTCGAGCATGAAAATCTCGCCGCGCACGCGCTCGGCCAGATCCTGCGGCCAATCGCAAAATGGTGGCAGGGAAGCGCTCGCCGGCATGCCGATCCGGATCGCCGCAACCTTCATCAAATGCCGGCGCTGCACCACCGCATTGATGAAATGCGTTGTGCCGATCACAACCGCATCCACCGGCAGACGCGCCGCGGGATCGGCGCGCAACGCCTTCAAGGCGTCGAGGATGCCGGAAGTCACATCCATCGTCGTGGGGCGCTTGACGGTGAAAACCACCTTGTCGCCATCGAGCAGCACGGCGTCGGTATTGGTGCCGCCGACGTCAATTCCAATGCGTCGCATGACGTTACACTCCAGCGCTTGAGCGCTCATCGAAAACGGAACGGAAATCCAGGTCGTAGCCGAAGGCGCGGGGGCCGACGAATTCGAGGCCACGAGGGCTCGTCAGGACGGGGGGAGCCGGCAACGCCACCACGGTGACGCGCTGGCCGTAGCGGACCGTCTCGGTGCCAACCGCATGGCCCGAGACGCTCTCGAGCACGCAGATCAGATCTGGAGACATGGCGATGGCCTTACCTTCGCGCCAGGCGACGATCCACTCGTTCTGGAATGAGAGCTCCAGCCGGGAGCCTCGATCGTCATCGATGCCCTCGATTGCGATGGAGCCGCGCAGAAAGCCCTCCGTGGTCCGGCGGGCGACATCGACCACCTTGCCGGTAAAGAGCCGCTTGCCGCCTTCGCTTTCGAGCAGCGCTGCGATCGGGTCCGCATGCAGGCGGTTGGCTTCGCGCACCAGCCGGCCGATCCTGATCGCAGCGGTGGTCGTGAAATGAATGCCCCAATCCTTCACTTCCCGGCCCGTGCGCGGTGCCTTGCTGGTCGAGGCGATCGACCCCATCTCGACGCAGATCTTGCGGCTTGCCCGCTCCATCCATTTCCAGCTTGGCACTTTCGTGACAATCGCTTCGATGCCGCGCGGATCGTACAGCGTGCAGGGGTAAGGCTTGAGCCCGCCGATCGCGACCGACGTCATCTGCGCCTCGGGAAAAGCTCGTCCCATGCAATCGGCATCGACGATGGGTATGCCGAGATGGGCCGCCGCCATCAGCGCCTGGGTGCCGTTGCCGCCGCCGATCTCGACCGACATCACGGCGCGGAATTTGAAGCCGCCGAACTCCTGCTGCATCTCCACCGCGCGGGCGATGTTGCGGCTGTCGGCGAGGCGCTCCTGGCCGACCAGCGGTGCGCCCATGTTGGAGACGACCGCGACGCGATCATCATCATCAAGGTCCAGTGGCGACATCAACTGCACCCGATGGCCTTGGGCGTAAAGCTGGCGCAGGTTGAGCAGACCGAGATAAGGGCTGCCGCCGCCGCCGGTGCCGAGAATCCAGGCGCCGACGGCGAGGGATTCGATATCATCGAGGTTGATCTCGGTGAGAGGTGCCGCACTCATGCCATCAACTCCTCGACGACGCGCGCGGCGGCGGCGATGGCGAGGATAACCGGTCCGTCATAGGCTTGGCGCACGCGCGCCTTGTTGGCGCTGGTGTAGCTCATGCAGTCCATCACGACGAGGTCCGGCGATAGCGCCGACATCTTTCGCGCAGCCTCGTCAATCGCGTCGGCATCGGAACCCGGCCGCATCGTTACGCCGACAATCTCGACGTTCGCTCGCTGCCATTTTCTGGCGATCAGCGCGGTCTGTTCCGGCAACGGCGAAAACACGCCGAGACGTCCCTTGGGCAAAACCGCCTCGACGATGTTGTGCAGCACGGCCGAGGGCAGGATCACCAGGCCATCCGGCGCGAGATTGGGAAATTTGCCGGTGCACGCGAGCATCGCGACCTTGACGCCCTCGCGGGCGAATTTCTCGATCTGGATCGCAGCCCGTGCCTCGACCGCTCTCTTGCTGATGGTGACGCTGTCGCCATTCGGCAGCAGGGTGAACAAGGCGTCATAGCCGTCGATCGGCGGTATAGCGTCTATCTCGGCGCGCGTCAGCCCGTCGAGCGCGCCGCGCAGGTCGATCTCAAGGCCAGGCGATAGCACCGCCGCGATTTCGTTGGCGACGGAAGGTCGCGGGCTCTGGCCGATGACGACCACGCCGATGCGTTGTTGCTGCATTATCAATCCCTCAAGATCACGATGTCGGACGGTTTCCAGCGTAGGGCCACGGCCGCGCCGGCTTGAAACAGCTCATGCGAGCCGTTGTTCGGTTGTTGCGCAAGCAGGCGCCTGCCGCCGGCCGTCTCGATGCGGTAAAGCACCGAGCCGCCCTGGAAATTGGCGCTCTCGACGACACCAGCGAGGCCATGTCCGGTCAGAGCAGGCGGCGTGGCCAGACTGATCTTTTCCGGCCGAAGCGCGATCGACATCGGGCCAAATTGCTTGGGCTGGGCGGCAAGCTCGATCGACAGGCCCTGATCGACCTGCAAAACGGATTTACCCCCGACATCGCGCATCACCTCGCCGCGGAACAAGTTCGTGTCACCAATGAAATCCGCGACGAAGCGCGTGCCGGGCCGGTCGTAAATATCGGAAGGCGTCCCGATCTGCTCGACCTTGCCGGCATTCATCACCGCGATCCGGTCGGACATCGCGAGCGCTTCTTCCTGGTCGTGGGTGACGAAGACCATGGTCAGGCCGAGCTTGCGCTGCAACTGTTTCAGCTCGAACTGCATCGCCTGCCGCAGCTTCTTGTCGAGCGCGCCGAGCGGTTCGTCGCACAGCAGCACGCGCGGTTCGATGACGATGGCGCGGGCCAGCGCGACGCGCTGCTGCTGGCCTCCGGAGAGTTGTCCGGGACGACGATCCTCATATCCGACGAGTTCGACCTGTGTCAGCGCATCGGCGACCTTGCGCGCAATCGTCGTGCGATCCATGCCGCGCATGCGCAGACCGAAGGCGACGTTCTCTCCGACCGAGCGGTGCGGAAACAGCGCATAATTCTGGAACACCATTCCCATATCGCGCTTGTGGGCCGGCACATGGGTGACATCGGCCCCGCCGACCGCGATAGTGCCTTTGGTTGGCGTCTCGAAGCCGGCGATCATCCGCAGCGTCGTCGTCTTGCCACAGCCGGAGGGCCCGAGCAGCGAGAAGAACTCTCCCTCCCGGATGCTCATATCGACGGCATCAACGGCGAGGGTGCTGCCGTCATAGGTCTTGGTGACCGCGATGATGTCGATACCAGCGCTCATGCGCGGAAGATGCGGTTGACGCGTGTATCGATCTCGTCCTTGCGCGCGTTGTACCATTTCCAGTCGGGCTGGATGAGTTTTGCGACCTTCTCCGGCGTCGTCAGCAGCTTGTCGTTATACTTGTCGTCGAGCTTCACCTTGCTGTTGGCGGGCGAATACCAGACCGACTCGGCGAGCGTCTTCTGCACGCTCGGGCTCAACATGTAGTTCACATAGGCGTTGGCGAGTTCGCGGACCTTGGTGCCGGGGGTGAGCGTGAGCACCTGTTCGAGCGCGAGAACGCCCTCGGACGGCGCGACGAAAGCGGTCGGCTGGTTCTGGCCGTCATAGCGCAGGATGCCGGAATCGTGGATCACCGCGAGGCCGACTTCACCTGAAAGGATCATCTTCTCCATCGTACCGGTGAAGTCGACCAGCTTGACCGGCTTGAGCTTCTCCATCGCCGCGTAAGCGGCGTCGAGATCGGTCATGCCCTTGCCATAGAGCATGCCGCTCATCATCAGGAAGGCTTGGCCGAGGCTGTTCACGGGAATGACATAGCCGCCGCGCACGCCGTCATAGGTGCGGTCCCAAAGATCCTTCCAGGACGAGACCTTGCCGTAGCCCTTGTCGGTTCGCATGCCAAGGCCGATGGCACTGGTGAAGATGCAGACGCCGACCAGCTTGTCGCTGACGGCGTAAGGATAGACGTCGGCGATATTGGGGACTTGCATGGTGTCGATCTTGGCTTCGACGATCCCCATCTCCAGTGCAGCCCATTGCTCGTTGGAATTGGTATGCAGCACGTCGTAGACTGGGGCTGAACGCGAACTCGCCTGCAGCTTGGTCAGGAATGGAAGCGCCGTGTCCGTCTCCACCTTGCACTTGAACTCCTTCTCGAAGGCCGGGATCAACTCGTTCGACATCGTTTGCCCCCATTTGCCGCCCCATCCAGTGATGCGCAGCGTTGCTGCGTCGGCGCGAGCGATATGGGGAGCGGCGATCACGCCGACGCCGGCGGCGGCGCCGGCGGCGAGGAATTGACGGCGGTTCAGCGGCAGGCGGGACTCGGTCATGGCATGATCCTCTCTTTAAGGAAACACAGTCACAGCTTCGCGTAGGACCTGAGCCCGACCGTACGGTCGAGCCCGAACACGACCAGCACGGCAAGCAAGATCGAAACCACCGAGGCGGCGCCGATCGTTCCGTCCAGATCGAACTTCAGATAGTTGAACAACGTGATCGGCAGCGTTTCGCGGCCGGGGGAGACCAGGAAAAGCGATACCGGAAACTGGTCGAAGGAGACG
>Ga0209648_10006523_pt1 | contig 10042 bp, 8 predicted proteins | sample GraSoi2013_115cm_FD_185830 | JGI IMG/M metagenome (GOLD analysis project Ga0209648, IMG submission 185830) | Grasslands soil microbial communities from the Angelo Coastal Reserve, California, USA - Sample 9_17_2013_115cm (SPAdes) (version 2) | ecosystem: Environmental > Terrestrial > Soil >...
CACGGCAGGTAACAAAGAAAGCAAGAGCAACAGGCGTCGACATCGGCGACGTATCTTCGGTGTGTTGTAGAAACCGGTCAGAAAAATTTGAAGTAACTGAAAAGACCCAACCCCCTGTCATTCTGAGAGGAGCGCCGCGAGAAGGCATACCTCTGCAATGAAGAGGGGCGCGGAGTCGAAGAATCCCGAGGATCTGTCCTTTGCATGGCTGCGGGGCTGCCACCTCGTGTGGTCCAGCCTCTCGCCAAACCAGCACGGGTTTACAACGATCTGGCCTAAAGACTAATGGCTAAGGGCTAATTGCTAAAGGCTAAGTAAGGATTAGTAAGGACAGGGATACGGTGTCGACGGATAATCCGGAGTCCCGGTGGTCCAGCATGTGCGCATTCTCCGCGCTGGTTTCACGATCTCGGGTGGAGCTTTGGAGAATTGCTGCACCGCAGCCGAGACGCTGCTCTCGTCGAGCACAAGCGGGCTAGCGAGAGTGATCTCCACAGGAGTTCCGGCTTCCATAACGAAATCCCTGTGGTGATACAGGACCAGCGCGGTCACCGTGCCGGCCGCGGCTATGCCGACACCAACGCCAATCAGGACGCCCGGCGACGGGCCAATATGTGGAAGGGGAGGCAATGGCGGCAGAGTCGGCGTGTTCGCACCCCCGGCTGCGGCCATTACCGGCGCCTGCGAGGTCCGCGGAGAATCCGGAGCGGCAAGTTTCCCGTAGGTGGGAGTGACGTCGAGCGGCCCCGAGATCGTGACGATGTAACCCGTCGCAAAGATCACGTCGGCGGAACGCAACCGGATCGCCAGGACTTCATAATAGCGATCGTGCCGTGTGATCTGATCGATGACGCCCTGCACGTATGTTCCCGGAGGAATCACCATGCGGTTGCCGTTGGTGACCGGAAAGACGAACTGGAGATTGACGCTATCGCCAGGTCTGGTGTGCTTGAAGGAAAGTGGTCGGTAGAGCGCCAGCGAGAGCCTAGTCCCTGCCGGGATTGTGATCTTGTTGTCGCCTGGAGCGGGCTGCTGGTCTTGCGGCTGCTGACCCTGACGTTGTTGCGCGCTGACCTCAGCCGGAACCGCTGTTGACGGCATGATCTGAACCTGCGGACCGTCGTATAGGACAACGTCTTGGGCAAAGGCAGGCCAGGCGGGCAACATGAAAGTCACGACCAAAACGCATAGGATCGTCACCATGTTCATCCAGTTGTCATCGATTCCTTGAGCTCCCCTATGGTTCGTCATCTGAAACCTCGGGGCGGCATTACCTATGGCTAGGATAGACGCAATTAGCTCTCCGCCTCCAGGCCAATTGGAGTACATCCTGCTCATTGAAGCAAGTTTAGTTTGATGAAGTTTTGTTGCTAATAATCCAGGACTTCACCCTTGGTATCCGATCCAAACTAGTAAGGCTGTCATCAACCGGCGCGCCGTAGCAAATTGCCAAGATCGCCACAACTGTTCGGTTCAAAGATCTTGTTTCAATTCCGGCGATTTTGGCAATCCTGGCAATTCTGGCAATTTCCTATGACGATGACCAGGCACCAAGCAACCGTCGTATCAGCACCAGCTCTCCAAGGTGGTAAGCGTTATGGTCAGCGGCGACCAGAGCTTCTCGCAACACGGTGTGTTCATTGCTATGCGCGAGAGGCGCGAGCAAATCGGTTGACTGGTCAGCCACAAGACCAGCAAGCGCTTTGGAGTCGGCACGAAAGGCGTGCACGCTTTTGTCCCACGCCTTGGCGTCCGGCGGAGCTTGGCTACTCGGCCAATAGCCGGAAGGGAATTGTGGAGAGACATGTTTAGGATTGCGAGTGAATTCGACGATGTCCCATAGGGCGATGCGCATGTGCTCCAGGACTTCCCAGGGAGAGTGATCAGCACCCTTCGGCCGCTTTCCGCGAAGCTCGGGCGGGAAGTCTTTGAATGCTGCCTCAAAGTTGACGTGCGCGCCTCCGCCTTTGAGGAGACTGATTACATGTTCTCGTAACGATTTTTCGGTGGGCATGGTTATCGCTATTCCTTTCGATTGGAGGATGCAGCAGGAGCGGCGTCGATGCAATAGCAGCTGGCGCTAGGGAATCGCGGATCGTTCTTGCCGTGTAATATTGTCATCGTTTAGCTCCTGGGCTCACCCAATAAGAATCATCCAATATGAACAGCCGTGCGACGATCATCGCCCCGCGCACTCTTTGTAAAGTGATTGGAGAGAGGAAGTCTTGGTAAAAATTGCGGTCGAAGTGGAACGGGCACTGGCAGAGCGAGCGGCTGACGGCGTTCCCGGTCGAGCTACGCCGCGCCGGATTGCCCAGGGGGAGGGGTGGACCGTCTCCGACGTAGTCTGCACGTGCGGGCCGCATGATCGCCCGTTTGAGGAGCGGCATGCGAGCTTTGCCATCGCCCTTGTCACCGCACGCAGTTTTCAGTATCACGCTTCTCACCGCAAGCTTGGCAGGTCGTGTGAGTTGATGACGCCGGGCTCGCTGCTCTTTGGCCAGCCCGGACAGTGCTTCGAATGCAAACATGAGCATGGCGCTGGCGATCGCTGCCTCTCTTTTGGATTTTCGTCCGAGTACTTGGAACGCATCGCCATCGATTCTGGAGCCGGCAGCGGCGGGTTTGATTTCGGTGTGCATCTGCCTCCCCTGCGTGTGTTGTCGCCGCTTGTAGCGCGAGCCTGTGCCGCGCTAGCCGCGCAAGGCCAACGATCAGCAGTTTTCCCCTGGGAAGAACTCGGATTGGAGCTCGCGGTTTCCGTGCTGCAGCTCATGGGCGGCCGAGCGTTGGAAACGCTGGAGAAGCGCGAGATCGCGACGAGCACGTTGGCGCGAGTCACCCGTACGTTGCGGACGATCGAGCGGGAACCCGGCGCAGGACATACGCTGGCAACTTTGGCGCGCGAGGCGCGTTTGAGCCCTTACCACTTCCTGCGTGCGTTCCAGCAAGTGACTGGCGTTACGCCACATCAATACGTCCTGCGGTTGCGGCTGCGGGAAGCAGCGGTACGACTAGCCAATGAGCCCGAGCGCATCCTGGACATCGCTCTCGATTGCGGGTTTGGCGATGTTTCCAACTTCAACCGCGCTTTTCGATCGGAATTCGGCTCGAGCCCGCGCGATTTTCGTCGGAAGCAAGCCGCAGCTTACCACCGAGCAGCCGTATGCGCTGCGCTTCCGGAAATCCACCTGGCTGCCAGCATGACATAGTTCTTTGTCGGCAGGCTGGCCTCATCGAGCGAAGCTTCTTCGCAAATCCTCGAAACCTAGATCGGTTTCAGAATTAGTGCATTCCATGTAATCGACGACCGTGTCATTTCGAAGCCGCAGGCGAGAAATCGGCTCCGCCCATAGCCCAGCGGGAGCAGATCCTTCGGCTACGCCTCAGAGCCTGTCCTGAGGTGTTAGCCGAAGGAATGACACTCCTTTGCTGCTGCCGTACATATACACCATCCCTTGAACGGCAATAGCATCAGGTGAGACGCTCGCCCCCAGGCCGGCGAGGAGCGCCTAACGCGATACGCCTGCAGTCTTCTCCAGGAATTCCGTTATGGCCTGATGCGCGGCCTGGGGCTGGTCGGTAGTGAAGATGTGGCTGGCGTGAGGAATCATGACCAGCTTCGCGCCGGGAATTTTTTCGGCGATGAGCTTTCCATTGCCGGGCGGCACCAAGCGATCACCCTCGCCGTGGATCACCAGCGTGGGGACGGAAATGTTTCCGAGACGGCTGTAGGCTTCCCAGGCGAGGATGCCTTGCAGCTGGGCGTTGTAGGCGTCGGGATGCGGGAACCAGGGCCGCCGCTTGTCGATGTCTTCTTCAATCAGGTTCGCCGGCGTGCCCGGATCGTAAATGAACGGTATAGCAGCCCGCGCCGCTTCCTCGCGAGTCATGTTCCCGCGAGCCAACAACATCTGCGTGGCTTCCACTTCGGCGCGCACCGCGGTCGGGCCGCCCGCGGCGGTGCATCCCAGAACCAGCGATCGCACGCGCTTTGGATATTGCAGCGCGAATTCCTGTGCGATCATTCCCCCCATGGAGATGCCAAATACGTGGGCACTCTCCACGCCAGCGGCGTCAAGCACGGCTGCCGCATCAGAAGCCATCAGCGGAATTGGATAAGGCCCTAGAGGCATCTCGGTCTGCCCGATCCCACGGTTGTCGAATGCGATGGTTCTGAATTCCTTCGCCAGAACCGGCCGCGTGCGATACCACGCAATCGACGGATAACCCAACCCCATGATGAGCAGAAGCGGATCGCCCTTTCCTTCTTCGTCCCAGTAGATCTTGGTGCCTTGGTTCACTGTAAATGGCATGTAGGTCGCCTCTCCGTTGCAAATGTGGTCAGTTGCGTATCACGGCTTCACAGGCTGCGGAAAAAGTCCTCCGCTTCATTGTTTGTGAATCGCTGCGATTTTGCCGCGCAAAACGTACTTTTGAATCTTGCCCGTGGCTGTCTTGGGAAGCTCAGAAACAAACGCGAAGCCATGGGGAACTTTGAAATGCGCCATTCGTTCGCGCGCAAATTCACGGAGCTCGTCTTCGGTGGCTTTGCCGCCGGATTTCAGCACGACGAAAGCGCGGGGCGCTTCGCCCCAAGTCTCGTGGGGCATGCCGACCACGGCAACCTCCTGCACCGCGGGATGGCGCAACAAGATGCCCTCAACCTCGACCGAAGAGATGTTCTCACCGCCGCTGATAATGACGTCTTTCAAGCGGTCGCGCACTTCAACGTAGCCATCGGGGTGAACCACGGCGGCATCGCCGGTGTAGAACCAGCCATTGCGCATCACCTTGGCCGTCGCCTCCGGATCGTTGTAGTAGCCCTGCATGATCACGTTCCCCGATGCCGCAATTTCGCCGAGGGTCTCGCCGTCATGAGGAACTTCTTGGCCCTTTTCATCCACCACGCGCAGCTCGCCCGAAGTCACCAGCTCGACTCCCTGGCGGGCCTTCACAACGCACCGCTCGCGCGGAGAAAGAGCTTCGTGCTCCGGGCGCATCTCGCAAACCGAGATAAAAGGAGCAGTCTCGGTGAGACCATAGACGTGGGTAATCGTCCAGCCAAACTCGCTCTCAATGCGTTCAATGGTGGCGGCGGCCGGCGGCGCGCCGGCGGTCATGACTCGCACTCCGGGGCGTACGCCGCGGCGCAGCTCCTCAGGCGCGTTGGCCAGGAAGATGAGAACGGTAGGAGCAGCACACAACGCGGTCACCCGCTCGCTCTGGATCTTCTCGAAGACGGTCTTGGCCTCGACTTTGGGCAGACAGATGTGAGTTCCGCCGACCGCGGTGACTGTCCACACGAATGTCCAGCCATTGGCGTGGAACATAGGCAGGCTCCAGAGGTAGCGATCGGCGGGCGTCATATGGAAGTGGATCAGCGTGCCCACCACGTTCATGTAGGCGTTGCGATGCGTAATCATCACGCCTTTGGGGCGGGAGGTGGTACCGCTGGTGTAGTTGATGGTGGCTAGATCGCTCTCCTTGATTACCGGGTGGACAAACTCAGCCGGCGATGCCTTGAGGGTTGCCTCGTAGTCCAACCAACCCTTCCTGTTTCCTTCCAAGGCGACGAAATGCTCGACCTGCGGCAGCTGGCCGCGGATAGAATCCACCGCGTCCAGATAATCGGAGTGCGCGCAGACCACGCGGGCGCCGCTGTGCTGGATGAGGTAAGCAAAATCATCTGCTGTCAGGCGGTAGTTGATGGGAACCAGCGTGGCGCCCATCTGCAGGACCGAGTAGAACGATTCCAATTGGGCATGAATGTTCGGAGCAATGTAGGCGACACGATCGCCCTGGCGAACGCCCAACTTCTCAAGAGCCGCGGACCACCGGTCGCACCGCTCGAAGAATTGGCCATAGGTCAGCCGCAGATCGCCCTCGACCACAGCTTCACGGTCCGCATAGAGCCGGCGCGCGCGGCGAGCGAACTCAAGCGGAGTCAAAGCAGTTTCCATGTGCTCCTCCAGGATTGGCGGCCTGCTCGAGAATTTCAGGTGGTTGGAGATTATAACGCCGCGGTCGAATCGCCGCCGGGAAGGCCGCTTTGCGGCAGTGTCCTAAGACCGGTCTTAGGACACTACCGACTTTTCTAGTGAGGCGGCCGTGAATTTACATCGCCGTGGTGTGACGGTTCGTGGAGGACTGCGCTCAATCACGTCGCGCGCGGCGCGACTTCATGTGTTTGTCGCCACTGCTCAGAGTTTTCTGCGACTCTGAGGCCGTGCCTTTTCAAATCCATTCATGAACACAGTCTACTGATGACTGCTAACGGCTGATTACTAACTGCTAATTACCACCTCCGTCTTGCGCGTGCTGCCTAAATCGGTCCACGGACTGTTGGCACACCAGGTTAGGCAGCGTACGCGACCACGAAAGCACTTTGCCGCGTACCTCCTCGAATGCCATCACGTCTGCCGGCGATGGCGAGCCAAGCAGTGACACCGGCTTTACAGAATCGTTCTCGCTGGCTTTCATCAAGCGGCTCACCGCCGCGTCAATAACGGCTGGAGTGATCGTACTGCCGTCCACGCAATTGACTTGAAGCCCCTGGGCCGCGGCCGACAAGCTCGAGACGGTCAGAAGGGCCCAAAGCCAGAGCGTGCGCTCCATTCGCTTCCTCCTGCAAATCGTTCCTGGACATCCGTTCTTTTACGGGACAGTCGCAAGTGTTCGTCTTAAGTTTGAGTACATTCCCGGCCCGAAGATGCAGCGGCAAGGGCAACCATTAAAAACTCTTGGTTCTCAATCAGGCTTTTGCACGCGTAACAAGCGGCGGGTGACGAAAACGTAGTAACGTAAAGATTTTCCCGCATTATCCACTAGCGTACGCGGCTAAGCGCTTTGGTCGCGACGACCTTCAGAAGTTTAGCCGTTGTATCGTCGCTCAAGCCATAACCGGTCAGGCGGAAATGCAGACACACATTCTTTTTGCGTACACCAAGACTGCTTGACTTCGTAAATAAGATTGCCTCATCTCCCAGCCCTGAAACTGGTTGGGGTCCGAGTGTTGATCCAAATATACTGGGCTCGACCTTGAAGACCTTCGCTGCGTCTTCAGCGGTGGGGGTTACAGTCACAGTCATATCCAGATATTTGCGATGAACTTCCTTTGTTTCATACTTGCAGTTCTGGGCAAGCAGCCGGGGTGGGCCGCTGGCAACGCGATCACCTGACTGAGAAACCGATGCGCCGAGTACCGCGGCCACGTCCGAAACGGACAACAGGGAACAATAGTTCTCCTCCGCCATTACTATGGAGGGTAATAAGAGCAGGATCAATGCTGCTGCAGTCATCGCGGTATCACGCAATCTTGCTGTTTCCTTCCTGAACCCCTGGAATTCGCACGATTTTCTTCCGATTAGCATAGACAAAGCCTCTCTTTTTCCAATGTCGTTTTCTTATTCTCCTGAAGCCCGAGTACCATGCGGCCGCCCAGCGATTCAGGCAGAATCCCTAATGAACGGTTCCGGATACGGTCACCGAGACGGGACTCATTCCGGCGGCCACGGTTGCTGGTGTGGCAGGGGACAAGACTCCGGTGGTCGAGTTGATTGTGTATACAGAAAGGTTGCTGGAGTTGAAATTTGCCACATAGGCGAAAGCGCCGGACGGATCTATGGCAACGGCCGAAGGGGAGGCTCCTGCCAGCACAGCCGTCCCCAGCGAGGATAAGAGCCCGGTGGAGCTGTTGATCGAGTACATCGAGACGTCGCCGCCACCGTTCGCGACGTACGCAAACCTGCCTGACGGGTCTACAGCTACCGAACTGGGATTCGTTCCTGCGGCAACGGTCGCCGGGGTCATTGGCGTTAGGACTCCGCTGAAGGAGTTAATCGTGTACATCGAAACGGTGCCGCCGTCATTCGCCACGTACGCGTATTTGCCGGTGGGATCCACGGCTACGGAAAAGGGATTGGTTCCAGCCGCGACTGCGCCGGTTGCGGTGAGGGCTCCGGTTGAGGGATTCACGGTGTACATGGAGACGTTGCCGGCGCTAAAGTTGGCCGCATAGAGGAAAGCGCCCGATGGGTCCACAGTAACCCATATGGGGGCCGCTCCGGACACAATGGCACTCCCTATCGACGTAAGAACCCCGGTTGAGGGGTTGATGGTGTACGCCGATATCGTGCCTGAGGCGGAGCCGTTGGCTGCGTAAACAAACCGGCCGGATGGATCGACAGCCACTGCGTCGGTAATGGCCCCGGCGGGGACCGTTGCCGGGCTGGTTGCTGTGAGAACGCCGGTTCCACTGTCCACGGTGAACATCGAGACTGTGCCGCCAGTGTTGGCCACGTAGGCAAACTGTCCCGAAGGATCTACTGCAATCGAGTTAGGCCGTCCCGGGGTGGTGACGGTGGGAGGGGTAGTGGGAGTCAACCCTCCGGTTGTGGCGGAAACAGCGTACATGGATACCTCAAAGGTGCCGTTTTCGTCGGTCGAGTACGCGAACTTTGGCGTTCGTGTAACCGGCGTACTGCCCTGCGATATTGCCAAGGAAGTTGGATTTCCCCTTGCCGGCACGGTGCCGACGCTGGTCAGCACCCCGGTCGAAGGGTTCACGCTGTACACGGAAACCTCAGCGCCGCCGTTCACGCTTCCCACGTAAACGAACTCGCCGGAGGGATCCACCTGCACCGTCTCGGGTCCGTGTCCTGTAGGGATGGTTGGTCCCAATGATGTTAGGGCGCCGGTGGAGACATTGATGCTATACATCGAGACGTCATTGGAAGTGAAGTTGGCCACGTAGACAAATCTCCCAGAGGGATCGACGGCCAGAGATTGGGAAGATGTTCCGGCGAAGACCGGGGGCCCTATGGACGTGAGAGCGCCGGTTCCGGGGTCCAGGCTGAAGGTCGCGACACTGCCACTGTCATTGGCCACATAGACGAACCTGCCTGAGGGATCCACAGTTACTCCATCGGGGCCGGAACCGCCCGACGCAATGGTTCCCGCGCCGATGGGGCTAAGGGCGCCAGTAGTAGCGTTAATGGAGTACAAAGAAATATTGCTCGAGCCATTGTTCGAGGCGTAAAGGAATTTCCCCGAGGGATCGATAGCGATCGCAATGGGGTGAGTTCCTGCCGCCACAGAGCCAGTTCCAATTGGCGAAAGAACCCCGGTGGTCGCGTTGATGGCATACATGGAGATGGTGTTCGTGTTCAAGTTCGGCGCATAAGCGAAGCGACCGAGCGGATCGACGGCGATTGCGATAGGAGTGTCGCCTGCGGCTACCGGGGCGCCCAGCGAGGTCAAAACGCCGTTGGCGGCATTGATGCTAAACATCGATATGCTGCCGGAAGCCTGCTCGTTCGCCACATAGCCAAATTGGCCGGATGGGTGTAGAGCTACAGCGCCGGGGTTGGGCGTATCGGCCGGAGCATAACCCGTATAGCGCAGCTGCCCTGTTGCCAGATCCACGGACAAGGTCGAAATCCTGCGAGTACCAAAATCTGTGACGTACGCAAAGCGGGGCAGAAACAGCAGATTGAATTCCAGCGAGCTGGAAGTGCCGCCTCCCGGCGGAGGAGTGGAAACGGTGATGGCAGCCTTGCCGCCGTTCACAATATCGCTTGCCGGAATCTGAGCGGTGAGCTGGCTGCTGCTCACAAACGTTGTTGGCCGGTTGCTGCCATTCCATTGGACCACGGACGCCGCAACAAAATTCGCGCCGTCCACGGTAAGAGTAAACGAAGGCCCGCCCAGCTTGGTGCCCACCGGCGAAAGCGCGCTGATGGTTGGCGGCGGGGTGGGTGTGGGCGTAGGCGTTGGTGTGGGCGCAGGCGTGGGCGTGGGCGTGGGCGTTGGTGTGGGCGAAGGAGTCGCGTGTGAATCCCCGCATGCACTGATACCAAGGCTGATGCAGGCAAGCAACAGCATGCACATCGCTAAGCGCGAAGCCGGCACAGTCCGGGCTGTCACCCTTTTCTGTTGTTCAGTGCGGCCTTTCGTGCCGAACACACCGATGCTCAAACTATCGTACGTCATACGTGATCTCCTCTGACTCGGGTCTGTTTACTCGTCCCGGCAGGACATG
>Ga0209648_10006524_pt1 | contig 10041 bp, 7 predicted proteins | sample GraSoi2013_115cm_FD_185830 | JGI IMG/M metagenome (GOLD analysis project Ga0209648, IMG submission 185830) | Grasslands soil microbial communities from the Angelo Coastal Reserve, California, USA - Sample 9_17_2013_115cm (SPAdes) (version 2) | ecosystem: Environmental > Terrestrial > Soil >...
CCAGTGCCTCATTTATCGCACCCGGCAACCGGGACTGCCCGCATCTAATCTTTCGGAAGCATTGGCACTGGAAAAAGACCGATAATGTTCCGCGGCATGAAATCGTTCATCGGCAGGACGGGCCTTCTCGCGGCAGTGACCGCGGTGCTGGCCTTCTGTTGCCTGGCCCAGTCTTCCCTCGCCCAGGTTCCCGCTCCCGCCCAGGCCCGCCGCCTCATCCTGAAAGACGGATCCTACCAATCGGTCACCAAGTACGAGGTTCACGGCGACCGCGTCCGCTATTTCAGCGCCGAGCGCGGCGAGTGGGAGGAAGTTCCAAAAGCACTGATCGACTGGGAAGCAACCGATAAGTTTGAGCAAGGCCGCTTGCAGGGCAAGCTTGCTCCGGAAGCGGTCGAACTCGACAAGGAACTCGAGACCGAACGAAAAGCCGAGCAAGCCCGTTCCCCGCAGGTCGCACCCGGGTTGCGCCTGCCCGACGAAGGCGGCATCTTTCTTCTCGACACCTACCAGAATCAGCCGCAGTTGTCCGAACTGCAGCAATCCGGCGGCGAACTGGACAAAAACACCAAGTCGAATATTCTGCGGGCAGCGATCAATCCTCTGGCCGGCGTCAAGCAAACGATTGAACTTCCCGAAGCGCATGCCAAGATCCAGTCGCACACCGCCGTGCCTTCGCTCTACATCAACATCGATGCCAATGACGGCGCGCCCGCAACCGTGCAAGCCGCCACTGGGGAGCCTCCGCCGCTCCCGCCCAGTAACAGCGACCGCTTCAAGATCATTCGCGTCGACATCAAGGGCGGCAAACGGGTGGCCGGCGCGGTCAAGATCGCGGTAACCGGAAAGATGAAAACCAACGAACGTTTCGTCGCGTCCACGGTCACTACAATGACCGGAGGCTGGGTCAAACTCACGCCCACCGAACCTCTCGTGGCGGGCGAATACGCCGTCGCCGAGATGCTGGGAAAAGAGGGAATGAACCTCTATGTGTGGGATTTCGGCGTAAACCCTTCCGCGCCCGCCAACGCGTCTGCCTGGAAACCGGACCCGAAAGAAGCGCAGCCGAAAACAGACCAGCCCGCGGACCTGCAGCACCGGGAAAAACAGTAGCGTTAGCGACAGGCGCTCTCGGCTGTTCAGAAGGGCGAAGCCCGCCGGGATAGTCGGCACCCCCTGCAAGGCCCTTCCTTGGGAATATAATGGCGTGCGGAATGGCCCTCACCTCCGGCACGAAGCTCGGACCGTACGAGATTATCGAGCTGCTCGGCGCCGGCGGGATGGGCGAGGTGTACCGGGCTAGGGATGCGCGCCTTGACCGCAGCGTTGCGATCAAGATTCTGCCCGCCGCATTCTCCGCTGATAGTGACCGGTTGCACCGTTTCGAGAAGGAAGCACGCTCGGCGTCTGCCCTCAACCATCCTAATATCATTACCATCCACGAACTCGGACAGGACGGTTCCACTCACTACATTGCGATGGAAATGGTAGAGGGGAAAACGCTGCGCGAGCTGCTTGACTCCGGCTTGCTGCCAATGCGAAAGGCGATTGAAATCGCGGCGCAGATTGCGGAAGGTCTGACCAAAGCGCATGAAGCGGGCATCGCGCACAGAGACTTAAAGCCCGAGAACCTGATGGTCTCCCACGATGGATTTGTCAAAATCCTCGACTTTGGCTTGGCGAAGCTGGCGCCGACCAGCGGAGAACGGCCGGATATGTGTATTACATCCGCGTCGCAGACTCAACCGGGTCTGGTTCTAGGAACGGTGGGATACATGTCGCCGGAGCAGGCCAGCGGCGATCGGCTGGATTTCCGATCAGACCAGTTCTCGTTCGGCCTGGTGCTCTACGAGATGGTGACCGGAAAGCGCGCTTTTCAGAGAAGCACCGCAGCGGAGACCCTGGTGGCCATTCTTCGGGAACCGCCTGAACCGATCACACGGCAAAACCGTGACGCGCCCGCTCCGCTGTGTTGGGCGATCGAACGGTGCCTGGCGAAAGAACCCGATAAGCGCTACGTCTCTACCCGCGATCTCGCACGGGAACTTGCAACCATTCGCGACCGCTTCTTGGAGAAGCCAGTTCATCAGGTGGAGGCCCGCCCGGCGAATCTTCCTCTGCGGCGAACCGGCTTTGTGGGGCGGGAGAAGGAAGTAGCCGCCGCCAAAGAACTCCTGCTCCGTCAGGATGTGCGCCTGCTCACGGTCACGGGTCCTGGTGGGATCGGCAAAACGCGTCTCGCGGTGGAAGTGGCGAATGGCTTGGTCGAGAGTTTTCCAGGTGGCACTCATTTTGTTCCGCTCTCCTCGCTAAGCGATCCGGGTTTGATCGCCTCTGTGATCGTTCAGGCATTGGGCATCCGGGAGGCGGGGGGTCAGTCACCGCTCGAAATACTAAAGAAGAATTTACAGGATTCATCGCGCGCTCCAATGCTGCTCCTGTTGGACAATTTCGAGCACCTGGTTCAGGCGGCGCCTACGGTGGCGGAATTGCTGGCCACAGGTCCCAATCTTAAAATCATGGTCACCAGTCGCGCCGCGCTGCATGTGTACGGCGAACATGAATTTCCGGTGCCGCCGCTTGCGCTCCCGGATACGCGGTCCGTGCCTTCCGTGCAGGTCCTATCACAGTGCCCCGCGGTCGCGCTGTTCGTGCAACGCGCGGTCGCCTCCAAGCCAGATTTTGAACTTGACCGGGAAAACGCGTCGGCCGTCGCCGAGATTTGCGCCCGGTTGGATGGTCTGCCTCTGGCAATCGAACTCGCAGCCGCCCGAGTCAAAGTTCTTTCGCCCTCTTCCATGCTGAGACGTCTGGCGAGCCGTTTGCAGCTATTAACGGGCGGCTCTCGGGATCTGCCACAGAGGCAGCAGACACTTCGCGCTGCCATCGATTGGAGCTACGATTTGCTGGATGCTGCGGAGCAGAAGCTTTTCCGAAGATTGTCGGTGTTCGTGGGCGGATGCAATCTGGAAGGGGTGGAGGCTGTGTGCGACACCAAGGGTGATCTCGATGTGGACCTGCTCGACGCTATAGCATCCATGGTGGATAAAAGCCTGGCGCAGCAGGTTGAACAAGCGAAGGGAGAATCGCGGTTCGCCATGCTGGAGACGATTCGTGAGTACGCTCTGGAAAAACTGGAGGCCAGCGGAGAGGAGACATTGACGAAACGCGCTCACGCCGCCTACTGCCTGGTGCTGGCGGAAGAAGAAGCTACGGAGCAGATCGGGGCGGAGAGGTCGGAATGGCTGGAACGCTTCGCGTCCGAACACGACAATTTTCGCGCCGCCCTTGAGTGGCTGACAGAAACCGGCGATGCGGAATGGGGCCTGCGTCTCGGCACCGCCCTGTTTCGCTATTGGGAGATTCGCGAGTATCTCGCCGAAGGCCGGGACAGGTTGGGTAGATTGCTGAAGCTTGCAGGAGCGGCAACTCCCACGAAGTTGCGCATGCGCGCGCTTTTTGCCGCGGGCGTCCTCGCCGGCGAACAGGGAGATTACGCTTCGGCGGAAGCACTCATCAACGAAAGTCAAGACATCGCCCATGAGTTGGGTGACAAAACGGGTATCGCCGTCTCTCTAAACGCGCTGGCGGTCTTTGCTCGCGACCGGGGAGATGTCGCGACTGCGCAAGTGCTGTTCGAAGCAAGTCTGGGGCTGTGGAGGGAACTGGGCGACGAGAAGGCTGTCGCTCGGGCTCTCAGTAACCTGGCCAATGTCCTCAAGTTGCACGGAGACTATGGCCGTGCGCGCGCGCTATACGCGGAGTGCCTTGCAATATTCCAAGGACTGGGAGACCTAACAGGTGTCGCCTGGTCGTTGAACTACCAGGGGGATGTCGCACGCGATCAGGGTGATTCCGCTGCCGCGCAGGCATTGTATGAACAGGGATTGGTAATTTTTCGGGAGCTCGGTGACCGCTGGGGCATTGCCGGCACGCTGGCTGATCTGGGAAGCTTGGCGAGGGAACAGAGAAATTATCCGAGAGGCCACTCTCTGTACCGCGAGAGCATAAAAATTTTCCAGGGACTGGAACATAAACGCGGAATTGCCCGCCTGCTGGAGTGTTTCGCGTGTTCAGCGGCTGCTCAACTCCAAGCAGAGCGTTCCCTGCGGCTGGCGGGCGCAGCGGCTGCGTTGCGCCAAAATATTGGCGCTCCGCTTACGCCGGCGGAACAGGCCAAACTGGAAGCAAGTCTGCATCTGGCGCGGCAGGCATTGAGCAACACAGCAGGCGTAGCGGCCTGGTTAGAAGGCTGGACTCTACCGGTTGAGAAAGTTGTTGAAGAGGTGCTGATGCCGGATGCTGCGTCTCCCGCGTGTTAAATCCGCAGCCAGCCTGTTTACTCCGCGCTTGACGCGTCGAGAAGCCGGCGCACGGCGGAGACGCGATTGGCAGGAAGGCCTACACGCCTGGCGTGTTCTTGGATGGTCGCCTCGTCCGGGGCGAGATAGACGCAGTACACCTTGTCGCCGGTTACGTAACTATGGAGCCACTGGATCTCGGGACCCATTCCCTTCAGAACGTTGACTGATTTTTGAGAGACTTCCCGTAATTGGGCGTCGGTTAGATTTCCGGCTCCCGGGATTTCGCGTTCGATGACGAATTTGGGCATGGGCTCCCCTGACGTGCACAGATGCTAGCATGCAGATGGAGCACCTTCAAGACGGCTTGGCCGAAGCTGCCCCCAGTCGGCGCACAATGGCCGAGAATAAAAGAACGAGGTTGCCATGGATCTTCGATCGCTTCAGAAGCCGCTGAAAGAGCAATACCGCAATGACCCAAATGCCTCGCATATCACGCTGCGGGCAAAGGGCGGACAGACGGATGTTCCGGTGACGTGCTCGGTCGATCTCGGAAGGGCTATCTATCAGGCCGAGGCCCACAAGGGAGTCGGAGGCGCCGGTGCCGGCGCCTGTTCCGGCGACCTTTTGCTTGGAGCTCTAGCAGCTTGCGCCCAGATCACCTGTCAGATGGTGGCGGCGGCGATGGGCATACCAACCGAACGCATTGAGGTCACAGTCGAGGGAGACTTGGATCTCCGAGGTACCCTTGGAATATCAAAAGACGTGCCCGTCGGCTTTGAGAGCATTCATCTTCATTTTGATGTTGCTGCGCCTAAGGCAACACCGGAACAACTGCGCGGATTGCGAGAGAAAACCGAACAGTATTGCGTGGTGATGCAGACCTTAATGCGGCCGCCGAGTCTGCAGACTGAGTGGGTGGGTCACGATTGAACGTAACGTAGGGAGACTCTACGGCTCCATCAGCCCGCGCGACGCAACGCCGATATTATCGCGGGTCGTGTTCTTCACCACATACATCATCTCGTCCGCTTGACGGATGATGTCCTGCGGGGTCTGCGCATCGTTCGGAAAAGTCGCCAGGCCCATACTGGCACGCAGCTTCAGGTTCAAGCCCTGCTCGCTGCAGAAGGTCCCCGCGCGCAGGGAATCCTGTAAACGTTTCGCGACCACCACCGCTTGATCTTTGCTGGTTTGCGGCAGCAGAACCACGAACTCGTCTCCACCGTAGCGGAAAGCAAAATCGATCAGCCGCAACTGCGCTTTGACCAGGTATCCGACTTCGGACAGCAGCCGGCTCCCCACCAGATGTCCATGCGTATCGTTGACCTGCTTGAAGTGGTCGAGGTCGATGAAAATCACGCTGAACTGGTAGCCGAAGCGGGCCGAGCGATAGACCTCGGTTTCGAGCGTTTTGTGGAGATGGCGCGCATTGAACAGGCCGGTGCAATCGTCGGTGATGGTCAGTTCCTGAATCTTCTCGACCGCCCTCGCATTCTCGATCGAAATTGCGGCGTAATCGCACAAGGCCTGCAGAAAGAACAGCTCCTGCTCGCTCAGTCCCACGTCCGCGTTGACCAGTTGGATCACGCCCAGCACGCGGTGTTTCGAGCGCAGCGGAACGCAGATGACGGAGCGGGTCTGCAAGCGCGTCATCTCGTCCAGCCGGGATGAGAATCGCGGATCGTTCTGCACGTCGGGCACGATAAGCAACTGTCCGTGCTTGGCCACCCAGCCGGCAATTCCCTCCCCCACCTTCAAACGTGCCTTCGCCAGAACCTCAGCCGCAGCCCCCACCGCGATCGCGAAATAGAGCTCATCCTTTTCCTCATCCACCATCAGCAGCGACCAGGTATCCGGGCGGAAGTATTCCGCCATTTTTTCCATGATGGTCTGCAGGATCGAATCCAGGTTGAGCGACGATGTCAGCGCTTTGGCAACATCGTGAAAGATGGTCAGCTCTTGCGACAGGCGAATTGGGGATGTGCCCGCTGCCTCTGACATGAATCCTCGTTCAACTCGTTCCAGTAGTTGGATACGAAATTATAGGTTTGGTTGTATCGCTCGGGCAATGAACGTCGGTAACCAGTACCACGTCCCGCCCAACCGAACCGCTCCCGCCCCAAATCCCGCACCCAGTCTTTCACCGCCGGGATCGGCTTCAAATTACTGATTAGAAATTACCCGTTACCAATTTTCTATCATCTTCCACCTCGACAGAGTAAAATTCCGTTCGCCGTCCGGCGAAAGCGAGAGATTGGGTTGCCTTCCTTTGGCGAAAAACTGAAACTGGAGCGCGAGAAGCGCAAAATCACACTGGAGCAGATTTCCGCCTCCACCAAGATCGGGACCCGCATGCTGCAAGCGCTGGAAGAAGATAAGTTCAACCAGTTGCCCGGAGGCATCTTCAACAAGGGCTTCGTCCGCGCCTACTCCCGCTGCGTTGGCCTCGACGAAGATCAAACCGTTGCCGACTACCTGCAAGCTTCCGGCGACGCCCATCCCGCTTCGGTGGAACTCGAATCTAATGAAGACGGATCGCATGAAGAAGACAGCGCCCGCAAAAATGAAGAAAATCTCAGCCGCCTCGAAGCCAGGGCCGGCGCCACTGCTCGACAACTTCCTTGGGGAGCGTTTGCTGCCGTTCTACTCCTAGTCGCGCTCGCACTCTCCCTTTGGAGCCGTCGCCAGCGGGAGTACCCGAGACCGTCAGTTCCGCCAAATCCAACAACGTCCGCAGCGCCGTTACCGGCGGAGCCGTCATCGGGCGCCGCTTCGCCCCCCTCTGCTTCGCCCACCCCTGCTTCGCCAACACACGCTTCGCCCACAGCTAGTTCGTCCATCGCCGGTTCGCCGACTGCGGCATCTGCCCCGTCCGTTGCCCCCAAAACATCCCAGGACTTAGCGCCTGCCGCTACCGCCGCAACTCCGGGCGAGTTTACGGTCGTTATCCAGGCACACGAAGACTCCTGGATTTCGATCACCGCCGACGGCGAAACTGTCTCATCCGAATTGTTGGCCGCAGGCAGCGAGCGCGCCGCCCGAGGCCGGAAAGAAATCATCGTCAAGGCGGGAAACGCCGGTGGGGTCGACTTTCTATTCAACGGAAAGAAGCTCGACATCGGGGCGGAATTCGGGGAGGTCAAGACGGTTACTTTTGGTCCTCATGGAATCTTGCCGAATGCCCCGGCACCGCCTTCGACGCCTTAAGTTTTTTCTCTTTCTTTTCTTCCGTTTACCGCCTGCCTTCCACCGTTCAATCCCATCCAGCTTCCGCTCAATGTCAGCTTCCTTCGGCACCGGCCAATTCCGTTGCGCTTGGGAGGTCATCTCTGGTACCGTTTCTATGAAGACTTAGCCAGACTCCGGTCAAGAGACCTTGGCTCCATAAGCCTCCCTTATCGAATGTAAAGGCTCGAAGTTACCTTAGAGGAGATACCAGCTTGCCACCAACCAATCGTTTTCTGTTTACCTCGGAATCTGTAACCGAGGGACATCCGGACAAGATCGCCGACCAGATTTCCGATGCCATCCTCGACGCCTGCCTTCGTGAAGATCCAAGCAGCCGCGTCGCCTGTGAAACCCTGACCTGCACCGGCCTGGTCGTGATCGCCGGCGAGATCACCACCAAAGCCTACGTCGACTTCCAGAACCTGGTGCGCGGCGTCGTGCAGTCAATCGGCTACGACAACGCGGTGTACGGCTTCGACTCGAACACTTGCGCCGTGATTTCGAGCATCAACAAACAGTCCGGCGACATCGCCATGGGCGTGGATACCGGCGGCGCCGGCGACCAGGGAATGATGTTCGGCTTCGCGTGTAACGAAACCCCCGAATTGATGCCCCTTCCGATTTCACTCGCGCACAAGCTCACGCAGAAACTTTCTGAAGTTCGCAAGAACGGCACCTGCCCCTACCTGCGGCCCGATGGAAAATCACAAGTCACGGTCGAATACGACGCGCAGCACAACGTGAAGCGCGTGGACGCGGTGGTCGTCTCCACTCAGCATTCAGAAGTTGTTGGCAACGACGAACTGCGCGCCGACATTTTGAAGCACGTCATCCAGGCCGTGATCCCCGCCAACCTGCTCGATGAGGACACCAAATACCACATCAACCCCACCGGACGCTTCGTGATTGGCGGCCCCATGGGCGATTCCGGTCTTACCGGGCGCAAGATCATCGTGGACACTTACGGTGGCATGGGTCGGCACGGCGGCGGCGCATTCAGCGGCAAGGATCCGACCAAGGTGGACCGTTCGGCCGCCTACATGGCGCGCTACATCGCGAAGAATATCGTGGCCGCAGGCCTGGCCGACCGCTGCGAAGTGCAACTGGCTTACGCCATCGGGGTTGCCGATCCCGTCAGCGTCCTGGTGGATACTTTCGGAACCGAGAAGGTTGATGCCAATCTGATTCCGGATCTGGTGCGCGCGAACTTCAAGCTCAAGCCGCGCGAAATCATCGAATCGCTCAACCTCCGTCGTCCGATTTACCGTAAGACCGCGTCCTACGGGCACTTCGGCCGCAGCGATCCCGATTTCACCTGGGAAGCGACCGACAAAGCCGCCAAACTTGCCGCCGACGCCGGCCTAAAGCGCGAACCGGTCGGAGCACGGAAATAAGGTCAGAGGTTCGAGATCAGAGTTCAGAGGTGAAAAACCCGAACCGCATAAAGCAGTAACAAACCAAGGCAAACAGAGAGCTAGGAATGAGTGAGAAGTCAGATTTCACTTCTGCAATCTGACCTCTCACCTCTGACCTTTCATCCGGGGAGAGAAATGGCTACGACATCGATCAGCAGCGACGTTAAGGGATTTGAACTGGCCGATCTGGGCAAGAAGCGCATCGAGTGGGCGAACCAATCGATGAAGGTGCTGCAGATCATCCGCAAGGAATTCATCAAGAACCAGCCGCTCAAGGGCGTCCGCGTTTCGGCCTGCCTGCACGTGACGGCCGAGACGGCAAATTTAATGATCGCGCTGCGCGATGGCGGCGCGGACGTGGCGTTGTGCGCTTCGAACCCGCTGTCAACTCAGGACGACGTCGCCGCCAGTCTGGTTCGCGACTACAGCATCCCTGTCTTCGCCATCAAGGGCGAGGACAGCGACTCCTACTATTCGCACATCATGGCCGCGGTCGATCACAGGCCGCAGTTCACCATGGACGATGGCGCCGACTTGGTCTCCGTGCTGCACACCAAGCGCACCGCGGAACTGGCGAATGTGATCGGCGGGACCGAAGAAACGACAACCGGTGTAATTCGACTGCGCGCCATGGCGAAGGAAGGCGTGCTGCGTTATCCGATCGTCGCCGTCAACGACGCCGACACCAAGCATCTGTTTGATAATCGCTACGGCACCGGGCAATCCACCATTGACGGCATCGTCCGTGCCACGAATTTTCTGCTTGCAGGTTCGAAGTTCGTGGTCGCCGGCTACGGCTGGTGCGGACGCGGCCTCGCTTCGCGCGCACGCGGCGCGGGAGCCGAAGTAATTATCACCGAAGTCGATCCCACCAAAGCCCTCGAAGCCGTCATGGACGGATTCCGCGTGATGAGCATGGAAGAGGCCGCCAAAATCGGCGACGTTTTCTGTACCGTCACCGGCAACAAAAACGTGCTCGCCAAACAGCACTTCGAACTCATGAAAGACGGCGCCATCATCTCGAACTCCGGGCATTTCAATGTCGAAATCGACATTCCGTCGCTCGAAAAGCTGTCGTCCTCTAAGCGCACCAC